>Ga0210384_10005837_pt1 | contig 13235 bp, 8 predicted proteins | sample IncBWH2MmetaG_FD_160574 | JGI IMG/M metagenome (GOLD analysis project Ga0210384, IMG submission 160574) | Forest soil microbial communities from Barre Woods Harvard Forest LTER site, Petersham, Massachusetts, United States - Inc-BW-H-2-M | ecosystem: Environmental > Terrestrial > Soil >... | reverse complement strand
CAGGGTGTAGTTGATTTTATGTACAATCAGTCTGTTAACGGTTCAATTGATTTTGGAAATGGTACATGTGATAATGCAGCAACAATCACAATCGGAGGTATTCAGCATCCTATTACTTTGAGATAATACAAAAAATAAAAAGAAAAAATTCAAAAGTAAAAAGGAAAGAATTCATAATTAATGCAATCTGAATTTTTTCCTTTTTATTTTTTCCTTTTTAATTTCTATTCCGTTAACCCAGGAACCTGTTCTTTAAGTGAAGCTAATTTTACTTTCCCGTAAGAAAGTCTTGTGATAACTACAAACAATACCGGCACGATAAAAATGGCAAGAGAAGTTGCCGCAAGCATACCACCCAACACCGTCCATCCGATGGTGGATCTAGCTACACTGGCAGCCCCGGTTGCAAGCGCAAGGGGTAATACTCCAAGGATAAAAGCCATAGAAGTCATCAGGATGGGTCGCAAACGGAGCTTGACGGCCGCAAGTGTTGCATCTACTACCGGAATTCCCCTGTCCACACGTTCTTTCGCAAATTCAACAATCAGAATGGCATTTTTTGCTGAAAGCCCGATCAACGTGATCATACCAATCTGGGCATATACGTTATTCACAAGCGAAGGGATCAGCGTTAAAGTCAGGATAGCACCCAGCATACCGACAGGCACTGCAAGTAAAACAGAAAACGGCACCTGCCAGCTTTCATAAAGTGCCGCCAGGAATAGGAATACAAATACAATAGACAAAGCGAAAATCAACAGGGTCTTGCTGCCCGCTTTTAATTCCTCCCGGCTGAGTCCTGCAAATTCATAACCGTAACCCGTGGGCAACGATTCATCTGCTACTTCCTTCAATGCCTGCAATGCCTGGCCACTGCTAAATCCTGCTTTTGCGTCTCCATTTATTTCAGCCGATCTGAACAAATTGAAATGGTATAAAAGAGAAGCGCTTTCTGTAATCTTATATGTAATTACTGTACTCAGAGGCACCATTGTTCCGGCAGAATTCTTTACATAATAATTGTTCAGATTAATTATATCTCCTCTGTAATTGGTATCTGCCTGCGCTACAACATGAAAATTTCTTCCATATAATGAGAGGTCATTTACATATGTACTGCCAAGGTAAGTCTGAATGGTATTGTACACATCTCCGATTGATATTCCAAGCTTTTTACATTTGTCCCTGTCTACATTAAGGGTATATCCGGGTGTTTTTGCGTTAAAAAATGTATAGGCCCTGGCGATTTCCGGTCTTTTATTCACAGCTACAATAAAATTATTAACGGTTCTTTCAAATGCTTTTACATCGTCCGTGCTTCCTTTTTGCTGAAGTTCAAAGGTAAATCCTCCGGTTTGGCCGAGTCCCGGAATTGCAGGAGGTGCAATTACAAGAATATTGGCTTCTTTAATGACAGCAAATTTTTTTTGCAGAGTGGCCATAATACCTTTTAACTGTAATGCTTTGTCTTTTCGGGTGTCCCAGGGTTTTAAAGAAGTAAAGATGGTACCTCCATTTGATTTGCTGGCAAAAGTGATCGCGTTCAAACCGCCCAGGGCGGCGTAGTGCTGGATTCCTTCCGTTTCGGAAATAATCTTCATCATTTTATTCAGTGTTTCAAGACTTCTCGCAGTTGAAGATGCTTCAGGTAATTCATATGTAACATATAATCTGCCTTCGTCTTCCTGAGGAATAAATCCACTGGGTTTATTTTTGAATAATAAAAAAACTCCCGCACATATACAAACGAGAAGGATAATCACGTAAGGTGATCGCCTGATCCAGGTACCAACGCTTTTAGTATAACCATTCGTAACACGTTCAAACCAATTGTTAAAGTGGTAAAAGAATTTATTAAGTCCTCTGGACGATTGATCCATATGCATTGGACGAAGTAGTAGTGTACAAAGCGCCGGAGTTAATGAAAGTGCGATAAATGCTGAAATCAAAACTGAGATGGCGATTGTAATTGCAAATTGCTGATAGAGCCTGCCAACAATGCCGGGTATAAATCCAACTGGTACAAACACTGCTGCCAGGATTAAAGCGATTGCGATAACAGGACCTGAAATATCTTGCATGGCCCGTTCGGTTGCTTCCCGGGCAGAAAGTTTTTCAACATCAATATAATGTTGCACTGCCTCAACCACCACGATAGCGTCATCCACTACTATCCCAATTGCAAGAACAAATCCGAAAAGTGTAAGGGTATTGATTGTAAATCCTAGTGGAATAAAAAAAATAAATGTTCCAATGATTGAAACCGGGATCGCCAGCACAGGTATAAGTGTTGCACGCCAGCTTTGCAGAAATAAAAATACAACGAGGACAACCAGGCCAAGGGCTTCGAGCAGGGTCTGTACAACTTCGTGTATGGAAACTTTTACAACTGAAATGGATTCGAATGGAACCACGTAATCAATATCCGTAGGGAATGATTTTTTTAATAAATCCATTGCGGCAAATACGCCATCGGCCGTTGCAAGTGCATTACTGCCGGGCGCCTGATAAACGAGCAGGTAAGAGGCTCTTTTACCATCTACAAATGAATTGCTCGCATAACTGAACTTTCCAAGCTGGGTTCTGGCAACATCTTTTAAATAAACGATAGAACCTTCTTTTGGATTTGAGCGAATGATTATATTACCAAATTCTTCTTCAGTAGTAAGGCGACTGTTTGCTATAACCGTATATTCAAATGCCTGCATAGAATTCTGGGGTGGTGCTCCCACTGAGCCGGCAGAGATCTGAACATTTTGTTCCTGTAAAGCACTGGTGATATCAGCAGCGGTAAGTCCGAGTTGCGCCAGTTTATCCGGTTTTAGCCAGATTCGCATACTGAAATCATCGGCGCGTGAAATCACATCCCCCACTCCTTTTACCCGCAATAAAATATCGCGTACAAAAATATTTGTGTAGTTATCCAGGAATGTAACCGCATGTGTCCCTTTAGGAGCATATATAGCAACAAGCATCAGGATACTGGGATTTCTTTTCCTTGTAATAACACCCAGTCTTTTTAATTCATCTGGCAATGACGGCGATGCAATGCCAACCCGGTTTTGAACGTCTAGCATACCATTATTCACATCTGAACCAACTTCATAGGTAACTGTTATCAGACTCTGGCCGTTATTGGTACTGTTGCTTTGCAGATATGCCATACCAGGCGTACCATTTACCTGCGCTTCGATTGGAGTGGTTACTGTTTGCTCTACCGTTAATGCATCGGCTCCTATAAAATTGCTGGTTACCTGAACAGTTGGCGGTGTAATATCAGGATACTGGCTAACCGGGAGGCTTATTAAAGCCAAAAGGCCAACCAGAACAAGTACGATCGATACTACGATAGCTGTAACTGGTCTTTTTATAAAAGTATCTGCAATCATAATGCTTTCGGATTTCGATTATTTTCTCTTTAAAGAATCAGTTACTGGATGATTTAATGAATCCGTTCCTGTCGGATGCATGAGTACTGCTTTAACCTTTGAGCCATCCTTTAATTTCTGAACTCCATCAACAACTATTAATTCATTTTCCTGAAGTCCGGATTTTACAATGACCATATCCCTTATACGCTGACCCAGAAAAACCTTACGCTGGGCTACTGTATCATCATTCACAACGTAAACGAAATATTCGGCCATTTGCTCAACACATGAACGGTATGGAATCAATAAGGATTGGTAATTGCTGTTATTTAAAATGCGGAGGTTTGCTGACATACCTGCTTTTAAAACGTTTCCCGGGTTTTCAAATGATAACCGCACTTTGATTGTGGCCGTTTGCGGATCTACCGCACGATCTATAATATATATTTTACCAGGATAGGGATATTTTGACTGATCGGCCAACACGAGTGTAAATGTGGAATCGACTTTCTTTTTTTGGTCTTTTCTATTTTCACTTTCTATAAAAGGGATCATGGTTTCATCCAAAGCCACATCAGCTGCGATTGGATTGTCGGATGAAACGGTATTCAAAATGGTATTTCCGGGTGAAACTGCTGCACCAACTTTTACTTGTGAAATACCTATTGTACCAGAAAGTGGTGCATATATAGAAGAATAACGCAGATTTACTTCTATGGCTGACACGTTTGCCTTTGCTGCGTCTACTTGTTTTTTTGCTGCCTGTAGGTCTGCCAGCGCATGATCGACTGTTTGCTGTGCTATAGCATCCTGTTTTCCCAGTTCTACATAACGGTCAGCATCCTGTTGCAACTTGGCGAGATTAGCTTCACTAACATGTAACTGTGCCACTGCCTGCTCATAAGCACCCTGATATTGCTGTTGATCTATCTGGTAAAGTTTCTGTCCTTTTTTTACTTCCTGGCCTTCTGTAAAAAAAATGCCGGTAATATATCCTGCTACCTGTGGCCTCACATCTACCTGGTTGACCGCTGTTATTGTTGCGGGATAAGAATTATAGAATCTGGCTGATCCCGGTTTTACCTTGTAAGTATTTACATTAACCGGCGGAGGTGGTGGTGGAACTGTCGTATTACTACATGCGTTCAAACCAGTCACCATTATTACTAAAACAAGGAATTTATACATCATAACAGATTTGTTAATATGAATATTTTAGAATTCCGAGTGCTCTTTCCACATCAATTCTATCGCTCAGAACCTGGAAAATGGCATTTGTGAAATTGACCTGTGCGGCAAATAAATCATTATTTGAAACTACCACATCCAGGTAGGTTTTTATTCCTGAGCGATATTGAAGCTGAATAATGTTATAAACCTGCTGCGCCAGTTCCAGATTTTCCTTTTGTTCGAAATAATTATTCAGATTGGCTTTATAGGAAGACAGGGCCTCGATATATTGGGTTCGTATCGAATCTTTTAATGAATTAAAATTATAGTCAAGTCTCTCAATCTGGAGCTTGGCTACTTTTACCTGCTGCGAGCGGCGTGTACCTGTAAAAATTGGGAGGGTTACCGATAATCCAGCATATGAATTCGGATAATTTTGCTGGTACAGATTCTTAAACTGATTATTATAATAATTCAGGTTGTAATTCCCGAAAGCGTAAACCGTGGGTAAGAATCCCAGTTTATAAAATTTCAGGTTATATTCTTCCAGGCGTTTTTGGGTTTCCAGTTGCTGGAATTCGATGCGGTTGTTTATATCAAGTTGCTGAAGTGTATCAAAAGAATTGACCTCGTTTTTCATCCTGATACTGTCATAAAGAACATCCAGTGTTGAATCAACCGGATAACTCATGTACAATTTTAGGACAGCTGTTTTGCTTTTCACTGCTTCTGCAGCTGTTTTACGAGATGCTTTGGCATTATTTAAACTGATCGTTGCCCGTTGATAATCAGTTTTATCAACCAACCCGCCTTTGTATTGATTGTAAGTATCTTTCAGGCTTCTTTGTAACAACACAATATCTGTATCCAGCAATGCAATTTGCTCTTTCGATAATAGCAGATCATAGAATGCTTTACTGACATTTGAAACTACAGAAATCTTATTATTAATAGTATTCTGTCTGGCGCTCAGGCGCACATCCCTGGATGATTGTTGTGCAATGACAACATCACGGTTGAAAATCGTCTGATCGAGTCCGAAATATCCAAAGGACTGATTATAAGTCCCGACAGGGGAAGGAGCATTGTTAAAAATAGTTATTGGCCTTTGAAAATTATTCTGGTAATTTCCAGAAAAATTTATTTGCGGATACCAGTCCGCCAGCTGGATCTTAATTTGATGTTCAGTGATTTGCTCATCTATCAGAGACTGCCGGATATTCGTCTGATGGGCCAGAGCATATATGATACAGCCTTCAAGAGTTTTCACAGCAGAATCATCTTTTGTCTGTGCAAATACTGAACCCAGCTGGATCAATACTGGAAAAAATAAAATAATTCTTTTCATAAGTAGTAAAAAAATCGAAGTCCGCTAATAAAAAGGACTTCCCTATCGCCGGAAGCAATCAATGGGAAGCAAAATTAATGCTTACTGTTTAAAATTAAACGTTTGTTTAATTTTTTTTTAAAAAACTATCAGGCTGATAATTTCCGAAAGAAACAATTCGTCTGTTTTATCAAAAGTTGCATAAGCAGAATGGTCTATATCCAGTACAGCAACCACTTCATTAAGACGGATAAGAGGGAGAACAATTTCAGATTTAGATAAACTGCTACAGGTAATATGTCCAGGAAACTTATTTACGTCCTGAACTATAATTGTTTTCATTTGTTCCCAGGCTGATCCGCATACACCTCTGCCTTTTTTAATCCGGGTGCAGGCAATCGGTCCCTGGAAAGGACCCAGCACCAGTTCATTCTCTTTCACCAGATAAAATCCGATCCATAGCCAATCAAACTGTTGTTTTAATGCAGCGCAAATATTTGCAAGATTTGCGATCAGGTCCGGCTCACCATCCAACAGGGTGGCGATCTGTGGAATGAGTTCCAGATACTGTTCTTCCCTGGTTCCTCTTTTCAAAATTAATTCTTCAGCCATCGTATCATTTTTATGATGTTAAAGGAAGGCCTGTATAAAATATTCCAAGTCCGGGTTTTCCCGAAAGAATGACTTTTCCATTTACAATCTCTAATCCACTGGCAACATCTTCATCCAATAATAGCGTTCCGTCCATGTCCACGTAATCCAGCAAAGGTAATAAATGACCAATCGCAGCGGTACCGATGCTGCTTTCATTCATACTGCCAGCCATGACTTTCATGCCGAGTTTCCGGGCGTTTTCTATCATACGCAGGGCAGGTGTCAACCCACTGCATTTTGTGAGTTTAATATTTATTCCATGAAATAAACCATGACATTTTTCTACGTCCTGTTCATTCACGCAGGATTCATCTGCTATTAACGGAATGGGTGATTTTTCATATAGTACACGCATACCATTCAAATCAGATTTTTCAAGTGGTTGTTCAATTAATTCAACGCCACATTCACTGAGTACGGGGATCAGGTCAAGCGCCTGTTGCAGGATCCATCCGGAATTCGCATCAACGCGCAAAATAGAGTCTGTATGTTTTCTCAAAGCACGGATGATCGACGCATCATCAGGGGTACCTAATTTTATTTTATAAATGGGCCAGGGTTTCGCCAGCATTTTTTCAACCATTTTTTCGACAGTATCAATGCCAATGGTATAATCGGTCAATGGCCCTTCGTTGATATCGAGTTTCCAGCAGTCATATAATGGTTTTTTCTGAAGTTTTCCGTATAAATCCCAGGCTGCAATGTCCAGTGCACAAACAAGAAATGAATTATCCGGAATCAGATGGTGCAAAAAATGCCAGAAACGTGTAGGTTCTGTAAATGCGAATTTTTCAATGACCGGGAGTTTAAGTTCCAGGTCTGCAATCATTTTCTCAACGGGAATATGATAATAAGTAATAGCCGGCGCTTCTCCATATCCGGTCAAGCCGAATTGTTCAAGGCTAACTATCAGCGTAGGCTGGTGGGTCTTTGTCCCACGGGATATCGTGAAGGGATATTTAAAACGCAGACTATACGAACTATATTTAATTTTCAATTCAATGGATTATCTGCCGGAAGATTTAACCATCTCCCTGAGTTGTTCATTAAAAGGTTTTGCTTTGACAAGATCTTCCAGGTAAATATGGATCCTATACCTCCAGTAATAATTTGCAATGGCGGGTACATTGATTCTTTCATCGTTTGGATTTTCCCGACGGATATTTTCATCCATACCTAATAAATCCTGTAATTGAAATATACTCCACATAGCCGGCGAATGCAGGTGTTCCTGTACTATGGCTTTGTTTATCCAGGCATCGCAGAAATACGGGGCTTCACCCCATTGCCCCAATTCTTCATTAAAGAATTTCTGGGTTTTGATTCTGTCTTCTTCCCACCATCCGCGGATAGTGCTCATATCGTGGGTTGAGGGTGTAACAACGGATAAATAAGGGGCAGTTGCAGGATTGAAAAATTCATGTGTTATATCTTTTGGCATGCGCTGTATTTCCAGGCTCAATATGCCCGTCTGTTTCATTACGTCCGGCACACAAGCCGGAACCATACCCAGGTCTTCTCCGCAAACCAGCATATTGGTTGATCTTTTCAGAAGGGGAAGTTTTTTCATGGCTTCTTTCCTCCAGAAAAGATCCTGTCTCTGAAAGAAATAATTTATATAGAGATCCCGGAGTTGATTTTGTAAATGCCAGTCGAGATATCGAAAAGAAGATGTTGTTTCCATGGAAAACCTGAAATGAAATTGTTTCCCTTCTGATCCTTCCACTTCAAAAAGGATCAGATTGGAAATCAGATTCATCAGTGCGTCCCTGCTTATGATGTCAAGCTCATCTGTCGTTTTGTTTTCGAAATATTCTGTTACTTTTCTTTGGGTATTAACAAATTCTTTGATTTTGAACCTGCCCTGTTTGGTTTCTTCAAAATAAAGCGGCTTTACAATTTCTGTTTGCGGACCGAAATATTCCCAGAGGACGGCTTCATTTATAAATGGTTTGGTATATCTGTCCTTGTCGAAATAAATATGTCTTTCATCGAATTCGACCCGGTGAACCGGAATTGACTTTTCGAAGTGGCCCATAATTCCTTCTGTTTGTGAAATGGGAATACACCAGATCCTGAAGAATCCCAGAATATGATCAATGCGAAAAGCATCGAAATATATTGCCATTTGTGAGAACCGGTTCTTCCACCATTGAAAAGAATCTTTTGCCATTCGTTCCCAGTTATATGTTGGGAAGCCCCAATTCTGCCCCTTTACTGCAAAAGGGTCAGGAGGTGCACCGGCCTGCATATCCATATGATATAGCTCGGGCGATACCCATGCATCACAACTATGACGGTATACACCAATGGGTATATCTCCTTTAATAATGATTCCGTTTTCATGGGCATACTGAACGGATTTTTTTAACTGACGATACAAATGGTACTGAACATAATAATAAAAAGAAATTTGTTCATATTGTTTGGACTGGGGTGAAGTCAGCCGGTCCACGGCCAGTTTTGAATATTTGCTATAGGTCTTCCATTTATGAAAATCAACCGATCCATTTGATTCTTTCAGAAAGGAAAAAGCAGCATATGGAACCAGCCAGGATTTGTTCTGGTCAAAGAATTCAATATAATCCTGATCTTCTGATAAAGATGACTTCACTGCGTTGAACAACTCTTTGGCAGTGTCTGTCTTGATTTGCATAACGGTTTCATAATCCAGATCAGGCAGGGAATTGAGCTGTTTTTGTATTCTCTTGAGCGGTTTAATGATCGATGTATTTTTTTTACCCGCCATCTCCTCAAGATTAAGGTATAAAGGATGAAGGGCAAAAGCGGAGATAGCGGCATAAGGATAGGAATCTATCCAGGTCCCTGTTGCGGACGTGTCATTGACCGGCAGAATCTGTATCATTTTGAGTCCGGTCTTGTGTGCCCAATCTACTAGCAGCCGTATATCTGAAAATTCACCAGCTCCCAGTGAGTCCTTTGATCTAAGACTAAATACAGGGATACTTACTCCGGCGCCCTTCCAGGTGCTGTTAGGAAGACGGATAAAACCATCATGGAGAATGGTCAAACGGTCGTCCTGTGCTTCTCCCAACAGGGTGCGGTTAGGGCCATTTTCGAACTGAACCAGAGATTCATGTTTCAAATCATACACTCCATATTTATAATGAACAGGAGAAGTAAAACCTAATAAATTGAGTTCAATGATCCACCAGTTTTTTTCTTTTCTCAGTATCAGTGGATCGGCCATGGACCAGTCACCAAATGCCGGACCGTTACCGGATATGCAAACAGCCTCGTTGCTATGAAGAAGAGGCGCTTTTATTTTAAATATATGTGTGTAAGTCTTGGGAGTTTTTCTACCTGATTTTTTTGATTGGGATGGCAGTAGAATTTCCTGAAATGGTGAAGTATAGAAAGCGTTTTCATATTCACCGGCGTGATTCCATATGTCGAAAATCTGCATATCATCATGCTTCGATGAAATCTTTATTTCCCTGTCATTTCCCCATTCATGAATAATACTGCCATCTTCCATCTTTAGTTGATAATAGTATAGAACAGGTTCTGAAGGGAGACTGGCCAGTTCAACGATAATCTCCCAAAAATCCTGATTTTTATATTTCATCAGGACCGGCTGGGTAATCAGTTTATTTTGATAGCCTAATTCAGGAATATTTCCACAGATGTATAGATCCTGACCTTGCCTGGTGCTGAAACGTAAGTAAAAATGTAATTTCATCTCGGGTTGAAGTTCAATAGCCAGATTGTATTAAATGCAGGCATGCGAGCAGCGAAAATACCAAAACAGGAACTTGTAATAAAATTAATGTCCGATTGCGGAGGGAATAGGAATTAGAATATATTTGCGCAACAAATTGACTAGATGGAAAATACTAAAAAAGGCAGGGCCCTCTACTGGTTTCTCTTTCTCGTTTCTGTAATTGCGTTTTTTGCTTGTTACACTGTAATTGGCGGAGTCTGCATTCTTGTATTACCGTTTATCTGTACATTTTTTGCCAAGGCCCTTGATATAATGTAAGGCAGCCTGATTTCCCAAAATAAAAAAACACTGCTTTCAATAACAGTGTTTAAAATCAGACTTCACAAAGGATCCTATCCATGTGTCCAAAGCAATATTTCTATATTATATGGCCCATTTTCTGGTTATACGTGTGGGCGTTCTTTTTGCCTGGTGTATTTTCCAGAGATTAACCAGTGTAAAACGTTTTTTCTGAGAAGGCAAATCAATGCCTGTAGCGAGCGTTTCCTTTACTTCGGTTGTCAAATTTTTCAGCATTTCACTATCCATCTTAACAATAGATGGCATTACATCTTGTTTCATAAAAATTCCTTTTTTAAGATTAAAAACTATTCGGAGCAATGTTCAGGATAACACAGAAGAATCGTTAGAAAGAAGTGTAGAACCTTTAGAGCTTGCAAGACTATTAATTGCTCTTAATTGAGATGCAAATATACTATCAAATTGCTTTTCTTCAAACCTCTATTATAAAAAATTATATCATGTCCAAAGTTAATTTTCATGCATAACTGCTTAAATAATAATGGCTGACGTACCCGTCAGCCATTATCTCCATGATTTTAGTTAATATCATTTAACTTCTTCAAACTCAGCATCTGTAACGTTTTCAGCGTTTTTACCAGCATTCGTCTGATCGTTGCCGTTAGTTTGACCGCCGGCAGCAGATTGCGGTCCGCCTTCCTGCGTCCCTTTATACAAATGTTCAGATGCGGCTGTCCATGCGGTATTGATTTCTGCAATGGCAGCATCAATTTTTGCAAGGTCCTGCTCTTTCTGTGCTTCTTTTAAACGGGTCAGTGCTGACTCAATAGGTGCTTTTTTATCTGCGGGTATTTTATCTCCCAATTCCTTGAGTTGTTTTTCTGTCTGGAAAACAAAACTGTCTGCCTGGTTGAGTTTATCTACACGTTCACGGGCAACTTTATCCGTTGCTTCATTGGCTTTAGCTTCAGCCTTCATTTTTTCTACTTCTTCCTTACTCAGACCACTACCCGCTTCAATACGGATCTTCTGTTCCTTCCCGGTTCCCTTGTCTTTGGCTACCACGTGCAGGATACCATTCGCGTCGATATCAAAAATCACATCGATCTGCGGTACACCCCTTGGTGCAGGTGGAATACCGTCCAGGTTAAACATACCCAGACTCTTATTTTGATTCGCCATCGGTCTTTCACCCTGGAGTACATGGATCTGCACACCTGGTTGATTATCGCTGGCTGTTGAAAAAGTTTCTGATTTCTTGGTCGGTATGGTTGTATTACTTTCGATCAGTTTGGTCATTACTCCACCCATGGTTTCAATACCAAGACTTAACGGAGTAACGTCCAGCAAAAGAACATCTTTCACTTCCCCTGTCAGTACGGCGCCCTGAATGGCGGCACCAACGGCAACCACTTCGTCTGGATTAACCCCTTTATTTGGTTTCCTTCCAAAGAATTTTTCTACAATTTCCTGAACTTTGGGGATACGTGTACTCCCGCCTACCAGGATCACTTCATCAATCTGGGAAGCATTTAAGCCGGCATCCTTCAGGGCCTGTTCACATGGTTTAAGACATCTTTCAAATAGAGGATCGGAAAGCTGTTCAAATTTAGCACGGGTCAGTTTTTTGACAAGGTGTTTAGGTACGCCATCAACGGCCGTAACATAAGGCAGGTTTACTTCTGTTTCAGTAGATGAAGACAGTTCAATTTTAGCTTTTTCAGCTGCTTCTTTCAAACGCTGAAGTGCCATTGGATCCTTGCGCAGGTCAATATTTTCATCTTTTTTGAATTCTCCCGCGAGCCAGTCAATGATGAGTTTATCAAAATCATCACCTCCCAGGTGGGTATCTCCATTGGTTGATTTTACTTCAAAAACCCCGTCTCCCAGTTCCAGTACTGATATATCGAATGTTCCGCCTCCCAGGTCAAAAACAGCGATTTTTTCATCCTTTCCCGCTTTGTCCAGGCCATAGGCCAGTGCAGCTGCGGTAGGTTCATTCACTATCCGGCGAACATTCAGACCTGCGATTTCACCGGCTTCCTTAGTTGCCTGGCGCTGAGCGTCATTGAAATAGGCTGGAACGGTAATTACGGCTTCCGTAACTTCCTGTCCCAGATAATCTTCTGCTGTTTTCTTCATCTTCTGAAGAATCATGGCGCTTATTTCCTGCGGGGTATATTGTCGGCCGTCTATGTCAATACGGCAAGTATTGTTGTCACCTTTCACCACTTTATAGCTCCAGTGACTTATTTCATTAGTTACTTCATCATACCTGCGTCCCATAAACCGCTTTACGGAGGAGATGGTATTTACAGGGTTGGTAATAGCCTGGCGTTTAGCCGGATCTCCTACTTTTCGCTCTCCATTTTTTAGAAAAGCGACCACAGAAGGCGTTGTACGCCGTCCTTCGTCATTTGCGATCACTACGGGCTCGTTACCTTCCATTACAGCCACACAGCTGTTGGTGGTTCCCAGGTCGATTCCGATTATTTTTCCCATAATTATTGATTTATTTAAGGTGAGTATTTAATGGTTTACAACTAAATGTCAATCATTATGCCATGGAGAAAAGAATGCAAAAATGGCAGGAAAGGCCTAAAGCCTAAAGCTTAAGGCTTAAAGCTTAATGCTAAAAGAAATTGTCAGGATTACATTCTCTCCTAACGGTTATTAATGTTTGCTTTTACCTTCCAGGCTGGTTTCAGAAGCTCTTCTGCGTTTCAAA
>Ga0210384_10005833_pt1 | contig 13240 bp, 12 predicted proteins | sample IncBWH2MmetaG_FD_160574 | JGI IMG/M metagenome (GOLD analysis project Ga0210384, IMG submission 160574) | Forest soil microbial communities from Barre Woods Harvard Forest LTER site, Petersham, Massachusetts, United States - Inc-BW-H-2-M | ecosystem: Environmental > Terrestrial > Soil >... | reverse complement strand
AAGCACAGTGGAATCGGTCGGTGCTACACGTTCGACATCCACCAGCACCGACTTCAGAGCAGGACTATCGCCGATGATCTCTTCAAACGTACACTCAAGACGATTCCGTTCATTTTGAGGAACTCTGTATGCCATAAGTTACCTCCCTTCAATAACTCACCCGACACGAACTCCCGTAAACCACGAATTAAAGCCTTCGTCCTGCCCCAAGGCTGCGCAACTGGTCTCGAGCGAGAGCTTGTTACTATTCGGCTTGCTCAGAATGCCTCGGCACCGGCTTGCATTGCCTGCTGATGCGATTCCTTGTTGTCGGTAAGCGGTGATGAGAGTCAAATCTCTTACCGCAGCCTCGGTTTGCAGGTCGAGCGCTTCCGCCGTCGCGTCTTAGAAGACCGTTTACGTCTTTGAGGACTCTTCAGCTTCATAAGAGTCAAGTTAGTCCTGGAAAGGAAAAAAATCTATTGAGCGTTCGTACTTCGAACTTCTCAAAAGGACGATGCGTGTAAGCTTTGGATTACTAGGGCGGGTGGACCTTTCGGATCATTCTTATCAATTCGGCAAGGCGATTTCGCTTGCTTGTCTCCATTGCGCGGCTGCGCTAAACGCTTACGACGATTTCCGCCGTTCAGAGTTGAGCAGCAATGTGTTTGTTCAGCATTCCCGCAAGTTTCGGCTGTAGGGCAAGCGGCAGGTCCCCGATTCCATTCCTAGTCACGTCGTTTTCGCACTGCCTTCATCATCTCGCGAGGTTGCGCGAATAGTTTCGAGCAAGAGTTCGTCATTAAACGGCTTGCTTAGGAATGCGACGGCGCCGGCTTGCAATGCTTGCTGACGCGATTCTTCCTTGTCGTAAGCGGTGATGAAAATGATAGGAACCTTGTAGCCCGCGGCGGCAAGATGGCTTTGGAGTTGTAGCCCATTCATGCCCGGCATCTGAATGTCAATGATCAGACAGGATGTCTCGTGCAACTGGTCAGACCTCAGGAAACTTTCGGCAGATTCAAAGGCCGCTGCGCGAAAGCCAAAAGACTCAATAAGCAGTGTTGTGGTCCTGCGAATGGACTCGTCGTCGTCAACTAGCGATATGAGATTCTTTCGTACTCCCAATTGTCCCTGTAAAGCTGAACGAATTGTTTGAAGTAAAATCTCGTCAGCAAACGGCTTGCCGAGGAATGCAGCGGCACCAGCTTGCAATGCCCGCAGACGGGATGCTTTATCGTCGTAAGCGGTGATAAAAATGATTGGGATCTTGCAGCCCATTGTTGCGAGATGGCTTTGAAGTTGTAGCCCACTCATACCAGGCATTCGGACGTCAACGATGAGACAGGATGTCTCGTGCAACTGGTCAGACTTCAGAAAAACTTCCGCAGATTCGAACCCTGCCGCTCGAAACCCAAAAGATTCGATGAGCAGCGTTGTGGTCCGGAGCACGGACGCATCGTCTTCAACAACCGAGATTAGATTCTTTAACACTCTCAACTCCAACTGAACTGACGTTATTCCTGGGGGGGAAAGAATGCTATTGGGTGTTGGTACTTCAGGATTGGCAAAAAGGCGGATGCACGTAAACTTTGGCTTACGAGGCATCTTTCGAGGGTTTGACCTTCTCGATCATTTTTATCAATTCGGCAAGCGATGACGCTTGCATCTTTTCCATCGCCCGGCTGCGCTGAACCTTTACGGTGCTTTCCGCGGTTCCGAGTTCAGCAGCAATTTGTTTGTTGAGCATTCCCGCAACGACCATGGAAACTACCTCCTGCTCGCGAGAAGTCAGACAGTCGAAGCGCCGCCGAAGATCCCACATTTCGTTCTCCTGTTCGCGCCTCGCGCGGTCCCGATCAAGTGCGACGCGAACAGCATCCAGAAGATCCTGGTCACGGAATGGTTTGGTAAGAAACTCGACCGCTCCAGCTTTCATAGCACGAACGCTCATCGGAATGTCGCCGTGCCCGGTGAGAAAGACTATCGGGATACGGATATTTCTCGTCGCAAGCTCGCGTTGGAAATCGAGTCCACTCAATCCCGGTAGCCTCACGTCCAGCACAAGACAGCTGGGAACATCAGGAGGCTTTTTGTGCAGGAAACTATCAGCTGAATCAAAGGTTTCGGCCTGCAGGCCCACCGTACTTAAGAGGAACTTGAGCGAAGAACGTACCGATGGATCATCGTCTATAACAAAGATCACTGGGGCTACACTCATGAAGGATTCTCCCCGGCCGCCGGTAATGTGAACCAAAACACGGCGCCGTTGGGAGAATTGGCTGTGGCCCAGAGTCGTCCGCCTTGGCCTTCAATGAGTGAGCGGCTAATGGCCAAGCCCATTCCCATACCATGTGCCTTTGTCGTAAAGAAAGTAGTGAATAAACGATCTGCCTCTGGACCGAGGCCCGTGCCTGAGTCGCGTATAGCAACCAACACATTGCCAGATTCGTCGACCCGGGACTCCAAAGAGAGTGCGCGCGGTCGAACGGCAACCCCGATCATGGCCTCTATGCCATTGATGATCAAGTTCAGAAGGACTTGCTGCAGCTGAACGCGATCGGCCCGTACGAGCGGTAATGTCCTTGTGAATTGACACTCGACCAAGATTTGATTCTTGTGAAGCTCATGGCCGGCTAGAGTCAGCACCTCCTGAATGACCTCGTTTATGTCCAGTTCGGTCCTCTCTGCAGGTGCTTTCTTTATAAACGCGCGAATCCGAGCTATGACAGCACTCGCACGAGTGCCGTCGGCAACAATTTCTTCGAGAGCCCGCCGGAGAACTTCGGGGTCGAGATTATGATTGGCGAGCAGTCTTAAGCATGCACTGCCATTATTGGTAACGGCAGTTAAAGGCTGATTGACTTCATGGGCAATGGACGCTGCCAATTCGCCCATCGTTGTCAGCCTGGAAACACGCGCAAGTTCTGCCTGGGTCATCTGCAAAGCTTGTTGAGCCTCTTTCCAATCATGCAGATCCACGACGGTCCCGAACCACTTGATAATTCTACCGCTTTCATCTCGCAGCGGTAGAGCCCTCGAAATGCACCAACGATAGGTGCGGTCCTCTGCTCTGAGGCAGCGAAATTCGTGTTGAAACGGCTGGCCGCTTGAAACTGTTGCCGACCATGCCCTTGCCATTTTGTCAACGTCGTCTTGATGAACGGTCTTCATCCATCCTGCGCCTTGCACCTGTTCCGCGGATAGCCCTGTGTAATCGAGTACTCGCTGGTTACAATAATCAATCGCGCCATCTGCCGCAGCACTCCAAAGCATCTGCGGAATGGTCTCAGTTAATTCACGCAGAGTGCGCTCGCTCGCGCGAAGCTTATTCTCTGCCTGCTTTCTTTCACTGGTATCGCGGATAAAGCCGGTAAATACTTTATGCCCACCTCTGATTAGTTCTCCAAACGAGATTTCCACGGGGAATTCCTGGCCATTCTTGCGCAGTGCGGTCAGTTCGGTGCCTTGCCAGTTGATGTGCCGCTGGCCGGTAGCCAAGTAGCGTCCGAACCCATTCTCGTGCAACTTCCGCATGTATTCCGGCATTAGTATGGTCAACGGCTTCCCGATCAACTCCGTCGGATCATAACCAAAGATTCTCATGGCGGCATGATTGGCAAACAGAATTGCACCGCTGTCGTCGATGCTGATCACGGCATCAGTGGCCGTTTCGACCACAAGGCGATGCCTCTCTTCACTGTAGCGGAGCTCGGACTCTTCTTGTTTACGATCAGTAATATCCGCAACGCTACCGTCGATCTTGTTAATGGAGCTTTTCATACGATTCGCCATATCGCGAGTCTCTTCGCTTTTCTAAGGACGAACTTGCGCATCTATTTTAGACCAAAAATTTCTTCGGAGCCGTCTACAGTGATCCCGCTATAGGTCTGACTGGCGATTTTTGGGCAGTTCATTTGATTCGGAATCGGCATTCACAGACGATCTGCACCTCACAGTCGATAAGCCAAAAGCAAACCTGGGGCAATTTTCGAACGGCACTGTTGCAATCGTCCACAGGTTTATGAAAAGCTTCCCGAAAACGGTGCTTCCACTCCGCGCGCCGCAATCTTTGTCGCAAGACCGGGATCACACTGCGGAATTCGTTCCGCGCCACCATCTTGGTGAGATCGCGATGGGTCGCCGCCACCAGACGGATCTTGATGCTGTGCGTGCGGCCGCTGCCCACTCGCTCGAACTCGGTCGCCTATTGCTTTGGCGGGGAGCGCAGGACTGCATTGTCGAGTTATAAGACAGAACTCACTTGCGGAAGATACCTTAGAACAAGCGCGCAGGCAGACCGCTATTCCTTTGGAGGTTTTTGCAGAGTCTCCGGGGAGGCGTTCTTGAGTGGTATCGACCAGCTCCGGTCAGTTGATGAGAAATCGCTGGTTCACTCGGTGAAATGAAGGAGTTGTATTTCACGTGTATCTAGTGCGCCATTCGGAACCATAACCCACGCAACCGCCGAACTCACTACAGACAGGCCTGCGCAAATCAACATCACTATTCGAAATCCAAACACAAATGCGTCCGCAATCAATTCCTTAATGGCGGCTTTCGTAGCGGGACTAAGGTCATCTGGCACCGGCAGGCCGGCTAGCATAATTTCGCCCGACTGCACCGTCTCCAGAACGCCCGACGGCAACAAGAGATGAACCAAGCCGTGATTTAAGCGAGAACCAAAGGCGTTTACCATCACTATCCCCACGACTGCAATCGCAAGTACCCCCGCGACGCGCGCAATTGCATTGTTGATTCCGGAGGCCGCCCCGACACGATCCTGGCCCACTGAATTTATGACGACAGTGGTGAGGGGAGCGATGGTAATCGCCATACCAAGACCGAGAGCAATTACCGCAGGAAAAAACGAAGTCCAGTAACTCCCGCCTACGGTGGGTATAGCGAACAGAACAAATCCTAAGGCGCCAACGAGTGGGCCGACGATCAATGGAATCCTTGGGCCGTAATGCGTCACGAGACCTCCGGCCCAGTTGGAAAGAATGAAGATCAGGACAATCATTGGCAGCACAGCGGCACCCGCTGCAGTTGCGGAATACCCTTGGACTTGGATCAGATTCAAAGGAAACAAGAAGAAGAAAACACCGATAGCAGCGTAGAGGAGCAGCGTAAGCAGGTTGGTACCACTAAAGCTGGATGATGCGAATAGCGCCAGCGGAACCATAGGTGAAGTCACGCTAGCTTCGACAAGCGGGAACAAAATTAGACAGCCGCAGCCCACAATCAAGCTGGCTAGCACCAGAGGATGTTCCCAACCCATGTTCTCCGATTCGATCAGCCCGTAAACCAAGCTCCCTAATCCGAGAGTGATGACAAGGGCTCCAAGCCAATCGACGCGGCCTTCAGCCGCGCTCCGGCTTTCGGGGATATGCCAAAGCAAAATGACTATAACCGCGGCTGCAAGCGGGATATTGATGAAAAACACCCAGCGCCAGGAAGCATACTCCACCAGCCAGCCGCCGAGAACGGGCCCTACCGCGGTAGTGATTGCCGTGAAGCCGGACCATGTGCCAATCGCCTGACCGCGGCTCTTCTCATCGAAGGATGTACTGATAATCGCCAGGCTGCCAGGCACGAGGAGTGCAGCCCCCACACCTTGAATGCTTCTCGCAATGATTAGTTGATGTACGTTCGAGGCAATCCCGCCACCCACAGAAGCCAGGGCGAAGATCGCTACACCCAGGACGAACATCAAGCGGCGGCCAAACAAATCACCAAGCGAACCCCCGACGAGAATCAACGCTCCCAGGAAGAGTCCGTAGGACTCGACCACCCATTGCACATCAACTACCGTTGCATGAAAGCTGGTTTGGAGCGCAGGCAAAGCGATATTGACGACGGTGCCGTCGATGAAGGCCATGCTGGAACCGATAATGGTCGCGGCGAGTATCCATGGTCTTGTTTTTGCCGCACAAAGAACTCCGACGTCTCCCGACTGGATTACGGCTTCGTCGCAAGGCGGTCTGGTGAACACTAAAATACCCTCTAATTCCACTTAGTTTCTGAGCGTTTCACACGAGGAAGATGATCGGCGATCAAAGCGAATGAAGTGGCAAACGGCTCAACACCTCAAGCCTCCAACTCGAGATCATCAAATCGTCGCCACTTGTATATCCAGATAGAGATGCACCAGCACAGCGCGAAGAGAGCAATGATGCAATATCCAAACGTCCCGAAGTTCTTGTTGAGCTTGCCGACCATGTCCCAGAACATTCCTTGACGATGGAACTGTCCGGCCAACAGGCCAAGCGCTTCGATTCCACCCACCACCAGGGCGACAAGAGCGGAAACAAGGGTGATGGTCATGTTGTAGTAAAGCTTCCGAATCGGCTTGACGAAGGCCCACCCGTACGCCCCAAGCATAAGAATGTTATCCGTCGTGTCGACGAGCGACATACCCGCCGCAAACAGTGTGGGAAACACCAAAATGGACCACAGTGACAATCCTTTCGAAGCTTCAGCGGCCGAGATTCCCAGAAGTCCGATCTCCGTCGCAGTGTCGAACCCAAGGCCGAACAGCAGACCAAGCGGATACATGTGCCAGCTTCGGCTGATGACCGCAAACATCGGCCGGAAGAGTCGAGAGAGAAAACCGCGACTGCCAAGCAGCAGATCAAAGTCCTCCTCGATGTAGCGTTCGCCGCGACGCACCCGCCGGAAAGCCAGATAGACGGAACGCAGCACGACCAGATTCACAATCGCGATGCCAAACAGAAAAAAGGTTGACGTTAAGGTGCCGACCAGGCCGCCAATATGTCTCACCGCGTCCATCCGGTGTTGCAGCGAAAGTGCCGTGGCCGCAATCGCCGCAGAGCCCAGAACAACAACGGTCGAGTGACCGAGCGAGAACATGAAGCCGACTGTCACGGGCCGTTTGCCCTCCTGCATCAGCTTTCGTGTCACATTATCGATCGCCGCGATATGGTCCGCATCTACTGCATGCCGAAGCCCAAGGCTGTAGGCAAGAAAGGCGGTGCCCACCAAAGCGGGATAGTGACGAAACGCAACGAAGGCCCACACCCACGCCGACAGATTGAAAACAAGTAACACGGCATAGACTCCCCCAATCTTCCGGCGCGTGTGGCCAGCTACGTCGTTGAACAGTGCTTGAATACTGCTTTGCATGCGTCAATCCTGAGTAAAACTCTAAAACCTGCGAACTACATCAGATGCCGGTCCCTCGGTTGCAGAAGCACGAAAGTAACGATGATGGCAGGCACGAAAAAGATCAGTGAGCCGATCACCTCAGGCGGGTTCCGGTACGCAGTCCGAATACAAACAGCTACGCATCCAAGTCGCTGGACGCCTCGAGTTGTGCTGCGTCGAGGCTCAAGTATGTCATGCCACGCACGTCAAGGAACACGCGCTGGCGAACATTTACAAGACGAAGGAGTACGTGCTCGCAAACTGCGCACCGCGCCACGACGCCGGGACCCAACATGTATAGATGCGCCTCGGCAAAGCGCTTTGTTGCGCCGCAGTGGGCGCACTGTCCCTTTGCAGCTGTAACATCCATGGCGAATATTTTGCTCAATTCACCGGCGGCAGCATTGCCGTCGAGGTAGTCGTAGGTATGTGAACTCATTGCCGATCTCCCGTGGGGCCGAAACGCTCCGTCCTGATCTTGTCAGAGCTGTTGCCGGAGGCGCTAAGGAGGCCAGTAGCAGTTTCAACGAACGATGTGGGGCCGCAAACGTAGCAAGTCGGTGCGAGATTTGAGGGCCAGGTCGTATTCGCGATGAGGGCGGCGTCGATGCGGCCTGGCGGCCGCGGCCAGTCTTTGGGAGCGACTCGTGTATACGCGTAGGTAACGCTCACAGAATGGTCGTGATCTGAAAGCGCTTCCAGTTCATCGCGGTACAAAACCGCTCCCGGTTCACGCACGGAATACAACAATCGAAACGACGCAGCGCTACACGCGGACACACGCGATCGAATCATAGCCATGAGTGGAACGATGCCGGAACCCCCCGCTACTAGCTGGATCGGCTCAGTTTGTTGGGTGCGCCACACGAACCAGCCGCCGATCGGACCTCGCAACTCCAGACGATCGCCGACTGCGAGTTCTTGCGTCAGATAGGGTGAGACTTCGCCATCACGCAGTCGTTCGACGGTTAGTTCAATGCGCGTTTCGGAGTTCGGGGCAGAGGCGATCGAATATGACCTAACTGCCGAGTATCCATCGGAGGCCGTCAGACGCACGTCAACGTGCTGGCCAGCGAGGTGACCCGTCCAATCTGAAACCTTCAACGTGATCGTGCGTGCGGTTGCAGTTTCGTCGTGAAGAGCAACAACCGTTCCTACGCGCCACATCACTCGTCCCCCGAATAACGCTGCTCCCGCCATGGGTCACCACAATTGTGGTAGCCGAGGCTTTCCCAAAAGCCAGGTCTATCGTGATGCATCAACGTAATGCCCCGTACCCATTTGGCGCTCTTCCACAAATAAAGATGAGGGACAAGAAATCGTGCAGGGCCACCGTGTTCGGGCGCAAGATCTTTGCCGTCAAATTGGAACGCGATCCACGCCTGCTTGTTCATGAGATCGTTCAGAGGCAGATTTGTGGTGTAGTCGCCGTACGAACGCACGAGGGCATAGGAAGCATCGGTTTTCACGTCTGCAAGCATCGTATCAAGGGAAACGCCTTCCCAAGATGTGCCCAGTTTCGACCATCGCGTAACGCAGTGCAAATCAATTGTGATGTTTTCGGTAGGCAATTCGCGAAACGACTTCCAGTCCCATCGCCGCAAAACGTCAGTGCCGTCGTCAATCCTAAATTCCCACCGGTCGAGCGACACGTGTGGCGTAGGTCCTGCGGATAAGACGGGGAAGTCAGTAGTGAGGTGTTGTCCTGGCGGCAGCTTTAGATCTGTCGCGCCGTGCCGACCTGAAAAGCCTCGTGAGATGATACCCATCCGCACTTCTCCTTATCTAGTGAATTATCGTTGCCCGCATTATAGAAGCACGACAATGACCAAAAGGAAAAGGAATGCCGGCCGCGAAAATAGGGCTTGTTTCCTCGGGGTCTAGTAAAGCGGCGCGAGATCAGTTGCGATCTGGGATCAATTGTCGTGACGATATAGCGCCACGGATACGTCATTGCAACACAGAGACTTCTGCTCGACACATCTTCGAACGCAGATCAACCCGATTTGCCGGCTAGACCTTTTGTCGCAGATGGAATTGGCAAGAAAAGAGTAGGTTTTCGAGTTTGGCACGACGTGTGCAATGAACCGAAGCGAGATGAAAGCGACAAGACATCTTCACGATCTACGCAGGAGCCTCTGGTTCGACAACATCACTCGAAACCTGCTGAACGGTGGAGCACTCAAGCACAAGATCGATGACCTACCGGTCACCATTCCCGCTACAGCCATACAAATCGATTGGCAGGAGGAATAATTATGAGTTCTCGCGTCCTAATTGCAGCTTTCACGTTCGTGATTTTGACTGGCTATCAGCCAGTCAAGTCACAAAGCAACAGTTCACAAAACGACCGTACCTTCCACGGATTCGATCTGGTCGATAAGGCCGGAAACATTCGCAAGCCGGCCGATTTTAGAGATCTCTATCAGGCGCTTGGAGTGTATACACCGGTCGATCTCAACAACAACACCGAGATGCACTATACCTCTGCATCGCCGGGGACAGCGGAGTATTACCGCAAGACTGGAAAGTTCGCGGACGGAACCGTATTGGTGAAAGAGGTCTTTGCAACGGATCACGCTCAAATGACGACCGGGGACGCACATTGGGCTACGGGAACGAAAGTGTGGTTCGTCTTGATCAAAGATGACAAGGGACGCTATCCCGGCAATCCGCTGTGGGGTGATGGATGGGGATGGGCACTCTTCAAATCTGACGCACCCGACAAGCAAGTCGCAACCGACTACAAGAAAGATTGCCTGAGTTGTCATATTCCAGCGCGGTCAACGGACTGGATATACGTACAAGGTTATCCAGTCCTCAAATCGAAGTAAGCAGAAGGCTCTACAGAAAATCGCTTCTAAAGACTCTTCACAAGGAGATTGGAATGCAAAAGTATATCTTTGCAGTCATCGTTGGAATCTACCTAGTTGTGGCGATCCCGTTCCTACTCGACACAAGACCTGTTGCGGCCGCTCAGTCTCAACAGTCAAGCGCCGTGTTTGACTCTCAGGGGAACATGAAGTTGCCTGATCCACATGTTTTTCGCAGGTGGGTCTTTGTAGGCGCTCCTCTAACCCCCAATGCTCTCAATGACGGAAAGGCGAACTTTCCCGAATATCATCACGTCTACATTGAACAGAAAAACGTTGACGCATATCTGAAGACTGGGGCGTTTCCCGAAGGGACGGTCATCGTAAAGGAACTGACGCGCGTTCTCAATCCGACTTTTCCAGACGGCTCGCGTACAGAACCATCCGGCCGGGGATATTTCAACGGCCAGTACAACGGAATTGACCTTACGGTAAAGGATAGTAAGCGGTTCGCTAAGACGAACGGCTGGGGGTTCTTTACCTTCGGGCATCATCCGTTGCCGTACGCCGAGTCAGCGGCGGAGGCTCCTTCAACCGAGTGCGCCTTTTGTCACCAAGCGTATGTAGCCAAAACTGACATGACTTGGGTGCAATTCTATCCGTTGCTTCGCGACAAGGATCCGAAATGATTGAGTGGAGCCTAGCAAGATTCCTCTCAATGTGAGCAAGGCACGAAAGAAATCAAAACGAATTTTGACGCAACAAGAAGGAGAAAGGGAAATGCCAAACGAGATGAACAAGAAAGAGATGGGCATGTTGAAAGAGATGGGGTTGAATGGTCACGGGGGCCATCTCTATATGCAAACAAATGAAGTCAAGAACGCGATCATTCACTACCATCGCTCCGCCAACGGCACGCTCACAGAGGTGGAACGTGTAGCCACCGGCGGTGCAGGTTCGGGGACTTTCAAGCCGATCAGCGGCCAGGAGAGCGCGCCCAACTCCTTTGAAGGCGCGGGTAGCGTCATACTTTCCCCAGATCGCAAGCTTCTGTTTGCCACAAATGGCGGAAACAATTCGGTGTCCAGCTTCGCCGTGGGCGACCAGGGCAAGCTGACACTAATTGACACTAAGCCGACCGGGAACGCTGTGGAAGGAAAGAGCGGTACTGCCAAATCGCTGGCATACTCACCCTCGAAGGACATGCTCTATGTTGTGCACTCGTTCGGACCCGATCACATCCGGATCATGTCGGTCTCCAGTGATGGCAAGCTTACTCCACGCATGGAAAAGTACACCTGCAACACGCCGGATAAGCCGCACCGTGTGCCGACTCAAGCCGTGCTCTCACCAGACGAGAAATTCATGCTTGTCGGCACAACGTTCGACGTGCCCATTGCAATCTCCGGCACCTATCCGGACGGTTCCCCCATACTCTGGGTGACTGGTCCAGACGGCGAAACAAAGTCCGTCGCTTCGAATGCTCCGGATCCCGATGGCATCGTGATCCACCGCGTGAACGCGGACGGCACGCTCGGCGAAGCCCGCTTTCAGGATGGAGGAGGCGGCTCTCCCTTCTACATCGCGTTCCTGCACAATCGGCCGGATACGTTCATCATCGCCTATGCCGTCGGTGATGGAGTGGCCTTGGGCCGAATCGACGAAGATGGCAGAATTGGCGTCGGCAAGATCGTACCGATCGACACAAGGCGAGGCAAGATCGCTGAACTTTGCTGGGCATCCGTCTCCCCCGATGACCGGTTCTTGTACGGTACGGTTTTCGGGTACAGCCACGTTACCACCTTCCATATCGACGGCCTCGAGATCAGAGTCGCGAAGGATCCTGCATGTTCGATTGTCGAGGGCGATGGCACCTTCAGGGGGCTTTGTGGAGACGTCAGCAGCGGCCCGAGCGACAACTGGGTCTCTCCAGATGGTGAATTTCTATACCAGATCTACGGGAACGCCTCGAAGCTGGTCGGGTACGCCACCAAGCCAGACGGCTCGCTCGAGGAGGTTACCAGTGTCGCCATCCCCTACAACAGCCCGGAGGGTTTGGCGGGATTCTGATTCCGCTCAAGGGGGTGCGATGATCCAGCTGAGGAATCTAACCCGGCTCAACGGTAACATGTCGCAACGGACATGCTGCAGATACTTTCGCAGAACGACTGGGCTGGCGTGCTGTAAGCGTAACCCAAGGAGGAACCACAGGGACCGCGGGGACTCTAACCGCGGACAGGCGATGCTCGGCACCAGCGGTCCGGGCATCGCCATATCAACAACGACAATCATGTCGTGGAAACGGGCCGAACGATTTTTTCAGAACAAGCCGATGAATTTGTGCAAGTCCATGTTCGACGTTGCAGCAGAGCCCGATCTCACGGGCTATTCAAACCTTTTCGATTCTCCGAAAGTGCTTGCGGCGAATCTGTCCGATAAGGATCTACAGCGTGCGGACGGCTCTGGACGGATCGTACTGAGCGGCTCTGAAAAAGGGACCCGCATCATGGACGTCTTCCAACGGTCTCCCATTCGGATCATGTTCCCAAGAACAGGCGGAGGTGCTGTGGAAGAGGCTGTTCTGATAAATACCGCCGGCGGTATTGCGGGGGGCGACCGGCTTGAATGTAGTGTGACAGCGCTCGCCGATGCTTCTATAGCAGTGACGTCGCAAGCCGCTGAAAAGGTCTACCGGGCGTTAAACGAACCTGCGCGCATTGCGACAAAGCTGAAAGTGTGTGAGGCCGCAAAACTCGCGTGGCTTCCGCAGGAAACGATCGTCTTCAATTGGGCGCGTCTGAGTCGGGAGACAGAAATCGACCTTTCTTCTGGAGCTGAGCTGCTTGCCCTTGAGTGGCTAGTGCTCGGTCGTGCCGCACACGGCGAGAACATGGTCGGCGGACACATAACCGACAGCTGGCGCGTCAAGAAAGACGGTCGGCTGATCTGGACGGACACTTTCCGCGCGACGGATGAGACGTTTCCACATCTTCACAGGAGGGCTCTGCTTTCAAATCGCAGAGCAATTGCAACGCTAATCTATTTCGGACCTGATCTCGACACCCGGCTGGAGTCCGTCCGCGAGATTGCTTCTTCTCTGGAATGCGATTGCGCTGCGACGTCAGTGGGTGGCCTTATCATCGTTCGCTTTGCGGCGAATGTGTCCTCCAATTTGGGCCTCGCCTTGCGCAGTTTTCTCCAGCAATTCGGCCGAGAGCTTGGCCCGGGCCCCTTCCGTGTGCCGAAGATGTGGTCATGTTGACACCTGCGAAAGAAACGAG
>Ga0210384_10005832_pt1 | contig 13243 bp, 12 predicted proteins | sample IncBWH2MmetaG_FD_160574 | JGI IMG/M metagenome (GOLD analysis project Ga0210384, IMG submission 160574) | Forest soil microbial communities from Barre Woods Harvard Forest LTER site, Petersham, Massachusetts, United States - Inc-BW-H-2-M | ecosystem: Environmental > Terrestrial > Soil >... | reverse complement strand
TCCGCCAGCAACGCCACCGCTACCGAAAAAATAAGGCCCGCCACCACTGCCATGAATGTGATCATCAATTGCATAACGCCCTCCGTATTTTTTCAACTTGGTACTAGGTACTCGGTACTTGTGCCCCTATTGCCCGCTCATCTGTGCAACGTCCTCCACTGGCACATCAGGTGCGCCGCCAAAGATGTCGGCAATTTCCTCGTCTCGTTTCTCGCGAATCTCCACCACATCGCCCACGCGCAGCATCGAGTAAAGACGCTCCGCATCCCGATTCTTCAGCCGGATGCATCCATGCGAAGCCGCCTGCCCAATGGACAGCGGCGCATTTGTCCCGTGAATGCCGTAGCCCTTTAAGTTCAGCCCGATCCAACGCGTGCCCACGGGACTCTTCTCGCTCGCCGCCGTCACGACGCCGTCGTGGTAGTAGGCGGGGTCGGCCACTCGATTGACGATTTCAAACTCTCCCGTCGGACTAGGACTCACCGGCGCTCCCACGGCCACGGGAAAGTGCGCCAGCACGTTTCCGTCTTCGATCACGGCCAGGCGGCGGTCCGCGATGCTCACCAGCACGATGCGGCGGATACGTGGCGGTGCAGAAACGTTTGCTGTAATGGGCGAGGAAGAAATCTGCGCAAAACCAGACATGGTAAGCGTCAAAAGGACAGTAGCGATCATCCCGGCCTGCTGCCGCCTTATCCTGTTTTCGATTGCTGTTGTCATCGCTTGCCCTCGTACACCCCTATTACCTGGCATTGCGAGGGCCGATTCTCAAGTACATGAATACAAGCTAGTTAGCCCGATGGCGGCGATCAAATCATCGGATGGAATCGGACAGTGTGTCAGGCATGACACATGGAGAGGAGGTCTGAAGGGACTCGTTGTCAGAGTTCTAGTCCATTGCTAGCTGAGATCGGCCGGCTCCAACCCACAGAGCCGTTTCCGAAGATGGCCGGGGCCGGGTGCTTAAGAATCTTTTGCTCATTTGACTTCCCGTTCCCCCCACCGCTATCGTTGCCGCCATGAACGTAGTTAAAGCCACACGCCAGTTTGAAGCGTGGCTGGCCCGGCACACGCACATCGACCAGAAAGACCTCCGCCTCAAACACACCAACATGAAGGAGGATGTTTTCATGTTCCTGCGCGCCACGTACTACCGTTGGGCGCAACTCTGGCCTGAGGTTTGCCCCGATCTGGCCAAAGCGCCGCAGGTACTCGCGGTGGGCGATCTGCACATCGCAAATTTCGGCACGTGGCGTGACATAGAGGGGCGTCTTATTTGGGGAGTGAATGATTTTGACGAAGCGTGGCCGATGTCCTACGCCGTCGACCTGGTACGCTTGGCCGTCAGTGCTCACCTGGCCGTTGAGGGCGGACATCTGCCGCTTAAGCGCGAAGACATCTGCGGTGCCATGCTCGAAGGCTATCAAGAGGCGATGCAGGCGAAAGGCTGCGCCTACGTGCTGGCAGAAAATCATCAATGGCTCCGCCGCATCGCCGAAGGCGAACTCCGCGATCCCGTACGTTTCTGGCAAAAGATGGACGCCCTTCCCACACTCAAGACCGCCGCCCCGGTCAGTGCCGTCGATGCCATTGAACACTTGATGCCGGCTCCCGGTATCCCGTATCGCCTCACCCACCGCATCGCCGGACTGGGAAGCCTGGGACACGCCCGCTATGTAGCCTTAGCCGATTGGCATGGTGGCCGTATCGCACGCGAGGCCAAAGCGCTGGTCCCATCCTCCTCCCATTGGGCCCAGACCTTGGACGCGGAGAGAAGCGAACCCCCAGCGGAAATTCTTTACCAGACGATTGTTAATCGCGCCGTCCGCTGTCCCGATCCATTCGTTCAGTTGCGCGGCCGCTGGATCGTTCGCCGCCTCGGTCCTCTCTGCTCCCGGGTCGAACTCGCTTCTCTGCGCGCACCCGATGTTGAACTCCGCCTTCTGCACGCCATGGGATGGGAGACCGCCAACATTCATCTGGGCACGCCATCCGCACGCAAGCTCATACTCCGCCATATCGCGAAACAGAAAGGGAAGTGGCTGCACCACGCCGCTGAATTCATGCTGCAAGCAACTCGCGCCGATTGGGAAGTCTGGAAAAAGAAAGGGTATAACTGAGTCAGATTCTAATTCATCCTTATGTTCTAACTTATATTCTTAGGCGATTGACTTCCCAACCATCGTGCGGGATACTTCTTTCCGTCGCAACTTAGTCCCCCGGCGACTCGCCACCTCCTGTTTCTTGGAATTCACTTACACAGAGTGTCTTCCCCCCAAGGCCCTCGATTAAGGAGAAGAACATGTCCCACATGAATTTCTGCAAATTGGCAGCATCGCTACTCACCCTTGTGGCCGCTTTTCAAGTAACGGTGCAGGCCGGAACTCGTCCCATCTCAACCATTCCTACCGTTTCCCAACTCGCAGAACTGAAAGGCTCGGACGCTACATATCTCAGCAATCTGGGATATTCAGTCGCCGTCAGCGGAACGACAGTCGTAGTGGGCGCACCCGGCGGCAACGATGGCCAGGGTAATTTCACTGACGGGGCAGCCTACGTTTTCCTCAAGCCCGTCAACGGATGGCAGAATATGACGCAGGTGGCCAAACTCACCGCTTCCGACAATGGTGGGTCAAACGGTTTCGGCCTGTCTGTGGCGATCAGCGGCAACACCATCGCGGTCAACTCCAACCTTCCGGAGATTTACGTTTTCACCGAGCCGGTCGGTGGATGGGTAAACATGACGGAAACCGCCATCTTGACCGCGCCTTCAACTGGTTTGGGTCCTTGCCTGTGCGGCCACTTGGCGATACAAAACGACACAGTGATCGTGGGCTCACCGCTTGATGCACTGGGTAACTATGGCTCGATCGAGGTTTACATCAAGCCCAAGGGCGGATGGCAGAACCTTTCGCAGCCCAACGCCACACTCAGTCAGTCGAATGCACAGTTTGAAGATCAGTCTTTCCGGTCCGTCGCCATCAGCGGCGGGACCATTGTTGGAGAAGGATTGGTGCAGGGCAATACATCTGAGTACTCCATCTTTCTGTTTATCAAACCTGCGGCGGGATGGAGCGGAAACCTGACTGAGGCCGCCGTACTTTCCTCCACGCAAACTGGGAATGATTTCGGTAGCGGCGGGGTTGCGGTCAGCGGAAACACCGTGATCGCCGGATCAAACAGTTCCAATATCACTTTTTTCCCCCCATCGTTTGTCGACGTATGGGTGGAGCCCGCCGGAGGCTGGGCGAATATGACTGAAACCGCCCAATTGAGCGATGGTACGACTACCTATGCAGACGGATTTGGTGCGTCGGTCGCCATTGTAAGCAACACAGTTGCGGTCGGCGCACCCTCCGCATATGTTTTGAAGAGCGGCAAGGCCTATCGCGGCGCAGCCTTCGTTTTCACCGAACCTGCAGGTGGCTGGAAGACTACGGCCACCCCCAACTCACGCTTATTCAATTCCGATTGGACGAGCAATGATGCATTCGGAACCAGCGTTTCCATGTCCGGCGCAAACATTGTGGTCGGTGCTCCCTATGGGCCAAACGGTTCCTTGAACGGCGAGGCCTACGTTTTCAAGAAGTAGTTCGACCTCAAACCATAGGAATTAAGTTCCGTAAACCGTTCTTGTCTCCGGACACACTCGGTTGCTGCCGCAAGGCCGCAACTCAGTGTGTCGGCGGCAGAAAATGTATTTCCACATCAGGCCGCCCCTCTATAGCAATCTCCTCGCTCCCAGGCACAATTCCTGACTCTCGCATCCATTGACGACCTGTTCTCGATAGAACAAAATGGATTTCTCAGGGTTCTACCCGATTGATACCGACCGCTGCCGCCTCCAGACTAGTCCGAAGTTCTGGCCGGAATTTGGAGCCGTAATGGATCAACCGCGGTTATCGGCCCGGACCTTGTTTGGCAGCCTGCTCTCGTCTTTTTCGAGATCTCGCAGGCTCGAAGACCGCATTCGCAAACTGTCATCCGAAGCGGTGGCTGCCACCGACCCGGTTGAAGCGAACAGAATCCTGGAAGAACTCTCCTCCGCGCTCCGCCATCATGTCGAACGAATGCGTGAACTAGCCTCTGAGCGAGCCCTGCATGGCGAACGGCGTCGCCAATCCTGGACCCAACTGCTTTAATCGTTCGACATCGAACATACCATCTACGGTAAATCCTGTAATACTGCCCACTCGTTATGAACCCAGCGGATAGCGAGCGCATCCACCAACTTTGTTCCCTCATCGCGGTAGAACAGGACCGCCAAAAATTCCTGGCCCTGGTCGAAGAATTGAACAGAATTTTGTCTGCTCAGGACCGCCATCTTCAAGACAAGTCGCCCGGTGGCCCTGAAAGGAACCAGCGCTGATGGAAAGAGACTCTCCCCCTTAGAGGGTGGTGAGGGACCTCACTGTTGGTTCTCCCCTTTTATTGATTGAAAAGTCAGTGAAATTACTGCCCCTACTGCGGGTTGGCCTGACGAAGACGCGCAAGCCAGTCGCATCAAAGTCAACATGGGCATCGCTACGTTGACGAGGGAAAACGAAATCGCAAAGGCAACGAGTACGACAAGAACGAGTACGACGAGGAAGGAAGTTGCAAGACTTGCGAAGCCGGTTCCGCTCTGTCCCGGTTCCCGCACCGATGCGGCTGGCAAGGCGGTGAAAAATGTAATTCTCCTGTCGCTGGAGGACAAGGATTACAATCTGCTCCGTCCTCATCTGGAGCCGGTGGATTTACCCCAATATGAAATTCTGGAAGAGCCCGGCAAAAAGATTGACTGGGCATATTTTTTGAACGACGGAATGGTTTCGTTGGTGGCTCTCAGCCAGGATGGAAGAAGCGTCGAAGTCGGCATCGTCGGGAAAGAAGGAATGGTCGGCATGTCTCTGATCGCCGGCCTGCCACAGGGGACCTTCCGGGCGATCATGCAAATGGCTGGAACTGGCGTGCGCGTACGCGCTCGAGTTTTTCAGGATGTTCTTGTGTCAGCTTCCACACTTAGTGCTGAACTCAGCCGCTTCGCCCTGATGCATGGCATGCAGGCCGCACAGTTGGCCGCCTGCAACCGTCTGCATGAGATTGAGCAACGCCTTTCCCGCTGGCTTCTCATGTGCCAGGACCGCATGGACTCCGCGCTGCTTCCTCTGACTCACGAGTTTCTTGCCCAGATGCTCGGCACCGGCCGACCCAGCGTCAGCCTCGCGGCGGGAGCCTTGGAAAGTGCGGGGCTCATTGAAAATTTGCGCGGTACCGTCAAGATCTTGAACCGCAAGAGCCTGGAAAGTACTGCCTGTGAATGCTACGGAGTTATCCAGCACTTCAACGGGGGCATGGGCCTGAAATAAGTATTTCCAGATTTATCTGGACCAGTGATAGCCAAACGCTTACCTGAATCCCGTTGGACTCGGGGTTCTTCACTCCTAAGGTCGCGTTGGAGACATGATCCAACGGCATCCGATCTCCGCCCAGTGGCGGTGGTTTTGGAAGATCCGGATTCCGCCGCCGCGCGCCGTGAAATTGAAGTTCGAGGTATCTCCGGCAGGCTGGTTCGCCTTGGTGCGCACCGCGCCTCCCGATAATGGCTAGGCCTTGCTCCTCAACTCCCGGCGAGTGCGTTACACTATCTCGCCGCTCATGCCGCCCGCTTCCAACAATCGTGACCAACTCCTGACTCAACTCGAAGCCGCCAGGAACCACTTCGAATCCGGCCACGTCACTCGCGTCAACGGACTGCTCGCGCAACTTTCCAAAACCGAATTTGACGACCCTCACCAACTCATTCGCTTCCACGAATCTCTCCTCTTCATGCGAGCTTTTCCGCATGCAGCATCTCTAGTCCCGCGCATCGAGCATCTGCTCAATACTTTTCACCAGCGCATCGAGAAACTCCGCGACGCCCACGCCGGCACGTCTGTCTTCGATGACTTCGATACTTCCGGCATCGCCGGCATTACCATGCAAGACACGCTCTCTTTCGACGCAGCCCAATGGCTCACGCGCCGGATCCCGCGCAACGTCGAAATTGCCTGGAACGACTACTGGGACGACTACCAAGCCGAGCGCGGCCGCAGCGCCACCTGGCCACGCTTCATTCCGCTGTTAGAAGAAGACGCCGACGTGGAAGCCAACATCCCGTGGCAGCGCTGGCTCGACGCCGCCCGCGGCCGCCAAAATGCGCTGCTCTGGCTGCTAAGCCAATTCTCGAAACTCCAGCTTCCCCCGCGCCAGCAAGCCGAACTCTACGATTCCTTGCATCTCCCGATCCGCTGGAAACTGGAGAATCTAAAACTTTCCCGCACTCGCAACTGGAGTCGTCCCCGCCGCTTCTTCTTCCAGGACGCCCCGCTGATCCAACGCAGCGAAGTTTCCCTCGCGCACGAACTCGCGAAGCCCACGCCGAAGCTAAAGAAACTCTCCACCGCCGCCGGAGAATCCGTGATGGACGCTGTCCGCGAAATCATGGTCGTGCGTTATCGCGAACTCTTCGGCACCACGCTTGGCGATCCACGCGCTGTAGTCCGCGCCGACCTCGGCCGCGGTGTTGTCATGCATTTCTGGGGACTTCCTCCCACGCGCCGTCTTCCCCTGCGCGCCTACGTTGCCGGCTACACCCTCAAGAACGGCGTCCCCATCAACTACATCGAGGCCCTCGGCCTCTGCGAATGGATCGAGGTCGGCTTCAACACGTTCTACACTTATCGCCAGGGCGAGACTGCCTGGATCTACGCGCAGGCCCTGCGCTGCCTTCGCGCCCTCACCAATGCAAAAGTGATTTCGATTTATCCCTATCAGATCGGACAGAACAACGACGAGGCCATCGACTCCGGAGCCTTCTGGTTCTATCGCAAATTAGGTTTCCGTCCCGGACGCCCCGACCTGCTGCATTTGTGCGAAAGGGAAGAGAAAAGAATCGCCGCGAACCCCAAGTACCGCACGTCGCGCCGCACCTTGAAGCGCTTGGCGGAGGCCCACATGTTCTATGAAGTTCGGCCAGGGAAGGACGAAATCGAAGAGGGGTTCGTATCAGGGCACGCCTTCAGGCGCGCCGAACCCGTCACCAAATTAAGGTCGGCTTTAGCCGCTGCGGAACCCGGTCCCTGGGATACTTTCTCCACTCGCACTCTCGGCTTGCTGATCAACCGCCGCATGGCCCGCGAATACGAAGGCGACAGCCGGAAAATCCGTCAAGCCTCCACCGCCGCCATCGGCCGCGCGCTCCACATCAACCCCGCCCGCTGGGCGCCGATTCAAAAGCAGTCTCTGGAAAACTGGTCCCTCGTCCTCGCCCTCATCCCCGACCTCGCGCTCTGGACTTCCGCTGAGAAACTGCAACTGGTCAAAATCATCCGCGCCAAATCCGCCCCCACCGAGATGCCCTACCTCCGCCAAACCCAACATCACCCTCGCCTGCGACAATCCTTGCTCCGCTTGGGCTCGAATCCATAAAACTAACGTAGCAGCCGCCTCGGCTGTCCGGGCGGGGGCGAAGCCCGCCTGAAGAAAATTCAGCTATACTCTCCCTCGTAGCCATGTTCGCAGAAGCCCTGCAGGCCCTCCTGAGAGTCCTGGAAGACCGATATGACGTTCGCGATATTTTTCCTTTTCGGGAGTTTTCAGAGGAGGCAAACGGTGAGCAGCCCACTCTCAGAAACAATCCAAGGCGGTCATGGGGTAGGCTGAAGTTCATGCACATCATCCTGTGGAAATTCACGGTTCGGGAGGAGCGTGTTCAGGAATTCACTGGCGCTTATGGCTCCGATGGAGATTGGGCGCAGCTCTTCCGGCGGGCCGAAGGCTATCGCGGGACTCAGCTTCTTCGCTCGGGTGACGATCCCAACATCTTCGTGACGGTGGACCGATGGGATAGCGCAGCGTGCTTCGAGACTTTTCAGAAACGATACGGTGAGGAATATAAGAAGCTCGATGCCAGGTTCGAAGCTTACACGTTGTCGGAAGAAAAGATGGGAGTCTTCTCCGAGGCGTAGTGAAGGCTACTTTGTGCCGTCAGGTCATTGAGAGATCCGATCGGTTCTCTCGGAGAGAACGCGAGAAGATCCGAGCTGGGAGCTGTGCTAGCATTCGGAAAAAAGAGGTCCTATGCCCTTCATCGATACGGCTCAACTTGACGTGATTGAGCGGCTGCCGGGCTGGCACGGGCGCTACTTTCACTCGCCGAGCATGACGTTTGCTCACTACGAGTTCAAGCGCGGGGCGTCCATTCACGAGCACTTCCACCCTCAGGAAGAAGTTTATGAGGTGATTGAGGGTGAATTGGAAATGACGATTGATGGCGTAACGCAGATTGCTCGGCCGGGCATGGTGGCGATTGTGCCGGGCGACGTGCGGCATTCGGTGAAGGCGCTCAGCGATGGGCGGGCCATCATCGTTGACTATCCGCTGCGAGATGGGTTCGAGCCGGAACGAGTGAAATAGTGGCGGGGAAGAAAAGCAGGAATGACATCCCTTAATTTAAGCCCGCTTTTAAGTTAAGCCCACCGCCTACAGAATTGACAGCCGCTCTACGGCACCAGAGTTCCCGCCAGCACTACTACATGAGAATTATTCGGTAGCGTGATGCTTTGCACGGTCTTGGTTGAAGTCAAGGCAAAGCGGTATTCATACAGGTTGAAAGTACGATTGTCTTTCGTTCCGTTGTCAAAATTGCGATAGGCCATGGCGATGCCCTCGGATTCTCCCGCGTATTTTTGCGGAGTGAACCAGTCGCTGAGGCTCTGAGTGAATTTTGAAGTGGTGCTGTCGGTGTAAGTGACGGTGAACACCTGCGATTTCTGATTTCCCTCCACGCCCGTTGCCAGCAGTCGGAGGCTGGAGAACTTGCCCTGGGTTAGCGAAACCACTTGACCGCTACAGCCGACCGCGTCGAGTTGATTGGCGGTGCCGAAGTCGAGCAGCGTGCCGCTGTAGACGCGCGATGTGGTGAGCAGGTTTGAGGAGTAGGAATAACCGGTGCCGTCGAGGCCTCCGGTGGTGTAGGTTGTGCCGTCGGTGTAGATTCCGTTGAGGTTGAATTCGGAAGACAGATCGACCTTCGTGCCGGTTCCCTTCGTGCCGATGGCGGCGCTTACCGCCAAGGTGAATTTCGTTGTTTCGGTGATGCTGCCCGAAGTACCGGTGACGGTGATGGTCGTGAATCCGGTGGCGGCCGTGGAGTTTGCTTGAAGCACGATTTTACGGGTATTCCCCGTTGTCGGGATCGTTGCTTTCACACCTTTCGGTAGCGCTGACAAGGTCAGAGTCACCGGACCATTGAAACCGTTTTGATCCGTAATTGTGATCGTCTCGTTGGCGGATGAACTTTGATTCAGGAAAACGTTCGCGGGTCCGGAGAGCGTGAAGCCGAGGCCGCCGACGGCGGTGTTGATGGCGCTGGCGTATTGCGCGGCGAGGCCGTTACCGACGAAGTCATCGTAGAGCCACATGAACCCGCCAACGATGCCGCACTGGCTGTGCCATCCGGTCATCGTGGTCTGCACCTGGCTGGGAGTATCGTTTGCATCCCACAGACCAGGGAATACAGGAACGGTACCGAAATTCCATCCCACGCACGGGTTATTTCCGCTACCGCCGGCGTAGGCTTGCAGGTGAACTCCGTCGACTGTGCCGGGAAGCTGGCTGTTGATTTGTGAAACCACGTTCGTCCAATAACTGCTCTGGTCAAAAGCGTCGGGCATTACGTGATAACCGAGTTGGCCAAGCATCACGCCGAACGAAATTGTGGTGGGCGAATTGAAGCTGTTCTCATCGTCGAAGTCGAGGGCGTCGAGAGCCGGGATCGCCGCTTTCAGCGCTTGAAAATCTTTATATAGGATGCTGTTCGTTCCAATGCCCTGCGTGTTCACGAGGTTGGTGATGTCTTGCCAATCGCCAACGTTCGAGGAGCCGATGCTGAAGGTGACGCGCTTCACCGTGCCTAGCTTCAAAGTCGCCATGTCCGAGGCGAAGTTCGGGTAATAGAGATTGCCAACGTAAACGCCGCCGGAGGTGAGGGGGAACTCGCCGTTGAGATTCAAGTCGCCGACGCTGTTGACTTCGACGCTCCACACGATGGCTTCGGTAAAGCCGGAGTTTTCGATTTCGGTGATGGCGGAGGCGTTCTTATAAAACGGGCCGCCGCCGAAGATACCGGTGTATCCGGTCTGTGCAGAGGCGGGGTGGCTGGAGATTGCAAAGGCAATCAGGAGAAAAGAAATCGCTGTTGCTTTGAGGAAGTTGGGAGTACGAAACGAGGGCGTGAGGGTCAGTGCTGAGCGATTCACAAGGTCTCCTGGGTACGGGGTGCTCGCCGTGCTGGACGCGGGTTCTGCTCGAGTCATTGCCGGCGAAGTGGCGCTGTTTTCGTCCCCCGCAAAGTTCCAAGATTATACACGGGTGCAACCCTCCCGGTTGCAAAATTGCCGTTACGGTAGTGGGTTACTTTCATTTTGAGACGGGCGGCGAATGTGGCATACTTGAGTTATGCCAAAGCGTATTAGCAACCGTCCCTTAGACGTAAACCAAGCTGCTTTCCAGATGGTACAGCGATCCACGGCAGAGCCAACACCCACAGCCACCAAGTCTGAAATTTCTAGGGTCATGTCCGAGATGGGCAAGAGGGGCGGCAGGATCGGCGGCAAGCGGCGTCTAGAAACAATGACTCCAGAGGAACGCAGTGCGGCAGCGCTAAAGGCAGCGCGAGCGCGATGGAAGCGTAAGCGCCGTTAACTGGCCCGCACAATTTTGAATGGCTCCGCAGCGTACATCCCGGGAGCGCTCAGACGAATCGTGCCAGCCTTAACCAATTTGCCGAGGATCAAGCGTGTGCCTTTCACGCCAATTCCGAGGTACTCAGATATGTCGGCTAACGAGTGCTCACCGTCCCGACTCCGCAGGTATTGCCACGCTCGCTCATTGGCTTTGGGAGTGGGTTGAAGTCCGGGTGTCGGTCTTTCCGATCCTGCTGCATAAACGCCTTCTTTTGCCTTTGGCGTTGCCCCAGTTGGCGTTTTCGTCTTAGCCCTCTTTCCTTTCTTGCGTCCCGCGCCGCGCCCCTGATACTTTCCCGCTGCGCGTAAACTCGGAGGATACCAAGCGGCCAATCCCCAGTGTGAGCGATCAAGCTTCACGATCCCGGAGTTAGCTTTGCTTGCGCGATCCAAGACCGAATGAACCATCTGAGGGAAGTTCTTGGAATTGCTTTCCATGCCTCCCTTTTGTAGGGCTGCGGCGATCTCCTTGCTGGTTTGCTTCTTCTTGACGATCTCCAAATACAGCTTAGTGGCGTCAGGGATGCTCTTGCGTAAGAATGCGCCCGCAGGAACTTCACCGCCGCTTGCCGAAGGCACCATAAAATTGCCGGGCAACATTCCGTTAGCCACTACTGGCGGAGCATCGCTCGTCGGGCCTAGCGCACCAATGGAAAGGGCTAGGCGGACGGCTGTGATGGTTTGATCCAACGCTTGCCGTTTACCCTCTAAATCCGCCAGAAAAGCCGCATAATCCATCTGTTCGATACCCATCGCTTGCCTCCCTCTTGACTCGGTGTGGTACACTCCAAGTGAAAATAGACAAACGGGGGCGGCATCACCGCCCCCGCTGCTCGGATGCCCCTGTGGGCCTTCACGGCCTTCATGGGGCGCATCACCTCCCGGCGGGAGACTTTGGTTGGCCTAGACAACCTAAAACCCAAAGTCCCCGCCTCTTGGGATACCAAATCTTATACGCCCCCTAAATCCCAAAAGCAAGCCCCGCGACAACTATTTTTTCACAGCCCCCGGCGCCGCGCTTGGCCGCGCATACTTTACCGGCGCCGGACATGGCAGGTACTGGTACCTGCACATGTCTACAACACCCGTATAAATAGGGCTTGACAATGTATGCCAATACGCTTTAGCATATACTTGTCATGAACAAACTAAGCACGTTTAAGCGCACCCAAGTAATATCTGCCCTGATTGAGGGCAATTCCATTCTGGCGACTGTGCGAATGACGGGAGTCTCTAAGAAAACCGTCATGCGCCTTTTGATCGAAGTCGGTGAAGTGTGCGCCGATTATCAAGACCAAGTGTTTCGTAATCTGCGCTCGAAAAGGCTACAACTTGATGAGATGTGGTCGTGGATTTATTGCAAGGACAAGAACCGCACCGAGGAAATTGCACGCAAGAACCCCGATGCTGGCGACGTTTGGCTCTGGGTCGCCGTGGATGCGGACTCAAAGTTAGTACCCTCTTGGCGGCTCGGGCAACGCGACGTTGCTACGGCAATAGATTTCGTGCAAGACATTGAGCGACGCATCAAAGGCCGCGTCCAGATAACAACTGATGCACTCAGGATTTATCTCCTCGTTGTCGAAGATGTGTTCGGCGGAAAGGCCGACTACGCGCAACTTCACAAGGTGTATCGAGCGCCCCGTGATGGCGCAGCGCGATACTCTCCGGCGAAGTGTATTGGCTGCGACATGAAGGAAGTGAGCGGACGGCCTGACCCCAAGCACGTTTCCACTTCATTTGTGGAGCGCCAGAATTGGACTGTTCGCACGAACATGCGACGATACACGCGGCTCTCGAATGGCTTTTCGCGCAAGCTAGAGAACCACGCGGCTGCAACGGCCCTCAATTATTTCGCCTACAATTTCATCAAGATTCATCGTACACTTCGCACGTCCCCGGCGATGGCCGCTGGCGTAACAGATCGGCTCTGGAGCGGTAGAAGATTTGGTAGCCCTCTGGAAAGCCTACGAACAGCGGAGGGCAGAAAGAGCGGCGTAACTCATGGAACTCGGCCTCATTGAACTCATCGAACAGTTGAAACACGACATTGGGGAACTCCAGTATCAAGATTCTCCAATGTTTAGGATTCAGAGTGTAGAACTAGAACTTAAGTTTGTTGTTGAGAAGACTGTAGATGCCGCAGGTAAAGCACAGTGGCTGCTTTTCGCGGCAGAAGCGAAGGGCCAGTACAAGAATCAACACATCAATACTGTTAAATTGACCCTCAAGCCACTAGGGCCGCTGGTAGCAGCAGAAAAACCATCGGGATGGGAAGCAAGTGGAGCTTAAGCCAACAATTCAAAGTAGCCCACTACCGCCGTTACACTCCGAACCCCTTTTGAGCGATAATGCTGTGCTCGCTGAAACCGGTGGAAGTTGATCCCTAAACGCGAGGTGCAACCCATGTTCAAATCAATCGCAGTCGTGGCTGGCAGTTACGTGCTCTCAATTGTGCTTGTCCTGGGAACGGACCC
>Ga0210384_10005831_pt1 | contig 13244 bp, 11 predicted proteins | sample IncBWH2MmetaG_FD_160574 | JGI IMG/M metagenome (GOLD analysis project Ga0210384, IMG submission 160574) | Forest soil microbial communities from Barre Woods Harvard Forest LTER site, Petersham, Massachusetts, United States - Inc-BW-H-2-M | ecosystem: Environmental > Terrestrial > Soil >... | reverse complement strand
GCCACCATATTGACAGGCAGCAGAATCGCGCCATTATCGCCTTCGATGCTGAGTGATTTGTTGATGGAAAGCTGTTCGCGATACGTGCCGGGACAGATGCGGATTAGACTGCCGGGTTTCGCAGCATCGATGGCGTCTTGAATGGACGTGAATGTCGCAGCGGGGCATTCGACTTTATCGTCATCGACGAGCAGGTCGGGTTTGCGATCGCGATCTGGCGTCCCGGCAGCCAGACGCGGAACACCAGAAGAAACCGAGAGCAGAAGAAAAACAGACAAAGCAGACTTTCTCATTGTAGTTCTCCAGCTTGAGCTTCGAGGCACAGAACCCTGCAGGGCGGGACGTCAAGGGAACTCAAGTATACGGCAGAGCGAAGCCGGTGGAAAGAGGGTTAGCAAACACGCTAGGCATATGATTCTCCCGCGCGACGAAGGAAATCAAGGTTTCGCCGACCTCGCAGCCATGGCTTCCATGAAACCGAGCATCGCCTGCTTCAACTGCGAGTCTACTTCATCAGCGATGGTGATCACGTCGAGCAGCACGGTGCCGAAATCGACGCTGCCAAGATTGTTTTGCAGAGTATTGAAGATGCTGACCTGCAGGATTCGCGACTCTTCCACGACCATGGGGACAGTGTAGCCTTGCTTGCGTCGCAGAATTCCATGCTCGCGTGCGGCACGGGAAATAGGAGATTTGGCGTCGGAAGGCAGACGCAGGCGGCTTACGAGCTCGTCCAGGAGGAGCGGGAGGTGACGAGTACGCTCTTGGTAGGTCAGCGAGACGGCCATGAGTTCGTCGGAGTGCTGGACGCGGGACATCCAAGTTTCGATGGTTCGATCGAGATCGCGCTCGAGAATCGCGCTGACGCGTTCTTTGTTCATAGCGACATGGGCCGAAGGATTCGAGAGCTTTTTTTGGATGATTTCAGTGAGTTCAGTAAAAGCGATGGGTTTCAGAAGGACTTGGTCCGCCTGCAGGAGGATGGCGGTCATGGCGGCTTGAAGAACGGGGTAGTTGCTGAGCACGAGAGTTACAGCGTTGGGCTGCGTATGGCGCATGGCATTGACTACTGTGAATCCATCGGAAGCATCGGGCATGTGGAGGTCGGAGAGCAGCACGTCGAAGTTTTCCGTAGAAATCAGTGTTAGGGCCTCACAAACGGAGGCGGCGGGCGCCACTTCAAAACCGTGGCTTTCCAAACCCTCCTGAAACGCGACGCGGACTTCGTCTTTGTCTTCTGCTAGCAGAATTCTATGTTTTTTCATTGTAGGCTGTACATTCCCGATTAAAGTTGGTTGCAAAAAATCGGTAAGACTTCTCAACCCTGGACGAAGGGGCTTTAGGCAGGAAGTGATGCGCGAAGGGGTTGTTACGAAATCTTCGCGCCACGATCCAGCGACTCTGGCAGCCGCCAGTTGACTGGCGTCAAGCCTAGAAGCGGATCAAACCGACTCTTCACCCCAGGAGGCTTTTTTGTTCTTTTTGTGCATGTAGGAGCGGTAGGCGCCTTTCGCCGCGCGGTTGCCGGAACGATGTTCGCCTTCGACCGGGAGGCGGACGGGGGCTTGGGCCGTGAGCAAAAGCAATTCGCCGAAATGGCGGACGAAGGGCAGTTCGGCTACCAGGCGCAAGACGGGGAGTGCCAAACCTGGAGGCAGTTTTGCGACAAACGGAACACGAGGGCGGATCGGGCGCACGCGAAGTTTTGAAAAATAGGGTGCCGCTTCGCGGCGCATCGTCCGGGTGGTCAAATGCTCAATGAGAATGCCGTCTTTGGAGTAGCGTCGCATAAGGGGCAGGCCCAATAGGCGGCGATTCAAGTCATCGTGTTCAAAACTGCCGACATAGCGTCCGTCGTCCTTCAAAGCATGAGCGATCGTGCGATACATATTCATGCGTTCGTCGCGAGAATCGAGGGGAGTTAGAGTGAGCGCACGATCGAACGCGCGGCTCGCGAGATGTAGTTGATTGATGTCCGCATGGACGCGTGCGACCCTGGCGCCCGCGGGAAGTCTCCGGGCAAGGAGCCGCAGGGCGTTAATCGAGAAATCGACAGCGAGAATCTTCGCGCCTGTTTTTGCGATGAGTGACGTGAAGCGGCCATCGCCGCAGGCTAGTTCCACGACGGTATTGGTAGGCAAGGTTTGCAGTTCATCCAAGTGCGCGGGCACTTCTAGAATGTCGGAGAACACCGATCTCCAACCTTCGGCCGGAGGAACGAAAGGGCTCGGGTTTGTAGAATCGTAGTCGATTGTGTCGCGGATGCTCATCTCGTGTTTGTCTTCTTCAGTAAGCCGATCCGGCAGCAGGCACGCAATTCCATCCTCGATGTGAAATTTGGCTCCGCAGGTCTTACAGCGCAACACGGCGTCCAAAACTCCATCGGCGACAAACCGGCGTTCCTCGGCAAGCGCTAGTTCACCAGAATCTATGTTGCAGCGAAGGAGGGGGACCATATCGCGGGGGAATTGATTGACCATCACTGGGCTTATGGTGGGGAGTGCCAGCCGCTTTTGGTCGCCTATCCTTGGATCATATTCATCCAGTTGTTCGGCGAGCTGTTGATTCCTGTGAGAGGATTTCGTAAACGGCATTTTTTTTGAGCCATGCCCGATGGAATGGAAAAGCTTGTTGGTAAGCGTTATTGGTTGGAGATAGTGGCCACTGTTCCGTCGAGCTTTGTAAAGTGAACGGTGAACTTCGCATTGAATGTTTGCGCCTGGTCCTGAAGGATGCTGATGGTAGTGGCCTCCCCGAGCAGCATCGACACGTCGGTATCACTGCGCCAGTGGATTCCGGCGTGAATCCCATGCCCAAAGCTGACGTTGTGCGCGAGCTTGTTCAGCTCGCCATTTACCGTGATCTGGTGCCTATCCGAACCTGTGTAGGGCACCAGCGAGAGCCCATCATTTGCTGGCACCAAGGGATTCGGGATCACGAAATTACCGTCGAGGAAGAATTTCAGAATGGTGATGCACGCGCCCGCGACAACACCGTGGCCTGTAGGGTAAGACGGGTGTGTCGGCGAGCCCTCAGGGAAGGCCTGCGAAAGCAAGTAGCTCCCATGTTTCTTGAAGCTGCTCTCCACGGCCTCAGAGTCCAGGACATTCTTGTTCAGCGTGCCGCCAATGCTGCTTCCTTGACCAGTCTTGATTAGCTGCACGATTCCGCCTCCCGACTCTGGGCGATGGCGGCGATGGACAAACCACTTCTGGTACCAACTGCGTTCCAGGGCGCGGTACGCCACCTCACCGAGCATCCCCGCAATATGCGGGTCGCCGAAATTACCGAAGCCAATCTGCGTCTTCGACTTGCTGTACGGGCTCCCCGGGTTCGCCGGCACGCCGATAGAGCTCAGCACAAGGAACGCCACGAAGTACCCTTGATAGAGCATGTCAATGTGGGTCCATGCAGAAAGAGCTCGACCGTTATGCGTGAAGCGTAGTTGTGGGTCCTCCTGATTTGGCAGATCGGTGATGCCGCCATTTTGAATGAAAGCCCAGGAGGCGGGGTCGGTCAGATAGTCGATGCCAGGCTGGTAGGTCACCATCTGCTGACTGATGGGCTGTTGGCCTAAGAATGTCGGCGTTATGAAGAGTTGGGAGATATAGGGCCCCACCGTTTCACCCGGGAAGGCGCCGCGGAACAGCAGGTCCGGGGTGACTTGGCCACCACTTCTGGGGCCTGCGTAGTTTGGTAGCCCGGTAAGTTCACGTGCCGCCTGAGCGGCCACTGGATTCGACGAGTATTCGGTGAACGCAACGTCGCGCAGCAAAGAAGCCCAATACAGTTCGATCAGTTCTGTTCCGTACGCTGCGCTGGCCAAAGCGGGCGCAGGTGGGACAACCACGTTAGTCTCCTGGCACAGTGGTGCGGGAGCGCTGCCGAACTTCTGGGAATCGCAGCCCTCCATGTCGAAGGCCAGCCCGCCTTGCGGATCAACTAGCTTACGTCCGCCGCCCAGAATGATGTTCTCGAAGTCCGCGGGGTTGCCGCTATCCAACGCATCCCTGAAGCTGTCGTAGGCTTTCAGATTCACCCGGCCGGGGCCGTCCTGCAGAAGGGCTTTGGTATAGGTGCCACACTTGTCGGCATAGCGCTCTTCGTCGCCGTTGGTTGTATGTGGAGGGATAGGAATTCTTCGATCGGCCTTCATGGCCTCATTGCGGATTTCCGCCGCTTCTTCGGCGCGTTCGTCTCCCTGGGATCCACCACGATCGTTGTCCGCCTGCGCGAGAGAGTAGCTTGAGCCTAAAAGCGGCTCCAAGCCGATTGCGCCCGCGGTCGCCGCGGCCAAGGCAACTCCCCGAACGTTTCCGAGGAACTTCCGTCGGGCTTCCGAGCGCGGGGCGTCGGAGGGTGGGAGCGAATCGAGCGGTGCGGAATGAGGGTCTCCTGCGTCGTGTTGCATGAGTTGCTTCTTCTTGAAGTTTGGGTCATTCATGATGGGAACCTCTCTTTCTTGGGTCTTGTGTTTTCTACGGAGTGATGATCAATATGCGTTTTGGCCGAAAACTGCCGCTTCGTTGAATCAGTTCACTACCGACTTTAGGACGTTTGCGCCATCCAATTGACGCGCTGGGCTCTCTGCTCGAGCGGCTCGATCAATGGCCTGGCGCATCTCCCAGGCCGTTGAGAAGTGTAGATCGAGACCGCCGAGCTGGCACTCCCTGGTGATAAGAGAAAGAGTGAACTCAAGGCCGCCCTCGAGTAAATACTGCGAGTGACGTTCCTGCGTGCCGTGGGTGAACAGTTTGAGAAAAATGTCGTCCCCAATGCGCGGGGCGAGTTCGAGCCAGCGGCGGACGCGGTATTCAGTGACGGGATCATAGGAACAAAGTTCGCTGGATTCAATTCGTGGCATGACGCGCTGGGCCCAACGCACACCGAACGGGCCTGGAATCATCAATAGATCGCCCGTGGCTGAACCGCCGGGAGTGACGGGAACGCCGGTGTCGTAAGATTTTGGCTTGTCGGGGTCGTCTACCGCCCAGTAGATCGTGTTGATCAGGCGGGCTTGCGTCGGCGAGGCTCCTGAAGGCATGGTGAAATCGGCGTAGCAACCGAGGTCGCGGAGAAGAGAGATCTCATTGTTCAGGCCGCAGAAGCGCCCGTCGGGGCGAGAGTTGTCGAGTGCCCAGAGGCCGTGAATAAATCCGAATGTCACTTTCCCCTTGTCCTTCCTCAGCAGGCCGTGGCGGGAGAAGAGCGTTCCGGTGAACCTGGAGATGCGGTCTACAAAATCTTGTTGTCCTTCGCCGTCGTGATGCAGATGGACCTCGACGTCGGCGATAGCATCCGACGTCATGCGTTCGAGAGGTTCCACGAGGCGCGGCCGATACTCTTCTTCGGGATAGAAGAAGGTATAACGGGGAGGCCTGCCGGTTGAATCCTGAAACTTTCTGGCGATAGCCGGCCAACGGGTTGCCCATCGAGCGACCCGCGCCGCGCCGGTATGCTCATCGGCACCATTCCAAAGCGGCTCATAGTGATCGACGAAGAGTAGCCAGAGCCTCTTCGCGGGCTTGCTTGAGAAAGCAGTGAGCCTGTCTTTTATATAGCCTGGGAGCCAGATCTGGCTGTACCGGGGAAGTTTCATGATTCGGTCCTGCACATCTGCGGAATCCGATCAGATGTCGTGCTACTCGCCATGGCGGACAGTTGCGAGGGCGTTCGATCTGCGGGCCAGCCGTTCGACAGGGTAACCCCGATTCTTTGAGAGGCTCGCCTCGAAGACGGCTTGATATTTGTGCCAGGTTTCCCGGATGGCAAACTTTTCTGCCCATCGACTGGCAGTTTTTCCAAGAGCGGGAAGATCACGCCGGTTGGCGGCGCGGAGGATTTCTTCGGCGAGCGATTCGGGATGACCAGGAGCGCAGTACCCCGCGACCACCGTTTCTGGGGCGAGTTCCGTAAGCCCGGGAAGACGTGTCGAAACAACTGGCAAGCCTGCTGCCAAGGCTTCCATCAGGGAGATTGGTAGACCTTCATCGATCGAGGAGAGCACGAATAGATCGAGAGTGGAGAGAAAACCGGGGACATCGGGACTGGCGCCGTGGAGGAAAACACGACTGGCGACTCCCAGAGATTCTGCGGTTTGAAAGATTGCGGCGCGGCAAGGTCCATCGCCGAGGATGTGCAACTCCGCCCGAGGCATGGCTCGACTAACCATCGCAAAGGATCGAATCAGTGTGACGTGGTCTTTGGCGGGCACAAGGCGTCCGACGGAGCCCACACGAAACGTGGGTAGAGCGGCGTTTGGATGCGCGGGGTGGGATGTGAATTTGTCGACGTCGATGCCGTTGTAGATTACCGAAGTGTTGCGTCTCGAGAGACGATCCCGGGTGACGTAGAATTCCTGAACTCCTTCTGAAACGAAGACCAAGGAATCAATCCAGCGCACGGCGTAACGCCAGATACGTTCGCAGTGAGGGTCCCAGTTGGCATTTCCGCCGTGCCGGGTGTTGACGACGACAGGGACTCTGGCCAGACGCGCGGCTGCGACAGCGTAGTGAAGAACAAGGGCGTTGTGGGCGTGAAGCACGTCGGGACGATCCACTCGGAGTCTAGAAGCGAGGTCCAGGATCAGGTGCAGAGAGAAGCCCGTGGTTTTTCCAAACGAACGCACAGGCACGTTTGCGGCCTCGGCTTCCGGCGCAAATTGACCTGGGTGGCTCACGCAATAGATAGAGGGTTCGTGGCCTTCGGCTTTTTGCTGCCGCGCCAGGTCTACAGCCAGGCGCTCCATTCCTCCGAAATCAGGCCTGGTAAGAGTTGGACGATTTTCATTTGGGCCGCACCGTTGGGAAAGCGGGACCGGAGCTCAAAACCTAGTACGGTGAATCTCCTTCGGTGTAATACCAACCGCCTGCCACAGCGTGTTCCGTTAGAGAGAGCCGTTCGTGAGTAAAGAGAGTCTTGCACTGTTCGTGGCGACTGGAGCGATCGGTCCTGGTTGTCGATGCTGCCGATCGCCGCGTGAAGCCGAGGCGCAAGAGACTGGCCGGAAGCGCGCCGTCGGAACAACTGATGGATAGTGAAGCAAGTCCATCGCGCCAGGCCGCGGTCGCCCAGGACGAAACGAGGCAGCTGAGATCTTCGGCGCCGCTCGGAACAAGCAGGTCGACGCAAATCGCGGAATGGTTCTCGACGTAGTAGATCAGATAACCCAGAAGCCTGGACTCATCCTCGGTTACGAGGCCCAGCGTTTTATACAGGCGCAGCGGGCATTCGTGATATCGCCAGTTCAGGAACCGGCTGTCGCGAACGGTCAGAGCTGGGTGGCTAGAATCCACTCGACTCCAGAGCTCGTCAAATCGTTCATCGAAATAGGGGAAAACCTGTGTGACCCATAGGTTTTCGCGGCCCCCACGGAGCGACTGGAGGGCAGTGAAACCGCGGTCGGCAATCCTGCCGATAAACGGAGCGATTGCGCCGACTTTGCGGGACCTCCCTAAGTACTGGGAAACCCGGAGGAGTTTGGCGTAGCGGTGCACGGAACAGAATTCGCGGTAGCCGACATACTTCAGTACGGTGGCGCCGGCGGAATTCGGCACGCCATAAACAACTTGAACTCCGGCATGCGAGCTAGAAAGCAACGCGCGCTGAAGCAAGAGGGCTGGTTGCAGAAAGCGGTGGTCTTTGTTCACGGCGAGGTCACACGCTACGCCGGCGGTGGTAAGAGTCTTTCCGAGTTTCAGGGGGCGCATTCCGAGCGAAGTCGTACCTATTGGCTGGCCATCCGCTTTCAGGATCCAAATTTGCCCCGGTCCGAAGGGGTTGTTGAGGAAATGCCAGTCGTATTTTCCCTCGAGATGGTTGATATCGGCGAGGTTCTGACGCCAAAGGTCGATGATGACCTGCTTGTCTTTCTGGAGATGGGCGGGAACCACTGTGTATTCAGGCATGATCGGAACCTCGGCTCTCACGACACTCGAACATGCGCGCCGCGCAGTTCCAAAACCTTGGCCGGCCGGGCATACTTCAGGATTTGATCTTGCAGCTCGGAAGAATTGTGCGACGCGTCGAAGAGTTGCTCGACGCGCAATCTGGCACGTCGACCAAATTCACGACAGCGCGAATCCTCCTCAAGAAGTCGCAAAACCGATTCGGCCATGGCTGGGATGTCTCCCTGAGGAACGACATATCCGGTAACTCCATCCGCGACGGCATCCGGCATGCCACCGTTGTCCGAGACCACCGCCGGGATCCCGGCGGCCATGGTCTCGAGGCAGGTCCGCGCCAATCCTTCGGTAAAGGTGGTCGGGCAGTGGACGAAGATATCGAGGCAGTGCATGATTGCCGGAATGTCATCGCGCCAACCGGTGAAAATCAGGTGCTCCTCGAGATCGAGGGAGTTCACCAGATCTCGCAGTTCCCGGGTCAGCGTGCCGCCATCCGGTCCCTCATCGCCGACGATCAGGAAAACAACGTCCGGGTAGCGACGGATTACCGCGGCGGCCATGTGGATAAATTCCGGCAAGCCCTTGCCGATCTCCACTCTCGTGATCGCCGCTACTATCTTTTTACCTTCGAGGATTCCCAATGACTCGCGCATGGTCTCTTTTGCCGGAAGCGATCGAAAACGCTCGAGGTCCAGGCCTTCGTAAATGTTGATGACCTCCTTCGTGCCGGGAGTATTTCGCTGGTCCGCTTCGGTGGCTCTGGAAATGCTCACAAACAAATCCACCCAGGGATTCAAGAACCGTTTGAGCGGCCTGGCTTCGCCGATGCCTCCGGCCTTGCGGCAGATGCAGGGACGGCCGGCTAGCTTGGCTGCGAGTACGCCGGGGACATGAAAGTGGACGTCCTGATTCAGCACCACCACATCGATCGCTTCGCGCTTGATGAATCTCCACACCTTCCAGGTCAATGGCAATTGAATACGAATGAGCCGAGAGAGAATCCTGGCGGCCGTTCTCAGCTTGTGCAGCTTTCCAGGCCTCGTGCCGTAAAGGCCGGACATGCCGGTGGAGGTTTTGCGCGCCACGGGTCGCGTGTGCTTGAAAAACACAACTGGGTGCCCGAGCTTTCGAATTTCCTCAAGGCTCTTGCTCGGATTGGGTAAATACAGTCCAACCATGAACTGTGCTGTTCTCGGGTCCACGTGAAGCAGGAAGTCCCGAATGAAATTGACCGAGCCGCCGGGTCCTGTGCCGCTCTCCAGAAGGAGTACGCGAATGGGACGGGACAACGGCAATCGAGACTCAGAGATCATCCGGCACCTCTGGAACCTCTTCAGAGAGCACGGGAAGGCGATGGAGATAACGGGTGGCGCTGCGCGTTCGATCGATCACGTGGTAGACGCGAGCCACTTGTTGGGCGTTCAGCGCCACGACGGGCGCGACTTCTTCAGGCGGTAGGCCGTGGTTCTTCGCATACAGGCACAGGTCCATGCGGTCGTAGGAGAGCGGGAAATAGAACTCCTCCTGCGATTGGTCCAACGGATAGGTGTCGGTCGTGGGAGGCCGCTTCTGAATCTCTTGCGGTATGCCGAGGTGCGCGGCCAGCTGGTAGACCTGGGTTTTGTAGAGGTGGGCGATCGGTTTCAAATCGGCGGCTCCGTCGCCATTCTTGACAAAGAATCCTTGATCGTATTCGAGGCGGTTGGGGGTACCGGCGACGGCATAGTTGAACAGATCAGCGTAGTAATACTCCATCATCTTGCGAGTGCGCTGTTTGAAATTAGTTGCCGCCACCACTCCGAGATAAGCATCAAGAGTGAGCCTCGATTTGATGCGTTCACCCGCGGGCGATTCGACGACGACGGAGAAAATCGGATAGGCGCTCCCATTCACCTGGTCGGGCAGAACGATCTTGCACTTGTAGGTTGCAGTGTATTCCGGAATGACTCGACGGATGGCGTCGTCGCGGCGCTGGTAACAGCCGGCGGCAATCAGAATGCCGGCAATGTCCTCGACGTGCGTGCGAAGACCTAGTGATTGCGCAAGGAGATTCGCAAAGTGGAGGCTGTCCGGTGACGAGTCCGCCTCGGGGAGCATCAGGCCGAGAACGCTTGCAGTTCCGAGCGCTTTGAGGCACAGAGCTGCGACGACGCTACTATCGATTCCGCCGGAGATTGCAATGACCACACCTTTGCGGTTCAATCGTCGCAGCACGATATCGCGAATCTTACCTTCGATGTCGGCGGAGATCGCGGCGGCATCAATCTTCAATACGTCAGCCGAGAATACGGTGGCAGGCAAGGCTATTGTTCGCGCTTCGAGATCAGGGGTGAGCGGGGAGAATCTCTAAGTTCGAAGAGCGATTCGACCGGCATCACGAGCTGCTGTGAAATCTGGCTGAACACGGCTATTTACAAACCGCGCCAACCTGTTGACTGAATCTAGGTTGTCCGGACTCAGGTCCTTGTCATGCAACGTAATCCGATAGCGCTTTTCCAGATGAGCCACTAGTTCCATGACGGCGGTGGAATCCATGATGCCCCGCTCGATAAAGGAGTCGTCATCGGCGAAGCCTTCGTAGGGCTTGCCGTACATGAAGTTGTCTGTGACGAACTGCCTCAATTCGTCTTTAAGAGCCATGGGACGTCATCCTGCCTTCAAAGTGATTTATGAACTGGTGCACCAAAAGCTGCGTGGTGATGACGCCGACCAATCCCATGTTGTCCTTGACGCCGATGGCGGCGCCCTTGCGAAATTTTGCTTGGAGCACCGCCACCGCGGGCGCATCGAAAATGCCGTCGCGCCGAATTTGCTCGGGGGAAAGGAGGGCCTCTACGTACTCGCGCGCGGCGGGCTGGAGAAAACTGCACGCTTCCGGCGCTCGATAGGGTTGCTTATGACGCTTCGCAATCGATGGTGGAATGAGACCGGCCGCACAGCGTTTCAAGAGGTACTTTTCATTCAGCACTTTCATTTTCAGAGAGACCGGCAGCCTGGAGGCAAATTCGACGACCCGATGGTCTAGGAAGGGGAACCGGCCTTCGACGGAGTGGGCCATGGCCATGCGGTCGCCTTGCGACGACAAGATGTAGCCGGGAAGCAGGTATTGCGTCTCGAGGTATTGGGCCTGGCGGAAACTATCCCAGGATGCGTAAGACTTGGGCAGGCTCGATCGGATTTTGGAGTGACCGGTGTCTCCGTCAATTTCTCGACGGACGGAATCGGAGAACAGCGTCTTCAGGCTGGCTGTCAACTGCCAGCGCGGAATGTGCGAGAAGAATGGCTCGAGATTGCGGTCGACATGGATGTGGAAGAATGCTTTGCGGTACGCATCGGGCTGGTTCTGAATGTTCTGCAAGTAGGGATACAGCCGGCGAAGCAAAAGCGGGCGCATCTTGGAATCGGGCTGCGATTCCCAGAAGCGGCGAATCTTGGTTTCCTTGAAAATGTCGTAGCCGCCCAGCACTTCGTCAGCACCTTCTCCGGTTACTACTACCTTGTAGCCGCTTCCGCGCACCAGCTGCGACAGAAGATAGAGGGGAGCTGGAGCCGTGCGCAGGACTGGCTTTTCGGTGTGCCAGATTACGTCTGGAAATACTTCGGCGATTTGATTCCTGGTGCAGCGGATGTCGTGGTGCTCGGTGTCCAGAAAGCGTACCGCCTCCTTCTGGAAGGAGCTTTCATCGAATTCGGCGTCGTCGAAGGAGATCGAGAAAGTCCGAAGCTTGGCGTTGGTAAACTTTTTGACTAATGCCGTGGTGACCGTCGAGTCCAGCCCGCCGCTGAGGTAGGCGCCTACAGGGACATCCGAGCGTAAGCGGATCTGCGTCGCCTTGACCAGAAGGTCGAGGAGCTGGTCGGCGTATGCCTGTTCCTGGTTCGGATCGACAAATGCTGAGGGCTTCTCGAATTGGTGCCCCCCGTACGACCGCACCGCGAGGCCGTCGGCATCCACGGTCATGGAATGGCCCGGAGGGAGTTCGTGGACGTTTCGGAAAAGGGTCGAAGGAGGAATCGTACACCAGTAGGTGAACACTTCATCCAGAGCGTTGACATCCAGTTCTCTGGTGACCCCAGGATTTGCGAAGATCGCTTTGATCTCGGAGCCGAAGATAAAGGTCTTGCTTGCCTGCGTATAGAAGAGAGGTCTTACGCCCAGCCGGTCGCGGGACAGGAATAGACGGCGGCGCTGGTTGTCCCAGATAGCGAAAGCCCATTGTCCGTTCAGGCGTTGGACGCAGTCTTCTCGTTCTTCCTCATAAAGGTGCAGGATGACCTCTGTATCGGAGTGGGTGACGAACTTATGTCCCCTGCCGAGCAGCTCTTCCCTGAGTTCCAGGTAGTTGAAGATCTCGCCATTAAACGTAATCCATAGAGAGCCATCCTCGTTGGACATGGGCTGGTGGCCGCCGGCGAGATCGATGATGCTGAGACGGGCGTGCGCCAGCCCTACGCCATTCTCCGAATGAAATCCAGCATCGTCCGGTCCGCGATGAGCCAGCATCCGGATCATCCCCAGAAGGGATTCGGGAGCGACGGCAGCTCCATCGAGATTGAACAAGCCTGCAATACCGCACATAACGATTTAACCCCTTAACCCCGGGTCGGCGTCAGCCAAGAGGTGCTGGCTGGTACCGAGGCCCCACGTGTTCGAAGAGCCGCGCTTTTCAAGCTAGATGGAGGGCATTGATTCCCTTGCAGAGGCCGCGGCCGACCTAACAGAACCCCCGTCAATCCGCTTGCTAACCCACGATTTCACCGAAGTCCAGCTCTTGCGCGAGTCAGGCCCCGGTTTGGACGGCTTTTGGGACAGTTTTCCCTAAGTGTCCTCTTACCTGTTCCTAACCCCTTCCTTTGGACACCCTTGGACGCTTTTGGACACTTTGGACACCAAGGGACAGCATTTGGGCAGTTGTCTCTTTTGAGACTGTTGGTCAGCTGTAAAGCCCGTCCCCCTCCTGTAATTACTGTAGGCAGAAGCACGTGTTTCATTTCGGCACGGAGCTTGTGTGAAAGCCGGAGCCAAATGTTCAGGTCGATTCCTTCGCAACTGACTCAAAAGATTAGATTCCTTTCATTCGTCGTTCTCTCGGGAGTCCTGCTAACTACAGGATGCGCGGGTCTGACGAGCGCCAGCAACACGACCAACAATGGCAAAAGCCGTGTTGCGTCTGCTTCAGCGCCCCCTTCCATTACGACGCCACCGGCCAGCGTGGATGTCAACGTTGGTCAAACGGCGACTTTCTCCGTGACCGCAGCGGGCGCAGCTCCTCTCAGCTACCAATGGCAGAAGAACGCAACGGCTATCAGTGGCGCGACTTCTTCGACCTACACGACACC
>Ga0210384_10005828_pt1 | contig 13247 bp, 11 predicted proteins | sample IncBWH2MmetaG_FD_160574 | JGI IMG/M metagenome (GOLD analysis project Ga0210384, IMG submission 160574) | Forest soil microbial communities from Barre Woods Harvard Forest LTER site, Petersham, Massachusetts, United States - Inc-BW-H-2-M | ecosystem: Environmental > Terrestrial > Soil >... | reverse complement strand
TCATCCCAAAAAGACTAAGCACCGCAATCCGACCGGAAAATTCTAGTCTCTTTTCCCGCTTGAAGTCATCGAGCAGCCCAATGCAAATCCGGTAATACTCGCGCTTGATCGCGGCAATCTCCGCGCCGAAACTGTTTCTCAGGACGTCGTCCTCATGGGAGAGCACCGTCATCGCCTTTTGGTTGCTAAGAAAATATTCCAGGTGGTTGAGGATGAATATCCGGATGCGCTGCTCGGCCTCAGAAACGTTGTCCAGACGCTCCCGCAGCTGTTCGACGATAGTTGTAAACGTATGTTTCTGGATCAGGTAGAGCAGCTTCTCCTTGGATTCGAAGTAATAATAGAGACCCGCCAGCGACATGCCGCTCGAGCGCGCAAGGTCCCGCATCGACGCCCCTTCGTATCCTTTCTCATAGAAAACATTGGTAGCGTGGACGATAATCTTAGCTAACCGGCGATCAAAACGAGTCTCCGAACGCGGGGCAACCGACGCCCGACGCAGGGGGAAAGCGGACGTAACTGCAGAGGAAGAAGCCACTTTGTTCGAACGTTCGTTCTAATGATAATGCTGTTAAGCGCATTTTTCAAGGATAGGATCTTGTCATCCCGAGCGCCGCTCGAGCCGTACCCTGGTGCGGTGAGCTAGAGAGGGATCTGCAGTTCAATTAGAGATCTGCTTAGCACTGGACGGGCAGGATCGTTATCAGTTCCTGATGTCGGCCATCAGATGCTCGATCTCAATCTTGAGATCGGCGGTAAGCGGCAATAAAGGCAAGCGCACCGGGCCACCATAATATCCGTTGAAGTCCATCGCGTATTTCACGCCCGGGATACTCAACTCACCCACCAGCCGCTGAGCGGCTTTGGCGATCCGATCCTGCTTCAGTCGAGCTAGCTCGGCGTCGCCTTCTTTCCATGCGGCGTAGATCTCGTAGCAAGCAGTTGGAGCGGGATCCGCGAACGCAAGAATGCCGCCGACCGCACCGGATTGCAAGGATGGTTCCAGCCTTTGTGCCGCACCTACCAGCACCTGGAAGCCGACCTCTTTCTGCCGGGTCTTCAGTCCTCCGATCACACTCACCGCCGAAGACGATGGCTTGGAAGCACCCGACAACGACGCCACCGAAACCAGTTCTCCGCTTCCATTGCCTGCGCTCTCAGCTTTCAACATTCGCGGCGTAACTGCTTCGAAAGTTTCTGTCACGGAGGCCGCGCGTTTCACATGACGCGCGCCCTCGACCATTTTGCGGACTTTCTCCACATCTCCGCTCGATTCCTTGATACCGATCAGGTTGGAATGATCGGCCAGTTCGATAACGACTTCAGCCGGGATGTCGTATCCAGTAGCCTGGGGGAAGTTGTAGATCATCACGGGTAGCGGCGAGCGATCCGCCACCGTGCGATAGAACGCCAGCATATTCGTCGGTTGCATCTGCTTCTTGTAGTAGTGGGGCGTCCGCACCAGAGCCACATCGTACCCCAGTTCAGCGGCGTATTCGGTGAGACGCAGCGTCTCGACCGCGGATTCGACCCCAGTGCCGGCTATCAAGACTTTGTTCGCGCTGGCTGCGTCGCGCACAGTCTTGAACACTTGCCGCCTCTCTTCATCCGAGAGCAGAATGGCCTCGCCCGTCGATCCCAGCGCAACAATGCCAGCCACCGGAGTCTTCGAGTAGCGCTCAACATTGCTTTCGAGCTTCTTGAAGTAGACGTTGCCGTCAGGATAAAACGGCGTCGTGATGGGAGAAAAAATGCCGGAAAGAAGCATGGAAGCTTTTAGCTCCTGGCTGCGGCTACTTAATCAACTCGCCTTGGCGATGGTCTTTTCCGAAGCAAACTGCACGGCGGGAACTGCACCGATCTGTACTAACAGGCCCAGTTGATCCCAATTGTCCCAGCCTTCCACGATTTTCCCATCCACAATCCGTTGGATGCTCATCCCCGTAACCGTCGCTTTCCGACCGGTTGCGGCAATTCCCAGGAATGGGCCAGTTTGCGTCATAGTGGCGCTCCAGCGCGCCAGTACTCAATCGCCTTCAGCAAGCGTGTCATGAATAGTGACATGAATGTCCGGAAACGCACTCCGCAAGCTCCGCGCAAATTGCTTGAATTCCACCAATCCGAGATCAACCGAATGTTCTGCCTGGCCATGGCCTACAGCATCAGCCGAGGCCATTTCGTCAATTGCATCCATGTGTCCCTTGTTCCATACCTCTTCGAACCAGTGACGAATGAATTCAGCGTTATCTTGCTTTTGCTGCATAAGAACCTCGCATTTCGCTTAGCGATGCGCCTTGGCAACCCGCTCCGCGTGCAGATATTGTAATGCCTGTACCTTAATTTCTCCCCTTTGCAGCGCGGCAATCCCCTCGGCAGCCGCGCGGGCCGCGGAAAGCGTCGTAATGGTTGGAATGCGTGCGGTCACAGCCGCGCGCCGGATAGCTTTCTCGTCGAACCACGGCTCCAGGCCAGTTGGCGTATTAACGATGAGCTGAATGCGTTCGCCCTTGATTAAGTCCACCACGTTGGGACGGCCTTCTTTTACTTTGTAAACCCGCTCCACGCTCATCCCGGCGTTTTCCAGCACATCGGCAGTGCCGGCAGTCGCCACCAGCTTGAAGCCCATATCCACAAATTTGCGGGCGAGGTCGCCCACCTGCGCTTTGTCGTGATCGGTGACGCTGATGAAGACCGTTCCCTGCGTAGGCAGTTTCTGTCCCGCTGCCACCTGTGCCTTAGCGAAGGCTTCACCGAAGTTGTCCGCCACGCCCATCACTTCGCCGGTAGATTTCATTTCCGGACCAAGCACTGTATCGACGCCAGGAAACTTGTTCCAGGGAAAGACGGGCGACTTCACGTAATAGCAGCGGCCGGTGTCAAGGTCAACACCGCGGTCAATATATTCGGGGAGAAACTCGCGCAGCTTGCGCCCGGTCATCAGGCGGGCCGCAATTTTCGCCATCGGCACACCAGTCGCCTTCGAGACGTAGGGCACTGTCCGCGATGCCCGCGGGTTCACTTCCAGAACGTAAACCTTGCCGCCCTCTGCTCCGTTGCCCTTGGATCCGTCATTGCTGCGTGGAATGGCGAATTGGATATTCATCAGCCCGATAACCCTGAGCGCCCGCGCCAGGCGGAAAGTGTAGTCGCGCATGCGAGCCAGCAAATGATCGGGGATGTCCACCGCGGGCAGCACACAGGAAGAGTCGCCAGAGTGGATGCCAGCCTCCTCGATGTGTTGCATGATGCCGCCGATCACTACATCCTCGCCATCGGAGAGTGCATCAACGTCGACCTCGATCGCGTCCTCGAGGAAATGATCGATCAGTACCGGGCGGTCCTGCGAATATTCCACTGCTTCCTTCATGTAGCGGACGACGGTTTCCTCATCGTAGGCGATCACCATGGCGCGCCCGCCCAGCACGTAAGACGGTCGCACCAGCACGGGATATCCCGCTCGCTGCGCTCCCGCGACGGCTTCTTCGATCGAAGCCGCCATGGCCCCGGGAGCCTGCGGAATCTCGAGATCGTCGAGCAGCTTGGCGAAACGTTTGCGATCTTCTGCGAGGTCGATGCACTCCGGCGATGTCCCGATAATGTTCACGCCTGCGGCTTTGAGTGGAAGCGCCAGGTTGAGCGGAGTCTGGCCGCCGAATTGGACGATCACACCAACGGACGCACCTGAAGCGGCTTCGTGCTCGTAAATCGCAAACACATCTTCGAGCGTCAACGGTTCGAAATACAGACGATCGCTGGTGTCGTAGTCAGTCGAGACCGTCTCCGGATTGCAATTGATCATGATCGACTCGTAACCGTCGTCGTGCAACGCGAACGCGGCGTGGCAGCAGCAATAATCGAACTCAATTCCCTGCCCGATGCGGTTGGGCCCGCTACCTAAAATGATGACTTTCTTTTTCTGGCTTGGTGCGGCTTCATCCTCGTCCTCATATGTTGAATAGAGATACGGAGTGTAACTTTCGAATTCCGCGGCGCAGGTGTCTACGCGCTTGTAGACGGGCATGACACCGTGCTTTTTGCGCAAATGGCGAACCTTCTCCTGCGCTCCTTTGCCATCGAGCCGCCACACCCCCGCTAGCCGGCCGTCGGAGAAACCCATCCGCTTGGCCTCTCGCAGTACCACCGTCGGAATCGATTCCATCGGGTGCTTCTCCAACTCAAGCTGCATGTCATTAATCTCTTTGAGTTGGTAAAGAAACCATGGATCGATGGAAGTCATCTTGGCCAATTGCTTTACGGTGTGGCCCTGGCGGAGAGCGTAGCGGACATAGGAAAGTCGCTCGGGATGTGGCGTGACCAGCCGTTGCGTCAGAATTTTCGGCTCGATTTTTTCTGATCCGACTTTCTTCCCCGTATCCAGGGCGCGCACGCCTTTGAGCAACGCTTCCTTGAAAGTTCGCCCGATCGCCATGACCTCGCCGACCGATTTCATCTGCGGCCCCAGGTTTTCGTCAGCGCCTGGAAATTTCTCAAACTGCCACTTGGGAATCTTTACTACAACGTAATCTAGCGTCGGCTCAAAGCAAGCCGGCGTCTTCCGCGTGATGTCATTGGGAATTTCGTCCAGCGTGTAGCCGACTGCGAGTTTTGCCGCAATCTTCGCAATCGGAAAACCCGTGGCTTTCGAGGCCAGCGCCGAAGACCGCGACACGCGAGGATTCATCTCGATCACCACCATGCGCCCGGTATTGGGATGCACGCCGAACTGAATGTTCGACCCGCCGGTCTCCACTCCAATCTCCCGAATCACCGCGATGGCTGCGTCCCGCATGGACTGATACTCCCGATCCGTCAAGGTTTGGATCGGGGCTACAGTGATAGAGTCGCCGGTGTGGACGCCCATGGCATCGAAGTTCTCGATCGAGCAGATGATGATGACGTTGTCTTTAAGATCGCGCATCACTTCCAGCTCGTATTCCTTCCAGCCCAACACTGATTCCTCGATCAGCGCTTCGTGCACGGGAGAAAAATCGAGTCCACGGGCCAGAACTTCCAGCAGCTCTTCGCGGTTGTAGGCCATTCCGCCGCCGCTTCCGCCCAAGGTGAACGAAGGCCGGACGATCACCGGGAAGCCGATCTTACCTGCGAACTCCAAACCATCTTTCAGGTTGTTGACCAGGGCAGATTTCGGGACGTCGAGACCGATCTTCTGCATCGCGTCCTTGAAGTAGAGACGGTCTTCAGCTTTTTTGATGGCCGCGATGTTGGCGCCGATCAATTGCACGCCGTATTTGTCCAGAACCCCGCTGTCGGAAAGTTCCACCGCCAGATTGAGCGCGGTCTGGCCGCCCACCGTGGGTAGGACGGCAAATCCCTTGGCGGGTGACATCTCGCGTTCCACGCGAATAATTTCTTCCAGATACTCGCGCGTGAGTGGCTCAATGTAGGTGCGGTCCGCAACGTCCGGATCGGTCATGATGGTGGCCGGATTGGAGTTGGCCAGCACCACTTCGTATCCCTCGGATTTGAGCGCCTTGCAAGCCTGCGTGCCGGAGTAATCAAACTCCGCTGACTGACCGATGATGATCGGACCCGAACCGATAATCAGGACTTTCGAGATGTCAGTGCGTTTGGGCATTTAAGCAATTCTGGTCTTTGCTTGAATCGGTCCGGATTCAGCCACGTTAGTCGAGATTTTGTTTTGAAAGGGCACGCCTTCCAGGCGTGCCGTATGGGGCGTACCTGATGGTGCGGCGGTTGCCCTACCTCAGATAGGCGCTTCACCCCTTCCACTCCTCCATCATCTTCACGAAATCCTTGAACAGATAATGCGAGTCGTGCGGGCCGGGCGAAGCTTCGGGGTGATACTGCACACTGAATAGCGGCAAATTCCGGTGACGCAAGCCTTCCAGAGTCGAGTCGTTCAAATCCATATGTGTCAGCTCGACTTCGCTTTGCGGCAACGAATCCGGATCGACAGCGAAGTTATGGTTGTGGGCAGTGATTTCGATTTTTCCCGTGTGCAGCTGTTTCACTGGATGATTTCCTCCGTGGTGGCCAAATTTCAGCTTGAAAGTTTTCCCGCCCAACGCAATTCCTGTGAGCTGATGTCCCAAACAAATTCCGAAGATGGGTTGCCGTCCCATCAATCGGCGGATGTTATCCACCGCATACGTACAAGGTTCGGGATCGCCAGGGCCGTTTGAAAGAAACACGCCGTCGGGCTTGAGCGCGAGTACGTCTTCCGCGGGAGTTTGCGCCGGCACCACCGTGACTTTGCATCCCTCGCCACGGAGCTTGCGCAAAATGTTCTGCTTGATGCCGTAGTCGTAGGCAACCACGTGAAACCGCGGCGGCTCATCCTTTACTCCGACTACTTCATCCGGGAGGTGCGAGCGCTCGCCTGTTTCCCAAACGTAGGTGTTCTTCGTACTCACGACCTTGGCCAAATCCTGACCATCCATCTTCGGGATTGAATTGGCCTTCGCCACCAATTTCTCAGCATCGGACTCCAAAGTGGAAATTACGCCGCGCATGACGCCATGGTCGCGCAAATGGCGGACCAGTGCCCGCGTGTCAATATCCGCCAGCACCGGAATCTTGAACTGCTCGAGATATTCCTCGGCAACCTGCTGCGAGCGCCAATTGGAGCTCACACGGGAAAACTCGCGGACGATCAGGCCCTCGATATACGGTCGAGTGGCCTCGTTGTCTTCGGCGTTGGTGCCGTAGTTACCGATTTCGGGATTGGTGAGAACTACGATTTGCCCGCAATAGGAAGGATCAGTGAAAATTTCCTGATAGCCAGTGATGGAAGTATTAAAAACGACTTCCCCGTGACATTCGCCTTTGGCGCCGTAGCCTTTGCCGCGGAAGACCCGGCCGTCTTCCAGCGCAAGGATGGCCTGCATTCATACTCCAGGGAGTGGATTTTATGAATTGTAACAAGGATGTTGGATTCGGCCAACATAAACGGCAGTCAAAATCAAAAAATGAAAGGAACGAATCGCTTTGTGCGTTGCATGTACTCCCGATAACTTTGTCCCAGGGCAGATGCTAGCGCCCGCTCTTCCACCCGCACGCGATAGGCATAACCAAGGCCGCCCAAGATCACCATCACGAGAACGCTCAGCCAGTTGGTAAGAGCCAGGCCAGTGCCCAGGTACATCAGCATTCCCCCGGTGTAGGAGGGATGCCGCACCCAACGGTAAGCCCCTTCCTTAATTACGGTCTGGTCATCCGCAACTTTGACGTTCGCAGTGAAATACGATCCCAGCATCTTGAAACAATGGCGGCGCAGTGCAGAGCCGAGCAGCAAAAGTCCGATGCCTAGCCAGAACCACATTTTCTGATGTCTGACTAGAACAAAGTTGGACCAGGCCGCGACTGCAAACGCCACGGGAAAGCCAATCCACCCCAAAAGCATGATGAAGATCATGGATCGGTCAGAGGTCTGTCCCGGCACCGGCCGGGCACGCGCAATCAGTCGGAATTCAGGCACGTACACAAGCAGAAATACAGCCCAGAACACCCAGGCATAAGGCGAAGTGAAAGCCAAAGGTTGGATTGGCGTATTCATCCGAGACGATAGCGCCCCAAGCTAGCGCTTCATGCCGCCGGAAAACCTAACGCAGCCTTCCCATTTTATCCATGGGCCAATAGCCGAAGACTGCCTTTCCATAGATAAAGCTTGCCTGGACCGGGCCGAAATCGCGGCTGTCGTTCGACATTGTGCGGTGATCTCCAAGCACGAAGTAGCTATTCGATGGGACCACAACCTCGGGATATGAACGCTCATCCTCGTAGGCGCGGGGGACGTAATCTTCATCCAGCAGGTTTCCGTTCAGAAATACCTGACCGTCCTCAATGCGGATATGATCACCCGCCACCCCGATTACGCGTTTGATAAAACTCTTGGAGGGGTCGCGGGGATAGCGGAAGACCACGATGTCACCCCGCTGGATTGGCTCGAGCCGGTAGACGAACTTGTTTACGAAGATGCGTTCCTGGTCGTCGAGAGAGGGCATCATGCTTGTGCCTTCGACCTTCACCGGCTGGTAGAGAAAAATGATGATGAAGGCGGAAATCGCCAGCGAAATGATCAGATCCCGCAACCATATAGAAAGAACGGGCAGCGTCCGCGAAGCAGCAACCGGAGAACTTCCCTGTCTTAGGGCCTCGCGCGGCTCGATAGGGTTCTCCCCTTTTATCATCTTGTCTTTGGATTATACGGATCAGTGCCAGGTTCTTGAAGGTTACTTACGCTATTGTTTGCCTCGTTGACCAATCCGCCTCCAGGCCGGTGCTGCCGAGAGAATGGAGTTACAATAAGCCTCTTGAAGGACGGCAGATCTATGTTGAAACGCGGGCTAACATTGGCCTTTCTCTTTGTAATCACGCTGATCACATCGGTTCCTGGGGCCACATCGGAGCCAGCCGCGAGTCAGTCAGCAGCCACTGAGCAGGCCTCTGTGCCTGCCTACAACGCTTCCCCGCCGGCGAAAGGCGTAAAGCTGCCGGATATTCTCGGCAAAGAACAGCTTTGGGGGTCGAACGCCCAGTATCCTTTTCAGACCCATGCTTATCAGTTGGCGGCCAAGATCCCGATAGTCCTGCACCAACAGCCGTGTTACTGCTACTGCGACCGGATGGGTCATAACAGCCTGCATAGCTGCTTTGAGACCACCCACGGCGCAGAATGCGCTACCTGCTTGAAGGAGTTGTACTATTCGTACTCAATGCACCGGAAGGGCAAGACGTCGGCCCAAATTCGTAAGGGGATCATTCAGGGCGAGTGGAAGCAGGTCGACTTGCAGACGGCGACGGCGATCAACTAACCAAGTCGGCACGGGCGTTCTCCCCTGGGCCTGAAGCTAACGGAGATTAGTTACCGGCAGCCTTTAACGAGTCGGGTTGACTGGCACCCAAAGCCGCGTATAACCTTATTCAGCGTTCGTCTTTCGAGGTTTTTCCACAGCCGACGTCATTCTGGTCGGCTGATGCGTGCAGAGTCGTGGCCCTTATAAAGCGCCGTTCTTCTCAAGCCTTACAAAAAGGAGCACTTACGAAGAGTCACGGAAGAGTTTTGCAAATGGCACAAAAGAACTCCCAGAACCAGAAGAAGTCAGTTGGTGACGACCCACGTTTTGCACAGGCTGTGCAAAACTATGAGACCGGGCTGCGTGCCATGCAGGAGCACAAATTCGACAAAGCCCGCGCCTCACTGCAGAAGGTAATCCCGGGACCCAGCAAAGAGCTCGCGGACCGCGCCGCCGTCCACCTGAATACCTGCAATCAGCACCTGGAACGGGTTACCACTCAATTCCAGAGTTCCGAGGAACACTACGACTACGCAGTTTCTCTCATGAATGTTGGAGACTATGTGGGCGCGCGCGAGCACCTGGAGAAACTTACCAAGCAAGCGCCGAAAGCCGACTATGTTGCCTATGGGTTGGCAGCACTCGATTGTCTAACCGGCCATCTGGAGGATTCACTGCGCCACCTGAATGACGCTATTCGCATCAACACGGCCCTCCGGTTTCAGGCCCGGAACGATTCCGACTTCCAAAACCTGGCGGAAGATCCCCGCTTTACAGAGTTGTTGTATCCCGACCCCGGCGCGGAGTTGTCCGCGGCGTCAAACTCCCCCGAGGATGATAGCTAGCCCGTGCCCGTCCCAGATTATCAACAGCGCCCGGAGCCTTCGCTCCGAGCGGGGCGTAGTCTGCGGGTGGTCGCAATCGGGGGTGGTACCGGGCTTTCCACGCTGCTCAAGGGTCTAAAGCGCTACGCTGCAGCTCCAGCCGATCGCTCCCTCACCACGTCGGTCGGGGCGGAGATCGGCGAACTCTGCGCCGTGGTCACAGTCAGTGACGATGGTGGTTCCAGCGGCCGCCTGCGCAAGGAGCTCAACATGCTCCCGCCGGGAGACATCCGCAATTGTATTGTGGCGCTCTCTGAAGATGAGGCCTTGCTCTCACGCCTCTTTCAGCATCGTTTTGTGAAGGGCTCGGGCCTGGAAGGCCACAGTTTTGGCAATCTTTTTCTGGCGGCGCTCACGTCCATCACCAGCGATTTCAGCGAAGCGGTGCGCTTGTCGTCCGAGATTCTGCTCACACGCGGACACATTTTCCCGGCAACGACTTCCAACGTCGAACTTGAAGCTTTAATGGAAGACGGAACTCGAGTTAGAGGCGAAACCAATATCACTGCCAGCAAAGGCCGGATCAAAGAGTTATTTCTGGACCCACCAGATGTAGAGCCCCTGTCCAAGACACTGGAAGCCATCGCCCGCGCCGACCTGATCACCATCGGCCCTGGATCACTTTTTACCAGTCTGATTCCCAATTTGCTGGTGCGGGGCATCGCCCAAGCCATCGTGAACTCGGCTGCCACCAAAGTTTACATCTGCAACCTGATGACCCAGGCCAACGAAAGCCTTGGCCTGACTGCTTCCGATCACATCCGCGCTCTGAATCGCCACGCGCAAACTACTCGCATCTTTGACTATGCGCTGATCAACCGCAAACCGGCCTCATCGGAATTGAAAGCCAAATATGCGCTGGAAGGCGCGAGCCAGATCGTCGCCGACTTGGATGCCATCGAAGAATTAGGAGTATGTCCGGTGCAGGGCGATTACCTCGACGAAGGCATGGTAGCCCGGCACAACACCGATTCTGTGGCCCGTGATTTGCTGGAACTGGCCTCCCAGACGCCGCCGGAACGCGCCACAGCGCGGAATTCGCGATGACCAAGTCTTACTGGTGAGAGATTCGACCTACCAATTCCCCCAAAGGGGACGGCCGCGTTACCGACGCTGTATATTGAGTCGAATGTCTAAACCCAAGGGCAGCAGTTCTTCCCGCATGCCGCGTGTTGCCATCGCGATTATGGCCGCCGGCAAGGGCACTCGCCTCAAGTCCAAACATCCCAAAGTACTGCATGAAGTAGGCGGCAAGCCGCTGCTGGCGCATGTGATCGCTGCCGCGACTCAGGTGGTTCCAGCCAAAGATGTCTACGCCATCATAGGCCACGAAGCCGATCGAGTACGCGGAGCCGTGGCCGATACCGGCATTGGGTTTGTGCTGCAGAACGAGCAGCGTGGCACCGGTCATGCAGTGATGGTGGCGCGCGAAGCTCTCACTCCCTATGACGTCGTAATTGTGCTTTCCGGAGACGCTCCCCTCATTAGCGCGCAGACCATCGAGAAGCTGCGTGAGTTTCATGGTGCAAAAGCAGCGGCCATGACTCTGCTCACAGCAAAATTGGAGAACCCTACTGGTTACGGAAGAATCATTCGCCAGAAATCTGGAAGCCACAACGTGCACGCCATCCTGGAGCAAAAGAACCTGACGCCCGCGCAGAATAAAATTCGCGAGGTCAATGCTGGTTTCTACGCCTTTGGGGTTGAGCCGCTGTTCCGCCATATCGACAAGCTCAGCACCGACAATCCTCACCGCGAGTTCTATCTGACCGACATGGCTGCCATTCTGGGGAAGGCCAAGGAGAGAGTGGTCGCGGTCGAAGCGAACGATCCCCTGGAAGTTCTGGGAGGTAACACTCGCGCCGAGCTGGTGGAAATTGATCAGCGCATCCGTATGGCCAAGTGCCAGCAACTCATGACGGACGGAGTGACGATCTTCTATCCCCAGAGCTGCGTGATTGACAGTGCGGTCGAAATTGGCGCTGACACGGTGATCGAGCCATTCGTGCAGATTCTGGGCAACTCAACGGTCGGCAGTGACTGCCGCATCCGCTCCTACAGCGTCATCCGCAACTCCGAGATTGGGGATGGCGTTGCCATTCTCCCGGGTTGCGTACTGACTGACTCGCGAGTAAAAGCGGGCGCGATCCTGGGTCCCTACTCTCACCTGCGGCCAGGGAGTGAAATCGGCGAGGGCGCGCACCTGGGAAATTTTGTGGAGACCAAGAAGATTCGCCTGGGCAAAGGCTCCAAAGCCAATCATCTGACTTATCTGGGCGACGCTGAAATAGGCGATGGTGTGAACATCGGCGCCGGCACCATCACTTGCAACTACGATGGCGTCAGCAAATACAAAACCATTATCGAGGATGGCGTTTTCGTCGGCAGCGATACCACTCTGGTCGCCCCTGTTCGAGTGGGGAAAGGCGCGTATGTGGCAGCGGCCACCTGCGTTACGGATGACGTGCCGGCAGATGCCTTGGCTGTGGGGCGCGCCCGGCAAATTGTGAAAGAAGGCTGGGCCAAAGGGAAGCGAGAAGCACGGAAAAAATCGGAATAGTGTCTAAAGAGCCCTGCTAGTCCCCGCAAAAGCTTGTGAGCAAAACGATACCACGCATCTTTATCATCTCTAATCCCCTCTGTCTCCGGCCTGTTCCTCCGTCCCTGAATGCGAGGTGGCTAACCATTGCTTCCTCACGTCCGTCAAAATAAGCGACCGAGAGATCAACGAGCCAGCATGTGGAGGAGCACATGAAGAATATCTGCATGTTTTTCCTGGCCTGGCTGATCGCCTTTCCTGCGCTCAGCGCACAAGTGAAGGAAATCGGCGAAGCAGACATACAGCCCACTCCAGAGATCAAGAGTCTGTTCGAAGCCCTTGGCGGTGACTGGGACACCAGCGAGAAGAGGGAGCGAACGCAGTTTTTTCCGAACGGAGGTGAGCGCACAGGAAGGTCGCACGTCCGCCTGTCGGCCGCCGGATCGACGCTGGTAATGGAGGGCCACTCGGACGGTTCGGCTGGTCTGCTGAGTTACATCATCGTGGTGTGGTGGGATAAGAATGCGAATCGCTACGGCTTTTTCACTTGCTTCAAGGATTCTGGCAGCAGCTGTAAAGTACGCGGCACGGCGAAATGGGACGGAGACAAGTTCGTCAACGATTACGAAGAGGTGGTACACGGCAAAACGATGAAGTTTCGGGATACCTTCCAGGACGTCACGCCGAACTCCCACACACTGGTTTTCGCCTGGGTCAAAGACGACGGCTCCACCGAACCGGTGATCATCAGCGAAAGCGTTCGCCGTTCAAAATAATACTTTTATCACTTCGATACCGCCGCGAAGAGATCGGAATGCATTAACGACTGGAATTGCTTGTCGTCGGCCTTGAAGTGCATCTGCAAGTTGGAACTGTCCGAGTTGACGGTCATATTGTCCAACGCGATTTTTTCCGCAGGTGTCGCACTCAGCTTTTTGTAGAGTACGCCGGCCTTTACCAGGGATGAAAGTGTGGCTGCAGTCACGGAGTCTGACGTGATCACGTCGAGATCGAAATTCACGCCACTCTGAAAATTCATGGCGTAGC
>Ga0210384_10005827_pt1 | contig 13250 bp, 11 predicted proteins | sample IncBWH2MmetaG_FD_160574 | JGI IMG/M metagenome (GOLD analysis project Ga0210384, IMG submission 160574) | Forest soil microbial communities from Barre Woods Harvard Forest LTER site, Petersham, Massachusetts, United States - Inc-BW-H-2-M | ecosystem: Environmental > Terrestrial > Soil >... | reverse complement strand
CGAACACAGTGGCTAACGGCGCGATCGCCTCGATCCATTGCGGCTCCATTTCCGGAATAGAGTGAAGTTGCCCAAGGTCGGCGAAGGGCTGATTGGTGATAGACAATTGAGGAGCTTGATTGGATGGACGGCTCCCGATGTCGGAACTGGCCGCTTTGCTGCGTCGTTCGACGATGCGCTGGGCAACAATGCCGGCCGCCGCGACCGGAACGCCAACGTAACGGAACATTGAAGTGAGAACCTCAACTGGCGCCTTACCAATATCGATTCGGCCCCCCTCGTCATTGAGACGTACACGCACGGCGCCAGTATCGAGAGTAGCCGTCGTCTCGAGCTCCGTGAGTGGTGAATCGCTGGAGGTCTGCATAGTGCCGGCGGCCATCTCAAGTCCGCCGGTCAAAAGCGCCTCTGCCTGCACCTGATCGCGCTCAACCGCCATCACCCCCGCAAAGCCGCGGAAGGTGACCGATGCGGCCATCGCCAAGGCCGACAGCAGAGCTATCGACCACAGTACGGTCATCAAAACTATTCCGCGTCGTGAATCGCTATGCGTCATTGCGCCGGCCTTTCGGACTTGGAAGGGCCGATCGACGCCGTCAGCGGCTCGGAAAGACAAGCAGGCTTCGCATCGTTTTGCGCGCAGGCTGGCGGGGCATCGGCGCGAACAACAAAAGTGGCTTCGCCGAGCAAATCGGCGCCAGTTTCGCGGTCACGCAAGATCAACCGCACGTAGCGCGGCAACGCCGATTCTCCGGTCCAACTGGAAGACCACACCGACGCGCCCGCCGGCGAGGGGCGCCCGAATTCGAACGAAATGTCCAGCCTTCCCTCGATCAGAACCACCGGATCTTTAGGCGTGACATCCTCGAAGCGGGCACTCCCTCCCGGCCAGTTTGCGCGGCGTCTGACTAGCCTCCGCAAATCGCCATCTCGCTCGATCGTCAGACTGACGAGCTCGTCGTCGCTGGAGCTTGATGCAACGCCCCCCGCCCCCACAAAGACAACGCTTGCTGGCCGACCAGCGCCCTCCTGCTCGGCGGCAAACGCGATCGCAGAGCCGTTCGCTGTTCTTCGCGACACAAAGCGAGCTGAACTGAAATCGCCGGCCAGACGTCCAACAGCGAGAACGAGACGCTCGGCTTCGGTTGTCCTACGCGTTCCGCGATCGAAATAAATAGCAACATTTCGAACGAGCGCCGCGCTGGCGACGATGATCAGCGAGGCAATTGCGAGCGCGGCCAGCACCTCCACCAGGGTAAACCCGTCGCGTCCAGAGCGCGCCGCTCGGCCCTCCTTCGTCATCTCATGGTTTCCTCAACCGTATTGTTTCGGCCATGATGACCTGGCCCGGCGCCCAGGTCACGCTTGCGACCACGCGCACTGCCGACCAATTCGATTGGTTCTGCGCACGGATCACGGCTGCGGGTGCAGTGTCGATACGCCAATGCAATCCGCTCGTTTCGCCTTCGTGCGAAGCGAGCGCCGCACTGGAACGATCAAATGGAGCGTTGAGCAGGGAGCGCAGGAGAACCTGGGCCGCGACGCGGCCTTCGGCATTTGCCATGATGCGGCGTGCCTGCGACAAATGTGGTCCGACCGCACTTGCGAAAATCAACAGCAGTGCAAGAGCAACCAGAGCTTCAAGCAGCGTAAATCCCGCCTGGCCATCGCTTCGGTCACTACGGCCCGATTGCGACGCCACCGGTGTACCAGTTGACCCGGATCTCATATTCCGCCTCTTCACGCGCAAGTTTCAATACCGCTCCTGTCGACGCGCCGTCCGGATGGAAGCGGACGACGGCCTGACGTCCCGACCAGAGCGCATCGATCCCGAGAATGTCGAGAGTGACGTCGCGCGGCAGCGCGACGATGTCGCCGCCGTCACCAACCAGGATACGCCGTTTGCCGTCGAGAGACACCTCCCGATCGCGACCGGTGAGAATCGCACCAAGGCGTTCGCGCCGGAGCAGCGAGGCGGTTTGCAGCGTCACGGCCTTTAAACCAGCTCGACCGGTGCCAGGCATTTTCGTTACCACAAGCGCGGCGACCAGGGCGATAATAAACATCACCGCCACGACCTCAATGAGTGTGAAGCCGGCTCGGCGATCGGCGTTCCAGCTTCGCGACGCTGGCGGTATGGCGCGAACCACCCTGACCAGTTGGATCATTGCGCCAGATCTGTCATGCTTAGCAGAGCGCTCATGATCGACACGATCAAGGTGCCAATGACCACGCTGACCACAATGATCGTGACCGGCCCGATCGCCCCCATCAAGCGATCGAGACCCAATCCGAGCTTGTGCTCGTAGAACCGCGAAGCGTGACGCACGATGGCAGCAACATCGCCCACTTCATCGCCGACTTTCAGCATTCGCACTGCAAGCGGCGGAAGCAGGTTGGTATCCGCCAAGGCGTCGGCAAATCGCCGGCCGTTCCGTACCTGCTCGTGTACGCGATCGAGCGCAGCGACATAACGAGGTTCGGTGACGATATCGCGGAGAATTTTGAGCGCCGTTGGAAGCGGGACACCATTTTCGAGCAGTAAGCCAAGCGTTCCCACGATCCGTGCGGTCCGGCGATCGCTCGCCAGCTCCGAAATTCCAGGAAGCAGCGTGATTGCGCCGATGATGCGCGCACGCCATTCGCGTTTGCGCAACGTCAGCCAAGCACCCACAACCAAAAAAATGCAGATCCCCAGAAACAGGTCCCCATCTTGACGCAGCCAGGACGAGCACGCGACCACGAAAGCCGCACCGGAGTTGAGGCGCCCACCAAGATCAGCAAACACGGGCTCAAACTGCGGCACGACATAAATTAGGAAAAACAGCAAAATGACGATGGCCGAGCCGACCAAAAACAGCGGGTATCGGATCGCAGAATTTATTCGATCGGTCAGGAGCTCCCTGCGTGAGCGGTCTTCGACGATCGCACGCAGCACCGCATCTAATTTTCCCGATGCTTCGCCAGCCCGTACCATCGCGACATAGGCGGGTTCGATGACGGCGGAATAATGTTCCAGGGCTTCCGCGAAACTGTCACCCGCGGAGATCGACGCACGCAAACCTTGGGCAAATCCCGCCAAGCCTTTGCTTGCGGTGTCGCTGAGCGTCTGCAGCGCCGCTTCGAGCGTCAATCCGGCGCCGAGAAGCAGCGCGAGCTGATGCAGAAGAATGGAAAGGTCTCGCGATCGGGGCCCCTTTCCTCTGGGCTTGCGGCCCCGAGCGAGAATTCCCGTGGTAGCAAGTTCGGCATCGATGGTCAGGTGACCCAAATACTCGATACGCCGCACCACTTCTTCGCGCGAGGGCGCATCCACTTCACCAACGACGATCTCGCCCGCAGGGGTGATAGCGCGATAGCGAAATTGCGGCATTGGGTGTGCCCCTAGAACTTACGATCTCGCAAGCAACAGACCTGCCTGAAAATGCCGCCGCCCGCCAACGCATGTCTGGCGATTTCAGCTCATGCTTCGCATGGGCAACGCCAACTCAACTGCTTCTCAGCGCCCTGGTAAGCACATTGTGCACCAAGAACGGGTTCGGACCAAGTTCGAGAGTGCACGGCACGGCATGGCAAAAATCGGGCCGACGCACGGCAATCCGACGGCGGTCCGTATGATCTCCATGCGCCGGGGAGTACCAAAACGCTCGCGCTTGGGCGTTGCAATCGACTGTCGGCAGCGTGGTCCTGTACAGGCTGAAACCACGTCCGCAGCCGAGGAATTATTATTAAAGCAGTGCTCGAACTGTAGATGAATCAGCGAGCCTTAATCGAAACGCCCGCCATGGCGGTATAATATTACTAAGATTAAATCCCGCCTTCGGCTGGGGCGGTTTACGGAGACGGCGAGCTTGCCCCCAGTCGGTTAAGGCAAGCCGCCCTTGCCAAGTCTCTATATTTGTTAGAGTGGTAGATGGGAACCAGTAATAAGTGGGTGGGCCATTATGAGGTCGGGGCGTTTTTGCGCGTTAGTAGTAGTAGCACCACTTCTCGTTAGCTCGATGACTTCCGCAGGGGCCCAGGATGAGAAAAATGCAAGCGCAGGGCCCTCTTACCCTAGCGGGATGGAAATTGCTTTTGAATGGCATTATTCATGCCCCAATGGCAAAGGCTGCTCCTTCACTTGTCCCGGATCGGGCGGAGCCAGCAACGTCACTAAGCTCAGCATGTATTTGGGAGCAATTCCCCTCCGAAGCACGGATCACGCCACTGGTGTTTTCTATGAGTTTTCGACCGCGCAAATTCCGAGAGCTAACGGTTTCGCCCTCACGACCGGCATAAGCACGCTTTCTTGCCAAGTGCAGGGTATGAATCTCGATTTTTCAGGACCAAAGGATACGCCGACCGGATCGTTCCCGATGAGCGGAACCACCCCAAGCGATCGTTGAGGCTTGAATTTCCCGCCGTGACCTTCGCCATCAGAGCGGGATTTGCGTCTGCACGCGGGCACCACACGACAAGAACGAGAATCTAGCCAATTATGGCGGCCGATCTATATTATATCGACCGGATTGAACTGCCCCGCTTTTGCCCAGACACCGGCGCTGGCCGGAAAAGCTAGGCATAGTTCCTTTCCAAGTGCTCACACCGTCCAACATAGGCACAGCCGCGGTCCAAGGCGTTCAGGCCGATCCTGCCGCCTTAAACCGAGCCGATTGCACTTTACGATGTCGGCTCAGCCGTTGCTGATAGGCGGTAGCGCCTAGGGGGTCCATCCGCTTGCTGTATAGCGAGACCAGTAGGCGGGAGTACCGTACGGCAGTCGGACATTTCCGTAGAGGGGGTAACAAGAATAGCCATCCGGGCAAGGAGCACGACATCTCCAACCGCAGGGTGTCGTCGCGACGGCAGCTTCGCGAGCCTGAACCCTCGGTGGTTGAGCCCTCTGGTACTCACCTAAAAGTTCCGCACCGTTGGCGACCGTAGATGCTGTCCAGGCCAATCCCAACACAAGGGTGGATGCGGCAAGAATGTTAAGACACCTCATCAAACCTCTCCAACTTCAGTAAGTTAAAGTTCTCGTGCCGCCCTTGGTTGATCGAAGTACATGGACCTTATGGTGAAAAACAGGGAGCGTGAAACCGCGGCCAGCAAGACCAACAACGAAATTCAGGACGTGTTGCGAACCTGCTACATACTCGTGGGTTCGTCCGTATAACCAGTGCCATATGGCGGCCGCACCAGCAATCGGCTGAAACAGCGCGCCCACATTTCAGATCCCCAATCAGGATTCGCCCTCACCGGTCGTAGACCCATGATATCGTCATTCAAAAAAGCCGATAAATCAGCTGGTTACAACGAGAACTAACTGTTTTGGCTCAATTGCCGCCAGCGGTTTTGCTCAATCGCCAATATCGCTTTTAATTCCCCCTACGAGAATCGCTTCTTAATTTCCTCTACATGGCCAACAACAGCGCTTGTCAACCTGCAGCCGATCTTTCCGTCTCTGCCCGAGCATTGGTTTTCGCTGGTTGCCGCCCTCGCTCCTTTCCTCCCCTGCGGTCTCGTCCAAGGGCACAAAATGAAATCGCCTTCGCGAGGTGGACCGCAAAAGCGGGCCGCCCAAAACCGAACTATTGCTCGCTGAAAATCGAACTAGCCGACTAAAATCGCACCCTTTCGCCAATCCCTCGTCCCCCAAACTCCACCTTCCTTTTCAGCTACCATTCGTGAAGAATTCCGAGGGCGAGATTAATTTGTCGCTGCGAATTTGAGTTGATCAAATATCCACCGCTGCAAGAAAGCTCAGGGCATATCTGGATTATCTTGCTTTGGAATTCCCGATTTCGGCGCTCGCAGATCTCCTTGACAGCAGATTTGTTGTTAAATTCCTCTAAATTAATGTTGCACAAATCCTCTCAACCGGATTATAATTTTTTTCAAGGTTAATTAGCTGTCTCCGGTATTTAATTGCACCTCCTGATCATTGAAAACGCTACGCTTTTGTTGTTGATTAAATAGTATGAGGTTGCGCCATGTCGATTGAGTCCGGTATCCGCGACAAGATGGAGCAAATCCAATATTCGATAAGGTCGACGGCGAGTTTTCCCACCGAAGCCATTCCCTATGTTTTACGGGCTTTAGACGCGTTTATTATCCTGCTTTCCTGCCTCGCGGGCGCGATTGGTTACCATTTATTTATCGGCGACACGTTCGAAGTTCTGCCATCCTTCGCCGTCGGCTCTCTCGCCAGCCTCGTCTATATCCTGCGCATGAACGGCGGAGACTATTACGAGCTCCATGAAAGTGCGAAGCCGCAGTTGGAAGTACGCGAGATCTTGCTGTGCTGGCTCTCTACCGGACTGTTGCTTACGCTTATCGCGTTCCTTCTCAAGATCAGCGCAGCCTACTCGCGCGGCGCGTTCATCATGTTCTACATTTTCGTGCCGATTGGGTTGCTGGTGGCGCGGAAGGCCACAAAGGTTGTGCTTGCGCAGGCTGTAGCCACGGGGAGCATTGGACGACGTGACACGATTTTAATAGGTGAACCAAGCGAGATTTCTGCCGTAAAGACAGACGACCTAATAGCCTTTTGTGGCGCTCCCGACGTAAGGCGCTTCACGCTGAGTGGAAGGGGCGAGTACTTAGCAGGTTCGTCGAGTGACATAGCGACCATCAACTCTGCGGCCAATTTTGCGCGGCGCCACAATTGCCGACAGATACTGCTGGCGCTGCCTTGGGATGAGACCGATCGCATCGAATTCATCAAAGATCAGATCAAGACTCTTCCCGTCGCTCTTCGATTGATGCCCGATAAAAGCGTTCGAGCCTTGTCGGATAGCGCTTGGTCTAGGGGCAGGCCTGGGCCGATCATCGACCTGCAGCGCGCCCCACTGAGTGAACTGCAGCGCTTCGTGAAGCGCGTCATGGACGTCGTCGCAGCTGCGTTTGTGTTGATTTTTTTCCTGCCGCTTATGACACTTACGGCCATTGCCATCAAACTCGACAGTCCTGGCCCAGTAATTTTTCGCCAAACAAGAAAGGGATTTAACGGCAAGCACTTCGTTATCTTGAAATTCCGGACAATGAGAGTCCTGGAAGACGGTCCTGATGTCGTCCAAGCGAAACGCGACGATCGGCGAGTAACAGCGATCGGTCGCTTGCTCCGGTCTTCGAGTATCGACGAATTGCCGCAGCTCTTGAATGTATTAAAAGGCGAGATGTCGCTGATAGGCCCTCGTCCTCATGCCCTGGCGCACGACAGCTATTTTGAGGTCATGTTGAGCGATTATGCTTTCCGCCACCACGTCAAGCCAGGCATAACAGGTTGGGCTCAATGCAATGGTGCCAGGGGTGAAACTCCGACAATCGAGCATGTGGCAAAACGCGTGCAGCTCGACCTGTGGTATATTAACAATTGGAGCTTTTGGCTTGACCTCCGGATACTGGTGAAGACGGCCCTCGAGGTTCTGCGCAAACGCAACGCCTACTGAGCCGTCTTGCATCTGATTAGAGACCCTGCGTCGGCTCCCCTAGGAACACCGTGGCGCGCTCGCCGGCCCCGAACGCATCTCGTGGCAGAATCGCAAGGAAACGTTCCCGGGAAGGCCCATTGCCGTACCTATCGCACAGGGAAGGCTGCCTTAGGTAAGCCGGCGATCCTCTGGGGATATGGCCTTAAGTGTTTGAGGCTATGTGGTGAATGCAGCTCCGCTGCGATGATCTCGATCCCGGCGGCGTCAGAGCCTGGATCGCTATGCCCCTCCAACAACTCTTGAACAACGCTTGAACAACTCTTGGCCGTTCTGCGGGTCTGATCGCAACAGATGGCGTGTGGTCGCTCGCTAGAGCCACGTCGCGTTGGACGCTGCACTCGATGGCGAACCTACAGCGCCAGAATCGAACAGCGAGCCAAAGCGATCTTGACACGGTCAAGCCGGCTACGCCGGAAATTGAAACTTCGCCGGGTCCGATGGCGGCGCGCTTGGCTAAGCGCAGATAGCTCTGGCGCATTCGACGCTCTCGCGCGAAGCCCAACTGGCTTGCCGATCGTCCCGTGGGCAAGCCACGGCGTCGGTCGGACAGGCAATCGAGCTTCTCCTGGAAACGGTATCCAGTAACCACCGGTTGAGATCCCGTCCTCAGTTGCTCGGTGTGCCACCGATAGGCTCTCCAGCAAACGCGCTGCGATCTCTCCCACCCAGCCGCTGGCGCCAGCGCGTCAGCGACGAGCGATTGAACGGCAGTTCGTGCTGGAACACCGGAACACCACCTCCCCGCAGTGCCAAAAATAGCGACTCTCCCCTCGTTCGCACACGGCCTCGTCGAACAGGTACAGGTTGTGCTTGTGCTCGAGGATGAATAGCCCGGCGAGAAGCGCATCGCCATCCGCCGCCCGCTGCATCAGCGGATGGCCAAGATTAATGGTCCCCCCCCCGGTCATGGACCGCATCATCCTAACGATCGTCGCGCCGCTGGCTCATGCATTCCTCCGACAGCGCGTCTTCGGATCCTTGATCAACTCAAATCTCAGCGACAAATCAATCGCTTCCGGGTCTTCACGGACGAGCGGCGAGTTCGCATGTCGTGGCACGTCGGCGCAAGCAATCTGTTGTAGCGCAACCAAACGCACCCGACTTTAGCGAGTTGTTAACAGGTTGAATGGGAACTTTGACGGCGGGAGTCACGTTCTCTCTTGACAATTTCGCTCCCGAACGGAGCATTGGTTATGTTTTGGCTATCGGCAGTTAGCTTGGTGGCAGGCGGCCTGTTGGCAAGCCGCTTCAAAATCTTTGTGCTGGCACCTGCAACGTTGTTGATTGTGGTTATCGCGATCGCCGTTGGCGAATTGCAAAGCACTGACATCCGGTCGATTATTTTCACCATCGCCATTGCAAGCGTAGGGGTACAAGTCGGCTATTTCTTTGTAATGATGATTCAATATCGCCTAAGCGCGCTGTCGCTGGGCGTGTCACGTTCGTCTTCGGATAAGACGACAGGGCGACCTCCGTCGATCTCCCGAACATCCGCCCCTTGATGAGTTCCGATCAGGCCCGGCCAATCCGAAGATAATATCGCAAACCCAATAATAGCAACCACGGGTCGCAGCTCGAACCGACCGTCAGAATTCAACTTGGCTCTCATTGAAGCGACCTCTTCGCATTTCGGTTAAGCGGCGAGGTTCCGCTCCATTTTTCGTTGGTCGCTTCAGAAGACGCGAGCTTCGGAAACAATACACGCCAAAGGTGCAACTCGCTTAAAGCGGCCTGATCGCGCGATGGGGCCGATTGCGGTCGATGCCGTGCTGTCTCCCCGTGCGACTGACTGCGCCATCGGAACTCGAAGTGACCGCATGACTCACACTTCCCAAAACTACCCATTCGCAACTATCGTTTCCTACCTAATCGGAGAGCGTGTGTGGCAAATCCCTTTGAAAGCGACGAGATGGACTACCGAATCCTGGTCAATGCCGAAGGCCAGCACTCACTCTGGCCTGCCTTTCGCGAGGTTCCCGCCGGCTGGTCGGCCGTTGGCCCGACCGGACGCCGGCAGGAATGCCTCGGCTGGATCGAAGCCCATTGGAATGACATGCGGCCAAAATCCCTGATCAACGCGAGGAAAAGTTCCGAACAGGGTCGCGACAATTGAACTTGCGCTTGGCCCGCGACCTTTCGCGCGTCGACTTTCCGTCTGGCCGTGGAAAAATCCTGCGCGTCGCGGTCTGACTGAGCATTCGCGCCGTCAAGGCCTTGCATCGGTTCCAAGCGAAATCAAAAATGCTGTTTTCGGCAGCCGACGGAATCAAGCATGGTTAGCTATTCATGAATCCCTTGGACGAGCAGACTTTCTATGCGCGTCGACGTCACCTGGGGGCAAATCTTGACTAGGAATCGCGGAGCCGCTAGGCCGAGAATGGTGGAATGATGCACGGCTCGCAACGATAAAGCGAAGTAGGCACAGGCAAGATTTTGTCAGACCCCGCGAGACCGATACTTTATCCGTTAACGACCGCGCAACGCGACATCTGGATCGGTCAGATTCTTGATCCTGCCAGCGACTTTCTCACCGCGTGCTGCGTCGAGTTTTTCGGTGCGATCGATACCGTCTTACTAGAGCAAGCGCTGCGTCAATCAGTCCGCGAAACTGACGGGCAACACCTGAATTTCGTGAGCACCGAGGACGGGCCGCGGCAATATTTTCGTCCCATCGCTGATTTCGACATTCCCGTTCTCGATTTTACCGGGAAGCAAGATCCGCGATGTGCGGCGATGGCTTGGATGCGCAACGACCGCAGCAAAGCACTCGACATCGCGAACGGTCCGCTCTTCCGTTATGCGATTATCGAGACTGCTCGTGACCGTTTCTTCCTCTATGGCGCAATTCATCACTTGATCATTGACTGGTTCGGCGCGTCCCTATTGCTGCGGCGGATCGGGGAAGTCTATGGCGCGTTGATAAAGCGGGAAGATGCGCCGGCGCCGGGCCGGGCGTCGTTGCTCGAACTATTGGAAGAAGAAGCGGCCTATCATCGCTCGGGCCGGCATGCGCGGGACCAGAACTACTGGTCCGACCAGCTAGCGCGTCGCCCCGATGCCGTCACCATGTCCGGGCAAACACCGCATTGGCCTGGCGCCATGCTCAGGAGCGAGGCGGTTATTCCCGGGCATGTGGTCGAACGGCTCGAGCGCTTGGGCGCCTCTCAAGGTGCAAGCCTTCCCGCAGTTATCATGGCCGCTGCTGCGATCTATCAGGGACGGGTGACCGGGGCATCCGATCTTATTCTGGGCATGCCGGTGTCCGGCCGAACCACCCCGAAGATGCGTCGCGTCGTCGGCCTCGCCGCAAACACCGTGCCGCTGCGCCTGGCACTCGACCCGGGCGGTTCAATCGATGCGCTGCTGCAGCAAGTCGGCCGGCGGGTTCGCGATGCGCTTCGCCATCAGCGCTATCAGGCCAGCAAGTTGCGCCAGCATCTCGGCCTGACGCCGGATCAGCCGGCGCTCTACGGCACATTGGTAAATTTCAGGCCGCTCGACGAAGATGTTGATTTCGCCGGTGTCGCTATCCGCAAACACGACCTTACGATGGGGCGCATCGAAGATTTCATGATCGCTGTGCAGGCGGGCGGTCCGGCCGCCGACCTGCGGCTCGATTTCGGTGCAAATGAGCATCACTACGACCAAACAGCTCTCGAGGTGCATCGGCGCCACTTCCTGCAGCTGATCGATGAGCTGGCGGCCGCGGCCGACAGAACTCACCGACCGCTCCACCGGCTGAACATCTTGTCGGCGGAAGAGCGCCGCCGAGTGCTTGCGGCGGGGGTTGGGGATGGACCTGCGGTAACGCCGCTTGCCTTCCCGGCACTGTTTGAGGCGCAGGCTGCTTTAACTCCGGATGCCTTGGCACTTGTCTGCGGCCAGCAACAACTCACCTATGGGGAGCTCAATCGGCGCGCCAACCAGCTGGCGCATCGGCTGATCCGGGCAGGCGTCGGCCCCGAAAATCTGGTCGGGCTTTCAGCCGAACGGTCGCCGACCATGGTGGTCGGCCTTCTGGCCATTCTCAAGGCAGGCGCGGCGTATCTGCCACTCGATCAGGCGTATCCCGCGGGCCGCCTTGCCTTCATATTGGCGGATGCGAGGCCATCCCTCATCTTGACGGAGGCCGGTTCATCGCTGCCGCCTGGCCCGCCACATCTGATCATCGGCGAGACCGAGGCTGCGGAAGCGCCAGAGCGTAACCCAACCGATCGCGATCGCCGGGCCCCGCTTAGTATCGAACATCCTGCCTACATCATCTATACGTCCGGCTCGACCGGCACTCCCAAGGGTGTGGTCGTAACCCATCGCGGCATTGCGGCTCTGGCCGCATCCCACATTCGGCACTTCGGCCTCAACGTCGAGTCCCGCGTGCTCCAGTTCGCTTCGCTCAATTTCGACGCCTCGGTCTGGGAAATGGTGATGGCGCTTACCAGCGGCGCCGCTCTCGTGCTTGCGTCGCCCGACGCCTTGAGCGGACCGGCGCTTGGCGCGCTCATCTCCAATGAGCGCGTCACCCATGCGACCTTGCCGCCGGCCGTTCTGTCGACGCTTCCGAGCATGCCGCTGCGGCTCGAATACCTTGTGGTCGCTGGTGAGATCTGCCCGCCCGCGCTTGCGGGGGTCTGGTCTCAGGGCCGGCGTATGATCAACGCCTATGGCCCGACCGAGACGACGGTCTGTGCCACGATGAGCGCGCCGCTCGCTGGCAGCGACGCCCCGATCGGCAGCCCGATCGCCGGTAGCCGTGTCTATCTCCTCGATGCCGGGCTGGAGCCGGTTCCGTTCGGTGTTGAGGGCGAGCTCTACATTGCTGGAGCCAGTTTGGCGCGAGGCTATCTCAACCGACCCGGCCTCACCGCCGAGCGCTTTGTCGCCGATCCTTACGGTCCGTCCGGCAGCCGCATGTACCGTACCGGCGACCTAGCCCGCTGGCGTGGCGACGGACAGCTTGACTATCTCGGCCGTGCCGACCAGCAGGTGAAGATCCGAGGCTTCCGCATCGAACCCGGTGAGATCGAGGCCGCCCTCACGGCCGAGCCTGGTATCGTCCAAGCCGCTGTCATTGCGCGAACGGACGGCGCAGGTAGCAAATATCTCGCCGCTTACTTGGTGCCCTCGCCTAACATCCGGCCTGATCCCGTACTGCTTCGCCAACAGCTTGCCGGCAAACTGGCAGACTACATGATCCCGGCAGCCTTCGTGACGCTCGAGCGCTTGCCCTTGACATCCAATGGCAAGCTCGACCGCGATGCCTTTCCTGCTCCGGACCGCACCGCGGGGCTACGCCAATATGAAGCGCCCCAAGGACCAATCGAAACCGCCCTCGCCGAAATCTGGGGTGAACTTTTCGGGCTCGACCAGATCGGCCGGCACGACAATTTCTTCGAGCTCGGCGGCAACTCGCTGATGGCGCTGACACTAACGGAACGAATGCGTCAGGCAGGTTTGCATGCAAAGGCGCGAGGGCTCTTTGCTTATCCGACACTGGCGGAGTTGGCCGTCGTGCTGGAGGGTTCAAAGGCTATTGAGGTGCCGCCGAATAGGATTCCGGCCGCCTGCGGAGAAATTGAGCCGTGGATGCTAACCTTGGCCGAGGTGCCGGCTGCGGAAATCAGGCAAATCGTCAGCGCAGTAGCGGGAGGTGCGCAGAATGTGCAGGACATCTATCCGCTGACACCAACGCAGCAAGGAGTTCTTTTCCATCATATGTCGTCGCCGGACGGTGATCCCTATTTGGTCTCCACAACGTTGGCGATGGATAGCCGAGAT
>Ga0210384_10005826_pt1 | contig 13250 bp, 4 predicted proteins | sample IncBWH2MmetaG_FD_160574 | JGI IMG/M metagenome (GOLD analysis project Ga0210384, IMG submission 160574) | Forest soil microbial communities from Barre Woods Harvard Forest LTER site, Petersham, Massachusetts, United States - Inc-BW-H-2-M | ecosystem: Environmental > Terrestrial > Soil >... | reverse complement strand
GGCTATGTCTTGCAAGGCCTAGACTAAAATAGTGTGGTTGGGACAGTCTGTCAAGCCCTGTTTTTGAGGACTGCTGGAGCGAGAAGCGCAAGCGAGACGGGCACCGTCGTCAGTGGGGTCAGCATTTATGCGCGGAGCGAGCGTGAAAGGAGGCCCGACGGCATGCGGTTGATAATGGACTATTCATGGCGCAGCGCCGTCATCGGATCGACGCGCATGGCGCGACGCGCGGGAATCCAGCAGGCCAGGAGCGTAACGAAAGAAAGCAGCGCGGCTACCGAGAGATAGGTAAGTGGATCACTCGGACTCACGCCCACAAGCATGTGGGACATGGCGCGGGTGAGGGCCCAAGCGCCAGCGAGACCGAAGAGCAGTCCGGCGATGACCAGTCGCGCGCCTTGTCCGAGGAGAAGGGCGAGAATTTGCCGGGGGCTTGCGCCGAGGGCCATGCGAATGCCGAGCTCTTGCGTGCGCTGCGTGGCGGCGTAGGAAACGACGCCGTACACACCGACGACGGCAAGAAGCAAGCCGAGCACGCCCATGGCCGCCGCGAGCGAGGCTCCGAGGCGAAAGATGAAATATCCGAGCGCGCCGCCGAGCGATTCCTTCATCGTTTGGATTTCTTCAATGGACGCGTTCGTATCGAGAGCGAAGATTTGGCTCTGGACTTCGGGAGTGAGCGTCGCGGGCGCGATGGACGAACGAATTTGCAGTACGGGCTCAGGATCGAAGTTCTGGGCGAGTGGAATATAAAGATACGGCATTGGATCTTCCGCCAGGACGCGGTACTTGCCGTCGCGCGCGACGCCTACGATTTCAACGAACGGACCGGAATCACTCCTTAGACTGAAACGCTTGCCGATGGGATTTTCTTTTGGCCAAAACTGCTTGGCCATGGTTTCGTTGACAATCGCAGAGCGAGCGGACGTTTCGTCGTCGGCCTCGCTGAATGCGCGGCCGAGCACCAAGGGAATGCGAAGAGTTTCGAAATAGGATGCATCCACACTGTTGAAGAAAATTTCGGGCGCCTTCCGCCCCGGCGGTACGGGCCGCCCTTCGAGATAAACAGATTTTCTTCCACGGTCATAGCCGATGGGCACAGAAGTGGCGAGGCTTGCGGATTGCACGCCGGGTAGAGCGCGAACCTTAGTTTCGAGGGCGCGATAAAACGTCTTCGTTTGAGATTCATTATAGTTGTTGAGGACGCTGAGTTTGACGTTGAGTAGCTGGTTTGGATCGAAACCCAAATCCATGTGCTCGACGGCGGTAAGGCTGCGGACGAAAAGTCCAGCGACGATCAGCAGAGTCAACGAGCCGGCGACTTGCGTGGCCATCAAATCGCCTCGAACTTTGTGACGGGCCTTGCCGCCAGCGTCAACTCGGCCGCCTTGATGCAAGACGCTGTTGACATCGGCGCGAGTCGCGCGAAGCGCGGGCGACAAGCCTGCGAAAAGAGCGGTGAAAACGACCGCCGCGAGCGCGTAGACAAAAACTCGCCAATCAAAACCGAACCCCAGTCGAACTGGAATACTCGAGAGATGGATGGAACCGGCGAAACGGCTCACGCCTGCGCCGAACGCCAGGCCGGCAGTTCCCCCGAGCAGCGCGTTGAGCATGGTCTCCGTAAGCATTTGGCAGACCAGGCGGGAACGCGCGCCGCCGAGCGCCGCGCGAATGGCCATCTCGCGCCGCCGGACGGATGCGCGTGCCATAAGAATGTTCGCGATGTTCGTGCAGGCCAACAATAGAACGAGGGCGCCCAGAATCAAAAACAGGCCGGAGAACGCGATGAAGGCATTGTTGGCGTACGGAATGGGGCGCGAGAGCCGTTCGTCCATCACGCGCACGCTCAAATCTTTGTCCGTCGCGGGGTATTGCGTGGACAGCCGCCGCGAGATGACGTCGAATCTGCTCTGAGCCTCGGCAAATGTCACGTCCGGCTTCAGTCTGCCAAGCACCAGCATGGCGTGTATGTCACGGCTGTTCCAAAAATTGTTGGCCGAGGATCGGTCGAACGCTGTGCTGAGCGGTGCGTAGGCGTCCATCTCGAAGACAGAGAACTGTCCACGGAATTCTCGTTGCGTCACGCCGACAATCGTTGCCGGCTTTCCATCTACGCGCACTTGCTTGCCAAGCACTTGCGGATCACCGCCGAACCTTCTTTGCCAGAAGGAATAGCCGAGCACGAGAATCGCAGGCTCGCCGGGATGCTCGCCTTCGGCCGGCAGGACGAGTCGGCCGAGAGCGGGCCTCACACCGAGCGCGGAAAAATAATTGCTGCTTACGCCTCCGATGGTAAGGGTCTCGCTGTGGCCATCGGAGGTGAAGGTCAGCCGCCACCCCGTCGCCGAGCCGAAGACCTCACAGACCGGCTCCGTTTGTTCGCGGAACTGCACGAATTGCGGATAGGAAAAACCGAGCGCTCCGAGACCGGACTCGCCTGATTGAATGACCAGAGCGACGATTTGTTCCGGTGCGGGCACGGGCAGACGTTGAACGAGGATGCCATTCACCAAGCCGAAGACGGCAGTGTTGGCGCCGACGCCGAGAGCTAGGGTGAGCACGACGATGGTTGTGACGCCGGGGTTCTTGCCAAGCATGCGGGCAGCGAAGCGAAGATCTTGTAGAAACGTCTCCAGCATTGGCAATCCCTTTCGCTCTCGATAGGCTTCTTTGGTCTGTTCGATGCCACCGAGTTTGATCAGTGCTAGGCGCCGCGCCTGTTCCGCGTTCATTCCCGCGCGCAAGTTTTCTTCGATGTGCAGCTGGACATGGCTCTCCATTTCCGCGGTAAGCTCACGGTCGCCGGTTTCTTTGCGGAACAGGCCGGCTAGACGAAAGAACCATGCTCGAATGTGTCTCAAGGCCGTTCCCTTCGAACAAAACTGACTGAACTAATGGCAGGGCTGCGAGTTTGGTTCCTTTTCATCGGTCACTGGCCGGGCTCATTCGTAGCGCAGCGCAACAATCGGATCCACGGATGCCGCGCGGCGCGCCGGGATGGCGCTGGCGATGAGCGCGACCAGCGTCACTCCCAATAGCGCGCCGACAAACGACAGCGAATCTCCGGGCGTGACGCCGAAGAGCATCGAGCGCATGAGTTGCGCGCCGGCGATGGCCAGGGGAACGCCAGCGGCAACGCCCGCCACGCTGATCAGCAAACTTTCGCGCAAAACCATCCAGAGAACTGCTGTTCGCTGCGCTCCGAGCGCCATGCGCACGCCGATCTCGGATGTGCGGCGGCTCACGCGATAGGCCAGCGTGCCGTAGAGGCCCGTGGCCACTAGGAGCGCGGCGAGCAGACCGAAGAACATGGAGAGCCGGGCGAACAGGCGCGGCTGCGAAAAAGATTCATCGAATTGCGCGCGCTGGGTCATGGGCTTTTGCATCGGAAGGTTGGGATCGAGGTTGTGGAGCACGGCCCGAACGCTTGGTATAAGCGATTCGGGGTTTCCAGTCGTGTGCAACTCGACCTGCATATCGGAAACAAAGCTGCGCTGCCAAAACGGGAAGTACAGCATGGGCCGCGGTTTTTCATCGACGCCCGTATATTTGCTGTCGGCAGCGACTCCGACGATGGTGAACCTGTTCTCGGGCTTGACGCCGCCGGCGGAGTGACCCAGCGGGTCGCTTTTCGAAAGAAAACGCTTCACGAAAGTTTCGTTGACGACGACGACTTTCGGTGCGGTACGGCTGTCGGAGTCCAAGATATCGCGGCCTTCGAGGATAGGAATTCCCAGCGTGTGGAGATAATCGGGGCCGACGTCGTTCGCGCGCATGCCGATATCCGCAAAGTCGCCTGTGGGAACGACCCCATCGATGGCGTAGACGTTGTTGTTGCTCCAGCCGGAACCGAGGCGATTCTCCATCAGGGTTGCCGACTCAACGCCGGGGACGACGCGCAGGCGGTCGAGGAGAGTTTGGTAGAAGCGGGCCTTTTCGTCGTCGGAGTGGGTGGTCAGCGGGCTTGTGCCGAAGACGAGAAGTCCATCGGTGCGGAGGCCGAGTGGCAGAGTTTCGTAATTACGAAGAGAACGAACCAGGAGCCCAGCGCCCACCAGCAAGATCAGACAGAGCGCCATTTGAGCGGCGACGACGGACTTGCCAGCCCATGAACTTCTTTTGGTGCGTTGCGCTGCCGCATTGGAACTCTTTACTACTGAACCGACCTGGACGCTGACCGCGCTGCGCAACGGGGCGAGGCCGAATACGACTGCGCAAGCAAAGGAAATTGCCAGAGTGAAGAGCAGCACGTTGGAATCGAGCGAAAAAGGAACTTCCAAGCTCGACCAGGCGGCGAGAGCGCGGCTGGCGGAGATGGCAAACATCCAGCCCAGAGCCGCGCCTGCCGTTACGAGCAAAAGACTCTCCGCGAGCAACTGCCGCATGAGGCGCCCAGGCCCGGCACCCAGCGCCACGCGCATGGAAAATTCGCGCTGTCGCGCGGAGTTCCGCGCGACAAGCAGCATGGCTACGTTTGCGCAGGCGATCACCAGAACCAATCCGACCATGGCCATGAGAATCTTAATAGGCTGGTCGTACTGGTCGCGAAGACCCTGAATCCCCTTTGCTGGGGCGAGAGCAAGAACGGGTTTTGGACTTTTCGGATCCGGCGCTCCAAGCCCGATCAAAGCAGCGCGCTGAAAGGCGGGATCCAAATTCCGAAGAGCTTGCGGGGCTGTCACGTGAGGCCCGAGGCGACCGATCAACCGCAGACACCACCACGTGGGCGTGCCGTACAGCGTGTTCAGCGACGCCGGATTGCCCCAGGCATTCAGTTCGGGACGATTCTGCAAGGGGATCCAGAAGTCGGTCGAGGCGCCGGGTTCGATGCCATAGAAACCTTGCGCGGTTACGCCAATAATCGTGAATGGCAATCCCTTGACATAAATGGTCTGGCCGAGGACCGAAGGATTGCGAGCGAAGCGCCCGGTCCAATAGGAATAGCTGAGCACGGCGAGCGGCGCGTGTGCGGTTTCGTCTTCGAGCGTGAAGCCGCGGCCGCGGGCGAACCCCGCACCGAGGCCAGAGAAAAAGTTGCCGCTCACCATATCCGCTTCGGCCTCTTCAGGATCCTCGCCGATGCGGACGGCCACTTTGCTCTCTGAGAGGGGTACATAAGCCATCAGGTCCGAAAGCGCGGCATGTTCTTTGCGAAGCTGTTCGAAGACGGGATCCGAGAAGGAGGTATCGCCGTCGCCCGTGTTGCTTGCTCCAGGAGGCTGGTCGTTCGGCAGACGCAAGAACATTAATTGCTCTGGGTGTGGCAGAGGAAGATTCTGAAGAAGAACGCTGTTCATCACGCTGAAGACGGCGGTGTTGCCACCGATGCCGAGGGCCAGCGTTAAGGCCGCGACAAGCGTGAACCCGGGATTCTTCTGAAGCAAACGGAGGGCGTAGCGGCAGTCTTGAAAGGTCGTTTCCAGAAGAGGGAGACCTCGGCGCTCGCGGTAGTTTTCCTTGGTTTGTTCGATACCGCCGAGTTTCATGATGGCCTCCCGCCGGGCTTCGGCCGGCGACATGCCTCGGCGCAAATTGTCTTCGACGTGCAGCTGGACATGGCTCTCCATTTCATCGGCAAGCTCGCTCTCGCGGGGCGCTCTGAGAAACAGACCTACAAATCGTAAGAACAAGGCGCGCAGCCTTTTCATCACCGCACGTTGCCTTCAAGGTCTAATGCAAAGAACGAGAATCTCTAACTCCCGGCCGCTGGCATCTGTTCCTACTCATATCGCAAAGCCACCATCGGATCGACGCGTGACGCTCGGCGCGCCGGAATGTAGCACGCCAACAGCGCGACGGCGCCGATCAGAGCCGGCACGATGACGAAGAGCCAGCCTCCCAATACGTGAAAATCGTAAAGGACCGCCTCGAATAAGCGCGGAAGCGGGAATGCGCCAAGCATGCCGATGGCGGCTCCGATCGCGGCGAGCCTCAATCCATCGAGAAGAACCATGCGCAGGATGTTTCTCTTTTCCGCTCCCAGTGCCACGCGAATGCCAATTTCCTGGCTGCGTTGTCCAACGGTGAAAGCGACAAGGCCGTAGATTCCGATGCCCGCCAAAACCAGCGCGAGGGCAGCAAAGACCGTCATCAGCTCGCTGAAAATGAGGTCGGGTGCGGTCTCGTTCGCCAAAAGGTCGGGCATGCTGATGACGCTGCCGATGGGCTGGTCTCGGTCGAGGGACCAGACCGCTTCGCGCAGGCCCGGCGCAAGCGAATTTGCGTCGCTTACAGCGCGCACCACGACGGCCATTTCTGCTGCCGGGTGTTGCGAAAATGGTTCGTAGATTTCTGGATCGTCTGCGTAATTGAGCGGCCAGGTTTTGACGTCATGAACGATTCCGACGATCTGGCGCCATTGCGTTGCGACCGCGTCGCTGGAGTCGATGCGAATCTGTTTTCCCAGCGCATCGCCAGTGGGGAAGAAGCGCGCGACAAATTTTTCTGTAACAATCGCGACAGGTTGCGAGTTTGCGCCGTCGCTTTCTCGAAAAACGCGCCCGGCGATCACCGAAGTCTGAATGGTCTCGAAGTACTGAGAGCTTACGACGTAGTAGCGGGCGCGCGGGCGATCGGCAGGAGAGAGATGCTCCTGGCCCTTCAGGAGAAAGTTCACAAAACCGGCGCCGGCGGCGGGCAAGTTCGAAGTGATTGCCGCGGACGTTGCGCCCGGCGTGGCTTCGAGACGCGCGGCGAGCTCGCCGTAGAACTCGATTTGTTTCGCCGGCTCTTTGTAGCGCGATTCGGGAAGAGTAATTTGCGCGGTGAGCAGGTGTTGAGGCTGGAAGCCGAGACTCCGATGAAGTCCTTCCAGAAATCCCTTGATAAGGATGCCGGCGCCGGTAAGCAACAGGACGGCCATCGCTACTTCAGCGGCTACCAGCAAGCCGCGACCGCGGCTCTTCTGTTTTCCGGCCGAAATTGTGGTGCTGTCGTTTTTCAAAGTAGGGAACACGTCCACGGCCCAAGCGCGCAAGGCGGGCGCGAGCCCAAAGAGAACAGCGGACAGCACGCCGACAGCTGATGTGAATGAGAGAACGCGCCAGTCAATCTGCATGTCGAGCATTTTGATGGCTTCGCTGAACGACAAGACCTGGTGCAAAAGCTGCGTGCCGCCAAGCGCAAGTCCCAGTCCAGCGATGGTTCCGAGCAGTGCAATCAGCAACGCTTCGGTCATCAACTGGCGCAAGACGCGCGCTCTTCCCGCGCCGATAGCAATGCGAATGGCCATTTCCTTGCCCCGGCTGGTGGCGCGAGCAAGAAGAAGGCCAGCGATGTTGGCGCATGCAATCAATAGAACGAATCCGACGGCGGAGAGAAGAATGACGAAGGCGGCGTTGGCATTGAAGTCGTGGATTATGTACTCCTGGAGAGTGAGGCAGTTTGTGCCCCGGCCGGCTTCGGTGTCCGGGAACAACTGAACGGCGATAGAGCCGAGAGTCCGCAGGTTGGACTGTGCTTGATCGAGAGTTACGCCGGGCTTGCTACGCGCGAAAAGATATAGAGTTCGCGTCTGCCTTGCTGCTGCACCCTGCTGAGATTCATCGAGGACCAGGGGAAGCCAGACTTGCGACCGGAAAGACATGATCTGAAAGGGCCGCGGGAGCACGCCGATGACGGTATGTTGTTCTCCGTTGAGGCGAATGGTTTTGCCGACGACATTGGGATCGGATCCGAACTTTCGTTCCCAAAAGCGGTAGTCCAACAGAACGACTCGATCATGCCCGGCCTGATCGTCGCCATTTGCAAAGGCGCGGCCGAGTACGGGAACGACACCGATCACGGAAAAGTAGTTCGAGGTCGCGCGGTTTGCGCTTATACGCTCCGGCTCGTCTTTTCCCGTAAGGCTTACGCTGATGTAGGGCTCTAGTGCCGCCAGGTCGGAGAAAACTCGATTCTCGCGCTTCCAGGTGAAGTAGTTCGGCGCGGACACCGGATTCAGGCTTGTGCCGAAACCACGGGCCGCGGCGGTCCCGTAAACAACCAGCACACGGTCGGAATCGTAAACGGGGGGGCGCTTGTAGAGGACCGCGCTGACGAAACTGAAGATTGTGGCATTGGCGGCGATTCCCAGGGCCAGGGTGAGGACGGCCACCAGGGTAAATCCCGGATTTTTGCGCAGCATGCGCGCGCCAAAGCGCAAGTCCTGCAGGAAAACTTCGAGCAGTGGCAAGCCGCGGCGCTCGCGATAGTTTTCTTTAATCTGCTCGATGCCACCAAGCTTCATAATGGCCTCCCGCCGGGCTTGGACCGTCGACATGCCGGCGCGCAAGTTGTCTTCGATGTGCAATTGAAGGTGGCTCTCCATCTCGGCGGAAAGCTCGCGGTCGCGGAGCTCCTTATTAAACAAGCCGCCCAGTCGGATAGACCACACACGAAGATGTTTCATGGACGCTCCTGGTCGTATAGCAACAAGGGAGGTTTCTCCGCACAGTCATTCATAACGCAGCGCCACCATGGGATCGACACGCATAGCTCGCCGGGCCGGGATGTATCCGGCGAGAATTGCGGCGAAAAACAAGGCGAGCGGAACGCCGACAAAAACCAACGGATCGCCGGGACTCGTTCCGTAAACCAGGCTAGCCAGCAGACGCGCCGAGACGATGGCGGAGGGTAGTCCGATCGCAAATGCTGCTGCCGATACAAGCAAGCTATGGCGTCCGGCGAGCCAAAGGATGTCGCGCGGGCGAGCTCCAATGGCCATGCGTAGTCCAAACTCTTTCGTGCGCTCCCCGACCGAATACGCCATCACGCCGTAGATGCCGACGACGGCGACGGCAAGCGCGATCAGTCCGAGGATTCCCATCATGGCGCCCGTGTAGCCGAGGCCCACGGTGGATTCGTGGATGGCCACGTCGAGCGGCTTCACGTCGAAGGCGGGTAAATCCGGGTCGATGGCCACGATGCGACCGCGCACCGCGGGTTCGATTGAGGCAGGGTCGGAAGAAGTGCGAATCCCTAGGAGCGCTGCGGCCACGGGCGCCTGCGTCAGCGGCCTATAAATTGTTGGCGCCGGGACGTGAGAGGTCCAATCATAGAGAACATCGGCCGCGACGCCAACTACTGTCAACCACGGAGAAGATTCGTTAGGGCCACCGATGCGGAGGTGCTTGCCGAGTGCGCTTTCCTTTGGCCAGTAGAGCTTGGCCAGTTTCTGATTCACGATAGCGACGGGTTGCGTGGTTTCGCGATCGTCGGCGGTGAAACCCCTGCCAGCCTCGACCTCGACGCGCATAAACTGCAGATAGGCTGGAGTGATGCTCTGCGTATCTGCCCACGGGGAATGCCGCAGGTCGGGCGCGACGCTTCCTTCGACTTGGAAGTAAGTCCACGAAGTCCCGTTATTGCTCAGCGGGTAACAGTTGAACGCCGCAACGGATTCGACGCCGGGAAGAGACGACAGACCGTCCAGCGCCTTGCGATAGAAAACAAGTTGGTCTGCCGACTGCGCATAGCGTGATACCGGCAAATTTACGCCGAGCGTCAGCACTCGCTCGGGCGCGTAAGCGTCGGCCGAGCCGGTCATTTCGCGGAACCCTTTGATGAGCAGGGCTGCACCGACCACCAGCACGAGGGCAACGGCCACCTGCGCGGTCACAAAAATGCTGCGCAGACGCTCGACGCCGCGGGATGCCGTTGCGCCGCGGCCTCCTTTGAGGGCATCGCCCGCTCCGGCCTTGGATGTGCCCAGGGCAGGCAAAATTCCGGCAAGTATTCCGCAGACCAGCGCCGCCGCGAAGGTGAACACAAAAGCCCAAACGTCCAGGCGAATCTTGTCGAAGCCCGCCCACAGGCGTATGACGTAAGAGGGCATGCTCGATACGCAGAGCCAAAGGCACGCGCTGGCGAAGAGCAGGCTCGCAGCGCCTCCGAGAAGTGAGAGGAGCACGCTTTCTGTCAGAAGCTGGCGAATAATCCGCGAGCGGCCCGCGCCTAGCGCGGAGCGGACGGCCATTTCTGATTTTCGCGAGGTCGCGCGGGCGAATTCGAGATTAGCCACATTCGCGCAAGCCACCAGAAGGACGATGCCTACTATGACTAGCATCATCACGGTATAAGCGCGCGTGATCGTGCCCTCGACGAATTCCACCAGCGGCATCACTTGCGCTTCACGGTCCTTATTGGTCAGTGGATAGGCGTCAGACAAATGGCGCGCGAAGAGAGTCATTTCGGCTTGCGCCTGGGAGACGCTAGCTCCGGGATTGAGCTGCCCAATGACATGGAGGGATGCGGCGGCGCGGTCTGTTTTTACGTTTGGCGTGAGCGCGAGAGGAATCCATAGATCTGTCGGGACCGGGAACTCGACGCTTTTGTCCATCACACCGATGACTGTGTATGGTTTGCCGTCGATGGCCACCTTCTTTCCGAGGACGGCGCGGTCGGCTCCGAAACGACGCTGCCACAGTCCGTGGCTCAAGATGACCACCAGATTGTGGCCAGGCTGGTCTTCGCCGGAAGAAAAAGCGCGGCCCTCGGAAGGGTCGACGCCGAGCGTAAGAAAGAAATCGGCCGTGACAGCGGCGCCGTAAACGCGCTCAGGTTCGCCCGTACCCGTCAGGTTCATGTCAAGGGACCGGTAGGCAGAGAGATGCTCGAGCAACTGGCTTTGTAACTTCCAGTCAAAATAATCGGCCGGAGCAACCGGGCGTTTCTGTCCATTGGTGACGGCAACAAGCCGGTGCAGCGAAGGCAGCGCGAGCGGGTGGACCAGGAAAGCTTCGGCGATGCTGAAGATGGTGGTGTTAACGCCGATGCCGAGAGCCAGGGTGACGACGGCGGTCGCCGTAAAGCCCGGGTTTTTCCAAAGCATGCGCAGGCCATAGCGGAAATCTTGCAACAGGCTTTCGAGGATGGGCAGACCGCGGCGTTCGCGGTAGGTTTCTTTGGTTTGCTCGATGCCGCCGAGTTTCATGAAGGCCAGCCGCCGGGCTTCGGCGGGCGACATACCTCGGCGCAAGTTGTCTTCGAAGTGAAGTTCCAGATGGCTCTCCATCTCGGCCGAGAGCTCGCGGTCGCGGAGCTCCTTGCCAAATAGTCCGGCCACCCGTAGAAACCATGCGCGAAGTATCCTCATGCCATTTCCTTAACAACCGTTGACTTCGTGCAACAGCCTGCTGTCCGCAAGATCACTCGTGCCGCAGCGCGATCGCCGGGTCCATGCGCATCGCCCGTCTAGCCGGGAGATACGACGCTGCCAGCGCAACCACTACGAGCAGGATCGCCACACTCGCATAGGTGGCGGGGTCCGCTGCTCCCACGCCGTACAGCAAACTGGACATGAGCCGCGTCAGGAGCAGCGCACCGGCGAGACCGATGGCCACGCCCAGAAACGCCAGCCTGGCGCATTGCCCGACGATCAGCAACAGCACCTCTTGCTGGCGAGCTCCGAGCGCCATGCGAATCCCGATTTCGCGCGTTCTCTGTGCAACCGAATAAGAAATGACGCCATAGATACCCACGGCTCCCAGTGCCAGTGCGAGAGTGGCGAAAACGGCAAAAAGAGAGGCGGTCGAACGGGGCCCGGCGGCGGCTTCGGAGACCCATCCATGTAGAGATTGAATTTGGCTGACCGGCACGTCGCGATTCAATTCGGCGACCACGCTCTGCAATTCACTGCCAATCTGAACTTGGCTTTCCGAGGTGCGCAAGAGCAGCGTCAACTCCGCCGGAGCCGATTCATCGCCCCTGCCTTGGATGGCATGCGGCCCATAGGGCATATAGATCTCGCCGTCCATCCATTCAGGAACATTTCTGGTAAGACTGTTTTCCTTCACGTCGCCTACAACGCCAACCACAGTCCACCAGTCGCTCATCCAGCGTGGCTTGATGTGCATGCCAATGGGATCATTTCCAGGCCAATAGCGCTCGGCGGTGGATTTGGTTATGAGCGTGATGCGCTGTGCGTTGGGGGCCGCGTCCGCGTCCGTAAATCCGCGGCCTTCTAAAAGTGGAATCCCCATGAGATGGAGATACTCCGGCGTGACAACACGTTCCATGAGCATTGGTACGTGCGAGCCCGGCGCGACGGTATGAGCTTCGACATCGGAGGGAATGGTTTCCCAAGTTCCGCTGAGGGGAAGTCCGTTGACGGCGGCCGCCTCTTTCACCCTAGGCAGAGCGCGCACGCGGGTCAGTAAGTCGCCGTAGAAAACTTGGCAGCGACCCGCAACGGCACAGAAGGATTGATTCGGCGTAACGCGCGCCGTGAGAATGTACTCCTGGTGAAATCCGGTATCTGTGTTCGAGAGTTTCCACAGACTTTTGACCAGAAGTCCGGCGGCAATCACCAGCACGGCCGCGACGGCCACCTCTCCTACCACCAGGCTCCTGCTGAGGCGATTGTTTCCTCGCGATTCGTCTTTGTCACCGCCAGTGCGCAGAGACTTCGTGGGGTCAATTTTAGAAGCGCCGTTGGCAGGCATCGCTCCAAACACCAGGCCAGTCAGGATGGCAAGCGCCGCGGTGAATAGCAGAACGAGGCCGTCGACGGTTACATCGGCGAGCCGCGGTGTATCCGCAGGGAGCGTCGTCTTCAGAATCGCCAGGCCATACACCGCCGCGCCCAGGCCAAGTCCTCCGCCAAGCATCGCAAGCAGTACGCTCTCTGTTGTCAGTTGCCGAATGAGGCGCCAGCGTCCTGCGCCAAGCGCCTTGCGAACGGCGATTTCCTTATTGCGCGCCGCGGACCGTGCCAGAAGCAAATTCGCCACATTGGCGCAAGCGATCAGCAGCAAAAGGCCGACGGCTCCCAGCAAAATGATGAGCTTCGCGCGAAAGTCGCCGACCAGCCACTCCTGCAAGAATGTTACGTCGGAATCCTTCCACGAATCATCCGGCATGCGCCAAGCGTATGCGGCAAGGATCTGCGGGCGAAGCGAAGCCAGTTCCACGCGCGCCTGCTCAATGGTGGCGCCGGGACGCAGCCGCGCCAGGATCGGCATGTAGCTGCTCCCCCAATAGTCGCCAGTCTTGCGGGGCTCCAAGTGCAAAGGGACCCACAATTCGGTTTTCGGAGAAGGGAAGTGAAAAACTGGCGGCATTACGCCAACGACTTCGCGGCTCACGCCATCGAGTAGAATCGAATGGCCGATGATGTCCGGATCGCCGCGAAACTGCCGCTGCCAAAGGGAATGGCTCAGAATTACGAACGCATCTCTTCCCGGTTGATCTTCGCCACCCTGAAATATTCTTCCCATCTCGGTTCGCGCGCCCAGCACGCTGAACCAGTTCGCGGAAACCGAAGAACC
>Ga0210384_10005824_pt1 | contig 13254 bp, 14 predicted proteins | sample IncBWH2MmetaG_FD_160574 | JGI IMG/M metagenome (GOLD analysis project Ga0210384, IMG submission 160574) | Forest soil microbial communities from Barre Woods Harvard Forest LTER site, Petersham, Massachusetts, United States - Inc-BW-H-2-M | ecosystem: Environmental > Terrestrial > Soil >... | reverse complement strand
GCCACCAGCGGCAATACGGGAATCGCCTACGCCACGATTGGGGCTGCGCTTGGCTATCCTGTGAAACTTTGCTTGCCGGACAGCGCGTCCCAGGAGCGCAAACGGATCCTCGGAGCTCTGGGCGCCGAGCTGGTCATCACTTCGGGGGAGGAAGGAACGGACGGCGCGATCCGGCGGGTGCATGAGATTGTTGCTGCCGACCCAGAAAGGTATTTCTACCCGGACCAGTACAGCAATCCGGCGAACTGGCAGGCGCATTACCGCACCACCGCAAACGAAATCTGGGAGCAGACCGGCGGGAGCGTCACGCATCTCGTGGCCGCCTTGGGCACTAGCGGAACATTTATGGGCACGGCCCGCCGCTTGAAGGAACGCAATCCGTCGATTCGATGCATAAGCCTTCAACCCGACGCGGCGTTTCACGGACTGGAAGGCTGGAAGCACATGAAGACGGCCCTCCGCCCGGCGATTTATGACGACACGCTCGCGGATGAAAATCTCGAGGTTGGCACGGAACAATCCTATCGCCTGGTAAAGCGCCTCGCGCGGGAAGAAGGCTTGTTGGTCAGCCCCAGTGCCGCTGCTGCGCTGCTTGGCTGCTTCCAGGTTGCGAAGGGCCTGGCGCCGAGCCAGCGCGCGGTGATGGTTACTATTTTTGCGGACTCTGCGTCAAAGTATCTGACCGAACGCTTTTGGGAAGAAGAGTGAGCTTCGGATGAGTGAAGTGCTCGAGGTCGGGATCGGCGCGGAGCTTGCGGAGAAGATTCGCGAGCACGGCGTGGAAACCTATCCTTACGAATGCTGCGGTGCGATGCTCGGACGGGACCTCGGGCTCGAGGAGAACGCTGTCCGAGACAAACAGAGTCACAGCGTTTCGCGCGAGGTTCTTTCTCTTTTTCCTCTCGTGAATCGCCGCGATGATTCGCCGCGAAATCGTTTTTCTGTTACTGCGGACGATGTGAGAGACGCAGAAAAGACCGCCAGGGCGCAGGGGCTGGAAGTGATCGGCTGGTATCATTCGCATCCCGACCATCCGGCGCGGCCGAGCGACTATGACCGCGATCATGCCTGGCCGTGGTACAGCTACATCATCGTCAGCGTGCACACTGGAGTGCCGCAGGACATGACTTCCTGGCGTTTGAAAGATGACCGGTCGGGGTTTTTGGAAGAGAAGATTGCGCCGATGAAGGTAAGCGCAGGAAACTAGATCGCGCTAGAGAGAACGGGAGAAATCCGGATGTCTGTCAAAGTGATGATTCCGACGCCGCTGCGGGCCTACGCCGGCAAGCGTGATTCCGCAGAGTTTAGCGCCGCGACCGTTGGCGAAGCGCTCAGCGGGCTCACCAGCCAATTCCGGGAGTTGCGCAAGCACCTTTATACGGAAGACGGCAAACTGCGCGCGTTCGTAAACGTTTATCTGAATGATGAGGATATCCGCTATCTGGCGAAAGAGAATACGCCTACCAAAGACGGGGATACGATCAGCATCATTCCGTCCATCGCGGGTGGTTCTTTCGCGCGCTAATTGATTTCCAATCGACAGGGAGCTATTGCCATGGCCGCAACTACACAGCCGCAAACCGGCGCGAAGCCGGCAACCAGTCTTTCCAATGAGGAAATTCTTCGTTATAGCCGCCACCTGATCATGCCTGAAGTGGGCATGGAGGGTCAGCTCAAGCTGAAGAACGCGAAGGTGCTGCTGATTGGCACGGGGGGGCTTGGCGCTCCGCTGGGACTCTATCTGGCCGCCGCTGGCGTGGGTCGGCTGGGACTCGTTGATTTCGATGTCGTGGATTTCACGAACCTTCAGCGGCAAGTCACATTTGGTTCAGACGATGTCGGCAAGCCGAAAACAGAAGCAGCACGCGCGCGGCTCTCGAACTTGAACCCCGACATTCAGATCGATACTTTCGAAACAAAACTCACCAGCGATAACGCGCTTGAGGTGTTCAAGGATTTCGACGTTATCGTCGACGGGACCGACAATTTCCCGACGCGGTATTTGGTCAACGATGCGTCGGTCCTTCTCGGGAAACCGAATGTTTACGGCTCAATCTTCCGCTTTGAAGGGCAAGCCACCGTCTTCGGCATGCCGGAAGGGCCCTGCTACCGCTGCTTGTATCCAGAGCCGCCTCCGCCGGGGCTTGTGCCGTCCTGCGCGGAGGGCGGTGTCCTGGGCGTGCTGCCGGGCATTGTTGGCTCTATCCAGGCGATGGAAACGATCAAGCTGATTCTGGGCGCTGGTGAGAATCTTGTCGGGCGTTTGCTGCTCTTTGATGCGCTCGGAATGAAATTTCGCGAGCTGAAACTGCGCAAAAACCCGAACTGCCCGATGTGCGGCGAGCATCGGACGATCCACAAGCTCATCGATTACTACGAATTCTGTGGTGTGCGCGGCGAAGAAGCCCCCGGTCCCGATGTGCAGGTCCCGGAGATCACGCCACGTGAACTGAAAGCGCGTCTCGACCGAGGTGATGATCTCTTCATCCTGGACGTGCGCGAACCGCACGAGTTTCAGATTTGCAACTTGAACGGACATTTGATCCCGCTCGGCGAATTGCCCCGCCGCGTTCACGAACTGGATTCTTCGCGTGAAATTGTGGCGCATTGCCGGAGCGGAAAACGCTCGGCGGAAGCCGTGGATTTCCTGCGCAAAGCCGGCTTCCGCAAGATTCTCAATCTTCGGGGCGGCATCCTGGCGTGGTCGGATGATGTCGATTCTCGCGTGCCCAAGTATTGAACCGCTTCCCCGGGTTGAGTTCCAGGCAAACTCTCAGTAGTCTAGAAGCCGCGTTCGGCGACAAACGTCGAGCGCGCTTCTGCCTTTTTCGGAGGCCCGCATGGCTGCTGCCAAGATCACTGTCAACAGTAATGGATCGATTCGCGTGGAGGGGGATTTCGAAATTGTTGATCCCGAAGGCCGCGCTTTCGGCCTGGCTGGACGTACCTCCATCGGCCTCTGCCGCTGCGGGCATTCTCTGAACAAGCCGTTCTGCGACGGCTCCCACAAGACCTCCGGCTTTAGCGATCCCGTTGTGGCTCGCGAACTGGCCCCGCCCAAGCCCAAGCCGTAACCCCCAAACAAGGAGAGACGCGAGACGGCGAACGCGTGAGACTGTCTCACCCTGAGACAATGGCCCTGTGTTGGCTGATACGCTACAAATTGTCGATAACTCCAAGGAAACAAGGATGATAGATTCCTAACGCGGCTTGTTCTCACCGTTCATCACTGTCTCGCTGGAACACTTCGTGCCGAGCCCTCCGGAAACGATCTTTTAAATTATTTAAAATCAGCGACTTACGGGCTGATAATTGGTTCCAAGAAAGGGCATAAACTTGCATTCTCACGGTGTTGTGGTTGTTTCTTTGGCATTTGGGGGGTTTCGTGGGTGGTTGGGGCCAAATCGTCGGGTTTCTTCGGAAGGAGCGGTCGCGCTTCCTGATCGCTTCTGCCGTGGCCCTGACATTTCTCTTCTTCGCGGGCATCCTGTACCTGCGGGAAACGGCCGTTTCCGGTTCTCCGGAGTTTTACGTTTATTTGGAAGCAGGCGGCACCCTGCTCAGCTTTTGCTACGCGGCGAACGCGCTGGTCAGGTTTCGCGGTACGCACGACCGCACCGCGCTCATTTTGGCATTCGGATTTGTGCTCTCGGGAATTATTGAGACGGTTGGCTATTTCGGTCTGAACGATGTGTTCGAGGCCGGGCCCGCTGCTCTTACCAGAATCCCCATGGGGTGGATGGTCGGCCGCACCGTACTCGCCGTTTTCTTGCTCTCCGCCATCGCCGTGGAACGATATATCCCCACTGCGCGGCAGCCCAGCAAGGAGACCGCCGGTGCCCTGCTGGTGGTGGCTATCGCCACGTATCTTACTAGCGCAGCCTTTCTCGCCGCGCCCTCGGCGCCTCTCGCTCACGTCGCCAGCTTTGTCTCTCGTCCCTGGGATTTGCTTCCGGGTGCGCTCTTTCTGTTCGCTGCCATTTGTTTCGGGCAGCGTCTCCGGAGTGGCAAGAACGACAAGGCCGCTGCGAGCCTGTACGACTACTCGCTCTTTGCCGTGGCTTTGCTCAATGTGGTTTGCCACTTTTCGGCGGCATTTTCCCGCCACCTCTTCGATGGCCCGTTTTTCCTGGCGGAGCTGAGCAAGACAGCCAGTTACGTCGTGATGCTGTCCGGCGCGCTTCTGGATCAGGCGCGCCTGTTTGACCAGGTTCGTTCGATGGCCGTCAGCGATCCGCTGACTGGCCTGGCCAACTATCGCCGCCTGATCAGCGTGCTAGAAGCGGAGCTAGACCGTTCGCGCCGCACGCAACGTCCTTTTAGCGTGGTGCTTCTCGATATGGATGGCCTCAAAACCATCAATGATCACTACGGCCATCTCACCGGCAGCCGCGCCATCGTTCGACTCTCGAGGATCCTGCGCACCCATTCTCGGGCCATCGATACAGCGGCGCGCTACGGAGGCGACGAATTTGCTCTCGTGCTTCCTGAAGCCGGCACGGATACTGCGGCCCGCGTCGTTTCCAGAATCCGGGAACGTCTCTCCGCAGAGGCGGAGCCACCCGCGCTTTCTGTCAGCGCCGGGGTTGCCGCATTTCCTGCAGATGGCGATACACCGGAAAAGCTTCTGGGCGCTGCCGACCGCGCTCTCTACGGCATGAAGCATCGCACGGGCAGCAGCAACGTAACAAACCTCACGCGGATTGCCGCGTGCCTATGAGGATGAATGCCAGTCAAATCCAACAGGCTCGCCTTTCCTTTCCACCGCGTCGAACGGCGGATTCCCATGGAGATCCCCGTCGTTCTCGACGGCCATCGCCGGATGCCCGGCACGGAATCGACTTTTACAGAGAATGTGAGTGCGCGTGGCGCGCGGGTGGTGAGCACCCGCCGCTGGGAATTGGGCGAACGGCTGACGTTCGTATCGCGCACCGGAGAGTTTCGCTCCTCGGCCCGGGTAGCTTACTGCCACTCCTTGCAAAGCGACGGCTTTGCGATCGGTGTGGAGTTTCTCGAGCCGAAAGGGCGATGGGTTGTTTAATCCCCAAGATAGCTTGACGTAAATCGGCGAGCGGATAGGAGGGAACGCCTGGAACAAGAGAAGACAGAAAACTTGCGCAATATTAGAAACATTTGAAGCGCCGTGCGGATCGAGAAGGAGCCGCTCGGCGCTTCCTCTTTTCTGCGCCGGTTTCGCAATTGTGACGACCTCCCCAGCACCTGCCTGGCAGGCCTTCGGCGAATATGGCTAATGTCTGGCTTTGCTGCCCAAAGCCTCCTGGTAAACGCGCATGATTCCATCCACCATGCGCTCCGCAGAAAAGTTCCGCTCCACTCGTTTACGGCCCTGTTTTCCCAGGCTCGCGGCAAGGCCCTGATCTTTGAGAATTCTTCCGACCGCTTGGCAAATTTCAGCCACATCCGGGCCGGAAACCAGCAATCCGCTCTTCTCGTTTTCGATGATTTCACCTAAAGCGCCGCGGTGGAACGCGATGGAAGGAATTTCGTAGGCCATGGCAGCCAGCAGGGAATTATTAAGGGCCTCAAAAAAAGAGGGCAGCAAGAAGACGTCCAGAGCCGCGTACACACTTTCCACGTCCTTCACAAAACCCGTAAACAAGACCGCTTCTCGAACCCCAAGTTCGTGGGCCAACACTTTCAGCCTTTGCAGACACGGTCCATCACCGGCCAGCAACAGCTTGGCCCCTCTGAATTCTTTCCGGAGTTCGGCAACCGCGCGGATCAGCCATTCCTGGCCCTTGTCAGGGAGTAAGACCCCCACGCATCCGAGCAATTGCTCATCGTCGGCGATTCCCCAGCGCGAGCGCGCCGCGCCTCGCTCGGCCACCGTGAATAGCGGTGGAATCTCCGTGCCTTCGTAGACTACCGTCAGTTTTTCTCGTGGCGCTCCCGAACTTGCCGCTTGTTCCGCCACCCAGTTTGAATTTGCAATGATGCGCGAAGCGGCTTCATAGCGCGCGCGCGATGCGCGGCTCTTCCCGATCGGATATCCCACGCGGCGCGAAATCAAGAAAGGAATGTGTCGGTGCGCACCGGCGAGCCACACCGCCGAAACGGCGTGCGCTTCATTCGCATGCACGAGATCAAATCCGCCGCCGCGGACCAATTCGTGAACCTTCCACGCCGCCGGCACACGAAATAATCCACGGGAGACAAAATGAACTCGCCGGCCGCTCTCCCGGGCGCGCGCTCCGAGCGCCGAGCCCTCGGCGGCCACAAGTTCCGCTTCCTGGCCGTGGGCGCCGAGGCCTTTCAGTATTAGCAGAGCCTGATTCTGACCACCGCGCCACGCGGTCTCGAGATCCACGACCAGCGCCTTCACGGCTTCTCTCCGCTCGCCCCTCGCTGCTCTTGCGCGATCAATTTGCCCAGCTTGGCGTATTTCAATCGCACGGAACGCGCCGCCATCTGCGAAATCAGGGCGCCGCGGTATCCATCGAGAAATCCGCCGCGCAAGAAATAATTCTGAAACCAGCTCCACGGCGTCGCCAGCCACATGGCGCCCTGCCAGTTTCGTTTCCCGGCCTCGAACATTTGTCTGGCGGCAAGCGCGGTGTACCGCTCGACATTCGCTTCGTGCTCGGCAAACGACCGCACCGTGTAGTGCAGCAAGTCCCCGGGAAGCCGCCCCGGCTTGCCGGGGAATTTCAGTGATTCGTGGATGATTCCGGAGAACTGCGCCGCCTCCCGGCGGTACAGCCGCCGCTGAAAATCCGGGTACCAGCCCGAGTGTTTGATCCATGCTCCCAGATACCAGGTTTTTCGCGCCATTTCATATACGCAGAATTCGGCCTCGCGCTTTTTCCAATCGAGCAGGGCCGTCTGTAGTGCGCTGCCGAGCTCTTCGTCCGCGTCCATCGACAACACCCAATCGTTCTCGGCGCGCGCGGCCGCGCAATTCTTTTGTTCGGAGTAATTTGTCCACGCACGCTCAAGAAAAACCGCTCCATGTTGGCGCGCAATGACCCCGGTCTGGTCTGTGCTTCCGGAGTCCATCACGATGATTTCGTCCGCGATACCCTCGAGCGACGCCAGGGCGCGCGGCAGATTATGTTCTTCGTTGAGGGTGATCAGGCAAGCGGAGAGACGGTTCATCGGGTGCGTCAGAGGAGGAACGCTGTCGTCCGTATCTTACACTCACGATCGACCGAGTTCAGGCGGTAATTTCGAAAAGCACAAGGCAGGGAAGCCCACGTCATTTTTTCTGAAAGCTGACACGAATTCGGCTCTCACCAATGCGAAACTCCGAGCCGTGTTCGAGCATGGCCGCGCGCACTCTCTCTTCGTCATAAAACGTCCCATTGGTGGAATCAAGATCCTTCAGGTTGATGAATTTGTCGCGCACTTCCAGCAAACAGTGGTGACGGGAGATTTCCGGGTCATTCAACGCGATGTCCGCACCCTGCCGCCCAATGACGACTCTCGGTTTTGCCAGTCTAAAAACCTCGCCGTTCGCGGGCCCCGAGGTTACCGCGAGGACATATACGCCATTGACGGGCAGCTTCAACCCATCGTCCGCCGGCGGCAACTTCAAATTCGAACTGGAAGCGTCGGCGCGGGCAAACGAAGGCAGCGGGCTGATCACGACGGTTTGGTCGGCGCGCCGCTTCACCTCCACAACCGTAGTTTTCCCGCATTTCGAGCACTTGAATTGCACTTTTGGATGGACCGTGGAATCGGCATCCTTCAGCTTATGCTCTGTTCCGCAATGGACACACGCAGCTTGCATCGCTCTAATTTAACACTCCGCGCGCGGCGGAGTTCGAGTCTCTTCCCCTCCTTGCTGCAAGGGTTAATTTGCGCCATGCGCGAACACCGGTCATAAGCGCGCAGGCCGCTGCCCGCGTCTTGTGCTACGATTAAGGATTCCAAAGCAGGCAGGAGACCGTTTGTGCCGGAACATATTTCGCGTAAGGAATTGAAGCAGGACAAAATCCACGATGCCATCGAGCATGGTGCAGAGGCGGTTTTTTCGCACACCACGGTTCTCGCGGCAGCCCTCCTAGCCGTCGTGATTGTCGGTGTCGGATACGCTGGCTGGCGTTTTTATACCGACCGCAAGACCGTGCAAGCCACCGCCGCGCTAGATGTTGCCACCAAGGCCTATTCCTCGCGCGTCGGTGCAACCCCCGATCCAAACGATCCCGGCGAACCGTTCTATCCCACGGACACCGCGCGCGCCGAAGATGCCGTCCAGAAGTTTTCCATGGTCGCCGAAAAATATCCGAGCACGAATCCCGGCAGGCTGGCCGCCTACTATGCCGCGCTTTGCTACGAAGACCTTGAACGTCACAACCAGGCTCTCGAGCAATTGAAAAAGATCAGCTCCAGCAAGGACAAAGAGCTTGTCGCCATGGCGCAGTATCAAATCGGAGTGATTTACGAACGCACTGGAAAACCGGCCGATGCCGCGAAGATTTTCCGCGACCTGGCGGAGCATTCCTCGGTCTTCGTGCCCCGCCCCCTGGTTCTGCTAGAGCTTGCCGAGACCTTACGCCAGAGCGATCCGAAGGAAGCCGCTAGCGTCTATGAGAAGCTCAAAAAAGAGTTTCCCAACACGGCCGTTTCGGAGGAGGCGGACCGCGGCCTGGAAACGCTCGCGCCAAAGTCCTGAGCCTCGGCTTCTCTGCGCAGCAATTCTGGGCGGACATTCAAGATTTCGAAAAAGTTTGAAGGTTCTTGGGAACGCAAACGGACAGTGATGTCTCTGTCTATCGCGGAGCCGCTCATCGAAGCACTCCCCACAAGCGCACCGTGGGCGATGCGTGTGGAACTCTCACGCGGCCGCCGCTATCCGGAACCACCGCACCCCTACCGCAGCGAATATGCGCGGGACCGCGACCGCATCATTCATTCGCGCGCCTTCCGCCGTCTGGAGGCCAAAACGCAGGTCTTCACCATTCGCTATTCCGACCATTTTCGCAATCGGCTCACCCATACCTTGGAAGTTTCGCAAATCGCTCGCACGGTTGCCGCGGCGCTCGGCCTCAACTCGGAACTTGCCGAGACGCTCGCTCTCGTCCATGACATCGGACATCCACCCTTCGGCCACGCCGGCGAGCAGAAACTCGACGAACTCATGCGCGCCCACGGCTCGCGCTTCAATCACAATCTCCAGGCGCTCCGCATCGTCGAACAGTTCGAGAGTCCCTACCTCGACTTCCCCGGCTTGAATCTCACCTTTGAGGTTCGCGAAGGAATCATCAAGCACTCTCACGACTACACCCCCGCGGAATTCCCGCATCTCGCCGAGTATTCTCTCGATCTGCGCACGCCCCTCGAAGGCCAGCTCATCGATTGGGTCGACGAAATCGCCTACAATACGGCGGACCTCGATGACGCCCGCGAAGCAGAGCTTCTCGATCTCGATGCCTTGCGAAAGGAGGCTCCGATTTTTGCCGATGCCTACGCTCAGATCGATGCCGCCTATCCCGCTGGGCGGGAGAAGCTCAAATTCAACGCATCCCTCAAGCTCGTCCTCGATCAACTGGCCACCGATCTCATCGAGACCACCGAGCAGCGCGTACTGGCCTCCGGAGCCGCCACCGCGGACGACATTCGCCGCGCCTCACATCGGCTTGCCGGTTTCAGCGATGCTTTTGCCGGGCGCAACCGAGCGCTAAAAGGTTTTCTCTTCAAGCACATCTACGATCACCCCGCGATCACCGAAGACCGGGATCGCTCGGTCCGTTCGCTGGAGGAGCTTTTTGTCTACTACCTCGATTCGCCCGGGTCCATGCCGCCCTCTCATGAAGAATCTGCACGCACAGAAGCCCGACACGTCGTCGTTTGCGATTACATTGCAGGGATGACCGACCAATTCTTGCTGCGCAAGCACCAGGAGCATTTCGGCTCTTCCGCTTCTTCTGCGGCGGAGCGGACCAGGGAATCCTGACAATCCCGGAGCGACCCCGCCCCCACACTATGCACCCCACACATCCAGAAGCGCTCGTTGCGATGTACGATCGTGCCCCGATCAATAAATGGTTCCGGCCGTTGCTCCGCATTCCCGAGGTAGGACGTGCGGAGATTGAGCTGACCGTGCGTGAGGACTTCCATCATGCGGCGCACGCCATTCACGGAGCGGTGTACTTCAAGGCGCTGGACGACGCGACGTTCTTCGCGGTGCAATCTGTCGTCACCGATTTCTTTGTCGTGACCTCTTCTTTCCAGCTCTATTTTTTGCGGCCGGTCTCCGAAGGGCATCTCGTCGCCCGCGGCCAGGTCGTCAGCCGTTCGAAACGGCTGTACATCGCCGAAGGCGTCCTGTTCGACAGCCGCGGCAAAGAAGTCGCTCGCGGCAGCGGAACCTTCATGCCAAGTTCTGTGCAACTTGGCCCCGAATTGGGTTACCGCTGATCGCCCCGCGCCATCGCGCGTCGCAGCGGCTCGATCCCTCTGAGCGCCGCAATCGGTTGTGATAGCCTTAGCCGTCCCGAAGCAACAAAAGGTGGAAGCGCATGTCGCCGGGCCCACTCACTTTTCCGGTGCTCCGATGGTTTGGCTTGCTCTGGATGATCGTCTGGCTTCCCGCATACTCCCGCGTCTGGGGGTGGGCGAATCTGTTGCACTTGTGCGACGTCGCTGTGATTCTTACGTTTGTCGGGTTATGGTTGGCGAATCCCCTGTTGCTTTCAAGTCAGGCCGTCGGCTCGCTCGCGGCTGGCTTTTTTTGGATTCTCGATGCGGGCTGGCGATTGACGACAGGGCGTTCTCTCGTTGGCGGCACCGACTACATGTGGGACGCGCGATACCCGCTGTGGGTGCGCCTCCTGTCCACGTTTCACGTCGGATTGCCGCTGGTGCTTCTTTGGACCCTGCGCAGAGTCGGCTACGACCGGCGCGCGCTGGGTTTCCAGGCCGCGATCGCCGCCGTGCTTCTCATCCTCTCACGCTTCTTGTCTGCGGGGCTTAACATGAACTACGCCTACCGCGATCCCCTCTTCCACCGCGCCTGGGGCCCCGCTCCGGCCCACATAGCGATGATCTTCATCCCACTCGTGGTGCTCGTCTATTGGCCCACGCACTTGCTGCTGAGTTGGCTGTTTCGCCCTCCCGGCCTGCCGAAATGATGGATGAGGTTCATTTTTATTTTCCGAACTTATTTTCCAAAGCTCTACGAGGTTATTTGCGGGAATTCAGCGAGAGGCGCAAAACTCTGTCTGCAAAAGAATGCGTGTCCAAGTGTCGGGCTACGCGCGGAGAATTCCCGTGTTCTGGCGAGGACGTTCCCGGGCCGGATCGTGATGCGCCCACCACTCACGCCAGGCGCCAGCATCGTTTCCAACCGGGGCGCCGGTAATCACGCGCAGCGTTCCATACACTAACTCCCGCGTCGTGGTGTTCAGCGAATCGTCGTCCGCAAAGTTCAGCAAATGGGGCACGGCGGCCAGACGCTCTTCGCGCGTCAGCATGCCGGATTGCCCCAGACTGCTTGCCGCTCGTTCGCGCACGCGGGAAGAAGGATCGTGCGTCAGGAGTTCGAGCAGCGGCGGGACGGCAGCGTCGTTGCCCAGCATCGCCAGTCCCTCCACTGCCCAATAGCGCGTATGCTCGTTCCGGTCGTGCGCGTAGTTCAGCAGGCTGTGAAGTACTCTCTCGGGTTCAACGCCGCGATTTCCGAGCGACCCGAGCCGCCAAAGAGCCATCCCGCGGCCTGCTGGATCGCCCTGCAACTGCCGTAGCAATCGCGCCACGCTTTCGGGCGATTTGCTCAGATTGTTTGATGCCAGGTCCACGTCAATCGCCGCCGTCCTCACGCGAAGGTCTCTCGAATTCAGCGCTGCCAGTACCAGGTCAAAAAGCCGGTCGGTATTCTTAATGTGGCCCCGCCATCCGTCCACATTTTCACGAAGCACGTCCAGAGAGGCCTGGTCGCCATGCATCGCCCGTTCCAGCAAACGCTCGGCTTGCTGTTGCGCGGGGAGGCGTTTGAATTCGGCTTCACTCTTGTTCTCAGGTGCCGGCATGCGAACCGGCGAGACGGAAGGAGAAGAGCCCTGCGCCTCGAGATCGCTATCCAACTTGGGAGCGGAGAGCGTCCTGCGAGCGGTCTCGAAACCAGCCACCAGCGAAAATACGCCAAGGACCACCAGCACCGCCGTGTAACGGATCGCTCGTCGCAGCCGGTCCCGCTTGGTTTCCCGACCAGTTTCGTTTCCTGAATGAATTTGATTTTGTTGCTCGTTCATTCGCCAGGACTCCGCCAGGCATGAGCGCCCTAAGGGCGCCGCCTGTTCCAAGCGAAATTACGAGATCCGCTTGCGAGTGGGTATGGTACGCCGGGACAGATGGTCGCCGCGCACGCTCTAACCTTAGTGCTTTCAGCTATTTCGGGGAGTTACTCATAAGCGGAGGATGGGGAACTCCGTACCAACGTACAGCTGTCTTAGAGAATTTCGATAAGCCCGATTTCATCGCTCGGCGGGGATTCTTCTGGCGACGCCAGATCGCGGCCGTTTTTGGGGACTGCCTTCTAAGGAGCCGTCTGCCGGGGAATGGCTTTGGTATCCCTTTGCGTGAACTCAAACCGCAGTCGCCATTCACTCACCACGCTCTTTCCATTCACTTCCGGCGGCGTGAAGGCCCACTTTCGGGCCGCCTGCAAAGCGAGGTCCGCGAAAAATCGGCTCGGCCCTGGAGAATCAAACTCCGCTTCCGATACGCCCCCCGCCGGGTCGACGTGTACTTTTACGCTGACGCGCACTTTCCCGTGGATCGTGGAGCGCGCTTTCTGCGAGACGTCCGGCAAAACCTGATCCAGGACTTCACCCCTGGTCGAAGCGATTCCCGGCGCGCCCGGTTTCAAGGTTTCCCGAGAAGCAGCCGTTGCGCCCGAAGAAGCCGCTGGTGATGGCTGCTCTCTTTCGCTGGTCGTCTTCAAGGAGTCTGAAGCAGCCGCTGACGCAGCCGGGTGAGCCGCCTGTGGAACTGCCGGTGCCACGGACTTTGCCGTTTGGGAGACTGCTGACTCGCGCTCGGGCTTGGCCTTGGGCTTGGACGACTCGGCGGATTCGGCCGGCTTCGGAACAGCAGTGTGGCTGGCCGGTTTATCCGCGACCCCAGTTGCGGAGGACTTTGCGTCCGTGCGATGCGGGAGAAGTCGCGGCACCGTCAGAATCGCCGCAAACAACAGCGCACCTATAACCAGCGGAAGAAGAAACCGCGACCGCGATCCCGACCCTCTATAGGACGGCGGTCTATGAGGACTGTGCTGCATTCTTGCGGCGGCTC
>Ga0210384_10005823_pt1 | contig 13257 bp, 9 predicted proteins | sample IncBWH2MmetaG_FD_160574 | JGI IMG/M metagenome (GOLD analysis project Ga0210384, IMG submission 160574) | Forest soil microbial communities from Barre Woods Harvard Forest LTER site, Petersham, Massachusetts, United States - Inc-BW-H-2-M | ecosystem: Environmental > Terrestrial > Soil >... | reverse complement strand
GAGAAAGTGGACAACCGAGACCCGGGTGCTGATCTGGTCGGCTACCAAAGGGTTGGCTTCCACCTGTCTTTTGCATCTGTGCGAACGAGAGAAAATCGCGTTGACCCGTCAAGTAGCGGACTTTTGGCCGGAGTACGCAGAGAATGGGAAAGGCGACACCACTCTTTTGCACGTGCTTTCGCATCAAGCTGGACAACCCGGCCTACGTAATCGCGAAATCTCGTTTCTCGAACATGAACAGGTCGCTCGCGCCCTCGCCCATCAGGAGCCGTTCTGGAAGCCAGGTTCAGCTCACGGCTATCATCCGCGCACCTACGGATTCCTGGTAGACGAGCTCGTGCGGCGTATCGGCAAGATAAACGTGGGTAGCTACTTCCGAGAAGTGTTTGCGACTCCGCTTGGGCTGGACCTCTGGATCGGATTGCCGGAGGAACTAGCCGGGGAAGTGGCCCCCATCTACGCAGCCCGTCGGGCTCGGGAAACATCAATAGAAGATCCGTTTTATGACGCGCTCTCTGATCCGGAGTCACTGACGTTTCAAGCCATGTCCACGCCGGCCGGTCTAACCGTTCCCTCGGTCATGAACCGGCACGATATCCGCACTCACTCCTTACCATCGTTCGGCGGCATTGGCACCGCAGAAGCGTTAGCCACGTTTTATTATCGCACGTTTTGCCAACCAACCTTTTTCAGCCATGAGCGAATTGCTGAGCTGTCTCAGACGGTTGCGTCCGGCGTTGACCGCATCCTGTGTATACCTACGGCATTTGCGGCCGGGTTTATGAAAGATCCAGTCTTACGGACCGGACAAAAGGTAAGGAGTTTGTTTGGGCCGTCACCTTCGGCATTCGGACAGCCCGGCGCCGGAGGTAGCCTCGCATTTGCCGATCCGAAAAACGACGTTGCGTTCGCGTACGTTATGAACCAGATGGAGCCAGGGTTATTTCCGAATCCGAAGTCGTTGCGACTCGTCCGGTTGGCGTATGGTGAAGATTTTTAGCACAGCATTTACGGTTCCGACGCATGGGATCGGTACCTACGAGATCACGGATCGGATTGGAGCGATTGTGCGCAACACAGGGGTTACAACCGGGTTAGCGACAGTCCTAGTAAAACATACCAGCGCGAGCTTGGTTTTTTTTGAGAACGCCGATCCGACAGCGAGAGCCGATCTTGAGGAATTTTTTCGCCGGTTGGTACCAGAGGATTCCGAATACTTTTCTCACACTTTGGAAGGTTCGGACGACATGCCGAGTCATATCCGTATGGCCTTGACTCGCACCTCCGAGAGCATCCCGATCATGGATGCCTCGTTGCAGCTGGGACCTTGGCAGGGTCTGTTCGTTTACGAGCATCGTCGTCGCCCTACGCAACGGTCGATAGCGGTCAGCGTAGTGGGAGACACCGGATGAGTACAGCTTCGGAACCGACGATTATTCTTTCCGATCTTCATCTTGGTCATCGCGCATCCCAGATTCGCGATCCGGAAGAGTTAGCCCCCATCTTAAAAGAGGCGGGAGCGGTGGTTTTCAATGGCGATACAGTCGAGATGCGGACCGGGGTTGATCGACCGGTAGGCCGGAGGATGGCGGCAGCAGTCGCGCGGCTTTGCCACAGTATCGGATGCCGGGCAACGTTCATCAATGGTAACCATGATCCTACCATTTCCAAGATTGATCATTTGGATTTGATGAATGGCCGGATGTTGGTGACCCACGGCGATATCCTATTCCTGGGGGTTGCTCCTTGGAGCCGTCAAGCCCTGGCTTATCGTAAGATTCACCTTCGGGCGCTAGCTCATCTTGGACCGGATGCGCTGGTCAACCTAGAAAAGCGTCTCCTGGCAACGAAAAGAGCTTCGCTCAGACTGCAATTGCTGGAACAGCCCGTGACCGGGCAAACGCCAGCACCCAATCTGCTAATTTTGTTGCGCCAACTTTGGCCGCCTCACCGGCCGTTAATGATCCTGCACGCCTGGATGCAGACCCCAACCTTGGCCGCACGACTATGTGAATTGGTCCGGCCTAACGCCAGGTATGTACTGATCGGCCACACCCACTATCCGGGTTGGTGGCGACGCGGTCAGATAACGGTCATTAACACCGGAAGTTATGTTCTCCATTTTGGGGCGTTGGCTGTGATTCTTGACGGAGAGTCAGTGGAGATCCGCAGAATAAAAAAACAAAAAGAAGGTTTTGTCCTCGGGAAACGGGTTGCCCGGTTTCATGACGCGCCAGATGAGAGGCCGACGGTTAGTCGGTTAGCGGCGGAGCCGGACTCGCCTGAAGCTCGTCCGGAATAGCAAATAGCAGATTCTCCGCAGCACGTCGGTCAGCCGAGCCAGCCCCATCTGCTATCTGCTATTTTCTATTTGCTATTCAGAAGCTTCTCGCTCCTGGCTCCTACGGAAGTTTTGCTTCCGAATCCACTTGCATCAACCGTCGCCGGGCGGATTCAACGAGCTCGGCATAGGTCAAAGATGGCCGATCAGCGAGATGGTCTTCCTCTAACCGTTCGTGGCCGCGCTGATAGTCGATGGAGTACAGGCCGAATCGTGGGGTAAAAGAACCCCACTCATAGTTATCGAATAAGGACCAATGCAAATAGCCGATCAGCGGAATTTCCGCCTGCGCGATGCGCACCACTTCATCGATGTGCACGCGCAAGAATTGGCTTCTGGTCATCCGGTCTCGGCGCAACGTGATTCGGTTGTCCGGCCGGCGCCTAAGCGCCATCCCGTTCTCGGCCAGCAATACCGGGCGATCCGCGTAATCCTTGCTGTAGTGTTCACAAAAGAAGCGCATACCCACCGGCAGAACTCGCCAATCCCACCATTTGCTCGTGATGTTATTCATGAGCCAGGCCCGGAAGTTTTTGTCCCTGAACTCATGGTCCCACCAGACAGGTACGCGGAAGACATGCGCGGCAAATGGGTCGTAGTAGTCCAACCCCAGATAGTCGAAGGTTATCGGCCGGGCGGCAGAATAAATATCGTCCACCAGACTGGAGAAGAACTCAGGCGAGAAAGTTTTGTAACCGACCCAGTTACTCAGTCGCTTGGTTAAAGAACCGAAGGAATAAGGAATATCTTTCACCAACGGGATCCGCGCATCCTCGAAGGCCTGCTCGAACTCGTGAATCTTGGCGTAAACGTAGTCTCGCAACTCAGACGCTCTGACGCCGCGTTCGCGTACGCAGAGTAAATCCAACATGATTTTGTCGGACCAATAAAGGTCGGTACAATAATTGTTGCAGGTCACTAACGGCGCCGGCCATCCATTCTGCTCGTAGAGATCGTGAATAACGTTGTAAGCTTGTACATGAGCCCGCAAGATTTGGCGGGTAGCTGCGGAGACATTGCGAAAGCCGGTGCCAACCCCTTTACGTCCCGGAAACTGGGTGCCCAGATAGGTGTTGAGCACCAACATATTGGGCTCATTGATGGTGATATAAAACCTTATCGGAGCCAGTCCATGCCGGTCCGTCAGCGCCCGATTAACGTAAAGAACAGTGTATTCGATGTAACGAACGTATTGTTCGACGATTTCCGGCTGCAACCAAGGATCTGAGCCTAGCCAGGCCGGATGAACGAAGTGATGCAGAGTTACGACCGGCTCCAACCCGTTCCGCCGGCATTCCGCCAGCATCTCAACATAGTATTCTAATGCCCCGTCATCGAAAGGGGGCGGCGGGCCAGGTTGAATAGTAAAAGCGGGTTGGACCCGGCTCCATTCGATGCCCAGGCGAAACGCGTTAAGTCCTAACTTCTTGCAACGCCCGAAATCTTCCGGATAGCGGTTCCAGAAGTCCGCCGCTAACCCGACCGGCACTACATCACCGCGGCGCTCGGCTTCAGCCCAATTGGTCTGAGGTTGCCCAGGTCCATTGTAGCCACCTTCTGATTGATAAGCGGATGTCGCAACGCCCCAGAGAAGGTCCTCCATAGCTACCGGAATTTTGTGTCTCGTTCTCTGGCCGCAGCAATGGTAATGGCTTCGGCATCGTCATCGGTCACTTCCAAAGCAGATACATTATCGGATACTAACGTCTCGACTATGCAACGAGCGGCATCCGGCCGGCTAAGGGCATACGCCCGGTTCCGCATCTGATTCAGCCGCTCCGGATTATCCAGTAGATTATCGATCTTATAGGGGACGGTGGTCATTTCGTTGCATTTGACGGCCACCCCATCTTCAAGGAGATGGTCGCTATTTCTCTCTTCTTGCCCGGGAATGGGACTCACAATCACCATAGGTAACCCGCAAGTGAGAGCCTCGGCACTGGTCAGACCACCGGGTTTGCCGATGAATAGATCGGAAATCTTCATCAGGTCCGGCATACGGTCGGTATAACCGAAGACCTTAAAGTTTTCGCTATCATGCCCCACCGCTCGCTGAACCCGTTCCTTCGTTTCCAAGCTACGGCCGCAAACCACCAAGGTTTGCACTTTGTTGCGTAACTGTTTAATCCGGTCGACGACAAACTCAGCTGGACCGACTCCAAGCGCTCCGGCCGATAAGAGCAGCGTCGGCCGGGTCGGATGCAGGCGATAGTTTAGCCGAGTAGCAACCCGATCAATCGGAGCGGCGAATTCAGGGTCGATCGGGATTCCCGAGACCGTGATCCTAGCGGTCGGCAACCCCAGCATCTCCAAATGCGCTTTGGTTTCGTCAATCGCGACGAAATAACGATGGAACATGCGCGACAGCCACATCGCGTGAAAATCCAAATCGGTCACCACAATGGATAAGTGCGCGTCCAGCAGATCCTTGGCAATCAGGTCAGAAATGATTCCCGCCGGCATGAAATGGGTGCAAACGGTGATGTGAGGATCGAATTTTCGGATGAACTTAACTAAGGGCCCAGTATTCAGGCGATCGAGCATCAGCCGCATGCCGTCCGTCTTCCATGGTTCATCACTCTGTTTGTACCACCAACCGAGAAAGTCCGGCGCAGTCTGCACTAGTCGAGCATAAAGCTTCGAATAGAAATCCCGGAACAGCTTATTGGTGAAATGCAAAGCGTCACTGTGAACTACATCACCCACTCTGGGATCTTCCCTGAAAGCTTTCGTTAGCGCCTCACCAGCGCGGACGTGCCCGGTCCCTGCGCTGGTGGACATGATAAGAACTCGCTTCTTCTTCATGGTTGGACCGCCGTTCCCGGGCCAGTCGGCAGATGAGAGACGAGAGATCGGTTTAGATCCAGTTCAGCCCAATCCCGTGGTTTCTTCAAGGTTACGTTTCTAAGCTTATCCTCCGTGGCCGGCACGGCGTAGGATAAACTCTGGCTCATTCTTAGCATCGCTCTTATTTGACATCGCGACTAGCACTCGGAATCGGCTCCGTGTTCAAAGCAGAATCCACGAATTGCTCAAAATCGGTCCTCAATTTTTTACGAGAGGCGTTTTCGAGATAGACCATATGGCCGCATCCATAGAAATTGAGCTGGATGTTGTTCCGAACGGCCGGATCGAGATTCATGTTATGGACCACGCTTTCGGCTGCAAAATACGGAGTCGCCAAGTCGTAATAACCACAACAAACCATCACTTTAAGATAACGATTCCGGTTCATCGCTTTTTTCAAGTCCTCAGCTACGTCTAGATAACGGTTACGAGCCAGGAGCCAAGGTCGCACCTCAGCAATCCGTTCGTAGGGAAGCTCGCTTTCATACTTTAGGTCCTGACGCACGTAAGTATAGAACGCAGACGTAAATGGCGCGTCGACGGCTTCATCGCTGGGATCGGAATCTTCTCGATCGGTCCCGGGATAGCTGCGAACACCGGTGAACCGGCTGTCGAATCGACCCAACGACCGATTTTGATCGCGCAACAGGTCGTTGAAAAACAAGCTATCTGGCTCCCGTAAGCTAAGCTGAAGGAATCGTTGCTGCGTTAACCCAGTGAACCGAGCCAGTTCTGAGGCCACCGAGTTTTTTTCCTCCGAGGTAATCCGGTCGCCTCGGGATAGAGCGCGCTGATAATCGCTGGCTGCGAATTGTTCTACCTTAGAGAGAAGATCTCCGAGCGTAAGCTGTTGGAGATCAGCGGAAAGCTTTTTGTGATACCAGGCGGCCGAGGCGTACGAAGGTAAGAACAGTGAGTAGGGTTGGTCGTTGCCTGGGCTAAAATCGATCGCTTGAAAGTTCAGGACAGAGCTGATCAGAACGATTCCGTTCAAGTAAAGCCCATACCGGCTCGCCAGGTAGTCGCTAAGCCCCGCCGCCCGGGTTGTTCCGTAACTTTCTCCGGCAATGAATTTCGGAGACCCCCAGCGCCCATACTTCGTGATAAAAAGACGGATAAAATCGCCGACACTTTGGATATCTTCTTTGTAGCCCCAAAATTGTTTCGCCTCTTCACCGGGGGCCGGCCGGCTATAACCCGTGCTGACCGGGTCAATAAATACCAAGTCGGTCTTCGCCAGCCACGTGCTCTCATTGTCGACTACCTTGGCGGGCGGCGGCAAAGCCTCCCCGGCATCAGAAAGTTGTACCCGGCGCGGACCCAATCCGCCCAGATGCAACCAAACCGACGATGAGCCAGGTCCGCCGTTGAAAGCAAAGGTCAAGGGCCGGGCGGCCGGATCACCAGCGTCTTCGGCCACGTATGCCACAAAGAAAACCTGCGCTTTCGGTTTTCCTTTAGTCGGGTCGACAGGTTTTTCATTTTTCTTTGGTTCGCCAGCGGGCTCCGGTTCCGCATCTTCACTTTGTTCGTCCTGAGCTCGATTCTGCTCCGCGACCGTATCTCTTAACAGCAAGTACCCGGTTATCGCTTTGTATCGCAGGGACTTTCCATCTGGTAGAGTCAGGCTGTGCTCGGTTACTACCGGCGCTGCGGGTTCAAACTCAGCCGTTTTTTCATCCTTAGCCGCCGGGCTGGGTTTCGGAGATTCTGATGGCGATGGCTTAGGATTCTGTCCCAGGAGCATGGTGCCGCTCATCAACAAAATCAGTAACCCCACTGGCTCACGCAAAGAAATTTGGAGCATAGTTGTGCCTTTGCCATTTAGCCGAAACTGACGGATAGGCAATCGCTGACTCGCCTGAAGCTCGTCAGCGAATGACCAATAGCCGATAGCCAATAAAAATGGGACAACGAACGCCCGAACGTCTTTGCTTGCCAGATCAATTGGCTATCGGCTATTGGCTATCGGCTATATGAACGAGCCTAAGGCGAGTGAATTGCGCCTGCTCGAGACGGCACTCTATCTTGATGACGTGGGACAAGGGGTCAGATTTTATCAGGAGCTTTTCGAGTTTCCTTTGCTGAGCGGCGATGCTCAGCCCGAGGCGACCTTTGCTGCCCTGGAGTTGTCAGGTGAAGCGGTGCTGCTGCTTTTCAAGAGGGGAGTAAACGCGCAGCCGTTGGAAACCGGAGGGGGTATAATCCCTCCTCACGGCGGTGAAGGAAGGTTGCATCTGGCTTTCGCCATTTCAGCCGGCTCCTACGAATCGTGGAAAACCAAACTGATCACTCGAAGCATCCTAATCGAAAGTGAAGTTCGATGGCCGCGAGGCGGCCGAAGTCTCTACTTTCGGGATCCGGAAAGCAATCTGGTGGAATTAGCCACCCCCGGAGTTTGGAGCTTTCGCTGACTCGCCTAGGCTCGTCAGCAAATAATCAATAGCCGATAGCCGATATGAAACGGCCCTATCGGACGAGCGCAGGAATCGTTGGCTATTGGCTATCGGCTATTTGCTATTCCGAACGAGCCTAAGGCGAGTTCGGTTTGACGGCTCGGGTCAACCGGTTAGAATACTGGAACAGTAGGGTTACTACAAAGGTTCATTCCCGGTGACTACGCATTCCGCTTCTCCCAATGTATCCCCAGTCGATATTGCGATCATTGGGGCAGGTTTTTGTGGTTGTATGGTGGCTGTAAACCTGTTGCGAAAAGCGACAGAAAAGGTCGAGATCGCTTTGATCGAACGATCCGGATCGTTTGCCCGCGGCCTGGCTTACGGCACCACCGATCGATCGCATCTGCTGAACGTTCCCGCGGGAAAGATGGGTGCGTTTCCGGATGACCATGAGCATTTTTATCGATGGGCACGCGATAATCCGGAAGAACTCAGGCGACAGGGTCTGAACGAGGTGCAGCCGAGCTCCTTTCTGCCTCGAGTTCTATACGGTAAGTATCTTACTGCGCTTTTGGACCAAACGAGCAATTCGGGCAGCGCACTCCATCGGATCACAGGCGAAGCGATCGATGTGGAGCCCTTAGCCAATGACCGGTTTCGAGTCAAACTCCGGAACGCGCCGCCGCTGATCGCGCAGAATGTGGTTTTAGCATTAGGTAATTTTCCGCCTGGCGATCCGAAGCTGCGAGATCAGCGGTTTCATAGGGTGGACCGCTATCTAGAGAACCCTTGGTCTGAAGAGACTAGGAGGAAATTGGCCGGGTCAGGTGATGTCCTAATTCTTGGTTCCGGACTAACTGGCCTCGACCTGTTACTGAGCCTGGCGCCCCTGAAACATCAAGGGGTGATCCATGTGCTGTCCAGGAGCGGGCTTTTCCCCAGACCCCACCGGGTGGTTAACGGATACCCAGAGTTTTTGGATAAGGAATCGCTGCCGAGAACCGCCCGGCAAGCGTGCTATACGGTTCGGACAGAGATTGAACGGGCTAACGACGTCGGAATCGATTGGCGCGCCGTGATTGATTCTATGCGGCCTTACACCCAGCTCATTTGGAAACAATGGCCAACTGAGGAGCGGAAGCGATTTCTGCGTCACTTAAAGGCTTTCTGGGAACCGCATCGTCACCGGGCTGCTCCCGAGGTGTTGGAATTGAAATCGCGACTCGAAAAAGAGGGACGCCTCCAATGTCATCGAGGACGCATCTTGTCGATTTCAGCTGAAAAAGAGTTCCTCTCGGTTCGATTCCGTGACGCACATGCCCATACGGAGAGAGAGCTCCTTCTCGACTACGTGGTGAACTGTACCGGACCCGAATGTAACTATCATAAGCTGAAAGATCCTTTGGTAGTACAGCTGTTCAGCCGGGGGATCATTGTGCCCGACCCGTTATTCTTGGGACTCGACGTTGGGTTAGGCGGGATCATCCTGAACTTGCAAGGCGAGCGGGTGAATCATCTCTACACGCTGGGCAGCCCGCAGAAAGGCATTTTGTTTGAGACCACGGCCGTTCCGGAACTAAGGAGCCAAGCCGCCGAACTGGCAGATCGCATCTTGTACCAGTTGGAACACCGGCGAAATAGTCATGCGCTCGATCAGTCAGAGCACGCGGCGGTAGCGTTTCAGATTTAGGCGAAACGGCGCGAGTCAGCGAAACGGCGAATGGGCGAGTGGCCGAAACGGCGACACGGGGGTGCTGCTACAAATGGGACTTATGAGACTCATGAGACTAATGTGAGCTGAGACCCATTAGTCCTATAGGTCTCCTAAGTCCCATCTGTGCCAGCACCTCAAACCTTTCGCATTATCCTGGATTCCTCACTCTCCCGCAGCGCTCTCGCCCTTTCGCCCATTCGCCCCTTCGCCGTTTCGCTCCGTTCACTCTTCCGTAGCACCCTCGCCGCTCTCGCCCTTTCGCCCCGTCGCCCCTTCGCCGTTTCGCACTTTAGGGCCGAAGAATTTCATAATGACCGAGAAGAAGACCGGGGTCAGAAAGATCCCAAAGAAAGTCACCCCGATCATCCCGCTAAAGACGGCGGTACCTAAGGCTTGCCGCATTTCCGCGCCGGCACCTTTGGCGACCACCAACGGCAAAACTCCTAGAGTGAACGCAAACGACGTCATCAAAATCGGACGCAACCGGAGGCGGGCTGCATCAGTTGCTGCAATGAACCGGTCCTGACCTCGCTGCACTTCATCCCTGGCAAACTCGACGATCAGGATCGCGTTTTTGCAAGCTAACCCTACTAAGACTACAAAGCCTATTTGAGTGAAGATATCGTTATCCATCTGCCGGATAAACACACCGGCGATCGCGGCCAACAGACACATCGGAACGATGAGAATGATCGATAACGGCAGAGCCCAGCTTTCGTACAACGCAGCCAACACCAGAAACACGAACACGACGCAAAGAGGGAAGATATAAACCGCACTATTCCCGGCAATGATCTGCTGAAGCGATAGTTCCGTCCATTCAATCCCAAATTGTGGCGGTAACGTTTCCTGGCAGACCTGGTTCATTAGCTCAATGGCTTGCCCGGAGCTTAACCCGCCGACGGTGGTGCCACTGATATCGGCAGACGGATAAAGATTATAATGCATGACTTTATCCGGGCCGACGATCTCACGAGCGCTAAATAGAGTTCCTAGTGGAACCATGGAGCCGTTGCTGTTTCGGGTATACAACTGGCGAATATTGGCGATCTGATCGCGAAACTTCGGTTCTGCTTGAGCGGTTACCTGGTAAACGCGGCCCAGGAAATTGAAATCATTGACATAACTCGACCCGAGATAGGTTTGCAGCGCATCGAATACCGCATTCACCGGGACATTCAAGGTCTCGGCTTTTTTCCGGTCGATGTCCAAGTAGACCTGAGGGACATTGAAGCGGTAGCTAGTAAATAGACCGGCCATTCCCGGTTGCTCGCTGGCTTTGGCAATCACCGCATTGGTCGCGGCGTACAGGGCGGCTAACCCTGCTGACCGGCGATCCTCGATCTGAAGCTTGAATCCGCCGGCATTTCCCACCCCTCGCACTGGCGGCGGTGGAAACGCTAGAACCAGCGCATCCGGAATCCGGCTCACTTGCCGGCGTATAGCCCCTAAAATCGCGGTCCCCGATCGCGCCGGGTCGTTCTCCCTATCGGGAAATTCCTGCAACGTGGCGAAAACGGTGCAGGCGTTGGTCCGCGTCGTCCCATCCAAACCGGAATAACCTCCGATTTCAACCGTATGGGCAACACCCGGAATTTTTCGGACGATCTCTGAGATCTGCTCCTGAGCCACGCCGGTCCGTTGCAGAGAGGCGCCATCGGGTAACTGAGCCAAAATGATGAGATAGCCTTGGTCTTGCGTCGGGATAAATCCCCCCGGCACAGTTTTGAACCCCAGACCGGTCAAAAATAGGAGGCCGGCATAAACCAAAAGAACAACCGCAGCCAACCGCAAAAGCCTGGCCACGATTCGGGAATATCCGGTAGTGGTAGCAGAAAACGCCCGATTAAAAAGGCGGAAAAACCAGCCCAAGATCAGATCGAGGAGGCGAGTCAGTGGATCTGGCTTGCTCTTTTTTCCGCGCAACAGCAAGGCGGCTAACGCCGGGCTAAGCGTAAGAGAATTGAAGGCGGAGATTAGAGTCGAGACCGCAATCGTAAGCGCAAACTGCCGGTAAAACTGCCCGGTGATCCCACTGACGAACGCGGTGGGAATAAACACGGCGCTTAGGACAATGGCGATCGCCACCACGGGCCCGCCGACTTCATCCATTGCCTTGCGAGTCGCTGGTTTCGGTTCCAGTCCCTCCTCTATGTTGCGTTCAACATTCTCGACTACCACGATGGCGTCATCGACTACGATCCCGATCGCGAGCACCAATCCGAACAGGGAAAGATTGTTTAACGAGAAACCCAGCGCAGCCATCACCGCGAAGGTTCCCACCAACGACACCGGTACCGCTAACAAAGGAATAATCGTGGCGCGCCAGCTCTGGAGGAAGATCAACACCACGATCAGCACCAGGATGATGGCCTCAAACAGTGTGTGAAAAACCGCCTCGATTGACTGTTGGACGAATTGGGTAGGATCGTAAACGATCCGATATTCCAAGCCGGCGGGGAAGTAGGCACTAAGCTCTTTCATCTTCTCGCGAACGGCTTTGGAAGCGGCCAGAGCATTTGAACCCGGCAATTGGAAAATCCCCATGGCAGCTGCGGGTTTGCCATCCAAGCTGGAAGTCGTGCTGTAATCCTTGGCCCCCAGCTCAACCCGGGCAACATCGGCCAAATAGACAATTTGGCCGTTCGCCCCGCGCTTAACGATGATCTGTTTGAACTGGTCCGTCGTGATCAACCGGCCCAGCGTGTTGATCGTTAAAGTAAAATCGGTCCCTTTTGGAGCTGGCTCTGCGCCTAATTGCCCGGCAGCCACTTGCACGTTCTGCGCCTGGATCGCAGAAGTAACATCGTCAACCGTCAGGCTCCGGGCATACATTTTGTTCGGATCCAGCCAGATGCGCATGCTGTAATCCCGTTCGCCAAAGATTTGGACGTTGCCGATCCCAGTTAGTCGCGAGAGCGGATCTCTGATCTGAATCAGCGCATAGTTACTGATGTACTCCTGACTGTAAGTGTTATTGGGTGATAACAGATGCACCACCATCATTAAGTCAGGAGACTGTTTCAAGGTGGTGACTCCAAGCAGCTGCACCTCTTGCGGGAGACGAGGCTGCGCGATCGCGACCCGGTTCTGTACCAATACTTGCGCCGTATCAATATTCGTCCCCAAACTGAATGTAACCGTAATCGTCACAGTGCCGTTATTGGTCATCTGCGAGTTCATGTAGAGCATGTTCTCAACCCCATTGACCTGCTCTTCAATCGGCGTCGCGACGGTCTCTGCTAACACTTCGGGGTCCGCGCCTGGATAGGTGGCCTGGATCTGAATCTGCGGGGGTGCAATCTCCGGATACTGAGCCACCGGCAAGCCTAAGTAAGCAACGGCACCAGCCAGCACAAGCAGGATGGACAAAGCCATCGCAAAGATCGGTCGGTCGATGAAGAAATGAGAGAACTTCAAGCCGCCCTCCTAGAGACAAGGATGGCCGCGAAAAGGCACAAAAAGCGCAAAAAAAGAAAGCGGCTAAGATTTACCCAATGTACGGCTGAAGGCGGGACTAGGGGCGCAACCAAGATCATGTGAAATTCCTTTTCGCCTTTGATTTCTTTTTGCGTTCTTTGCGCCTTTTTGCGGCTATTTTCTTCTGTCTCTATTCGTGCTTGCCGTTGCTTGCCGAGCGATTGGGGATGGCCGCGCTCAGCCTATTCTTATCGTTCCCGGCGTTGTCGGCGCTTCCGGCGTTCCCGGCGTTAACCCGCGACTCCATGGCCAGCTGTTCGGTAGCGAATTTATTCATGTCGGTCTGCTCCGCGCTGACCTTTGAATTTGGACGAACTTTGCCGATACCTTCTACCACGACGGTCTCATCGCCTTGCAGGCCGCTTTGGATCACGCGTAACCCATCCACGATCGGGCCCAGCACAACTTTCTGGTATTTGGTGAGCCCATCAGGCTGGACAACTACGACATACTTCTGATCTTGGTCAGAGCCTATG
>Ga0210384_10005822_pt1 | contig 13259 bp, 13 predicted proteins | sample IncBWH2MmetaG_FD_160574 | JGI IMG/M metagenome (GOLD analysis project Ga0210384, IMG submission 160574) | Forest soil microbial communities from Barre Woods Harvard Forest LTER site, Petersham, Massachusetts, United States - Inc-BW-H-2-M | ecosystem: Environmental > Terrestrial > Soil >... | reverse complement strand
GCGGAAATCGATGGGGCCGCGGCGCCTGGATACAGCTCCGGTCAAGGCCTCAAGTCGATGGAGGAGTTGGCTAAGCAGAACATGCTGCAAGGCATGTCGTTCAGCTGGACCGGTCTGGCTCTGGAGGAAGTCGAAGCCGGAGGCAAGGCAATCATCATTTTCGGCCTGGGACTTCTGGTGGTGTATCTCACGCTATCGGCGCAATACGAGAGCTTCGCGCTGCCGTTCATCATCCTGCTGGCTGTCCCCATGGCGGTGCTGGGCGCTCTGATCTTCATCTCCATGCGCGGCCTGGTGGACGACGTTTATGTGCAAATCGGTCTGGTGATGCTGATCGGGCTCTCGGCGAAGAACTCAATTCTCATCGTCGAATTTGCCGAACAATTGATCGAGCAAGGGCGATCCGTCACAAATGCGGCGATTGAGGCAGCCGAGTTGCGCTTGCGCCCGATCCTGATGACATCGTTTGCCTTCGTCCTCGGCGTGCTGCCCCTCTATTTCGCAACCGGCGCCGGCAAGATCGGTCGGCACTCGGTCGGAACCGCGATCGTTGGCGGCATGTTGTTCTCCACCGTCCTCAACCTCTTCTTTATTCCGGTGCTGTACGTTATTGTCAAAGGATTGCTGGTTTCATTTTCGGCAAAAAAGGAAGCAGAAACCAGAGAGGCAGCGCAAGTTGGATAATTGGTTCATGACTGGTTCGCTCGTGACGCCGACGAAGACAAACTGCCACGCGAGGAGCGCGGTGCATGTTTGAGAGTATTCTCTGCGAAGTAACGGAATACGATCCCGGCGTTCTTGAGTCGATGATTGGGCTCGCGGTCGAAATTGCTCGCGAGGGTCGAGAGGGAAGGCGCGTTGGCACCCTGTTCATGCTGGGAGATGAGGATGCCGTGCTCGCCAGATCCCGACCGTTGATTCTAGATCCGCTGTTGGGGCATCCCGAGTCTTCGCGCCACGTCACCAATCTCAATCTCCGGGGGACCATAAAGGAATTGGCGCAGTTGGATGGCGGTTTCGTGGTGAGTCGTGACGGAATTGTCCTTTCCGCGTGCCGCTACCTCGACGCCGCAGCCGCACTCGGGGATGTGCCGCTGGGACTCGGCAGCCGCCACATTGCCGCCGCCAACATGAGTGCTGTGACCAAGGCGGTAGGCATTGTGGTTTCTGAGAGTTCGGTGGTGCGACTTTTCTGTCATGGACAACTGGTCGGCGAAATCATTCCGGAGCTTTGGATGACGGATCATGCCCCCCATCTTCGTGGTGCCGTGAATCGGGAACAAGTCGGTGAGTTGACGGTGCTGACGCCAAGTCGGCGACGAACCTCAGTCGCGAGGTAAGAGCGATTCGCAGCTATACGGAACCGAAACGCTGGGACTCACCGCCAGATCCTGACCGAAAAAGCGCTACCGACGAACCAGCGGCCGTGTCAGTCTACCGGTTTGTAATCGCAGGCGTCGCGGCAGGCGTCGCAGTAAAGGAGGCCGTCGGTGCAGAGGCGCACGGAGAGTTCGGACTGGCAGAACATGCAGTATTTTTCGCATCCGCAACCCGCTTCAGGCCGCTCACATTGGACGCAGACGACACGACTTAGGCTCGGTTTAGAGGACATGGTTGGAGTTTAGTTCGGCCGAGGCAGGGGAGGAACGTAACGGAAGTCACCCAAAGGCAGGTCTCAGGTGTGAGGTCCCGGACCTCAGGAAAAGCAACCCGGTGTTTCCGTCACGATCTTGTCATCTCCGATCTTGGTTTCCTGACACCTTGCAGCTGAGACCTGCCTTTGATTTGCTGCCTTTCCCGCCCGGATGTTAAGTTAATCAGTTCCAGTTCCGGCGCCCAGCCACTGTCTAACCGAGGTTTTTCTTGTCCGTTGTCGAGGCCGCCATTGTCCGCAAGACTGCGCTGAACGCTGTCCATCGCCAGATGGGCGCGAAGATGGTGGATTTTAACGGCTGGGACATGCCGGTGGAATACCCTGCGTCGATCGGGTGCGGCATTGTCGCCGAGCACATGGCGGTGCGCACCGGCGTCGGCATTTTTGACGTCAGCCACATGGGGGATATCCGGTTGGCCGGGCGGGAAGCGCTCGCCGCCGTGCAGCACATCTCGATGAATGACGCGTCGCGCCTCGCGATCGGGCAGGCGCAGTATTCGGCGTTGCTTTATCCGCAAGCAACGTTTGTGGATGACGTCATCGTCCACCGGTTGGCCGAGGACGAGTACCTGCTTGTAATTAACGCCGGCACGCGAGAGAAGGACTTCAGTTGGGTGCGCGACAGCACGCGCCAGTTTGACTGCGCGGTTGAGAATCTATCGGATGACTTCACGCAGATTGCGATTCAGGGGCCGAAGGCGGTCGATCTGCTGCAAAAGTTGACAGACGCCAACCTAAGCGCGGTGAAGTTCTACTGGGTGACGCGCGGGAACATCCTACTCGTTGACAAGTCGATCCGCCGCTACTTGTTCGACACTCTCATCGCACGGACGGGCTACACGGCCGAAGATGGATTCGAGATTTACGTTCCTTCGGACGAAGCCACGAGCACGTGGGTCTGGAACCGGATTTTGGAGGTGGGCAAACAGTTTGGCGCGATTCCCTGCGGTTTGGGTGCGCGCAACACGCTGCGCCTTGAAGGCAAGCTGCCACTCTACGGACACGAAATCTCGGACACGATCAATGTGTGGGAAGCGGGACTGGATCGTTTCTGCAAGATGGAGAAGCCGGATTTTATTGGGCGCGCGGCTCTGGAGAAGGCGAAAACGGAAGGCGTAAAGAAAACGTTGGTCGGGCTCGAAATGGTCGATCGAGGAATCGCCCGCGACGGATACAAGATCCTGGACGAGGCCGGACGCGAGATCGGCTATGTCACCAGCGGTTCTCCCGCGCCGTTCTTGAAGAAGAATATTGCGTTAGCATATGTTCCGCCCGCGCAGTCTGCGATTGGAAGTACGGTAACCGTCGAAATCCGCGGACAGGGCGTGAGAGCGCAAGTGGTACCAACGCCGTTTTATAAGCGTCCGAAGAAGTCGTAGCGCCGCCGTCTCGGCGGCTGTCCGGCGGACGTCCTCGGCCGCCGCGCCGAGGGCAGGATGCCCTCGGGACAGCCGGCAAGATGCCGGCGCTACAAGCTAAGAGCCAGGAGCCAAAAAGCCGATATGCCTTACCCAACCGACCGCAAGTATACGAAAGAACATGAATGGATTACTGCTGACGGCACCATCGGCATCACGCACTACGCCCAGGATTCTCTCGGTGACATCGTCTTCGTGGAACTGCCCAAGGCAGGGACCGAGATCACAACGGGGAAGCCCTTCGGCACGGTGGAGTCGGTAAAAGCCGTGTCCGATTTGAACGCTCCGGTTTCTGGGACGGTCATTGCCGTGAATGAAGATCTGGCAACGTCCCCAGAGAAGGTTAATAAAGATGCGCACGGAGCCTGGATGGTCAAGATCAAGGTGAAGGATCCAGCGGAGATGAATGCGTTGCTCTCGGCGGCAGACTACGAGAAATTTGTGAGCGAAGAGGCGGCGAACTAAACGACGATTGCAGAGGTCAGATTGCAGAATTGAAACCCTGGTTCCATCGATGACTGAGGGCCGGTTTTCACCTCTGCAATCTGACCTCTGCAATCGTTTCAGCTACTGATTACATCTAAAGAAAGTTCCTATGAGATATCTGCCTAAATCTCCCGCGGATCGCGCCGCCATGCTGAAGGCGATCGGGATCGGTTCGGTGGACGAACTCTTCTCACCGATTCCCGCCGAATACCGTCTGGCGCGCGACCTCGCGGTCCCCCGGCAAATGGCGGAGTCGGAAATTGTCGACTGGTTCAAGCAACGCGGTAAGGAAAACGGCGAAGGTTACACCAGTTTCCTCGGAGCCGGAGCTTACTTTCATTACCGCCCAGTCGTCATTGATGCGCTGGTGCAACGCGGCGAATTCCTTACCTCCTACACACCGTATCAGGCGGAGTTTGCTCAAGGGACGCTGCAGGCCATCTTCGAGTTCCAGACGATGATTTCCGAACTCACCGGCATGGACCTGGCCAATGCCTCGATGTATGACGGCTCAACGGCCGCTGCCGAGGCCGTGATGATGGCGGTCCGCATCACGGGCAAGGATTCGGCGGTGATCGTGCGGAACCTGCATCCTGAGTATCGCGAAGTGCTCAACACCTACGCGACGCACCAGGAGATTCCGCTGAAGACGGTCTCGTTCACGGACTCTGGACAGATCGATCTAAAGGAACTCGAGAAGGCCGTGGGCGACGATACGGCGTGCGTCCTGATTCAGTCGCCGAATTTCTTTGGGACCATTGAAGACGTCGAGGCGATTGCCGAGATCGCCCACAAACGCGGAGCGCTGCTGATTGTCTCGATCGCCGAAGCGGTCTCGCTAGGGATTGTGGAACCGCCGCGCGCCGCCGACATCGTGGCCATGGAAGCGCAGTCGTTCGGAGTGCCGGTCGGATTCGGTGGTCCCTACTGCGGCGTGCTCGCCACAAAGGAAAAATTCGTAAGGCAAATGCCGGGGCGCCTGGCGGGCCAGACCGTCGACAAGAATGGCAAACGCGGATTCGTGCTGACGCTGGCCACCCGCGAACAGCACATCCGGCGCGAGAAGGCGACTTCGAATATCTGCACCAACCAGGCGCTGGTCGCGCTGATGGTCAACATTTTCATGACCGTGTACGGCAAGATCGGTTTGCGCGAACTGGCGAAGCAGAATCTGGCAAAAACCGCATACGCGGCCGATCAGTTTAGCAAACATGCGAACCTGCTTTTCGCTGGTGCGCCACGATTTAATGAGTTCGTGGTCCGCACCAGCGAAGATCCTTACGCCATCAACTCGCGCCTGCTGGGACATAAGATCGTCGGTGGCCTGCCGCTGAAGAAGTTTTACCCTGAGCTTGGTCATGCCGCCCTGTGGTGCTGCACCGAATTGACCACGCGTTCGATGATTGATACCGCGGTCGGCCTCGTCGCCGAGAGCGAACGCTCGGTTCTTAGCAAAGACGCCGAACCGGAAGAGGTGGTGAGATGACGACGAAGCACATGACTCGCAAAGCGACGCGTCACATCAGCCAGAACGAAGGATTGATTTTCGAAAAGTCGTCGCCCGGCAAGGCGGCTTGGAAGCTGCCGCCGCTCGATGTTCCGGAAGTCGACACGGCGAAGCTGCTGGGCAAGCAGGAGCGAAAAGATCTTGGCGATATGCCCGAAGTCAGCGAGATCGAAATCATCCGCCACTTCACGCGGCTCTCGACTTGGAATTACGCCATCGATCTCGGCATGTATCCGTTGGGCTCTTGCACCATGAAGTACAACCCGCGCGTCAACGAATTTGTGGCGCGCGTCGAAGGCCTCGCCAACGGACATCCCTATCAGGCGGAGAAGATTTCGCAAGGCGCTTTGCGCATCATGCAGGCGCTGAGCGACTGCCTGCTTGAGATCACCGGCATGGACGCGGTCACTCTGCAACCGGCCGCAGGGGCGCAAGGCGAACTCACTGGATTGCTGATGGTGCGTGCTTATCATGAGTCGAAAGGAAATGCGCGCAAAAAGATTCTGATTCCCGACTCGGCGCATGGAACCAATCCCGCGACGGCGGCAACCGTGGGCTACGCGGTCGAAAATTTAAAATCCAACGACCGCGGCATGGTCGACGTGGCGGCGCTCGCCGCGCAGATGAATGAAGATGTCGCGGCGCTGATGGTCACGAATCCGAATACGCTGGGCGTTTTCGAGCAGGAAATACACAAGATTGCCGACCTCATGCACGCCAAGGGCGGACTGCTCTACATGGACGGCGCCAACATGAACGCACTGGTCGGGAAAGCGCGGCCCGGAGATTTTGGCGTTGATGTCATGCATCTGAACCTGCACAAGACTTTTTCCACGCCGCATGGCGGAGGCGGTCCCGGCTCCGGTCCGGTCGCGGTGAAGAAAAGTCTGGCGCCGTTTCTGCCGACGCCGGTCGTCATCACCAAGCCGGATGGCACGCTGGGTTTCGAATACAACCGTCCGCAGTCGGTCGGTCGCGTGCGCGCGTTCTACGGAAATTTCGGCATGTTCATCCGCGCGCTCGCTTACATCTTTGCCAACGGACCGGACGGCCTTCGCCAGACGACGGAAGACGCGGTGCTCAACGCGAACTACATCCGCAAGGGACTCGAAGGCGCTTACGATCTGCCGTACTCGACGCCGTCCATGCATGAAGTCGTCTTCAGCGACAAGGTGCAGGCGAAAAAAGGCGTGAAGACGATGGACCTCGCCAAGCGACTGATCGATTACGGATTCCATCCTTATACTACGGCGTTCCCGCTGATCGTCGCGGGCGCGCTGATGATCGAGCCGACCGAGAGCGAGCCCAAAGAAGAACTCGATCTGTTCATCGAAGCCATGAACTCGATCGCGGAAGAGGTGGAAGAAGATCCGCAGTTCGTGCTCGACGCCCCACACAGCACGCGCATTTCCCGTCTGGACGAGACTGCGGCGGCGCGCAAACCGGTGCTGCGCTGGAGGCCCTAATTCGTGCGGGGACGGGCGCCCTCGCCCGTCCAAGCCGAAGCCAGCTCGGCTCTGCAGGCAGCGCCCGTCCCTGAAAGGACCTCCGATCTCAGGAGATGTTGGCATGGCTGATACGAATCCCCAGTTCTCCGCAGTGCCTTGCTAGAATCACCTAAGTCCACCCCCTATGCCTGACGATCCGGCCAGCTCCGAAACTGCCCGTCAACTGGCCGAACACCATTACTACGCCGCGCTCGATCTGGTTCTCGAAGGCCACCACGACCAAGCGGTCGAGGAGTACCGGCAGGCGGTAGCGGCTGATTCGAAGTTCACCGACGCGCTGCATGGACTGAGCCGGGCACTGCAGGACCTCAACCGCTTCGACGAAGCCATCGAAGTTGCCCAACAAATCTCGCATATCGATCCCGACGACATTCTGGCGCACACCAGCCTTTCGATCCTGTATCAGAAGAAGGGAATGGTCCCCGAGGCCGAGGCCGAAGGAAACAAGGCGCGGGTGCTGGGGTGGAAGCAGCAGTTGAAAGGAAGCATGCCGCCTGGAACGTTAAACAAATGAAATACCTCATCGTCTGCGAAAAATCTCCGACCGGCCGGGGCCCATACGCTCCCGACTTGCCGGGCCTTGGCGCTGCGGGCAAAACGCCCGACAAAGTGAAGGATCTCATCCGCGAGTCGGTTGAGTTTCACTGGGAAGGCGTGCGCGCACACGGCGATCCCATTCCTGCGCCTAGCGCGATGACTGGATCCATCACGATCGACGATGGCCTCGCGGGTGGCGGGAAACGATGATGGCAGGTCGGGTGTACCAAAGCCAGTCGCGCGCCGCGCTACAATAGTAACGGAGTTTCCTATGCGTGAAGTCGTTGTGGTTTCTTCCGTACGCACTCCCGTAGGTCGCGCGTTCAAGGGGACGCTGCGGGCTACGCGTCCTGATGAATTGGCTGCCATCGCGATCAAGGGCGCTTTGGATCGTGTGCCGCAGCTTGATCCCAGGGAAATTGAAGATGTCATCCTGGGCTGCGCCATGCCCGAAGCGGAGCAGGGGATGAACGTGGCTCGCATTGCTTCGCTGCGCGCCGGGCTGCCGGTCGAGGTGTCGGCAGTGACCATTAATCGGTTTTGCTCGTCCGGCTTGCAGGCGATTGCCATGGCGGCGGAGCGCATCATGAGCGGCGGCGCCGAAGTAATGGTGGCGGGCGGCACGGAATCGATGTCGATGATCCCCATGGGCGGCAACAAAATTTCGCCGAACCCCTGGCTGGTAGATCATTATCCGGATGCTTATCTTTCGATGGGCCTGACGGCGGAGCGGTTGGCGTCGCGCTTCGGCATCACACGCGAGCAGTGCGACGCGTTTTCGTTGCGCAGCCATCAGAAAGCGCTGGCGGCGATTGCGGCGGGCAAGTTCGAAGAGGAGACTGTTGCGGTGCCGGTGAGTTTTACTACTCCGAATGGATCGAAGCCGAAGCGGCAGGAAATTTCTTTCCAGGTCGACGAGGGCCCGCGCGCCGATACTTCGATCGAGGCTCTGGGCGCGCTGAAGGCGGCGTTTCACGTAAAGGGCGTGACCACGGCAGGGAATTCTTCGCAGATGTCGGATGGCGCGGCAGCAGCGGTGGTGATGTCGGCCGAGCGAGCGAAGGCTCTGGGAATTATTCCGCTGGCGCGCTACGTCGCGTTCGCCACCGCCGGATACAAGCCAGAAGAAATGGGACTGGGTCCGGTGTTTGCCATCCCGAAGGCGCTGAAACTGGCGGGGTTGAAGCTCTCGGATATCGACGTGATCGAACTGAACGAGGCGTTTGCGGCGCAGTCTTTGGCGGTGGTCCGGGAAGCCGGGCTTGATTCGGAGCGCGTGAATCCGAATGGGGGAGCGATCGCTTTGGGGCATCCCCTGGGATGTACAGGGGCGAAGCTGACGGCCAGCGTGATTCGCGAATTGAAACGCCGCCAGGGACGCTATGGCATGGTGACCATGTGCGTCGGCGGAGGGATGGGCGCGGCTGGGATTTTCGAAAGGCTCTAACCACAAGGGACACCGAGGCCACGGGGGAGCGCCACCGCGGAAACCTTCTAAGGCATGGTCTAGATACCGGCAAAGATGAAATAATCCCTCTGTGTTTCCCGGTGTTCCTCCGTGTCCCCTGTGGTGAAAGGTTTTGACTATGGCGACAACTGCAATCCCGAAGTCCAAGATTCTCGGCGGCAGCTTCCTGCTTGAAGAACGGCAGACTGCCGATGTGTTCACCCCAGAAGATTTTTCCGAGCAGCACCAGATGATCGGGCAGACGGCTGAAGAATTTGCCGTCAACGAGATTCTGCCCCAAGCCGAGAAAATCGAGCACAAGGATTACTCGATTTCACGCGATCTGCTGAAAAAGGCCGGCGACCTTGGACTCAGCGGCGTCGAGATTCCCGAGGCCTATGGCGGCCTTGAAATGGACAAAGTCACCGCCGCCATCATCGCCGATCACATCGCCAAGTACGCCGGGTTCGCAACGACTTGGGGCGCGCACAGCGGCATCGGCTTGTTGCCGATCGTTTATTTCGGCACCGAAGAGCAGAAGAAAAAATATTTGCCGAGACTGGCCGGGGGAGAAATTGTGGGCGCGTACGCGTTGTCGGAAGCGACTTCCGGCTCCGACGCCCTCAATTGCCGCGCCCGAGCCGTGCTTTCCCCCGAAGGCAGAGACTATGTGCTGAATGGCGAGAAGATGTGGATCACCAACGCGGGCTTTGCCGACCTGTTTACGGTGTTCGCGAAAATTGACGGCGAGAAGTTTTCGGCATTCCTGGTCGAAAGAACTTTTCCGGGATTTTCCGTCGGCGCGGAAGAGCACAAAATGGGTATTCGCGGATCTTCAACCTGCCCCATCATTCTCAATGACTGCAAGGTGCCGGTCGAAAATCTGCTTGGCGATATTGGCAAGGGCCACGTCATCGCTTTCAACATTCTGAACATAGGACGCTTCAAACTCGGCGCAATGTGCGTGGGCGGAGCGCGGGTTTCGCTGGAGAGTGCTGTGGCCTACGCCAAACAGCGCAAGGCGTTCGGCAAGACGATCGGCGATTTCGGGCTGGTACGGGAAAAGATTGCGAACATGGCGACGCTGATCTACGTCGGCGAGTCGCTCGTCTATCGCACGGTCGGGATGATGGATGCGCTGCTTTCGGAAATCGACTCGGCGAGCCCCGGCGCCGCAAAAGAGCGGCGCAAGGCGATCGAAGAATATGCGGTGGAGTGCTCGATCCTGAAAGTCTGGGGATCGGAGATGATCGATTACGTCGTCGACGAGACGGTGCAGATCTATGCCGGCTACGGGTTTGTGGAAGAGTATCCGGCGGAGCGGGCTTACCGCGATGCTCGCATCAACCGCATTTTTGAGGGCACGAACGAAATCAACCGGCTAATCATCACGGGATTCCTGCTGAAACGGGCGATGAGCGGGCAGTTGCCGCTGATGCCGGCGATCAAGAAGTTGATGGACGAAGTGCTGAGCGGCCCGTCGCTCGGCGAGGAGATCGAGGGTCCGTTGGCAGAAGAAAGAAAGCTGGTCGCGCAGGCGAAGAAGCTTGGCCTGTTCGTCTCCGGCGCAGCCACGCAGAAATACATGCAGACGATCCAGGATCAGCAGGAAGTGATGGGTGCGATCGCCGACATGACGATCGAGATTTACGCCATGGAATCGGCCGTGTTGCGCGCGCAGAAGATGGTCGAGGGCGTTTCTTCTTCCAACCAGGGGGAAGCGGCGGCTGCGCTGCCGATTGCGATGACGCGCGTCTATCTAACGCAAGCGATGGAGAAGGTCGAAGCGGCGGCAAAGAAGGTCATTGCCGACGTGGCGGAGGGTGACATGCTGCGGACGCAACTGGCGATCGTGCGGAGGTTGTCCAAGCACGAGCCGTTCAACACGATTGCGCTGCGCCAGCAGATTGCGCAGAAGACGATTGAGCGGGGCAAGTATACGCTGGCGTAGGCATGAGGAGTCGATTCATCCACTAGAGGGATTTGTGTCTATCCGGCCGGGCGGGGGCGCCCGGCCCTCCACCAGGCAAATCCGGCGCGACATCTGCTACAACTATCCGCATGATCCTCCGCAGACTGTCGGTCGTCGCCTCTGCTGTGCTTGCAATCGCCTCCACTCTCACCGCCCAATCCAACTCTGCTCTACAGGACTCTGCCACCTTCGACCCCGACGGCACCGCGCATGTCAGGCGCGTCATTCCGACGGCGGCGACCATCAGTCCTGAAGCGCGGAAGTGGCTGGAATCGCTCAACCGAGAATCGCTGAACCAGGAGAAAGCGGGGCCGGAGACGCTTGCCGAACGCCGCACGCGCACCGATGCCTGGCGCAAGCAAGACTCCGCCGAGGCGCGCACGCGTTATCCCGTCAATGTGGAGGGAACCAGTACGGCGGGCGTCCGCACCGACATCATTACGCCGCTCTCCGCTCCGGTCAACAATCGCGTGCTCATCAATCTGCACGGTGGCGGATTCAACTCCGACTCCGGCTCGTTGATTGAAGGTGTCCCGATCGCGAATCTCGCCAGGATTAAAGTCGTCTCCGTCTACTATCGTCTCGCCCCGGAGAATCCGTTCCCGGCCGCTGTAGACGATGTTGTCGCGGTCTATAGAGAGTTGTTGAAAACGTACAAGCCGCGCAACATTGGAATTTATGGCACGTCGGCGGGAGCCATCTTGACCGCCGAAGTTGCGGTCCGCCTCCGACAGCTTGGACTCCCGCTGCCCGCCGCGCTCGGAATTTTCTCCGGCCTTGCCGACTTCAGCCGCGTCGGCGACTCCCGGCAGATGTTCACTCTCAAGGGTCTTCCCGGGCAACTGGAACCGGTCGATCCGAGCCATTTACCCGACGATCCGTACGTGGGCAAAATCGATCGCAAGGACCCGGTCCTCTCGCCCATCTTTGCCGACCTGCGCGGTATGCCGCCCACCCTGCTCGTCACTAGCACGCGCGATCTCCTCTTGAGTGATACGGCCACGTTTCATCGCGCCTTGCTGCATGCCGGTGACGATGCGCGACTGGTCGTCTTTGAGGCGCTCCCCCACTCTTTCTGGTACAACTTCAACCTTCCCGAGACAGCCGAGGCGCTTCAAATCATGGCCAACTTTTTCGACCAAAAAGTTGGGCGCTAGAAGTCCGTTTCTTTCGGGGACGTGAAATGTATCTCAGTTGGGACTCACTCGAACCAGCCGCTGCGGTAAGCCAGCCACCAGGAAATGTATCCGATGGGGATGGTCGCACCCAAAGCCCACCAGAGCGGCAGAATGAAATCGGCGGCAAGCCCGAGCACGGTGAACGAGAGCCAGAAGATCTTGCGCTCCATGCTCTGGATTGTAAGTCGTTTCCGCCTTTTACGATCTGGGCAGGAGGCCTGAAGGAAAACTTCGGTTTCCGATCACAAAATCCTCGTAGAGACGGGGCTTGCCCCGTCTCCTTTGAACGCGGCAAGACGGGCCGCAAGCCCGCGTCTCTAGAGGAAATCAGGCTTTGGGCTTCAGTGCTTCCATTACACTTTGAATCAACTCTTTGGCATCGGTAAGGTTTTTCATGATGATCTGCACATCCATCACCGGCTTGCCCGGCCAGCGCTGGCTCTGGCAGTAGACGCCGTGCTGCCCGACGAGGGCCATCGCGTCGGTGACCAGGTCCATGGTGACAGCGAGGCGTCCGCGAGGCAGGCCCATGCGCTGTTCGAAGTGTTCCAGTTCTTCCTGCTTTTCGTTGAAGACGGCCATGGACAAATTGTAGTGGGGATGTAGGTATAATTCAGCAATTAGCACTTAGCCGTTAGCTCAGAAGCACCAGAACCCTGCGGATCGGGTTTTCTCGTGTCAGCCAGGTGATGGAGCGAGGTGCGAAATTCCGAGCCAAATGCTACTTGCTAAATGCTACTTGCTCTCTCAGGAGGAACAGAATAATGAGGAAGTTCGCCTTAATCGCAGTCTCACTCTTCGCGGTCGCAATGTTCGCTTCGGCGCAAATGAACATGTCCGATGACAAATCCAAGAGGCCCAGTCCGCCGGCCAGCGCGGCTTGCAAGTTTTCAGACGGCAAGACCATAAAGATCGATTATTCCAGTCCGCGAGCGAAAGGACGGAAGATTTTCGGGGAGGCGAGCGAGAAGGCGCTCGTGCCATACGGACAGATTTGGCGCACCGGCGCGAATGATGCGACTACCTTCGTTACCGATACGAATGTGACGGTCGGAGGCAAGGCTGTGCCCGCGGGCAGCTACACCATCTTTACTGTACCTAAGGCCGATGCATGGTCGTTGGTCATTAGCAGGAAGACGGGCGAGTGGGGAACGGACTATCCCGGAGAGAAGGAAGATTTGGTGCGTGTGCCGATGACTGTTTCGAAAACTTCTGCACCGGTCGAGAATTTCACCATCGCGTTCGACCAGGCGGGCAGCAAATGCACGCTGCGCACCGAGTGGGAAAACACCCGCACCAGCGTCGAGATCACCAAATGACCGCGTGATCTTTCCTTCCGGTGGAGCGCCGGGCGTCCTCGCCCGGCAGGATGGGCAAGGACACCCCTCCCTCCACCGTGCTTTCAGTTCGCGCCGCCGCCTGGCGCTATACTGGAGCCCGATGCGGACGATGATGCGCTTTCTTTGGAACTCCACCCGTGGCCACCGGATTACTCCGTGGCGCAGTCCCTATCTGCTATGGCGGATCGAGACCTACACCGGCGTCAAAATGA
>Ga0210384_10005820_pt1 | contig 13262 bp, 10 predicted proteins | sample IncBWH2MmetaG_FD_160574 | JGI IMG/M metagenome (GOLD analysis project Ga0210384, IMG submission 160574) | Forest soil microbial communities from Barre Woods Harvard Forest LTER site, Petersham, Massachusetts, United States - Inc-BW-H-2-M | ecosystem: Environmental > Terrestrial > Soil >... | reverse complement strand
AAATCTTCTGTCCAAAGGAGTTAGCTAGGTTATTCGAGCTGACCCGCGAACATTTTCCCCTTCAGGGTAGTGCTCGAGGCGATCAGGGTCAAGCAGAATCGCGTTCAGGAATCACGCAACGAAGGCAGGATGAGACAGCGCTATGCCGAAGCCACAGATCTCGAAGGCAAAAAGTGGAGCGACGATGAAAATGGAATTGCTGCGCTTCAACGGCGCTGTCGAGCGGGATCCTGCCATTGATGCGTGGATGAAAGAGCATGCCGGTGAATTGGGAGCTATCGCGCAGCAGTGGTTTGAGGTGATGCGAAAATGCGGGGACGAAGTCCGGGAGCTTTTGCATGACGGCTGTCCGGTGGCATGTTTGGGAGACGCGCCCTTTGGCTACGTCAACGTATTCGCTTCGCACGTAAATGTGGGGTTCTTTCACGGCGCAGCGCTGCGGGATCCGGCGCACCTGCTGCAAGGCACCGGCAAGTTCATGCGCCATGTGAAGTTGAGACCGGGAGCGGCCACAAACGCCGCAGAGCTGAGCAGGCTCATCGATACGGCGTACGCGGATATAAAGGCACGCGTGGAAAACGGGTAGGTCGGAAAAGCGCGCGGCGGAGCCCGCGCAAAATTCCGGCTGGAAACTCATCGCATTCCCCCATCGGGAGGAAATAATGGTGCCAGACCCATCTGTCCCCGCATTTGCGCCAAGCCCCCGCTCTGAAGCAGCGGCTTTTACGGAGCGCTGAAGGCACTGCTCCGCCCGACGACGGGCTTGCGCCATGCCTGAAGGCATGGCCTCAGCAGAGATACCCAACCGTCGACGCGACGAGCGGGCAGCTGAGTCGTGGTAACGCACCAGCACGATCATCCGCTAAACTCGAGAGCGGGCTACGGCACAATTTCAAATACAGTGCCCTTGGATTTGCGGCCGCCGTTGTGGGTTACACCGTATAGATTGCCGGTCGCATCGAGCACCAAGCCTACATAGGGGGTATTGCCATCGGTGGGGCTGCCGCTGAAGCTATGGAGCAATGTCTCGTTCCAAACGCCTCCGCCAGCGGGCGTCAATTTGAAGGCGGTGCCGAGGTTGTGAGCGCCACCGTTGGCCGTCGTCCCACAGAGGTCGCCAGAGGCATCGAAGATGAGGCTGGCAAAGGGGGCGCTGCCGTCACCGGCCTGGAGGTCGCCAAACAGGTGTAATACCGTCATCGTCCAAATGCCGCCGGTGGCTGGCGTCAGTTCGAAGACGCCGCCGCCACCGTACTGCCCGCCCTGAGTGGTGGTGCCGTAGAGATTTCCCGAGGAATCGAGGAGCAAACCGCCGACGGGATTGTAAGTGAAGCTGTCGTTAAGATTGAAGCTGTGTAGTACTTGTTCCGTGTAACCGGTCGAGCTGGTCTTTAAGGCGAACACTGCGCCGCTGTTGTTGGTCCCGCCGGCCGAGGTAGTGCCGTAGAGGTTGCCGGCTGCATCCAGCGTGACACCTGATGCGGGATCGTATCCGTCAGTGCCGTTGTTGTTGAAGCTATACAAAATCTTCTCGGAATAGCCTCCGCCGGTTTTCGGGGACAGCTCAAAGACAGTGCCCTGGCCATACGCGCCGCCCTGCGATGTGGTGCCGAAAAGATTGCCGAACGCATCGCTGACTACGCCACTCCCATACGGGTTTACGCCATCGGCGCCGCTATTGTTGAAGTTGTGCAGAACCTTCTCGGTCCACTTGCCGCCGGTCGCGGGACTGAGTTCAAACACGATTCCAGAACTATGTGTTCCTCCTACGGTCGTGGTGCCATAGAGATTGCCGGAGGAGTCCAATAGCAGGCCAGCGTTCGGGAGCTGACCGTCAGTGCCTTTGCCGAAGACGTGCAATAGTGTCGTGGTCCAACCTCCGCCGGACTTTGGCGATAACTCGAATACGGTCCCGGCGCCGTAGGGACCGCCGAAGTAGGTCGTACCAAAGAGGTCGCCAGAGGAATTGAAGAGTAAGACGCCATTGGGACTGGCTCCGTCATTGGTGGTGGCGCCGAAGTTGTGCAGGAGCGTCTCTGTCTGGGCGATGGCGCGTGTGGCGGTCAGGAATGGGGTTAGGGCAAGAATCGCCAGCGCCACAATAGCGCCGGTGAAACTTTTTGGGTTTCGCATGGGTGATTCTCCTTGAGATCAAAACTACGAATGGTTTCGCTACCTCGATCCAGGATCTCTAAGTGGACGCAAACCGAGTAGCGAAGACGTGAGAATGTGATCTCACTTGGGGAGGAGAAAGAAATATAGCCCGGCAGCTTTCGGGAGTCAAGAGTGTTGGGGGGAGCATGGAGGACTCGGACAAGAACCGCGGCGTGGCCAGGCAAAGGGAATTGCATTAGCCGCGTGGCGTATGTTGCGGGAAATGGCGTCTATGCTAGGATGCTAGGTTCGGGTTGTGCAACTTCCTGAGGTACCAATCCTGGAGGAATCTTTTATGCGTAAGCGTTGGTTGGTGTGTGCGTTGATGGGTGCGTTGATAGGAACGATGGCGTGGGGACAGGCCCAGCCGGCGGCAGCGCCGGCGCCGCAAGCTCCGCCGGCGCAGGCCATGCCGGGGATGGCGATGCCGGGACAAGCTCCGGCGGCGGAGACTAAGCCGCCTGTGGAAGTTCCCATGTCTGCGGTGGTGCTGACGATCAAGGGCGTGTGTCCGGCTACGACGACGGGTACGTCGAAGACGGCGGCGACTCCGAAGACCGCTGCGCCTGCCGCGAAGAAGCCCACGGATTGCAAGACGGAGATGACGCGGGCGCAGTTTGAAAAGATTGCCAGCGGGCTTTCGTCGAACATCACACCGCAGCTAAAGCGGCAACTGGAGCAGGCGCTGCCGCGGTTCATGGCGATGTCGGAGGCGGCGAAGAAGAAGGGGCTGGATAAGAGTCCGCGCTACCTGGAGACGTTGAAAATTGCGAAGATGCAGATTCTGACGACGGAGCTGCAACGTCAAGTACAGGAAGAGGCGGACAAGATTCCGGCGGCGAAAGTGGAAGAGGCTTACAAGAAAAGTCCTGAGGCCTATGAGCAGTTCTCGCTCGACCGTTTGTTCATCCCACGCTACAAGCAGGTGCAGGCGGAGGACAAGGATGACGAGAAGGAAGGCGAGAAGCTGACCGAAGAGCAGCAGAAGGTAAAGGAAGCGGCGGAGAAGGCACGTCAGGAAAAGGGCGAGCAAGAGTTGAATGCTCTGGCCGACGGCCTGCGGGCACGAGCCGCGAAGGGCGAGGATATCGCCAAGCTGCAGAAAGAGGCGTTCGAAGCGGCGGGACAAAAAGTGGAGAATCCGACAGTCAATTTGCCCAAGGTGCGGCGGACGGGACTGCCTCCGGCACACGCAGCAGTGTTTGATCTAAAGGCGAGCGAAGTTTCGGCAGTGATCAGCGACAACGGTGGACACTACGTTTACAAGGTGGTGAGCAAGGAAGTTCTGCCGCTGGAACAGGTGAAGGATGAGATCCACAACAAATTGAAGAATGAAAAGCAGAAGGCCATGATGGATGAGTACACGAACTCGTTCAGCTCGGTGCCAAATGAGGATTACTTTGGTCCAGCAGCACCGGCGGGACCGCCGCAGCGCGGGCCGCGTGGGCGGATGCCGATGCCTCCGGGGCCACAGGGACCGCCTCAAGGTGCACCGCAGCAAGCTGCGCCACAGGGTCCGGCAACGCAGGCGCCGCCTCCGGCGGCACCTCCGACGAAGCCGAATTAGGTTGCCTCAGGGGCTGAAGCCCTTATCTCTATCTCTACCGGCCGGCGGAAGCCGTGCCCTTCCCGAGCCTATCTAGCCGGAAGCTCGGAGATCTGAGTTCAATGGACAGCGCAAAACCTGTTGTCGTGGTCACCGGCATCGCGGGAAACCTGGGATCCAGGTTGCTGCCGCTGTTGGGGGACTTCTCGGTGATCGGGGTGGACATTCATCCGCCGCAGACCGATCTTCCGCTACAGTTCGAGCGGTTGGATCTGGGCGAGGAGTCGAGCACGCGCACGCTCTACGAATTACTGCGCGATACGCGGCCGGTGGCGGTAGTTCATCTGGCGTTCGTGATCGATCCGGTGCGCACGGGCGTGCTGGATACGGAGCGCATGTGGCAGATCAATGTGGCGGGCACGGCGCGTGTAATGGAGGCCGTGACTGAAGCGAACCGCACGGCGGATGCTCCGATCAAGCAGTTCGTTTTTCCGAGCAGCGTTTCGGCTTATGGACCAAGCTTGCCGGAGCCGGCGACGGAAGAATCCGTTCTGGCGGCGCACACGCTGCCCTACGCTGTTCACAAGAAACAGTCTGATGAAGTGGTGCAGCAGCGCGCTCCGGCGTTGCGGGGATGCAGCGTTTATATTTTGCGTCCGCATATTTTCGCGGGAGCGAGTGTGGAGAATTATCTGCTGGGAGCGTTTCGCGGGACGGTGAATGGCAAGAGCGCGCGGGCGGAGAAAATGCGCAGCGAGGGCAAGCGGCTGCCGTGCATGATGCCGCACGGGAAGCAGTATCTCGACAATAAAATTCAGTTTGTGCACGTGGACGATATGGCGCGGCTGATCGCGCATATTCTGCACCGCGATCCAGAAGTGAAGCGGCTGACGGTCTTAAATGTGGCGGGACGTGGAGAGCCTCTTACTTTTGGCCGGTGCATTGAGATGGCGCAAGCGAAGTTGCTGCGGGTGCCGGGACGATGGGCAATGGGAGCGGTGCTGCGCTTCCTGTGGAAGCAGGGCATCTCAGCGATTCCGCCGGAGGCTTTGCCTTACATGACGGGCGAGTACATTATGAACACGGAGCGGCTGCGGGGATTTCTGGGCGGGGAGTATGAGCACGTGATGCGGTACACGATTGTGGATGCGTTCGCGGACGCCGTGAAGAATGCGGCGGCGCAGGGCGCGGGCGCGAAGTAGATTCTTCGAAGCGAGGACGTGGTTCCGGATACGCGCACAGGGGCTGAAGCCCGAATCAATTTTGGAGTTTTACGCGGCGCTGAAAGCGCCGCTCTTCCACGGTATTACACGCGTTTGTGTCCCCTCTCCTCTCTGTATCCATTGAATCCCCGCTTTTCAGAACGATCGGCCCGCGACGGCTGCGTGTCCTTCTCATCTCCTTCCGCGGAAGAGGCCGGCGATGCCGAAGGTGTAGGGGATCCAGGTGGCTTCACGGAATCCTGCGTTCTGCATGCGGGAGAGCATTTCTTCCGGCTGGGGAAAGCGTTCCACTGAGTTGGGAAGATAGGCATACGGGCCGCGTACGCCAGACAAAGCTGTCCCCACGCGCGGGAGAACCTGTTTGAAGTAGAGGCGATAGAGATGGCCGATCAATCCTTTGGGCTCGCTGAAGTCGAGGATGCCGCATTCGCCGCCGGGACGCAGGACACGGACGATCTCGCGGAGGCCGGCATCGTAATCGGCGAGATTGCGAAAGCCAAAGGCTGAAGTCACGAGGTTGAAATGTTGGTCGGGAAACGGGAGACGCAGAGCGTCGGCCTCGATCCATTGCGGGGCGGATTTGTTGTTGCTGGAGAGTGGTTCGAGTGACTTCAAGCGTGCGCGTTGCAACATGGCGTGGGAAAAGTCTGCGCCCATGATGTGCGGTGTGCACTTCCCTGCCTGCTTGCGCAGGGCGAAGGTCATGTCCCCGGTGCCGCAGCAGAGATCCAAGACGCGGCAATCGGGCTGGCCCAGGATTTGAGAGAAAGTACGTGCGGTGCGGCGCCACCACAGGCGATCGATGTTGAACGACAGAACATGATTGAGCAGGTCGTAGCGCGGAGCGATGGAGGTGAACATATCCCGGACGGCGCGGGCGGCTGCGTCGGGATTGTGAGCGCCTTCGGGAGCGGCGCCGATTACGAGTTTGGAGGAGTCGGACATGGACGGAATTTCTGATTGATGATTTTTTGATTGTTGATTAAAACCTGCGGAAAGCGGACTTTGGTGGTTTTCAATCAGCAATCAACAATCATCCATCAACAATTTTATTTTCCCCATCCGCCGCGGGAGAGACGGCGCAATTCTTCCACGGCGTTGATCACAACTTTGTCGGGAACGTCGGCTGCGATTTCGACTTTGCCGATTTCGCGGGGAAGCACAAAGTGCACAACGCCCCCTCGTGTTTTCTTGTCGGACTGAAGGCGCGCGAGGATCTTGCGGGCGCTAACGTTTAGTTCCGGCAGGCGGCCGAGGCTAAGGACGGCGTCGGCTATGCGGCCGGCAGTCACGCTGTCGGTGCGTCCGACTGTGAGGGCGATGTTGGTGGCGGCGATCATGCCCCACGCGACGGCTTCGCCGTGAAGCAGGGTACGGTATCCGGTCTCCGCCTCGAGTGCGTGGCCGATGGTATGGCCGAGGTTGAGCACGCGGCGCAGGCCGCCTTCATGCTCATCGGCAGACACAACCTCGGCTTTCAACTTCACCGACTGGGCGATCAGACCTTCGACTTCCACGGGATCGCGTTTCAGGATTTGCGCACGCTTTTGTTCAAAGCGCAAAAAGAGATCAACATCTCCGATGATGCCGCATTTGAGCGCTTCGTAGAGTCCGGCGCGGAACTGGCGATCGGAAAGAGTGCGCAGGAGTTCGGGATCGATAAGAACGGTGCGAGGATGATGGTAGGTCCCCAGGAGGTTCTTCCCTGCTCCAAGGTTGACCGCAGTTTTACCGCCGACGGAGGCATCCACCTGGGCAAGGACTGTGGTGGGAATCTGAACCAGCTCCACTCCCCGCATGTAGAGAGAGGCGAGCAGACCGGTGACGTCGCCAACTACGCCGCCGCCGAGAGCGATCAGAACGGCCTTGCGGTCGGCACCCAGGCGGGATAATCTTTCGGCCAAGGTTTCGATGGTGCGCAGCTTCTTGGCAGGCTCGCCATCCGGCATTTGGAGGACCTGCGGCTTGAAACCGGCAGCCTTCAGCGAGCGCAACAGCTTTGCTCCCCAGCGCCGGCGCACCGGCGGAACGGTTACCACAAAAACTTTGCTGGCCTGAGGCAGCAATTCCGCCAACAAAGTTCCGGACCGAGCCAGCAAGCCGTTCTCGATACGGGCCTGATAGGGCCGCGGCGGGACATGGATGGTGACTTGCGCCATGGGAATTCCATCATAGCGTATTGGCGCTGGGAGTTTTATCGCACGGGCCGGGAAAGTGGTACTATTTGCCTCTTCATGAAAGGTCTTTTGTGAAAGGTCTTCCAGCCGAGACCGACTTTATAGTGATTGGCGCCGGGGTTGCGGGCTTGCGCGCCGCGATCGAACTGGCGGACGCGGGCAGGGTGTTGCTGCTGACGAAGAAAGAGGCCCCGGGCAAAGCGTCCGGGCAGGGAGAAACCGCGTCCGCACTCAGCGACGAGGATGAGGTAATCCTGCACTTGCAGGACACTCTAGTTACCGGCGACGGGCTGTGCCAGCCTCAGGCGGTGAAGACTCTGGTGCAAGAGGGGGCTGAACGCATTGAGGAGTTAATGGCCTGGGGCAAGCAGTTGGACCGCCATGGCAGCAAGCTGGTCTTTGAGACGGAAGCTTCCTACAGCCACAGCCATGTTTTGCGCGCTCCTGGAGCTTCGACGGGCGAGGAAATGTTGCGCGCATTGCATGCCAAAGTACAGACGTGCAAGAACATCTCAGTGCTGGAGTTTCAATTTTCTGCCGAATTGCTGATTGACGGCGAACGGGTGACAGGGCTCTCGCTGATCGGCGAGAAGGGATTGCCGGAAGATGTAGGCTGTTCCGCAGTGCTGCTGGCTTCAGGAGGGCTGGGGCAAATTTATCGTAACACTACCAATCCTGATACGGCTACGGGAGACGGTGTCGCGATGGCCTTTCGCGCGGGGGCGGAAATCAGCGACATGGAATTTGTTCAGTTTCATCCCACGGCGTTGTACATGAAGAAGGCGCTACGCTTTCTGCTTCCGGAGGTGTTACGCCGGGAGGGCGCGCACTTGCGGAACATTGAACTGGACCGTTTTATGGGGAAGTATCACCCATTGGGGGAAATGGCGCCGGCGGATGTGGTAGCGCGTGCCATCGTGCATGAAATGGAAATCAGCCGGGCGAAGGATCCGCTGGTTTATCTGGATATGACACACATGAACGCAGCCAGAGTGCAGAAACGCTTTCCGCGGATTTATGCAGCTGGCATGAAGCACAACATCGATATCACGGAAGACATGATGCCAGTTCGTCCTGCGGCGCATTTTGCGATTGGCGGCGTGCGGACGGACATCGATGGGAGGAGCAGCATGGCTGGCCTGTATGCCGCAGGCGAAGCGGCCGCGACGGGGGTGCACGGCGCGAACCGGTTGGCCGGGAATGCATTGCTGGAGGCGTTGGTATACGGAGCGCGTGCGGGAAAGGCCATGCGAGAAGGGTTGAGAGAGGCGCGCAGGCGGCCGAGTGGAGAGAGGAAAGCAGCGTCACAGAATGGGCCGGTCGATGCGGGAAGTGAAGAGTTGATTGGCCAGATTCAAGACACGATGTGGAAGGATGCCGGAGTAGTGCGGACACGGATGGGGATGCAAGAGGCGATCGAGAAGCTGGAAAGCTTATCGCCGAGAGTGGCTCATCCGCGTACGCGGCGGGCATATGAGGCGGCCAATCTTCATGTGACGGCGTTGTTGGTGGTGCGCTCGGCACTGGCGCGCGAGGAAAGCCGTGGGACGCACTATCGAACGGACTATCCCGGGCCTGACGACAGGAAGTTTCTGAAGCATGGCGTGATCAAGGGTAAGAGTTTGCGGTTTGTGTAGGAGACGTCCTAGTTGTTTGAGCTTTTCTGCCCTGGGAACGTTGCTGAAGCGATGATCGAGATGGTCAGCACACCCGCCACCACTGCCAAGGTCACGTGTGTCGGAATATCGATGTTGTGCTTGTGGAAGTAATCGGCAGCAATCATCTTCGCGCCGACCAGGATCAGAACCAAGGCGAGGCCGGTGTGCAGGAAGCGAAAGACCTTCATCAAGCCGGAGACGGCGAAGTACATGGAGCGCAGGCCCAGAATCGCGAAAACGTTGGAGGTGTAAACGATGAAAGCGTTGAGTGTGACCGCGAGGACGGCGGGGATGGAATCGACGGCAAAGAGCAAGTCGGTGGTTTCGATCACCGCCAGAACGATTAACAACGGCGTGGCGTAAAGACCCGGCTTCCCTTTCCAACTTCGGACAAAGAAGCGTCCGCCGTGAAAGTCGTCGGTTACGGGGAGCAAACGGCGCAGGGCCCGGACCGCCGGATTTCTGGCGGGATCGACGTGATGCTCTCCGGAAAGTCCCAGGCGAATGCCGCTGTAAACAAGACCCGCACCCAAAACATAAACAATCCAGTGGAAGCGCTGGATCAGGCCGACTCCGGCAAGGATAAAGACACCTCGCATGAGCAGCGCGCCGAGAATTCCCCAAAAAAGAACGCTGCGCTGGTACTGCTCGGGCACTGAGAAATAGCGGAAGATTACGAGAAAGAGGAAAAGATTGTCGACGCTAAGAGACAGTTCGAGGACGTAGCCGGTAACAAATTCAAGAGCAACCTGGCGTCCTTGCCAGAAAAAAACTAATCCCGCAAAAGCGAAGGCCAGGGCGATCCACATGGCACTCCACGCCAGGGCTTCGCGGGAACGCACCATGCGGCCGCTGCGGTGGAAAACGACTAAATCCAGCAGTAGCATGCCCAGCGCGAACACATTGAAGAGAATCCAGAAGTAGAGCAAATGGACATCCCTGTGGGAATCAGATTTCGTTTACTTCTGCCGTCCGAGTTTTCCGCTCACCCAATCGTCCCATAGACCGAAAGCTTTGAACATTTCTACGCTGTTGGTATCGCGCATCGCCTGCTCGATCTGCGGACGGGTGAAACGGGGACCGATCGGCTGCGGGAGACTAGCGAGAGCAAAGCTGAAGGCAGCTGCCTCGGCTACGTGCTTCTTGAGTTGGACGAAATCTACTTTGTCGTAGGTGTCGGAGATGGCGTGGTAGTTTTCCAGATAATTGGCCTCGTCCTGATCGGCGACGAACGTGGGAACGCCCTCGAGCATGAAATCGAAGTGATCGGTGCCCCATTCCATGTCAGTCTTCACTTCGGTAAGGCCGAACTGTTGCAGGGGAACGAGCAGACGCTTTGCGGTGTCGAGCAGGTCTTTGCGACCGCCGTCAGAGAAGCCGGTGGTCTTGCCGGTGCCGGAATCGAAGATGATCACACCGGCGGCTTTGTCGAGTTCGGGACGATGGGCGCGGGAATAGGCGCGGGAGCCGAGCAGGCCTTCTTCTTCACCGGAAAAAAGAACGAAGCGGATGGAGCGGCGCAGCTTCAATCCGGAGGCTTTGATGGCACGCAACGCGTCCACGACCAGCGCGGCGTTGCAGCCATTGTCGAGCGCGCCGGTGCCGAGTTCCCAGGAATCCAGGTGTGCACCGAGGATGACGAACTCCTCAGGCTTGTCGCTGCCTTTGATTTCGGCGATGACGTTAGAAGTCTTGATTGCGCCGCCGATTTGGTTGGGAATGCTTAGGTCAGCCCATACCGGATGCCCAGAGGCGAGCAGGCGGCCGATGCGTTCGCCATCCTCGCGCGCGACAAGCACTTGCGGGATGCGGTCGATTTCTCCTGCGGCAGAATTCGTGTGGCGATAAAGAATGTCGTGGTCGCGGGTGGCGATGAAGGCGACGGCTTTGGCTTTTCCCTTCACGGCGGCGGCGATCACGGGCGGAGCTTTGGTGTACTCGGCGAAGAGATCGTCCCAGGTTTTCAAGACTACGGAATGAACGAGCACGATCTTGCCGGAAATATCACCCGCCTTGGCGAAGTCGGCGGGCGTGCCGTTGCCGACATCGATCACAGGTACATGCTTTACGGCGGCGAGCGCGGGGGCCCATGCGATTGAGACGCAACGAACGCGGAATTCAACTTTCGGAATCTGCGTGAGTTTAGGGTCGAGCGCGGTTCCGGTGGCGCTGACTGTCATCTCGGTCGAGCCTTCTGCCCATGAATATGGGATGGTGAATTCTTCGGTGTGGACGCTGTCGGCGCCGGCGGCTTTGAACATCTGCACGCCCCAGTCGACGGCGCGCTGCATGGCGGGAGTGCCGGGGATGCGGCCGCCAACTTCGTCGGTGAGGTGGCGCAGGTTGCTTTCGAGAGAGGACGGCTGCAGAGCGGCTTGAATGATGCGGGTGGAGTCGTCGGTTTCAGAGGGGGCAGCGGCGAGGCAAATGGCGCTGAGGCAGAGGCATAAGCACACCGCTTTCATTTTTGGCATGTTGGAAGAATTAGAAACGAAAAGCGGGAAAAGAGCAAAAGACCTTAACCGCTAAGACCGCGAAGAAAAGCCGCGAAGTTCGCGAAGGAAAACTTACCTCGGAGGCAATGGGTCCGTCTTACCCAAGATACGGATTGTCTCGAGGATGGTGCCGCCAACGATCTCCAGACTTTTGGGGCTGAGTTTGTCGACGGTGTCTTGCGTGGTATGCCAGAAGACGTCGTTGTAGCCGTAGTTGAAGTCGATAAGATCGGCGGAGGGCACGCCGCGCTTGACGAAGGGAATATGGTCGTCGCTGACGCCGGGCAGTGTGCGTGCGAAGAAATGAGATTGATAGCCAAGTCTGCTGGCGGCCTCGTACACCACGGCTTCGAGCCAGGGCGTCGAGTTTGTATCACGGTCGATGTTGAGATCGGCATCGCCGATCATGTCTGCTAGTAGGAAGGCTTTGATCTTCTTCAGGGTACCGTCGGCTTCCCATTTTTCAGCGACGTGCTTGATACCGTACAGGCTGTCGTCGAGGAATGGGATCTCGTTGTCGGGCTTAATGGATTCTTCGGCATCGTCCCAAACCAGCCAGACGCTGTAGCCTTCGAGCTTTTTTCCGCGCAGCTGGTTGGCAAGTTCCAGGAGCAAGGCGCTGGAAGAGCCGCCGTCGTTGGCGCCCACATACGGCGTGTTGCGGAAGGGATAGTTGGTGTCGTAGTGGCTAGCGACGACGATAATGCCATCTTTCGTGCCGGGAAATTTGGCGATGATGTTGTGGACTGGCAGTTTGCCCTCGGGCGTGTCGGCAATGAAGATGTCATTTTCGACGTCGTCGCCCTTGAGATGAGCGAGAAAGTAGTCCTCGACCTTTTTGTGATTGGCGCTGCCGTTGGGCCGGGGGCCGAAGGCGACGATCTCTTTGACGTATTGAAATGCGCGAGCGGAGTCGATGGAAGGGAGTGGACCACTTTCTGGCGGGAGAGATAGCTTGGGCAGTTCCGTGTCGGTGCGGGCTGCGGTAACTGGAGTCTGCGCCGTGACCGGGGCGGTATCTTTCTCGCGGTCGCAAGAAAAGAGCGAGACGGTAACGGAAAGAAGCAGGATGGGGAGAATCTTTATCAAATTCATGAACCCTCTAACTGTAGCTGGCGAACGACCTCGCAGCCGCAAAAAACCCAAGATCCCTCGCTTTGCTCGGGATGATAAGTTCTACTAATGATGTCAACTCTCGGAGCATGACAACTCAGCTTGCTTTCTTTTCCCTTCGAGCACGGCGTTGTTTGGGATGCACGAGCCAGGCGATGCCAATGCTGATTCCGTAAAGCGCGACCATGGGCGCGGCGAATATGCACATGCTGAGGATGTCGGGAGTCGGGGTAACGATGGCCGCAACGATAAAAATCAGTAGTATCGCGTAGCGAAAATTCTTCAGCATGAAGCTGGCGCTTACGATGCCCATTAAGGCCAGGAAGAAAATAAGAATGGGCATCTCGAAGATCAGGCCCATGCCTAGGATAATGCTCAGGAACAGCGACGTGTATTCGCTGATCGTGATCATAGGCTGAAACTGCCGGCCGAAATGAACCAGGAATCCGAGCGCCTGCGGATAGACGACCTTGTAGCCAAAATATCCGCCGGTGGTGAACAACGCTATGGTGGAGACCATGAAGGGGACGACGTAGCGCTTTTCGTTGCGGTAAAGGCCAGGCGAGATGAACATCCAGACTTGATAGAGGACGAAGGGTGAGGTGAGAAACAGACCGGCTAGCGCGGAAATCTTCAAGTAAAGGTTGAAGGGTTCGGTGGGATTCAGGTAGACCAGTTGCTGCGACAGGCCGTTGGCGCGGAGCACGTCCATGATGGGACGCTGCATCACGTCGTAGATGCGTTCAACCTTCCACCAGCACACGAAGAATCCCACGGCCACGGCTGCGATGGAGTACACCAGGCGGCGACGCAATTCCTCAAGGTGATCCAGAAAGCCCATGGTGGGCATTCCGTCGCGCTTCTGCTCGTCGCCGGAAGCGTCGGCAAAAGACTCA
>Ga0210384_10005819_pt1 | contig 13262 bp, 9 predicted proteins | sample IncBWH2MmetaG_FD_160574 | JGI IMG/M metagenome (GOLD analysis project Ga0210384, IMG submission 160574) | Forest soil microbial communities from Barre Woods Harvard Forest LTER site, Petersham, Massachusetts, United States - Inc-BW-H-2-M | ecosystem: Environmental > Terrestrial > Soil >... | reverse complement strand
AGCCGACCATTTTACTCCGAATTAGATGCCTCAGCACAGCGCGCCGATATACGCCCGCTTCCGCAACGTGGAGCGAGGGCACTGCAAAAATACCACCGTCTTGCACCGATGCACGAATACGAGACCGTACTTCCGCTCCAAAAAAACTTCGGCGGAACCACTCTCGCGGTCCCGCCGAATATTTCCTGCAAACCCAGCTGCGTAAAAGCAGTGCCGCCCGCAGCCGCCTATTTACCTTCCGCGTTCGACGTCCAGCGCAACCCCGCCGAAATCGTGGGGCTGTAATACTCGCGCTGGATGGGAAACTGCTCGCTGCCCTGGTAGAAGCCAAACACCTCATTGTTCAGGTTTAGCATGGAGACGATGAAGTGCGTACCGTGGCCGTGCGGTATCCGGTAACTCACCTGCGCGTCCACCTGCGTGTGCGGATAGTAGTAGATGTCCCCGTTCGGACCCTTGATCCCACCGTCCACGCCGTCTTGGAAGTTGTAGGCGAAAATACTCCGGTCGTTATGTGTCAAGCCCATGCGCGCGGAGATCGGGCCTTTATCGTAGGTCGCCTCGAAATTCCAGTTGTTGGGCGCCTGGCGAAGCAGCGCGGGAGAATCCTGCCGGGTCGGCTTGCCGGTGTTGGGGTCAATTGGGAATTTAGCTTGTGACGTGGTGTAGCTGTAATTCGCCGACACGCCAAAGCCGTTCAACAGCCCCGGTAGAAAGGTAAAGCGCTGTTGCCACGCGAACTCCACGCCGGTGATATGCGCCTTGCGGCCATTGATAGGCTGACGTTGCTGGAAGTTGGGAAAATTCTTGTCTGTCGCTGGCAGCGTAGTCTGGATTTGGAATATTGGATCGGACAAGTCCTTGTAAAACCATCCGGCTTCGACGATCCCGACGGATTTCAAATAGTGCTCAAACAACAGGTCGTAGTCGTTGGCATGCGTAGGTTTGAGAGCCGGATTCCCGGTCGTCACCCTATGGATAAATTGTGTGACGTCCACCGAGGCGAACGGCGGGAGATCGGAGAAATTGGGACGCGCAATTCCCCTTCCGTAAGCCGCGCGGATGTTTGTGCTTCCATTGATGTTGTATTGAACCTGCAGGCTTGGCAGGAAATTCGTGTAGGTCTGTTCGCCTGGCACTGCCACGTCGAATTGAAACTGGGCATCTCCCGTAACTGGTTCCGTAGGCATACAATTCGGAATATTAAAGCTTGCTGGGCACCCAAAAATCGCTTGAGTACCTACGAACGATGCCTGCGTCCCCTCGATGCGCAACCCACCTAATATCTTAAAGTGTCCGATGGTAATCGTATTCTGAACGTAGCCAGCGAGCACACGTTCCCTCGTCGCGTAATCATTAGAGTCTGAAATCAAGTGCTCGAAGGACACGGTCTCAATGAACTTGCTGCGGTTGGCGTTGAAGTAGGAAAGAATCTTGTCGAAGTTAGAGAGCGGCAGCAACTGGTAATTTCCGAAGTAGTACCCTGGATTTGGATTTGCCGTGCTTCCAACAAATTGAGTCAACGGCGCCAATGAAGTAAAGCGAGGTTTGGTGTCGAAAGTGGGCTCAAAGAAACTCGAGGACTTATGCGCATCGCGAACTTTGAATCCCATCTCCCATGCGCCAAAATGCGAGCCAATCGTGTACTGCCGCGTCACGGAAGCGGATCCCGTCAGATCGCGCTCAAAGATATGATTGTCCGTGGCCATCGAAACGGTCTTAAAAAAGTTAAAGTTGCCGCCGCCGAGATTGTAATTCGCGGGATCGAATACGTCGGGCCCGACTCCCGCCGCTGGAACGAACTTGGGTAGGAACGGATCCTTGGTGTCGACTGTGAATTGCTCATTGGAAGGCCCGCTGAAATGGGCGCTGAAAAATCCTCCCTTGGAGCGTCCCTGACCAAGAGCGAGCTCATAGGTAATTAGAGTTTTTCCGAGGCTGTGATTGGCACCCGCAATTACGTTGAAAATCCGCTGCTGGGGCCTGCGAACCACGTGAGAGTAGTCCGTTTGGCTGTCGGTGCCCGTCAAAGTCGGGCTGATAAAAGAATTGACGCTCGGCGTATAGATCCAATCGTCGCCATTATCCAGGAACTGCGAGAACAAGCCGCGTAGATAGAACAGCGACCCCTCGCCCAGTTTGTAGTCGGCGCTGCCCGCAAAGCCGTAGCGCTGCCGGTAGAACGTGTATTCGCGAACGTCCATGCCAAAGAAAACCGGCTGGATATTGGGATTTCCTGGCGTGCCAAAATCATTGGTTCCGGGAACCGGCTCGATATCATCCGTGCCCCGCTGGTTGTAATCGTAGCTGCCGCCAATTAGCAACCCGAGCCGCTTCTCCCGCCCGAACCGTCTTCCAATTGTTCCGTCAACCAAGGCGAGCTTCCCGCCCAACCCCACAGGCGTGTAACCGCCCAGGCCTTCCAGGCTGTAATAAGGCCGGTCGGTGGCTTTCTTCGTCACCAAATTGACCGACCCACCGATCGCATCGCCTTCCTGACTCGGTGAAAGGGTCTTGTTGATCTCCACCGAGTCCACCAGATTGGCCGGAATGGCGTCCAACTTCACTTGCCGCACGCTCTCCGGCGACGGCACGTGCACTCCGTCCAGCGTCAGGTTGGTCAGCCGCGGCTCGGTACCGCGCACTTGCACGTACTTGCCTTCGCCTTCATCGCGCTCCAGCGAAACGCTCGGCAACCGCCCCACCGCATCCGCGATGTTGGTGTTCGGCAAACTGGTGATCACTTCCGCTGGCAGCACTTGCACGATGTTGTCCGCGTTCATTTCGCGATTCAGCGCTTCGATCTCTCCGCGCTCGCGTTCCCCGCGAACGATGACCTGCTGATTCTGCGATTCCACTTGCAGCACCGCGTCCACCTTCGCTGCTGCGCCCGCCGCCACCGTTACAGGCATGGAAAGCGTCGTGAATCCCACATACGAAATGTTCAGCGTGTAGCTACCGGGCGCCACATCGGCGATTACGAACGCGCCTTGCGCGTCTGTCACCACCTCGCGGCCCGTCGGCTGCACCTCCACGCGCGCGCCCACCAGCGGGTCGTTATTGCTATCCGTCGCGTGGCCGCTGATAGAACCTCTTCGTTCCTGAGCTCCCGCGAATCTTCCTGTTAAGAAAACAACTAGCAACAGCAAACACGCACACCTTGCAATCCTGGCCATCGGACCACACCCCCATCATTTAGAATCAAGCTGTAGAACCACGCCCCCGCGCCCGAAAACAGGCGCCCGTCCGCGAACCCACCCCAAGGCTACGCAGACGCTATAACCCAGCATTTATCACATTGTCCGCCCGCACGTCCAACGTGACTCTGTGCATATCGCCGTGCGCGGCCAGACACCATCGCTCCTAGCTATCAGACCGGCTGGCCGTTAATGAATGGAAACAGGATAGTTACAACCATGTGAATTTTGACCCGAATATTTTTTCAGAACTTATCCTCAGACGCGGTTACCAATCCGCATCGGCCCATTCGTTTTTCTGATACCCGGCTGGCACTTAGCGCGTCCCGTCCGGATTTTGCGGCAGTCCATTTTCAGGCCTAAGTTCCCGATTTCTTGTAGGTCATACGCGATCGCCGGCGCGGGGGGCACATCACTCGTCTCGCAGAGTGATCATCGGATCTACCCGCGTCGCGCGCAATGCGGGAATCCAGCAGGCTGCCGCTGCTACCAGCAACAGCAGCGCGGAAAGCGACAGGAAAACGCCCGGGTCGGTCGAGCTTACGCCAAAAAGTAAGCTGCTTATGGCGCGCGTCAAAAGCGCCGCGCCGGCAAAACCCACGACGATTCCCGCGCCCGATAAACTCACACCTTCACGCAGAACCATTCCCAGTACGTCGCGCGGCGCGGCGCCCATGGCCATGCGAATGCCAATCTCCGGCGTGCGCCGCCGAACCATCTGCGCCAGCACCGCAAACAATCCGAACGCCGCCAGAAACAACGCCAGCACGGCGTAGGCGCCCGTGATTGCCGTCAGCGACCGCGACGCCTGATCCTGTTGCGCCAGCCGCTCATCCAGCAACGCGACATCATAGAGCGCTAACGTCGGGTCCATCGCAAAAACCGCCGCGCGCAATTCCTTCGCCACCGCTGCCGTATCGCTCTGGATCCGCAGGTTCAGCACAATCGCCGAGTTCGCCCGCTGTTGGTACGGAAGATACACATCGTATTGCGGCCCAATTCCCGACGGCGCTATGCCGATAGACGCATCCAGCATATTGAATCGCTGCGAATGCTTCGCATCCGCCGCCACTCCCACTACCGTGATCCACCCTGTTCCGTTTTCCGGGCGAATCCGTTTGCCGACAGCCTCCTCTCCAGGCCAAACGTGTTTAGCGAAGCTCTCGCTCACCACCGCCACCAGCGGCGTGCTCGTCGTATCGCTCGCGGAAATATCCCGCCCGCGATGCAATGCGATGCCTAGATTTCCCAACGCCCCCGAATTCATGCTGTGCCGGTTGGCCATCAAAATATTGTTCGGGTCCGCGGCATCGCGGCCTTCCGCAATCGCATTAATCACCCACGTCGCTTGGCCAAGCATATTCGGCCCCCAGATCGTCGCGGACTTCACTCCGGGCAAGGCCTTTGCCGTTCGTTCCAAATCTCGCGCGAACTCCCCGCGAACTTCCGCCTTGGCATAGCGCTCGCTCCGCAAATCCAGGCGCAGCACCATCAGATTCTTGGTATCGAATCCCAACCCCGTCGAAGTGAGCCTTTGAAAACTTTTGAGCAGCAAGCCTGCCCCCACCAGCAGCATCAGCGCCATGCCCACTTCCGCAATCACCAACATACGTGCCGCTTTCCGCCGCCCCAGGCCCGTTCCCTGACGCCCTGCGTGACTCAGCGCGTCCCGCACGTCCGCTCGCGAACTGAGCAATGCCGGACCCAACCCAAAAACCAATCCGGTCAGCACGGAAAACGCCAGCGAAGCCGCCAGCACCGTGTCGTCCATCTCCACGCGCAGCAGCGGCGAAAGATGCTCCGCGGCCCACGGCTGCAAAGCCCGCACGCCCCAGTACGCCAGCAATAGACCAATCACTCCCGCAATCCCGGTTAGCACCGAATTCTCGATCAGCAGTTGCCGCAACAGCCGTCCGCCGGAAGCCCCCAGCGCGCTTCGCACCGCGAATTCTCGCTGCCGCGCAATCATCCGCGCCACCAGCAGGTTGGCAACGTTGGCGCAGCCAATCAGTAGAATGAACGCCGATCCCGCCAGCAGCAGCCGTATCGGCGTAAAATATTGCCCGCACAGTACATCCTTCAGCGGCCGCGCCACCATTCCGAACCCGCGATCCGTATCCGGATACGTTTGCGCCAACTGCGGCCCGATCGCCGCAATATCCTTGCTGGCTTGCTCCGGTGACACGCCCTCTTTCAAATGCCCCACTCCCCATAGGATTGCCTTGGCGCGATCCGCCACGCCGACCAACCCCGTCAACTGCTGCGACAACCCTAGCGGAATCCACGCGTCCACCATCGGTGCGTCGAAATCCTGCTGCGCCGGCGCGTCGTGAAACGATTCCGCCGTAACGCCAACCACCAGGAACGCTTTCTGATTCAAATGGATCGTGCGTCCCACAATGTCCGGCGCACCCGCAAATTGCCGTTGCCAGAATCCATGGCTCAGCACCATTACAAAATCTCCGCTGCCGTAGCGGTTCTCGTCCGGCCGGAAAATGCGCCCGAGTTCTGCCGGCGCGCCCAGCAACTGAAGATACGACGGCGTCACGTAGTTGATGGCTACGCGCACCGGCTCCGACCCTTCCGTCAGTGCCAGCGCCCCATAGGACTGCGTCACCGCAAACCTGTCGAACGAGTGGTTCAGTTGCTCGATATCGCGCGACGCCGGATACGTGAAATTCCCGCCGCCCTGCGGATACCCCGGATACGCCCGGCTCACGAACATCAGCCGCTCCGCGTCCGGATACGGCAGCGGCCGCAGGAACACTGCGCGCGCAGCGCTGAAAATCACCGTGTTCGCCCCGATCCCCAGCGCCAGAATCAGAATCGTGCCCACCGCGAATCCCGGATTCTTGCGCAGCATGCGCAACCCGAATCGCAGGTCCTGGCCGAACGCGTCCAGCCACGGCAGCCGTAGCCGGTCCCGCACCTCTTCCCTAGTCGCCGCCACGCCGCCCAACTTGATTAGCGCTGCACGTCGCGCTTCTTGTTCCGTCATGCCCCCGCGTTGATTGTCCGCAATGTGCAGGCGCAGGTGGCTCTCCAGCTCTTGCGCAATTTCACGGTCCTGCTCTTCCCGGTGCAAATACCCGGCCAGCCGCCGCAACCACCCGCGTAGCATTCTCATTAGGCTCATGGGGGCACTCCTAGGGAGAAAGACGAACCGTTCGCTCTAACGTTTCACAAAATCGGCACAACACGCTCATCTTGTATGGCTTCCCCATAGGATACTCCCCTCCTCCTATGGGAATGCCATAGAAAACGCGGAATCTCCCTGGTAGGGGCGCAGCACTGCTGCGCCCTGAGCGCCGAGGTTGATACCATTTGGCAAAGCCGGGTTTTTCCACGCCTTCGTCCCCATTCTGGCTCTGCGGGCTCTCGCGCTTACCCCGACTCCCCCGGCCGCCTGCTTTACAGATTTCCCCGCTTTCATTACTCTGATGAACCATGTGGAATGTTCACGAACGCTTTGACAAGAAAGCCATCGAAAGCCTCGCCGCCCTGGGCTTCGGCGTCGGCGCCACCCGCGGCGTTGTTCGCGTTGAAAAATACGGCAGCGGCGCCGAATTCCGCCAGGAACCCGACGCCCGCTTTCAAATGACCGTATTGCCCACCATCATGCTCAACGGCCAGTTCACCAAGCTCTGGGACGCCGGCTACCAGAAATTCCTGCTCACCGACGACGGCGAGAAACTCCCCGCCCTCGCCACGCACCTTCACAATCTCCGGAAGTTCAACGAAGAACTCCGCACCGCCCTCGGCGTCCCCACCTTCTACAACGAAGCCCTCGGCTCCGTCAGCCAGATCAGCGTCTACGACCGCGTCCAAGGCCGCAAAGGCGACGTCCCCGACACCACCGTCGGCGCCCACACCCCAACCGACAGCCACTAACTCCCCAGCTCCAACGCGCCGCCTGCCGGCTGCGAAGACTAGAATCCCTGTCAAAGGAAAACGCATGCGCCAACTCTTAGCCGCAATTGTTCTTGTCGCAAGTCTCGCCGCAGCTCTCTCAGCGCAGGAAAAGTCCGCGCTCTCGCCGGTCACAAGATCCTTCGTCGCTATTGATGCGCCGGTAATCGCTCTCCAGCACGTCCGAGTCATTGACGGTACTGGAGCGCCTGCCACCGAAAACCAAACCGTCCTCATCGAGCAGGGCAACATCCGCGAACTCGGCCCGGATGCGTCGATCAAGATCCCCGAAGGTGCAAAAATTGTCGACCTCTCCGGCCACTCCGTTATTCCGGGCCTCGTCGGCATGCACGATCACATGTTTTATCCCGCAGCGTCTGGCACCGGACCGGTTCCCGGCGCCCCCGCACTCCTCGACGAAATGGGTTTCAGTTTTCCGCGCCTGTATCTCGCCGGTGGCGTCACCACCATTCGCACCGCAGGCAGTCTCGAGCCGTACACCGATCTCGCCCTAAAGAAATTAATCGACTCCGGCCAGCAACCAGGCCCCAAGATGCACATCACCGGCCCGTACCTTGAAGGCCTGGGCTCTTTCGTTCCACAGTTTCACGAACTCTCCGGCCCCGAAGAAACCACTCGCATGGTCAATTATTGGATCGACACCGGCGCCACTTCCTTCAAAGCCTTCATGCACATCACGCGCGCCGAACTCGGCGCCGCCATCAAAGCCGCTCACGCGCGCGGCATCAAAGTTACTGGGCATCTCTGCTCTGTAGGCTTCACGGAAGCCGCCGACCTCGGCATCGACAATCTTGAGCACGGCATCGTCGTCGACCAGGAGTTCAATCCGCACAAGCAACTCGATCAGTGCCCGCCAGATGCGGACACCGCAATAGAAAATGTCGATATCGAGAGTGCTACAGTCCAAGCCATGATCCGCAAACTGGTCGACCACCACGTAGCCATCACATCGACGCTGGTCATCTTCGAGACCTTCCAGCCAAATCGGCCGCCGCTACAGCAGCGCGTCCTGCGAGCCCTGTCGCAACCCTCGCGCGTGGACTATCTCGCCGTCCGCACCCGAATCGCTGAAGGCCCACCGCCCTCCGTTAATCTCCTCAAAAAAGAAATGCAGTTCGAGTACGCTTTCGTCAAAGCCGGCGGAGTGCTCCTCTCCGGAGAAGACCCGACCGGTTACGGCGGCGTCCTGGCCGGCTACGGCGACCAGCGCCAAGTCGAGCTCCTCGTCGAAGCTGGCTTCAGTCCACTCGAAGCCATTCACATCGCCACGCAAAACGGTGCTGACTTCCTCGGCGAATCCGATCGCATCGGCACCCTCAAATCTGGCCGCCGCGCCGACATAGTTGTACTCAAAGGCGATCCCAGCCGCAAAATCGAAGACATAGAAAATGTTGAACTAGTCTTCAAAGACGGCATAGCCTACGATAGCAAGAAACTAGCTGAGGCCGTGGCTGGCGCCGTCGGCTTCCACTAACTTGTTTCCCTCAACAGATGGCACAGAGTCGGGGCGTTTTCCGAAGTTCTCCGCATCCGCGACGATTCTCCAACGCGTGCAGGAGATTGTTCGCCTTTCCCCTGCCCCTTCAGCCCCGCCGTTCCTCTATCTCTCAGAAGACAAGCCAGTCACCCAGGGCGTTTTTCAATCTCGCCAATGGGTTTGCCCTGATCGAAGGGCCGCTCGTCGTTCACCATTTTGCGCACGCAATCCGAGTCGCACTCCGACCTGTAGACGCCGTCCCTTTAAGGCCGGCCAGTCCCGGCCCGTGTCGTGGCACTCTTCACTTCGCCGAGCCACCTCCCCACAAGCGCGCTATCCTAGCTGGGGAAGTCGAGCGAGGCTGTCAGCCGGTGCAGGGTCCGCCTTGGGTGGCGGACCGCTCCGACTCCGGCAGGGGTACCCGGCACGACATGACTAGTTTGCTAGCCAAGTTCTTTCGCGGCCTGCATCTCTTCCTGGGCATCACGCCGCCGCCCCCAGGCCACAACGAGCGAACCTTCGTACTCGTCTGGTTCGGCATGCTCGCCTTGGTGATCGGCTTCGGCGTGTTTCTATTCTTTTTGATCGGCAAGATGTACCACTTTTAGATAGTCGCGGAATTAACTAAGGACGGCACATGGCCCCAGTTGTAGCCCGAGTCGTAGCACTGATGGATGATCTCTTCTTCCAGATGAAAGTCGCGGAAACCGCCAAGCATCTCGGCGTCGAACTCAAAGTCGCGACCACCGTCGAGGCTTTCCTCGCGCTGCTCCAGCCGCCGCCTCAGCTCGTCATCGTGGATCTAAACTCCCGCAGCCAGCCCATTCACGCCATCGAACAACTCCGCGCTATCCAGCCGCATCTTCCCGTTATTGGCTTCCTATCTCACGTGCAACGCGACCTCGCCGTCCAGGCACAGAACGCCGGCTGCACCGAGGTCATGCCCCGCTCCGCTTTCACGCAGAGGCTCGCCGAAATCCTTGCTGCGGCCAAGGCCTGATATGCATGCAACGCTGCAAGCAACGTCCATCCGCTTGGCCCTGGCTATTGCCGCGCTCCTCCTAGCCGCATCTTTCTCTCGCGCTCAGCAGCCCCTACCCACCACCATCACTGACCCGCCCGCAGCCCCCTCCGGACCCGCCGCCACCCTCCGCGACGCTCTTTCCGCCGCCTGTTCCCACGACGACAAGGCCTTCTCCCGCTTCTTCACCTCCGCCAATCGCGAAGCCTTCTCGCGGATGACTCCCTCCGCTCGCATCTCGCTCATGAAGCGCTTTGTTCTCCTCGACGATCAAGGCCAGCCTTCCGCTTCCGCCAATCCCGCCGGCCGTCCGATCGTTCGCTGTCAAACGCCCATCGGCGCAGCCGAGATGCAGATCGGCGGTGCCGACCTGCGCGACAATCTCGCCTTCCTCCCGCTCGAGTTGCGTGACGCCACCGATCCCACCGGCAACGTTATGCACATCAAGATCGGCATGGTTCGCGAATCCGGCGAGTGGAAAGTCCTCTCCCTCGGCCTGCTGCTCCTCGATCTTCCTTCGCTCGAGGTGGAATGGGATGCCGCGGAAGTGGGCCCCAACGAGCGAGCCGCGCTGCAGACTCTAAGATCCCTGGCAAGCGCCGTGGAATCCTACCGCCAGACCTACACCCGCCTCCCGGACTCGCTCACCGCCCTGGCTCCGCCGCTCAAAGGCGCCGCCACCGCTCAGTCCGCCGGTCTCGTCGATTCCGACCTCGCCAACGGCCAGAAAAATGGCTACACCTTTCGCTACGTCTTGACCACCACCAGCACCTCCGGCGCCCAGGCGCGCTACCAACTCGCTGCCAACCCCAGCCAGTACGGCCGGGGGGGCCGCCTCTCTTTTTTCCGCGACGCCGACGGCAAATTTCATGCTGCGGATCATCAAGGCGCGGTCGGCAGTTCCAGCGATCCGGCCATCGAGTAAGCGTATGGTTCCACGGGGTTTACCGATACGCGCGAACCAAGTCGCGAGCTCTTGTTCCGCGGCGTTTTCAGTTCAGAATCTTCTTAGGGCATCCTTCCTCCCGCGAGCGCTTGCGCTCGCGACTCACCGGTCTCTCTGGGCAGCAGGAGACCGGTGTGACGCCAAATGTAGTCGCCGACCGGCGAATCGCCCCGCGCTTCGCCATGGTCCTGGCTGCGGAAATCGTGGAGCTGCCGAGCGGCGCGAAGTTCAACGCCCGCTCTTCCGACGTCAGCCGCACCGGCTGCTACATCGACATGCTCAATCCCATCCCCTCCGGCTCCAAGGTTCGCATCCGCCTCACGCATGGCCACGAAGTCTTCAACGCTATTGCCAAGATCGTGTATGTAAGTCCTGGACTGGGTATGGGCCTGCAATTCGAGGACGCCGTTTCTGCCGATCAGCTCGCGATGCTCGATCGCTGGTTCAGCGAAGAGCCTTCTTTATAGTTCGCTACGCCGTGTAATTCGTGCACTTGCGACTGGCGGCAATTCTCGCGATTTGTCTGCAGACGCGGCTTGGCGCTACTATCTTTGATTCTCTATGTCGATCCGCTCGCTGCTCTCGAAACTTGGCGGTCTGCAGCTCGCCGTGCTCTTGGTCCTGGGTTCCAGCGTCACCGCGCGCCCGCAGATCGACACTGGTTACGGTCAGCTTCCGGTCTTCGAGTTTCACAGCGGTTTCTGGCTCAATCTGCATCTCACGCTGTATCAGGAAGCGCGCAAGCGTTTGCTCCCGCCGGCACAAACCGAGAGAGGCGCCAAGGCTTCGGGCCCTGCGTTAAAAGCACTCTCTGATCCCGCGAGCGGCCTCTCCGATTCCGAGCGGCGGGCCTGGGAAGACGCACTCGCCTACTACGCAGCCAACTTCTCCAGCAAGGACCTGCTTTTTGCCGGAGAAATGGTGCAGCTCAAGAATCAGTTGGGGGATTTCGAGGATTGCGCGGATCTTTCCGGCTCCAAGCAAAGATTTTGCAATGCCGGCCTCGACACGAAACTCACGAAGGTCCTAGAAGGCGCGGCTCCGGTCTACCGCGCTCACCAATGGCGAGACCACGATCGCGCCAATCGCCGCTGGGTTCTGCGCGTAGCTCCGCTGGTGCGCGAACGGGGCGTGGGCCTGTCGCAGCGCCTCGCGGACATTTACCAGACGCAATGGCCGCGCCACAAGATTCGCGTGGACATCGCCGCTTACGCCAACTGGGCCGGCGCGTACACCACTTTGGACCCGCTCGCCGTGACCATCTCGAGCACCGATCCGCGCAATCAGGGCAGCACGGCGCTCGAAGTGCTCTTTCATGAAGCTTCGCACGGCATCGCGCAACCGGTAGAGTCGGCGATTATTCGGGAATGCCGGCAGCGCGACAAAGCTATCCCTCGCGATCTGTGGCACGCTCTGGTTTTTTACACCACCGGCGAAGTTATTCGCCCGATTATGGTCAACGCTGCCGACGGGGCTAATGGGGAAGCGGGTGCCGGCGACTCGGAGGGCGGTGCTCCCGGCGGGAGCGCGCCAAGCGCCTACAAGCCCTACGCCGTTCGTGAAGGGCTGTACCGCCGCAATTGGGACGACTATCTGCAGTTGCTGTCGCGCTTCTGGCAGCCGTATCTTGACGGCCAGGCCACGTTTGAAGACGCCATTGCGCGGATGGTTTCTGCGCTGTAAACGCACCGCCACGGCTGCGCGGCTTGCCAGCCCTCCGAGACTTGACTCGCATATTGAAACGATTAAACATTGACATTTGCGTGCAGTTGGCGAGGGACTTGGTGTATGCTGCCGCGTATTCGAGAGGCGTCTATGGCAAAAGCAATGAAGCAATGCGTAGCGTTAGCAGGTATAGCGATCGGACTGTTGCTGACGGCGAGTATCGCCGGGGCGCAGAACATTGTGGTGGATGCGACGCCGTCGCATGCGCTGAACACGTTCAGCCCGCCACATGCGCTGGGCGGAGCCATTGACCGCTTGCGAGGCGGCGAGGGCGCTCCTGGAGCGGAAAACGTGCGGCACACGAAAGAAGAGGTCGACAGGAATACGGATACGCTGCTGCGCGATCCAGTGCTGAAGGAAATCCTGGGCGCGGGCTGGCAGACGGTGACGTACCGGCAAAATACGGAGTTGATGGTGGAAGCGTGGCATTGGAATGCTGCGGGAACGTGGAGCAACGCCGAAAAGAAGCAAGGATATTTCGCGGGGTCCGCAAAGCCGGGGGAGAATCCTGGGGAGATGATTCGGCATTCGTATGCGTATCCGCTGCCGCATCGCGGGTTCAGCCGGGGAGACGGCAACGGGTGGTCGCGGCTGACCGATGGCGACGAGAATTCGTATTGGAAGAGCAATCCGTACCTGACGAAGGCCTTCACGGGCGAAGACGACGCGCTGCATCCGCAGTGGGTGATGATCGATCTGGGCGCGAAAGTGGACGTAAACGCGATTCGCATCGCGTGGGCGAATCCGTACGCGACGCGCTATGCGGTGCAATTCTGGACCGGCACGCTCGAACCGTTCTACGACGGAACGCTGGCGGGAACCTGGCAAACGTTTCCGCGAGGCTACGTCGCCGATGGAAAGGGCGGCACGGCGACGCTGAAACTTGTGAGCGGAGCCATTTCCGCGCGCTATCTGCGCATCTGGATGACGGAGTCTTCAAATACTTGCGACACGCATGGATCTGCG
>Ga0210384_10005818_pt1 | contig 13262 bp, 10 predicted proteins | sample IncBWH2MmetaG_FD_160574 | JGI IMG/M metagenome (GOLD analysis project Ga0210384, IMG submission 160574) | Forest soil microbial communities from Barre Woods Harvard Forest LTER site, Petersham, Massachusetts, United States - Inc-BW-H-2-M | ecosystem: Environmental > Terrestrial > Soil >... | reverse complement strand
CGAGCTATGATCACGGCGGTATCGTTTGAGCGCCTAGAACTTCTGGAAACGCGCTTTGGCCTGTTATCGCCAACTGAGGCCTGTGTCTTACGTGACCTAAACTTTGGTTCAGATTGATCTCGCGAAGCGTGTTTTCTATGAGCAGGTCACTGGTGTCAAGGCGGTTCTTTGTTTTTTTCTTCATAGGGGTTTTGCTTTTGTTGTTGGTTGAATTGCGTTGCATGTTGCTCTCCACCGGGTTTCTATTCGCACTCTGGGTGAGCTGTCTTGATGCAGGCTCGGTGCCGGTTGGGGTTCGAGAGGAGAGTCGATGCTGCTATTTATCAGACGGCCTCAGAGGCCAAAACGCGCACGCAGTCATCGGAACACGGTGTCGTCGCAACAGGTAAACATGGTGATCTCTTAGGCGGCAGCTTCGTAGAACGGCATGTACAGCTCTTGCGTGGTCCAGAGGCGATGGAGCAAGACAGCCAGCTTACGCGCAAGGGCAACTACGGCCTTGCTCTTGGCCTGCTTGCCGCCACGAGCCGCGAGATGGAGGCCCCACTGTCTGAGTGCGGAGTCCCTCCCATGAGGTCGGAGGATGTGGTTCGCACACTCAATCAGCAGACTTCGGAGATAGGCGTTGCCAGCCTTGGTGATGCCGAGTTGTGGGTCGCGTTCGCCGGACTGACTGCGTCGTGGTCTCAGACCGAGGTAGCAACCCACGTCTCGACTTCGCTCGAAGCGCTGCTTGCTGCCAAGAGTCAACACAAACGTTAGGGCTGTGATGTGGCCAACACCGTCTACCTTCATGAGTGCCTGGGTGTCTGGGTACTCGGTCTGTGTCATCTGTTGGATCTGGCGGTCGTACTGCTTGATCTTCAGAGTCATCTCCGCGATCTGCTGGAGTACCGGACCAAGTGCCTGGTGCAGTCCCGGTGGCATGACCGCCAGGCTGCGCTGAGCGAAGCATCTGGTGGAAGACGCAGGCATACGGTGCCCGCAGGCCTTCGTCAGTCCTCGGACGGCGTTCACTGCCGAGGTGCGTAGCCGGACCAGCAAGTCCCGCGCACGGATCACGGTGAGGGCCTCCTGCTGCTCGATCGTACGATGTGAGATCGGCCATAGGATGTTCGGATCGAGACGTGCGTAGCGGGCCAGCTTCTCCGCATCTACCTGATCGCTCTTACGGTCGCTATGCGAGATCGCTCGCAGCTCCCGGACGTTGGCTACGATCACATCGTGACCTAGCTCTTGAAGCTGTTCGCTAATCCAGATCGAGTGAACGCCGGCCTCCATGGCGACACGTGCGTGAGGTACATCTGTGAACCACTTCTGGATGGCCTTCGGTGTGGTTCTGAAGCGGCCCCGGTCGACCACTTCACCGTCTTCGTTGAGAGTGCAGTAATGGCTCCAGACGTCACCAAGGTCGATGCCGATCGTCAGATCAGCCCTGGTCCGCCTGCGTGGAACTTCCGCGATGAGGTAATGCGTCGTATTCTTCATGGGAAACAGTCTCTCCCTTCCGGAGCGACCCGCTCATCCCATTTAGCAGGACCTACCCAATCTAACCAGATTTCCGGATAGCCGGTTATTCGGCCACATGGATTACTTCTGTATTGCCCGTTAATCAGGAGTTATGTCTCTGAACGGCACTTTTCGATAGACGATTGCCGGAATATCTACCGAACATCTACGCGAACCTTCTGAATGGCATTGCTCCCATAGCCGAGCCGATTCCACTCTGGCGAGTCGGCCTGTGTTCGGCTTGCCATATCCGTCGCGCGGGCGGAGATCACGATGGGACCAGGCTGCTGAAGGCGGGCGATAAGCTCCCACCCCTGCCAGCTGTGCCGTCTCCGTTCGCCAACTAAGCGGGCGTCTTGCCAGGGGCCACCGCCAATTCTGACTTCAACCCGGGCGATAGGCGCCGCTCCGGACCAGGCGACACCGCGAATCGGCAGCTCGCCTTGCTCGACTTCGCCGTCGGGCTCCGGCTCGGTGATCAGACTCCGCACGCGCTGTAACGATACCGGCTCTCTCACTACTTGTCCGTCCCGTTGCCACTCAAAGAAGTATTTTTCGGTCTGATATTGACCCGTGAACGGCCCATTGATCACCTCAATCTCGGTGAGCCATTTGACGGATGCCACGGCATACCACCCAGGAACGATGACTCGCAGCGGATAGCCATGCTGGATCGGGAGCGTCTCCCCGTTCATGGCGTAGGCAAGCAGCGCCTCAGACCCTTGAGCGTCGTCCATGCAGAGGCTACGCTCGAAGCGAATTGGTTCGCTATTCGCATCAACTTGGCCGCTGTCGGCGCCTCGAAATACTACTTCTCTTGCACCTGCTTCAACACCTGCCCGGTTCAGAACTTCCGTGAGTGGCACCCCCGTCCATTCGGCTGTGCTAACGGCTCCCAAGTGCCACTGCTCTCCGTTCACACGCGGGCTCAGCAGTGAGCGGCCATTTCCAGCGCACTCCAAAGTGACGAACTGGGTCTGGGCGGGCATTTTCACAAGGTCCTGCAAACTGAGGCTCAGAGGACGTTTGACCAGGCCGACTACATTCAATCGCCAGGTTGACGGGTCAATATCGGGGATCTGAAAGTGGTTACGAACGTAGAACCTCGCATTCGGCATTACCACGCCGCCGATCAACGCGGGAATGGAGGTCTCGCAATTGAGCGGATCGGCACGGTGAACGACCATCCCTGCATCAATTGCCTGCTGACAAGCCTCTTCCGGGTCCAGCGCAGTGAGAGCGCCTTTAACACCCGGCGGGGCCGACGGGGAGCCGCCTGCCGCCACGATCCTGCAACGCTTGAAGACAGTGTCCAGCTTCGTCATCTCCACAAGTTTCTCGACTCGCGGATTCAGGTTTGCGATTTCGAGGTCCCAGCCTTTGTCTCTTGCTGCGGTCCATGCTCCCAGGAGCGCGCCCAGACCAGAGCTGTCGACGTAGGTAACATTGCTCAAATCAAGTACGATCCTGTAGGCAATCGCAGCGATTGGATCGCGCGATCCAAGCATCTGATCGCGAATCTCCCTTTCAAACACATCCAAATTTTCGGCGATAATCTTACCCTTACAGTGAATGATGGATTCATTAGGCTTCGCTTCCGATTGCAATTTCAATCCACCAGGGCTAAGCGGCTGGGTTGACATGACTAACCTCCAAAGGCGGCAAGGAGAAATACATGCGAACTGAAAGAAAGCCACCCTTTCGCGCGGTGCAAAGACTTTACCACTTGCGACAAGGATGACGTTTCAATCTCCAAACAAATACAGGTGGTCTCCCGGGTTCGACGGGAATTTCATCGACTGGATGCAGTAAGACGCTGGAGTATGCCACTCGCCCAAGTCATTGGCCCTAAACAGGGTCTAAAGACAAAGTTCTGAGCGGATTGTCGGCAAGCCGGAAGTAATCGCGCGTTACAGTCTCAATTGACCCCAATCGCCGATGCGTAATTTGAGACTGATCGGTTCGTGTTTTAGGGTCAGGAGGTTGGGTTCGGGGTTGTGGATTTTTTTCCGATGACGATCCATCCAGCATGCCTTGACAGTTTGGAGGAAAATCGACACTCGGGGATGCATTTCCAGAGGCTCACCAGGGTGATGGACAGATCGCGGCACCGATTGTGCTCCTGGCAAAGGGTGCCATGACAGTTGCTACCGATTGAAGGTGACCGTTTTTCATGACACATTCCACCTTGGCCGCGTCGTCAATATTTTTAAGAGGATCGCCAGACACGATGATCAGATCAGCCAGATGTCCGGGCTCGAGTGTGCCAAGGTCCTTCGTCAGACTGTAAGCCTTCGCAGGGAGAATTGTTGCGGTTTCGAGTGCTTGCCATGGAGCGCGACCATACTTAACCTGCGCGCGCAGGTTAAGGTGAAGACTGGTAGCGGGCAGGTCGAGTGGAGAGTCTGTTCCCGCGAGAATGATGCCGCCAGCATTGAGAACGTCTAAGACGGTAGATTCTTCTTCCCTTAGGTGGGCGAAGGCCGAGGTGGTGTCGGATTTCTGAGCGGTGGTGAGGGCGAGGTTGAGCCGGGCGTTCTCCCAGGGCGGGGATATGGCGCGGCGGGGATCTGTCGCCAGCCCAGGGTCCTCGGCGTATTGCGCCTGGCTGAAAGTAGTGGACATGGTCCACATTCCAGACTGAGCGAGGAGGGTGCGGACGTCGGAGTAGCTGACCCCGGTGAGAGATCGTGAGTAGGCCCAGCCAGTGCGGGCTGTGGCACTCACATGACTCATGCCATCTTCACCGAGGGAGACCGCTGGGAGAAGATAATGCGAGGCGGTTTCAACACCCATCTGAGAATGAGCGAACTGAATTCCTTGCTCCGCCCATGTGTATGGCAGGCGAACATACAGCTTCACAAAATCGAAGTCCAACGCCTTAAGTCGATTGAACTCTCGGTGGAGTTGAGCTTCGCTGGTGGTGGGAATCATCATGGGGTAGTAGACGCGCTCGCCGTCTACGGCTTCCCCAGTGGTAAACAGACGTGGACCCACCGCGGTGCCAGCGTCGTAAGCTTCGCGGTGCGAGAGGGCGCGATAGGCATTGTCTGCGATGGCACGGATTTCGGTGATGCCGTAGACGAGCCATAGGCGGCCAAAGCGATCGCCGTAGTAGATGGAGTTGTCGGAGTCGGTGTGGGCATGGTTCTCCCACAGACCGGGCATAACGGTTGAGTCGCCTGCTTCAATGGTGCGGGTCACTCCGGCAGGTGGTGTGGCGCTGTGGGGTGTGACGCTGGTGACCCGGTTGTCCGTAATTGTGATGTCGACGTCTTTCTGTTCGTCCGGGCCGGATCCTTTCCAAAACCTTGCAGCATGGATGAGAAGTTTTTGCTCCGGCTTTGCGTTGGTAAATGTGAGGTCCACAGGGACGGTCGAGATGGCTTTAGTTGAACGGTCGATGAGCTTCAGGTTGCCTTCGTTGAGATAGAGAATTTCGGAGGAGTCGGCGCTGTAGGTGGGTGCGTCGGTAGTCTCCTCATTGAGTTGGACTGCGAGACCGGTCGGACGGCCGTCTCCATCGACCGGCATCGTATAGAGGAGATCGTCCATAACGAAGGCCATTTCTTTCCCGTTAGGCGAATAGATCGGGCCATCCTCAGTGCGAGTGGTGACGGACTCGTAAGGAGCTGGTGAGAAGAATTCGGTCTTGCCTGTTGCCAGGTTGACCGTGAGGATGGAGCTCGTGCCCTCGCGGAAGCGCTTGGTGTACGGCTTGATGGTGGCGATGGCCACTGTTTTCCCGTTGGCCGAGAAGGCGGGGCGGCCTGGAAAGAATGTCGATGACGCCAATGGCTTGATCGCGCCCGTGGCTACTTCGACGATGAGGGTGGCGCCGGTCTGATCTTGAAAGGCGATGAATTTGCAATCGGGTGACCAGGCCGGCATGATCTGTGCGGATTTGCTGGCGGAGACTTGTCTGTCGGCGCTGGTGTCGGGAGACGATAGATCGTGGAGGTAGATATTCTCTATGCCGTCGCGGTCTGACACATAAGCGAGCATTTTGCCGTCGGGAGACCAGGCGGGACCTTGCTTATAGAAGGTGTCGTGAGTGAGAGCAATGGGCGCACTGCCGATGGTCATCAGGTAGAGCTGGTTGAGGGCAACGAAGGCTACTTGTTTGCCGTCAGGCGAGAGCGCCGGTACGTAGATGCCTTTGACCTGATGCGAGGCGGTGCTGTCGAAGTCGTAGATTTTGTGCGCGTATTGCGGGCGGATGGATTTGATGTAAGCGCTGAATGGAATGGGGGTCTCAGACGCAGCGGATAGGTTGGTGCGGAGGATGTGGCCGTCGCCGGTGTATAGAAGTTCAGAGTTGGAGATCCAAGTGGCAGGGAAGGGGAAGGTGTCGGTAGCTTTACCGGCATACGTTGTCGCGCCGGTTATAAGAAGCTGGGCGGTGTTCATGAACATGCCGACGCCGTGGAACTGGACGTAGGCGAGAGACTTGCCGTCAGGCGAGTAGCTGGGGGCGTCTACGCGACCTTCGGCGATGCTGGAAACCAGAGTTGTCTGATGACCTGTTGCAAGGTCGATCGACTCAATGGTTTTTCCAGTGATGCCGGTTCCACTGACAAAGGCGATCTTCGAGCCCTCGGGAGACCACGTGGGACCGAACTCATCCGCTTCTGCGGAGGTGATCTGTTTCAGTGCGCCGGTGGCGATATTGACCGTCCAGATATCGTAGCTGCCTTTGAAGGCGCGATCGGACGCAAAGGCGATGGTGGTGCCGTCGGGGGAGATGCGGGGCTCGCGATCGTCGCCATGGCCAGTGGTGATCTGCTTCAGACCGGAGCCGTCGGGGCGCATGATCCAGATGTGGAACGTGCCGCCGGCGTAGGACTGGATGGCGACGAGATCACCTTTGGCGGACCAGTCGGGATGCGAGGCTTCCTGGTCGGGTGTGGTGATCTGCGTCGCATGCCCGCCACTGGCAGGCATGCTGTAGAGGAGGCCCTGCAGGTCGGCGATGATCCTCTTGTGGTCGGGGGAGAGGGTGACGAAGACATCTGTGCCTTCGGTGATGGTGATGGGTTTTTCCTTGTTGGGGGAAGCAGCGTTGGCAGGCGCGGCTAGTACGAAAGAGAGCAAGAAAGCGGAGACGCTGATTGCAGTGAAGCGGGTCGCTGCCTGGTGCATGTGTTCCCTCGTCTGGACGCGCTGTACGGACAGCTTTGTGCAGTCTTGTGATGGATTCGTGTATTCAGATTACGCCGCGACCTAGAATTCCAACCTCCCCAGGAATTGCAAGGAACGTGGACGCCACTCGACGGGGATACCAGTTGCGGGAGAGGTAGTGGCTACCGGCGTCCCGTAGTTCGCCGCGGTCACGGTGGCGTTGTAGTTGCCGAAGTTGGAATGGTTGAAGACATTGAATGCTTCCACCCCGATCACCCCCTGGAACCGGTCACCGAACTTATGCGTTTCCTGCAGACGGGTGTCCATCCGGTAGACATTGCGTCCGTAGAGTGCGTCGCGTTTGGTGAGATAGTAGCCTGTTGCGGGATCGAGGTAGTTGTTGGCAGGGTCGTTATAGACGGTGATGCAGCTGCTGCCCGTTGGGCAAGTTGTTCCCGGAGCGATTGGAATGGTGTTGAGAGCGAAGGTACGGTTGGTGCTCGGGGCGTAGCCGGTGGGCTGGGTTGATCCGACGGCAGTAGCGAAGGCATTGCCGGAGCCAAAGTGGAATAATCCGGAGAGGGACAAGCCATATTTGATGGCGTAGTCGCCGGTGACCGTGAGGGTGTGGCGCTGGTCATCCAGGCCGTTTGCCCACTCATCGTGGATGCCGTTTACGAATGGTTTGTTGGGGTAATAGAAGGGGGACTCGGTGGAATCTTTCAGGCGAGAGTAAGTGTAGGCGACGCCACTGGTGAAACCATGCTGGAGCGAATGACGGAGACTCATCTGCAGAGCGTCGTAGATGGAGCCTGCGTCGTTTGGAGTAAAGAACTGGTTCACGTTGGTGAATGCCTGGGCGCAGACGTTGAAGCTGCTGGTTGTGTATGGAGTGCTGTCTTGAGTCACGCCTACGGTGGGGCATGTGGTTCCTTGTCCGGGAATGTGTTTGGTGCTCGGACTGTAATTGAACTCCGGATTGGTTGGGTTCTGAATCAGATTGGAGTTGAGGCGGATCCAGTCATGGTAAAGGCGGGTGTGGACGTAATCTGCCGTGATGACAGTGCGGAAGGGAAGCTCACGCTGAATACCGGCTGAGATTTGCAGAGCATATGGAGTGGCGATATTAGGGCCAAGGGGCTGGACCGCCTGACGAGGGGCCGTGATGGACGGAGGAAATGGGTTTAGAAGATTTAGGTTCGACGTGGCTGTGCCGGTAACCGAATTCTGCAGCGATGTAACGCCGTTGAAGATCTGTCCGTCGATGGTCTGGTTAGCGGCGACGTCGGAAAAGAACATTCCTGCCCCGCCGCGGAATACCGTCTTGCCATTTCCCGCGATATCGTAGACAAAGCCTACTCGCGGTGCGAGCTCGTGATTGTCGTTACTCTGCGGCGTAAGAAGACCGTTGTTCAGCTTCAGGTTCGTATTGAAGATACCTAGATCGTTGTCGTAACGCAGGCCGAGATTCAGGGTAAGGCGAGCCAGCACCTTATAGTCGTCCTGTGCCCAGAAAGCGATCTGAGTTCTGGGGATGTTGACGTTGAAGTTGCCCGAGCCCTGAGTAAAGGTGCCCAGCGCGCAAAGAGAATTGATGCTGGTATGGGTGGCATCGTTAGTATTTGTGTAGTTCCACGATGCTACGTCTGATGTTCCATTGGGGAAAAGGTCTGCAGCCACTTGGGCAGACGAGTACGAGACGCCATTGACAGTCTTCGCGACGATAGAAGCGCAGGCGTTGGCAGTACCGGCCTGATTCTGCTGGAAGAGACCTGTATTCGCGTCATGAAGGATTTCACCGCCGAACTTCAGGCTGTGTTTTCCCGTCAGGTAAAAGAGATCGTCGCGATATTCCTGAACATCCTGATAGAAGATCTGCGGGTAGTTATACGGTGCCCCTACCGTGACGGTGCCGAAGGTGATGGCCTGCGAGGCATAGATTGGGAGGTTCTGCCACTGGAAGTGGCTGAAGTCTACGTGCAGATCGTTGACCGTTTTGGAATTGATGGCGCGGTTCCAGTCTCCGAGTATCGTGTAGTTTTCGCGCGTGGCATAGTAGGCGGAACTTGGATCTGTCGTGCCCGCAGCCAGGGTGTAGTTGTTCTTGAAGGTGAAGCCGTTGACGCGAGAGAAGATGTGATCCTTGCCGGTCGCCAGGAAGTCGACGCGGCCGAGGTATTCGTTGACGGTGATGGTCTGCGGAAAGACGAGGTTGGTGGCGCTGCCCGGAAGCAGTGGAGAGTCGGTTATGCCGCTGGACTGATGTTCTCCCTCATAGGAGCCAAAATACCAAAGCTTGTCCTTGCGAATCGGGCCGCCGATGGTACCCCCGAACTGTTGATCGGAGAGCGGTGTCACCGTCTTTGCGATTGGGTCAGCAGCGTTGAATACGTCGTTACGAAAGTAGCCGAAGACAGAACCGTGAATCTGATTACTGCCACTCTTGGATTGGACATTCACTTCGATGCCTGAAGAACGTCCCACGGTGGCATCGAAACGATTCGTGATGATCTGGAATTGGCTGATCGCATCGGGAGAAAAGCGCGGCTGACCAAAGCTGGCGTCGGCGGTGTTTTGAGTAACCTGAAGCCCATCGAGATTGATCTGAAATTTGCCAGAGTTTTCGCCGCCGAGAGGCGTGTCATTCGTGATGGCGTTAACGCGTACGCCGGGAACCAGTGTGGCAAGTTCCATATAGTTGCGGCCATTGATGGGAAGGCTCTTGACGTCATCCGGGGTGATGTTACCGGCGACGGTGGAGGAAGTCGTGTCAACGGCGTTTTCGTCGGCGCGGACTATGACCGCGTCGCTGACGCCCTTGATCGGCAAGATGACATCTATTTCCGGGGTCTGGCCGACGAGCATGGAGACCTTGGTTTCAACGGTGCTGAACCCCGGCGCCATCACAATAACGATGTAATCTCCAGCGGCAAGGGATGGGATGAGGTAGGTTCCGGCAGCGTTGGTCTTCGTGTGAAACGATGCCGCTCCGATTTGCCTGACTTCTACGGCAGCGTCTGAGATGACAGCACCCTGAGAGTCTACGACTCGGCCCGTAATGCCAGTTTGCTGAGCGGATAAGACGGTTGCCGTGAAGAACATGACGGAGAGAAGAGAAATGGTACAGAAGCGATGAGCAGTCTTCATTTTAAAAACCTCAAGTTGCTAGATCGGGTCTGCCATGGTTCTTGAATTTGCAAAATGCTCTGTCGCTGATGGAGAGTGAGTTGCCGCCACCAAATGACTGGAGGAACGATATAGAGAGGCTTACTCGAAGACGGAGCTGAAGAAGAGTTGCTTGTTCGAAAAATGACTAATGAAGCTGGATGTTCACGGTAGTGCAAACAGCTTTTTGGGGTGAATGATTGGAGCGTATTGGCTTTCCAGGCTGGTGTCTAATCGAAAGATTCTTGCGTGTGATAGAAAAACGCCGCGAGACGAAAGGGATGACGTGTAGTTTTCGTTGACAAAACAGGCAGCAGCCACGAAGATGTCATTACACCGACGTAAATTGTCCGTTTAATTGGCGCAATAACCGGTTTACCTGACACAACTTCATATTTTCTTTCTTGCTTTGATAGCCCGTAGCAGCGCATAGGTTTCAGGACGACGCCGAGGCCCTACTTGGACTTTAGAATCAGGCAGCTACAGTGTTTTCTGACGCTATCCGATCTTCTGAACTACGGGAAGACGGCGCGCGCGTTGTACATGACTCAACCGACAATCACGTTTCAGATCAACTCGCTTGAAGAGGCGTTTGGAGTCAAACTGTTTGAACGTGATCGTCAACAGGTTCGATTGACCGACGCAGGATCTGCGTTTCGCAAATACGCTCAAAGCATCATGGATACAGTCGATGCTGCGCATGAGTGCCTGAGTGGTCTTCATACCCGACTACGGCTGCGTGTGGCCTGCGGGCCCGTGGGCCAATTCGTTCTTCTGCCGGCCGTGATCCGTATGTTAGCGGCGGAGTACCCGCATTTCGAGCTGGAGGTCACTGAGCTCACGACCGAGCAGCAGATGACGCGGCTCCAGGAAGGAAAAGTAGATGCTCTATTAATGGTGGGCGCCCTTCCAATCAAAGGGCTGCGCTTCGATCCGATCTGCAAGGAGACGCTAGTTGCCATGGTCTCGCGGCAGAGTGAGTTGGCGGACGAACGCAGCATCTCTGTGCAGCACCTGTGCTGCGTCAGCATTATCGCTTCGCGTCCCAAAGACTGCCGTTTTCACCAGCCATTTCTGCATCAGCTTCTAGCGCCATTTGGAATTACTCCGCGCATCGTGGAGTCTCCGCAGTCCTGTTCAGTGCAGTTTGCATACGTCGCCGCAGGAGAAGGTATGGCAATTACTACCGAATCAATGGCCGCCTGCACATTTCCCGGTGTCGTTGCGGTCAGATTCAGGGAGACTCTGCCTGAGTTGCAGCTCGGCCTTGCCGCGATGGAGGACAATGATACCGCAGCGATGACCATCTTTCGTGAGGTTGTGATGCGGTGCGCCAATACAGCGCTGGAGCGACGCACCGCAACTTACCTGACTCATGCGCCGCAGCCAGCGATCAACCTGCAGGAAGGTCGCAAAGCTAGTTAAAAGCCAATTCTCCGGCTAATTGGATTAGTGAGTGCCAGGGAATTTCAATGGGCGCTCCATCCAGCAGACATCCCAATAGCGGTCGAACTTATAGCCGTTCTCGGAAAATACTGCGACTGCTTTGAATCCGAAGCGTGCGTGCAGTGCTGCCGAAATTGGGTTCGGCGGCACGTATCCGGCGACGACTCGATGAATGTTTTCTCCGGATAGAGTCGCAAAAAGTGCGGCGTAGAGTTGGGTACCCAATCCTTTGCCGATAAGCTCCGGTGCGCAATAGATGGTGGTTTCTACAGTGGTGGCATAGGCGGCTTTCGGACGAAAGCGAGTAGTGCCCGCATAACCGACAACGAGGCTGTCTTGTTCGGCGACCAGAAGTCGGTATCGCCCAGTCCTGTCGAATTGCTCGAACCATGAAATTCGCTGCTCAACGGCCCAGGGCTCTACATCGAACGTGATCGGCGTGTGGACAACGTAGTAGTTATAAATCTCCGTGAGGCGGGGGAGATCGTCTCTGTTGGCAGCGCGAGTCTGAATGGCAAGCAAGTCAACAACCTCCGGTTCGTTCAATTCATCACGGGTGTTCAATGACTGCATAGTCGGTCGCGGCAACGGAATCGCCTGACCCCTGAAGCCGCTTTTTCTCGATCATCTCCCGGCGGGATTGCGGTACACTGCGACTCATCCGCAAAAACGTTTTTTGAGCTTAGCTACAAAATGCCTTGACAGAGACCGGCCTTCTCATGGAGGGCGAGTCACTCAGCGGGACTTTCTGTATGCATTTTCCTTCGAGTTCCGGGTGGTTTGTTTGAATGTTAAGTCATTGAGGAGCACGTGGTGTTACGTAGGCTGAACTCAGCGGCGACGCTGATTCAGAGAACAACCACGGAGGCTCCTCGATGACGAGTATGAACTACATCGGACTGGACGTACACAAGAAGACGATCAGCTATTGCGTGAAGGACGTGAGTGGCCGGATCCAGCAGGAAGGCAAGATCGGATCGAGCCGACGCGAGCTGGACAGCTGGATGAAAACGCTGCCTCAGCCCTGGATGGTGGCGATGGAAGCGACGATCTTCAGCGGCTGGATCTACGATCATCTGCTTCCCCACGCCGCCCAGATCAAGGTGGCTCACCCATTGATGCTGCGTGCGATTGCAGCGGCCAAGAAGAAGAACGACCGGATCGATGCCGGCAAGCTCGCCGACTGCCTGCGTTGCGATTTCCTACCCCGAGTGCCACATGATGTCTGCGGAGTTCCGGGATCGCCGCCGCACCTTGCGCTACCGGCATCTGCTGGTGAGGCAGATGGTGCAGATGAAGAACCGGGTCTCCGGACTGCTGATGGAGACAGGTGTGGAGTACAGCAAGCAACGGCTGCACAAGGTGAGTTATTTTCGCGAGTTACTCTCCACTAACGAGGAGGTTCCTCCCAGCATCCGGCCGTTGCTGAAGCTCAGCCGGGAGACGATCGAAAGGTGCCAGAAGACCGAGTACGCTCTGGTCAGCTCTCTCCAGCGCGATCCTGTGTTGGCCGACAGGATCAAACGGCTCAGAACCGTACCTGGAGTAGGTCCGATCACGGCGCTGACCTGGGCACTCGAAATCGGCGATGTCTCGCGCTTCCGCACGATCAAGAACGCGATCAGCTATTGCGGACTCTGCGGAGACGAACGAAGCTCGGCGGACAAGATGATGCGCATGCCACTGTCGAAACAGCGTAACAAGCATATCCAACGAACGCTGATCGAAGCTGCCAAGCTGGCTCCGAGACAGAGCCATGAGCTAGCCGTGATCTACGACCGGGAAAAGCAGAAAGGAAATGGGAATCGGGCGACACTTGCCGTAGCCCGGAAGATGGTAGCGTATCTGCTTGCCGTGGACCGGCAGCAGAGAGACTTTACACCTGCTGAAGAACACAGGACTGTGGCAGCATAAGTGTTGCCGGAATAAACAGGATGAACAAAATGCGCAGACTGCCAGGTCCTGCCGATAGCCGACTGAGCAAAGGAGATCCTCCCGAGGCTCTCTACGAATTGTTTCGG
>Ga0210384_10005816_pt1 | contig 13264 bp, 5 predicted proteins | sample IncBWH2MmetaG_FD_160574 | JGI IMG/M metagenome (GOLD analysis project Ga0210384, IMG submission 160574) | Forest soil microbial communities from Barre Woods Harvard Forest LTER site, Petersham, Massachusetts, United States - Inc-BW-H-2-M | ecosystem: Environmental > Terrestrial > Soil >... | reverse complement strand
TGCGGCTGCGGCACCGTCCGCGTAACCCCGCGTGGGACGGTGCAACCCTGCGTCTATTGGCCGGGCGAAGGTGACCCGATGAGCCTGCTGGTAGAAAAGGGCCCGGAGATCATCGAGACTCAACCGTTCCAGGATGCCCGCTCTCTTCCGGCTGCGTGCGAGACCTGCGCCTACGTCGACGCTTGCCACGGAGGCTGCGCCGGGCGCAGAAAACTGCATCATGAGCTCGCAAAGCCAGATTTATACTGCCCGATCGTACGCGGTGAAACCAAGACCCTTGCTGTAACCATGGCTCCGCACCGCGATCTACCGAAGAGCGAAAGTGCATGCACAACTATCGTGATGGCTCGAGAGGCTGACACATCTGATCTGGGAGGATTGAATCTATGAGTGACACGCTAACAGTCAAGTTGACAGGGCAGGTAAAGGCCGGCGGATGCGCCAGCAAGATTAGCCCCGCCGTCCTGGACCGCGTGCTGTCGCAACTTCCAAAGCAAACCAATGAGAGTGTTCTGGTGGGTTTCGAGACCGCGGACGATGCTGGAATCTACAAGCTGAACGATAGCCTGGCGCTCGTTCAGACCGTCGACTTCTTCACGCCCATGGTCGATGATCCTTACACCTATGGGCAGATCGCAGCGACCAACGCCTTGAGCGACGTCTACGCGATGGGAGGTATTCCGATCAGCGCCTTGGCTATCCTCGGATACCCCGAGGACGGCGATCTGGATACCCTGGCCGCGATCATGGCTGGTGGCCTTTCCAAAATGCTTGAAGCTGGCTGCGCTGTTATCGGAGGTCATAGCGTTAAGGACGCAGAGATGAAGTTCGGCTACGCGGTAACCGGTACGATCCATCCAGATCGCGTGCTGAAGAACAAAGGCGCGCAGGTGGGCGACATCGTCTTCCTAACCAAACCAATCGGGACCGGAGTGATCACGACGGCAATCAAGCGCGGAATCGCAAGGCAGGAGTGGATCGATGCGGCGATCAAGAGTATGACCACGCTGAACAAGAACGCTGCGATCGCCATCACTGAAGCCAACCTGCGCGTCAATGCGATGACCGATGTGACCGGGTTCGGTCTGGCGGGACACTCTCGCGAGATGGCTTTGGCGAGTGGAGTCGCCATCGAATTTGCGATCAACCAGATCCCCCTCCTACACGGCGCGATCGAATGCGTTCAAGCGAAGGCGGTTCCGGGAGGCCTGGTCGCGAACCGTGACTTCGCCGAGTGTGTCGTCGACACGCAGATTGCAATCGCTCCCGAAGTCCTGACGTTGTTCTTCGATCCGCAGACCGCCGGGGGACTCTTGATCTCGATCGACGAACGCGATGCTGCGCAGCTGGAGCGAATCACCGGCGCTGCCGGAACTCCTGCGATTCGTATCGGGCGAGTGCTGGAACGCGCAGAAGGGAAGCCAATCCGGCTGGTATAAATAGCCGTAGACCTCGAGACGTGCGCCCAATGTCACTATCATACGAACATGTCTAACGTCGCAAAACACTACGAGCAGCTCTTGGCAGAGCACTATGTCTGGATGTTCGGCGTTCCTTTCGAGCAAAAAGTCGCCGAACAGAAGTCTCTGCTCGAGCCTGTTGTGAGTTCAATCCCACCAGCGCTCCAGCGTGGGGTGGCGATCGATCTGGGCAGCGGCCCAGGGTTCCAGACGATCGCACTCGCGGAACTGGGTTATGCGCCAGTGATCGCGGTCGATATGAGCAATGAGCTTCTCACGGAGCTGCGGGCCCACAGCGGGTCTTATGCCGTCGAGACGAAGCAAGCCGACCTCACGGAGTTCACTTCAATTGGGCTGCCGCAGAACGCCGCTGTAATCGTCTGCATGGGCGATACGCTGACCCACCTTCCATCGAAGGCAGCTGTTCAAAAGCTTTTCGGAGACGTCTTCGCCAAACTCGCGCCTGGAGGAGTGTTCGTCCTGACCTATCGAGACCTGACCGGTGAGCTTTGCGGAACCGATCGTTTTCTGTCCGTTCAAGCCGACGAGACCAGGATCATGACCTGTTTTCTGGAGTACAAGACCGAAGATTCAGTTGTCGTGCATGACCTGATCCATGTGCGAGGCGAAGGCGGGTGGAAATTGAACAAGAGCAGCTATGAGAAGCTTCGTCTCTCGTCCGGTTGGGTTTCGGATACATTGCGCGATGCGGGGTTCGAGATAGAGCGAGAGGTGCCAGCAGGATTGCTGCTGGTCGTTGCCCAAAAAAAGTAGCTGGAAGGGAAAATACCGGACCTTCTCGCGGCGAACTCGCACGTGGGGGAGACGACTGGCAGCAGAGAAGGCAATGCGAGAGTCCCATTTTCCGACGCACTCGTATGGCAGGAGGTGATAGAGCCGCTCCGTCGCGACTACGGAGGTTAGTTGGAAACTTCGCCGGCAAGCGAATGACATCGAACCCAATCAACATCAATTGAGCCCGAGGGAGATCTAAGTTGAGTGGTAAACGTGAAAAGCGCCGGGCGAGATGCCTTCCACCAGCTGAATGCGAAGGGATTTGCCGATCCTGCGGATAGAAACGAGTGTCCACCGTCGGTGCTGTAAGAGTACGAAACGTGTTCATCTTCAACACGCATTCGCAATAGAACAGTATCTCCCGTCAATTTGCCAAACTCGGATTCGCCTCCGTTCTTTGCATAAACAACGAGTCTTGCTCCGTTCGCTTGAACGACTCCAATCCAGCTTGGATGTATTCCAAACATAGCCAATCCTGCGCGTTGGCCATCCTTCATCGCAGACACATCTATTTTTGTGATCAGATCAAAATCCTGATACTGCATCTGTTGAGTCAAAGTATTCCGCGCATGGATGAGATCGGGGGCAAATGACGCCTTCAATCTTAAGAAGCCTGGCCGCTCTTTCAGCGACCAGTTGTTATCGTTCGGATTATGATTCCATTCCCACTGCGGACCTAAGGCGGTTGCATCATTGAACTCGTCGGAAGTTTGCGGTGTTTCGATCGGGTAGCTTCTTCCGCTGTCCGGCTTCTTCCACGTGCTGACCGGCTCTCCGAACGATTTCCCTTCGACAGGCTTCCCTACGACTGGCCATCCATCTTTCCATTGGACAGGTTCAAGGTAGAGGATTCGACCATAACCTCCGCGCTGCGAAAAGTGCAGGAACCACCCTTCGCCGTTCGCTGTCTCAACATAACCGCCCTGGTGTGGACCGTTTACGTTGGTGCTGCCTTGTTCCAGCACCGGTCGCGACTCGTATGGTCCGTAGATGTTCTTTGAACGAAGCACCGCCTGCGATCCCGTCCCCACACCCCCATACGGCGCAAAGATGTAGTAGTAGCCATCCTGCTTATAGAGCTTCGGTCCTTCAAGTGTAGGAAGTTTCGAATGGTCATCGACAATGACTTTGCCTTCGTCAAGCAGCTTCGTTCCGTCGGGACTCATCCGATGCAGGACAAGCGGGCCCGCCCCCACACGCGAATGAACAAGATAGGCATTACCGTCATCATCCCAGAGAGGACATGGGTCTTCGTATCCAGAACCAGCGAGTACGGCAACTGGAGTCGCCCATGGCCCCTTTGCCGAGGGAGCGGAGCTCATGAAGATGCCCTCTTTCGGCGTGGGAAAAAACACGTAATAACGCCCATCGTGAAATCGGATAGAAGGCGCCCAGGCTCCCTGCGCATAGCGATCGCCACCCTCCATGTCGTATCTTCGGTCGATGTCGAGTCGAGGAAATACGTGACCTATGATGTGCCAGTTCACCAGGTCTTGAGATTCAAGTACGGGAATGCCGGGCATGAAGTGGAAGCTCGAAGCTACCAAGTAATAACTCTTTCCAACCCGGATTACATCTGGATCGGAGTAGTCAGAAAAGAGGATGGGATTGCTGTAGCTCCCATTGTTCTGATCGCCAGTTCTTCCCCATAGCACTGCTGCCCCAATGGATGTAATGCAAAAAAGCAAACATACAGTCCTGGAAAAATGCGCCGCGTGGAAAACCGTCGTTGCCGACCTCATGATTTGACCCATTTGGCGCGCGTATAGAACCGCGGTCCGGTTCGCGCTTCAGCATGCTGTTGCTGCACGTTGGCAGCTGGCCCGACAGCAGGGGCTTCGTGGCGTGTCGTCATTCGGTCTCCTGCAACGCTGTCAGATAAAGCGTAGTGCTTCTCCATGTGATCAAGCTGAGGTGCAATGCGAAGTCATAGGTGGATTTAGATCGTGCCAAGAGATGCCATGGGGTCTTTGACAGATAGGGCTTCGCAAGCCCAGCTTGCTTGTGCCGAACTTGCGAAACTCCTCATTCAGAAGAGCAGTTTGAGAGACAGTTGGCCGATACGGGGATCGAGCGCCGACGTGACGCGGCCGAAAGCACCGTTGGTAACTGAAGCATTCGGATCGCCGAAGTTAGTGTGATTTAGTACGTTGAAGTACTCCGCCCTGAACTGAAACTGGATTGACTCATGTACCGGGAAGTAGCGCATGATGCTGACATCCCAATCCGTGTACTGCGGGCCAACAAAGCTTCCTTTTACGACATTCCCGTACGATAACGGCAGATTTACCGTATAGCTTGGATTGGTGGAGAAATTCGCTGTATTCAAATACGACTTGCAGGCGGTGGTTACGCTTCCGCATGCATTGCCGCCGTAAGGATTTTTTCCATTCCAGACTCCGCGCTCGCGGCCGAGATTTGTGCCGCTATTGCCTGCTCCGGTAACTGTCAATGGATCACCGCTACGGAAAGCGAAGATACCGTTGGTCTGCCAACCGTTAGCGGCGAATCGTGCGAATGCATTTCCACCTTTTAGCTTCGGTAGCTGCCAGACATAAGAAAGCGAAATGACATTGCGATGGTCGTAGTCTGAAGGACCATAGTCCAGTCGTTTGAAGTTTGGCTCATAAACGGGCAGCGAGTACCCGGATCCCGGCACTACCGCCGTCGCCGAAGCGCCGAATGGGAAGTTGTCGATCGCTTTCGACCACGTGTAGTTGAAGAATAGCGTCAGCCCGTTGGTCATACGATTCTGCAGCGTAGCTTGCAGCGAGTTATAGCTTGCGTTTCCGCCCGAGTCTACCAGGGCAATCTGCTGCGTGTAGTTCTGTATATTATTCGGCGAGAAGTAAATGCGCTTTCCGAGAGATGGACCCTGGTTATAGGTCGGGTTTATGTCCGATGGAACGTATTGATGGTTGCTTCGCGAACCTACATAGGCCAATCGGCTGGAGAGTGTACTCGTGTACTGCTGCTCGACCGCAAGATTCCAGGAGTAGGTAACCGGGAGCTTGAAAGTGTTTGGGTCGAAGGTGCTATACCCGGACGACTGATAGTTTGCGGTTGTGAAGAAACTTGGTGGGGGTGGCTGAGGAGCTGGAAACGGATTTCCTCCCGGCACCTTGGCATAGGGATTTGAGAAATCAGCGAGATTCGTTGGCAGAAACTGGACGTTCACTGAAGCGACATAGGGAACGGAGTTGGCGAAGATGTTGTCGAATACGCCTGGCAGACGGGTGTCATAAAACTGACCTCCGCCACCGCGAACACTGGTTTTGCCATCACCGAACACATCCCATGCAAAACCTACGCGCGGCATGAAGTGTGTATAGATGGGCCGCACCATGTTCTCCACGAAGCCTGCATCACCTGGGAACAGCAATCCCGCAAGAGCAGTAGGATGTGTAGTCGAAATAGTACCCGCTGCTCGCGCCGAAGGACTGAACATGCCCTGGCGATTGAGCGTTTCATGTTGGGGCGCGAAGGGCTCATACCGCACTCCGTAGGTCAGCGTGAAACGGCGGGTCATCTTCCAGCTGTCCTGTGCATAGTAGCCGGTCACGTGATAGCGGTTATTGAAATACTGACCGGAGGCTTGCTGGAAGTTCGTCAGACCGCCGAGGAGAAAGTCCGCCAAGGGATTTGAAATGGATGCATTGCTATTGAACTGGAAGATGCCGGGCTGCTGAAACTGGTTATCGACATCGACCTTAGCTAATTCTCCGTGGAATCCAAATCCCAACGTGTGATTGCCGACTACCCAGTGCAGATCATCAGCAAGAGTGTAGTTGTTGCGACGGAAGGTAGCTGCAGGATTGTCGCCAATAGTGAAAAAGCTTGCGACCTGGATCTGGTTGATCTGCTTGAACGGCGGCTGCCATACATTGACCCCAAGGTCGTTGACGTTCGGAGCTCCCGGGAGCGGTCCGCGGGATGCGTTCTCAATCTGATAGCTGAGGCTGAAATTGTTTAAAATCCGAGCGTTAAACGTGTGAGTCTCCGAGATCAGCGCGTTGTGGTAGCGAATAGCCGCCTGGTCGGAATAGCTGAGAAGATCACTTGTATCCAGAACACCGGCATTGTCAAAGCTGTCGTAGAAGTACCGCAACATTAGGTGGTCTTTGGTCCCTATCGCCTGATCGACTCGACCGGTGTATTCGATGAAATTCTGGCTGCTTGGACGGAAGAATTGGTAGGTGCCGTCGTTTCCGCTAATCGTTGGCAGATACTTCAATAGTGCCAGCGACGACTTGTTATAGTCGCTCGGATTGACCTTGCATGTAAGGGTGCTACCGGTCGGTGTGCACGGATACGGAGCTAATGTCGTCGGATTCAAGATTGGACTGGAGAGGCCGGTAAAAGTTCCGCCGAGCTGAGCCGGAGTGGGCAGGAACGCCGTGCCGCCTACGCCATTGGTACGGAGCCGCGTCGCCTGTACTCCAAAGAAGAAAAATGTCTTGTCTCGCCCGTTATAGAGGTGCGGAATAATTACCGGACCGCCAAAGGTTCCGCCAAACTGATTTCTCTTCAATGGATCGACAGTCTTTACACCGTTGACGTAGCTGAAATAGTTAGCTGCGTTGAAGACCCGGTTGCGGACGTACTCGAACGCGCTGCCATGGAATTGGTTCCCGCCGCTACGGGTGACGATATTGACTACGCCGCCGGCGTTCTGGCCATACTCAGCGTTATAGTTACTGGTTTGTACGCTGAATTCCTGCAGCGCGTCGGGCATAGGGAAGGGAGCGTTTACGTTGGTGTACTCGTCGACATTATTTCCGCCGTCCAGCATGTAGTTCACCTGGTTCGCACGCGTGCCGTTGATGGTCACGGCAGCGACAACTGGAAAAGTCTTCGTCTGTCCTTGATCGATGTTCGCGCTGGGTGCAACTACGACTCCCGGCACCAGAACCGTCAACGCGGCCGCGTTTCGTCCGTTCAAGGGCAGGTCGTTGACGCGTTTCTGGTCGATGACCTGCGAAAGAGTTCCGGTGGTAATGTCAACCTGCGGCGGAGCCGTATCGACATTGACCGTCTGTGCGCTGCTACCTACGTTTAGGGTCACATTGACCGTGACCGCCTGATCTGCCTGTAGCACGACGCTCTTTCGTAAAGAACTGGCAAACCCGTTTGCCGTCACTTCCAGGTTGTATTCAGCCGGAGCCAGCGACGGAAAGACATATCCACCTTCGCCGTTAGAGGTTACCGTGTTCTTCTCGCCGGTAGCCAACCGCGTGGCAACAATTGTCGCCCCAGGGACGGCAGCCCCGGTAGCGTCCGCAACCGAGCCTGAGATCCGGGCCAAGCCCTGACCAAGTGCGCCATCAGATCCCAGGATGAAGAGAATGCAGAATGCTGCAAGATATCGAATCAACTTGATATTGCGTTTCATAGGTGGTCTCCTGAAGTATTTCTTGCGGGCTGCCGTGGTGATTTCATGAAGGCAGAGCGCCACGGGCCTGCTTCGACGCTTCGTCAGGGCTTCCGGCCCTCGTTTTCACCGGCGTCAAATTAACGTTTTTTGATTCGACCTGACCTTGTACAGATCGAATGAAACAGAAAAATAGACAGATACGGTTCCTGACCGTCAGAAACAACGCATAACAATCTGATAATGGCCCACTTATCAAAGTGGACTCATTAGGTGCCCAGTCCTCTGTAAAGGCGTTCCGCCGACCTCAGATGATGACCGAAGCAGGGAAGTAGCCTCCGCTCACGGACGAATTTCGCCTATTGCATCGGCGACGCTAGCGGGTACTTTCGAAGTTGCCTCTGCGGCGGTGGCCCCGGTCACAACGGAGTCTCACCGACTTCGTCCCTCATCGCTCGCCAAATCGCGCAGTCTTTAGAAAGGTTTGGTCGATCTCACTCTGTCGATACCGCTACGATCCTGGGAGGACCGGCCGCATCGTCAGTCACCGTAGTTGCGAGAACTATTTGCAGGTTGCGATGGGGATCCGCCAGCGGCACTGCTCGGGCAATCTCCTGCATGAGCTGCGGCTTCGTTAGGAACTCGCCTGCCGCCTCCGTTCCATAGGTATAAAGCCCGCCGATAACAACCACGACGTGCCCCGTGTCGGAGTTCCATATCCGGGATACCAACGCGTAATCCTGCAGCACCGGGTGGCCGGCTGAGCCCTGATGGTCGCGAGGAAGGTTCGTAGCCCAACTCCAGCTTCGTGAAGATGGATTCTTTGCATCCCTGATATAGATAAGGTGTTTGTCTGAATCGAGCGCGAGGCTGTATCGCAATTGACGCGTCAGCCGCAGGCTCCATTCATTATTGAACGCGCCTACCAGAACGACTGCCCCTTCCCGCAGATCGGAGAACGAACTCGCTCCTTCTCGCCGGATGATGACATTTTTTCCCTTCGACTCCAGTGTCCCGACGACACGTGCAATCGTAACCGCGTCGCCAAAGGGCACAATCTGTGAAGGAGTTTTTTGAACGACAGGGACTGGGTATTCTTGATCTCCGGTTGGTACCGACAACGTGGGGGGGCCATTGGGAACGTCTCCCACCGCGAGTAAGACGGAACCTGGGGTGTCCAGGACCGGTTTCCAGAAAAGGTTTTGAACATTGGTGGGGCTGAGCCAGCGATATCCAAGTATGCCGAAGAGAAGTGCCGAGGCCACCACTGCATAAATTACATAAGAACGATTCCGACGGTGTTTGCGAGGAGTCTCGGATGTGGCCGCTTCAATGCCTGGATGGAACTCAAGCAAAGTCGGTGCAACCATTCGCGGCTCTGCATGCTGAGCAGGATCATTGTGGGAGGCCGTCCTAGCGATTTCCGAGTTCTGAGCAGGAGGTGTGAACTGGGGGATGTAGGACCCCGGAACAAGGCTCATCCGCAATTCTGTCCTATGCTTCTCATTCGAGTAGTAGATGGTTAGGCGTTTGCGCAGCTCGACCGCGGCCGTCCGAACGACATGGTCTTCGTTCGTGTCATACGAAGGGCTCCGGCCAAAAACGTCTACTCCGATGGTTCGTTCTTTGATCTGCTCGGCTTGTCCATTCAATGTTTTCTCGACCACATATTTTAGAAACTGGACGGATCGCTTGCTTGAGCGAAACGATGGGTCCTGCAAAATAAGATTCAGCTGTAGACGCACAGCATTCGCAGTCGATTGAACATCCGGTTTCTCAATCATTTCCATCGTTACCTATGTTAAATGCAAGCCGTCTCGATACACATCGAGCTGTCCTATGCCCTTGAAGATTTGATTCCGGCCCTGGACCCCTATACTGAGCCAACCCGAATTATAGTCGGGGTAGTTCGCACAGGGGCAGAGGAGAAGTCATTTACTTCTCTTCAATTTACAAGAACAACGCCAAGCGTTATGGGATGACGGAGGAAGAGCAGTTTCCAAGGGTCAACTCCCGAAAATGCCATCTTCCCCGTACTAAGCGATCTCTCTCACTGGCTACACCATCCCGCGGCTTGCGGACCGAATTGCGAGAATTGGCACTCGTCGTTTAAGGACTTAGACAGTCTCTCAACCGTCCCGTTCAATCGAGATAAGGTCATACCTTCAATCAGATTCCCAAGCCGCCGGCCAACACCTTCAGTATGCCACCAGACCTAAATCGTTCATGCCGCTGATGGGGTCCACCTTTTGGTGGAGAAAATAGTTGACAAGGATGTTGGCGTGGGGTCATAGTTCCAAGCGGATTCAGAACAGGCCGAAAGACAAACGCTTGTCTTTCAAAGCTAAAGCGTTTTAGTCATTCCAAAGGATTAAAACCCGTTGCTGGTCATCGCCCCGAAATGGGCGGACCAATTTTATGGAGGAAAGCGCAATGAAATTGAGATTGTTAGTTGCGATGTTCACCGTTCTTCTGTGGGCCGAAACTACGGGAGCTGCGTTGGCGCAGAGCACAAACTCCGGCGATATACGCGGAGTCGTGACCGATACAACAGGAGCGGCGGTACCGGGGGTGACTGTGACCGTCACCAACGTCAACACCGGAGTATCCAACGTCTACACCACAAACAACGATGGCGTTTATGACACGTCTTCCATCGTCGCAGGAACATACAAGATTACCTTCGAGAAATCTGGATTCAAAGAGTTTGTACGCTCTTCGGTTACGTTGAACGCCGAAAACACGACGATCAACGCCCAACTGTCAATCGGCGCCGTATCAGAGCAGGTGGTCGTCAACATGGACGTTCCCTTGCTGAAGACTGAGAACGGAGAGCAGACGTTCATGCTGGACGCCCAGACTCTGTCGCAGCTTCCGCAGGTGGGGCAGGATTGGTCGAAGTTCGATATTTTGATGGCTGGAGCTGCAGGCGCTCCCATGGGTGCACAGGGATCCTTGGGCACGGGTACTTCCAATGGCACGATGCTTGCCGTCAATGGCAATCTGCCATTCAGTACTGTGCTCGCGGACGGAGCGGAGACCACGCTGCCTGCCAGCGCCAACTCTGACATCTACACCCAGGAAGTGGTGCAAGAGGTTCAGGTCGGCAAGTCCGCCTTCTCGGCGCAGTATGGCGTCGGCGGTATTCTGTACAACCAGATCAGTAAGGGTGGTGGCGACCACTTCCATGGTTCGGCGTACGAGTATTTTCAGAACGACGCGTTGAATGCATATAGCTATAACTTCGGTGGCACGCCGCAAAAGGTATTTCTCCGCTATAACAATTTCGGCGGCTCCATCGGCGGTCCCATCCTGAAGCGGAAGCTTTTCTTCTACTTCAACTTCGACAAGATCATCCAGCATGGAGGCTCTCAGCCCGCGCGCTATACGGTGCCCACTGCTGCGGTACTTGGCGGCGATTTCACAGGCTTTCCAGCAACTATCTATGACCCGCAAACCACGACGGTGGTGGGCGGCGTGGTGCATCGGACCTCCTTTGCAGATGAATACCACAACGGCAATAGGATTCCCGCCAGTCGAATCGATCCTGTTGCTGCCGCTATCCAAAAATATTTCCCTGCTCCCAATTCGCCAGGGAACCCCCAAATAAACGGAGTCGTCGCCAATAATTACGTCTTCACTTCGCCCTCTTCGAATCCATTCACCAGATACTTTGGCCGGCTCGACTATCAGGTCACGGCCAACAACAGAATCACCATCACAGAGAGCGAAGGAGATAATCCCGGCGAAAGCTTCGGCGCGGGTATATGCCCCATCGGTTGCCAGAGCAATGATGTCAGCAAGAACAACGCTCAGATTTCGGATGTCTGGACGATCAATCCGCGCATGACGAACGAAGTGAGATTCGGCTATACCAACCAGCTGAACTTCTTCCAACCCCTAACCCTTGGCAAGGGTTATCCAACGCAGCTCGGATGGAAGTTTGCCAAATCCGATAACTTCCCGGACATCCAGATCAATGGGTACAACCAGGGTTGCAACGGCAGCACGGTTTTATGTTCTCAATCGAACGCGGTTTATAAAGAGCACGTCTACAATCCATCGGATGTGGTTACTCTCATCGTAGGAAGGCACATTCTGCACTTCGGCGGTGAGTTACTGATCTATCAGAACAACTCTACGGCCTGGGGCAATCTGAATGCCGGGACGATGGGCTACACGGGCATCTACACGGCATCGACCCAGGGTGACAGTTCCACCGGTGCATCCTATGCTGACTTTCTGCTTGGACAAACGCAGAGCTGGAGTGCCAATGAGACGCCGGAATATGGCGGCCGCATGAAGCTTCCACAGTTGTTTATCCAGGACGACTACAAGCTGCGTCCAAACTTGACCGTGAATCTCGGGCTGCGGTATCAGATGCAGACCGGTTGGAGCGAGGTCAAGGGGAACGAGGCAGCATTTGATCCCACGGTGTCGAACCCAGCCACGGGAACGCTCGGCGCAATGTGGTACGGGACGACCCATGCAAATGGCCGTACGAAGATTCAGAACGGTGTTTACAACACCTTTCTGCCGCGGATTGGATTCTCATATCAGCTCGATCCCAATACGGTTATACGAGGTGGATTTGGCCTCTATGCGTATAACTGGAGCAATGACACCTATAACGGAGCCTCGCAGGGTCCGGTCATGGGCGGAGCCTTTGGGTCGAAGGGAAATGCGACGGACACTACGAACGGAGCCAGTCAGCTAGTCAGCCTTTCGGGAACCGGTACAAACCTCCCATACATTGCAGCTACGACCGATCCGGCTGGATATAACAACTCGAACGTCAACTTTGCCGCATTTCATCAGCCAGTAGGCGGTTCTTATCAATGGAACATCCAGGGTCAGCGCCAGCTGAATAACAATCTGGTGGCCTCTCTGGCCTACGTTGGAAGTCATGGGCACGACTTACCCTTCGCTGTCGATATCAACCAGGTTCCCGCGAACAGGCTCGCACCAAATGACCAGCAATTCAGGCCTTATCCGCAGTTTGGGACGATTGCGGTGGCAGGAACTGTGCCAAACGAGAATGCAACTTCAAACTACAACTCGCTGCAGGCTCAGATCGATCAACGCCTGAATCATGGACTTAGCTTCAGCTTCAGCTACGTATGGTCTCACTTCCTTGACGATCTCGACACAGCCGGTTGGGGAAGCCATTTCGGCAACCAAAACTGGCAGAACGCCTTTAACCCGGCTGCGAACTATGGGAACTCAAACTTCGATGTCAGAAATGCGTTCAAAGGCTACTTTGTTTATCAATTGCCTTTTGGTCGCGGGAGACAGTTCCTGAACAGTAACTCGCTGGTTGACGCTCTTATCGGTGGCTGGCAGATTTCAGACACTCTGGTGGTTCAAAGCGGTCAGCCTTTTACTCCCGTGATGCAGACCGATACCTCCTACTCACTGGCCGGCAGCAACTTCGCTCTTTATCCAAATATCATCGGCAATCCTGCCCTTTCAAGCCGCGGCGTCAAGCAATGGTTTAATGAGGCCGCCTTCGCACCTCCGGCTGCGGGAACCTTCGGCAGTGTGCATCGTAACCAACTCACGGGGCCTGGTCTCAAAACAACAGACCTGTCCCTTGGCAAGACTTTTGCCATCTGGGAGGAGGTTAAGTTGCAGATTC
>Ga0210384_10005815_pt1 | contig 13268 bp, 10 predicted proteins | sample IncBWH2MmetaG_FD_160574 | JGI IMG/M metagenome (GOLD analysis project Ga0210384, IMG submission 160574) | Forest soil microbial communities from Barre Woods Harvard Forest LTER site, Petersham, Massachusetts, United States - Inc-BW-H-2-M | ecosystem: Environmental > Terrestrial > Soil >... | reverse complement strand
CCCTTGCGCTCCATGCGATGCAGCGCCGGATACAGTGAGCCGTGCTCCACCTGCAGCACATCGTCCGTAGTGCGTTGTATGTGTTTTGCGATTTGATGGCCATGAGCTGGCCCGAAGACGAGCGTGCGCAGGATCAGCATATCGAGCGTGCCTTGCAGGAGTGCGGTCTTTTCGGCAGCGTTTCTAGGTTTCATGACAGTAGAGATCCTACCTTCACTAGGGTAGACGCGCGACCCTCGATTAGGTTAGCAGAACTTGTTTGCGCCCGTAGGGGAGTTCGCTAGCAGCTAGGGCTGCCGCTCGTCTTGGGCGAGTGACGGGCAACTCTGAGCTAACGCGATTAAGGGTTGCCGACGTTACCGATAGTCATCGTCTGGGTAGCGCGCTGTACCGGGAAAGTGATTTAATTCGAAGTCATCGAGGGCCGCGCGGTGAGAAAAACTGGTAAAGCGATGAAGAAATATAAATTCAAGGCGAAAATCGAAGCCGGCGATGGCGGAGGGGCTTATGTGCTTTTTCCGTACGATACCAGCAAGGAATTCGCCACCCAAGGGAAGGTGCCCGTAAAGGCAACCTTCGATGGGGTTGCTTACACGGGTTCGCTTATCAAGTACGGCAATCCCCTGCATATGCTGGGCCTGCTTAAAGCCATACGCGAGCAAATTGGAAAGGGCCCGGGCGATACTCTGGAAGTTGTTGTGTGGAAAGATGAAGAGGCAAGAACCTCCGAGGTGCCTGCTCAATTTGAAAGCTTGATGAAGAAAGAAGGGCTCCTTGCAGTTTTCAAAAGACTTAGTTACACCCATCGCAAGGAGTACTGCCGCTGGATTACCGAAGCCAAAAAGGAAGAAACGCGACTGAAGAGATTAGAGAAAGCCATAGCCATGCTCAAGAACGGAGTTAGCACTCCTAGATAGAACAAAGTCACGCGGAGTTGAGAGCAGACTATGGGGAACCGAACCCCGCTGCGACCAACACAACAACCAGACTTCTCTGGCGAGTACGTTCTGAATCGGCCGGCGGGTACGCTCAGCGCGGCCGCCGCTGGGGGCGTCGTGAGTGCAAGCGTGCGTATCGGCCACCCCGAGCCACACTTCCGCTGTCAGTTCACGTTCGTCGTCGACGGCAAGCCATTTGAGGGAGCATGCGAGCTCGTTACGGATGGGCGCGAGGTCACACACAGAGTGCGGGGACGCCTCACGGTGTCCACGCTGCTCTGGGATGGAGACGCTTTGGTGTCCACGGACCGGAGTGAGGGAACGATCATATTCCGCTATGAATTGCTCGATGCCGGACATCGCCTTCAAGTGACTGAACAGATTCGCGGTACCGATCATGATCAGGACAACCTGTGGATATTCGAGCGGCGGTAAGTTATGGGTTTGTCAACGGTATCGTCGCCAAATATGATTCCGAGGACTTCGGAGACGGAACCAATTCGCTATCGTGCCGCAGACAGCCACACAGCCAGTGATCTCTCCTCCCTTGCGGGGCGCTGTTCGTGACGGGATCGCTGCAGCACGGGAAATGAAAAAAGTGACGGGAATCGGGGGATTCTTCTTCCGAGCTCACCAACTTCACCCAGGTTTGCCAAAGTTTCCGCCTCGTCATCTTGTGCTCTCCAGTTTGGAAATGCTGACCATCCTACTTCTCGACCGCGAATCTTTGCGAATCAGTTTATGTTATCCGCCCTATCTCCGTATCAAATGCTTCCGTTCTATCAAATTTATGTTGACAATATCCAAAGACGACAATATATAGCCATCATTTAGGTTCGCCGCTTGCGACGAGTCACCTAATCAAAAGGTGCTTGTGTGTTCCGAGAGCGCTCGAGTTTACATGTAGCAGATCAATATCTTGGCCTATCCCAAATCGCAGCCAGGTTAGGCCGTCTATGAAAGTTTGCAGGAAAATATGGCGGCGCATAGTTGTCGGGATTCCTAACGTTGCATGGACGTAAGATAAATTTTAGAAACTATTGTACTTACCATCTCGGAAAGAAGTTGGTCAGAGACGTGCACAGAGGAAGCTAAGTTCATCAAGGTCTAGGTTGCAAGTTGACCAGCAATCTATGGTGGAAGCTCTACGTTTCACCTCAAAATCTGCAGTGCACTGTCTGCGTTCCCTGTGTGTTCTGGTCCCCATCCATGTCCCCATTCGAGTTCCTTCAGGAGGTGTCGCGATGCTAGCTAGAGGACTTGCTTTATCTCTTGCAGTCAGTCTCTGTTTGTTGGCCATGACTCCCACGGCGGCCAAGGGACAAGCGGCCAACGCCGGGAGCGTGGCCGGACTCGTTACTGACAATTCCGGCGGTGCTGTCGGCGGCGCCACGATCACACTCATTGATAAGGCTACGAACGCGCCGCGCACGACCGCCTCGAACGAGGCGGGACGCTATTTGTTTGCCAATGTGCCTCCCGGCTCCTACGAAGTTACGGCAAACAAGACTGGTTTTCGCTTGGCGAAGGTTAGTGAAATCAGCGTGGCGGTGGGCACGCCCCTGACGGTCGATTTCAAGCTGGAAGTTGGTTCAGTTGCGGAGATTGTCGAGGTCAGCGCCGCCGGCGCCTACCTTCAGACCACGAATTCCACCATCGGCACAACCATCGCCGGGGACGCTCTCCTGATGCTGCCGAATGTTGGCCGCGAAACAGCAGCTCTGGCCATTCTCCAGCCCGCTGTCACCCCGAATGGGTATACCGCAGGGGCCGTAAACGATCAGAACACCTATCAGCTCGATGGCGGCAACATCTCCGATGATATGGCAGGATCGAATAACGTTTACACACCCAGTTTCGCCAATACCAACCCGGTGACCACCGGTGGAGCGGCGACGGGCGTCATTCCAACGCCAGTGGAGAGCATCGAGGAGTTCAGAGTCAACACAAGCAATCAGGCTGCGGATTTCAACGGCTCCGCGGGCAGCCAGGTACAAATGGTGACAAAACGCGGCTCCAACCAATACCACGGCGCGCTTTACGAATATTATCTCAACAACGTCGTCGGGGGAGCCAATTCATGGGACAACAATCGGCTTGGTCAGCCCATTCCCCAAGCGCATCGCAACCGATTCGGTGGCGCCGTTGGGGGCCCTCTAACTCCGTCGTTCTGGGGCGGTAAGACGTACTTCTTCGTGAATTATGAAGGCCTTCGCTACCCATTCAGCACTACCCTGGACAAGTTTGTGCCATCAGCTGCGCTGCGTGCGGGCGTCATACAGATCCAGGATCCTGGCGGTGTAAGCGCGTTTAACCTGAATCCATTCCCGGTCACAGTGACAGACCCTTTCACAAAACAAACAACGACCTACCCAGCGGGAACCTCGGGATGTGGCGCGGGAGGCGCCTTAGCCTGTGACCCACGCGGAATCGGGATCAATACGTATGTGTCGCGGATATGGAACAACATGCTTCCATTGCCAAACGATCCGCTGGGGGCTGCCAGCAGTGGAGTGGTCGGCGACGGGCTGAACACTCAGGGATATCGCAGTCCAATCAGTTTGCCAGTGACCTCGAACTTTGGCGTGGTGCGCCTCGATCACGACTTCGGCAAAAACTGGCATCTTACCGGCAGCTATCGGTACTACCATTTTACAAACGTGACCACAAATCAGGTGGACGTGGGCGGCGTTTTTTCTGGTGACACGCTAGGCCAGTACAAGTCTCAGATTAGCCGGCCCCTGGTTCCTTCCTACTACGTGGCGGGACTCACCACGAATATCACACCTTATCTGACCAACGACTTTCACTACAGCTACACCCGGAATTTTTGGCTGTGGAACTCAAGACTTGCGCCTCCGCAGTTCGCCAACCTGCCAGCGCCCCTTGAAATCGGCGGGGAGACCTCCAATTCATTTATCCCTTACAACGTGGACACGCAAGATGTTCGCCAACGGTTCTGGGACGGGCACGACCACGCCGTCCGCGACGATCTGAGCTTTATCCATGGCAATCACTTGTTCCAATTTGGGGGCAGCTACCAGCACACGCTTGACATTCACGAACGCGACGATAATGGCGTCTCGACTTTTACTAACCTTACCTATGTGAGCGGGGGCTCTTCCTTTAGCGCCATGTCGCTGCCGTCCGGTTCAAATTGGGCGCCCCAGCCTTGCACTGCAACCATCACGACGAACTGCCTGCCTGGCAGTCAGCTCAGTACTTGGGCTCAGCTTTACGAGGAGGCTCTCGGAATCATCACTCTTCCTCAGGTTATCGCCTCCCGTTCGGGCCCGAACTTGACTCTCAATGGCAACGCCAGCACAACCGTTTTCCCTCCCGTGAGGTCGCACAGCATCATTCCGACTTATAACGTTTACTTCAGCGATTCCTGGCATATAAGACCGTCTCTTACATTTAGCTACGGTCTCGCCTGGACGCTGGAGATGCCCCCGTATGAGACCAGTAGGCTAGACACGACACTCGTGGATGCCAGCGGCCAGCAGGTAACGGCGGAAAACTTCCTGCGGAACCGCGAACAGGCGGCGCTGAATGGGCAAGTGTATCTTCCAGAGATCGGCTATGAGCTGGTCAGCAACACCGGCAACAAGTACGCGTACAACCCGTACTACGGCGGTTTCAGTCCGCACGTTGCGGCAGCCTGGAGGCCTTCGTTCGACAACGAGATCCTTAGGAAGGTTCTCGGCAAGGACAGCACCGTCATCCGGGGGGGATGGGGCCGCATATTTGGCCGCCTGAACGGGGTGGATTTGGTTTTGGTCCCCCTCCTGGGGGCCGGGTCGTTGCAGCCGATCACCTGCCCAGGTGCGGGAATGGACGGGATCTGTCATGGAGCAGGAAACGTGAATCCCACAAATGCTTTCCGCATTGGCACGGACGGGCTCGTCGCTCCTCTTCCCACACCCTCGCCTACTCTCGCTCAACCAAACTTCAGCGGTATTACCTCCGCGCAGGCGGGAGACACATCCGAGCTTGATCCAAACTTCAAACCTTCCCGGTCCGATGAGTTTTCTTTGAGCATCCAAAGGGAGTTTTCGCCAAAGATCATGCTGGAGGTCGGCTACGTTGGCCGCAGACTCCGCAATGAGTACCAAGCAGTTGATCTAAGCTCTGTGCCATTCATGACGACTCTTGGCGGGCAATCCTTTGCTACTGCCTTTACCGACATCTACACGGCTCTGTGTGGTTCGGGTGCAGGAGGAGTGTGCGCCAACAATCCTGCGTCGGGCGTACAGGTTCAGCCCTTTTTCGAGAATGCCTTCGCCATGCCTGCGAACGCGCCGGGTGCATTTAAAAACGCTTCCGGTAACTGGGTGTCGAACTTCTGCCAGGGTTTTGCGAGCTGCACGGCCGCGGTAGTGGCGAGTCAAGGCAGCAACGTCAAAAATGTCCAGCTCTACCCGATGTGGTCTTCCTTGCCCATGACCTTCGGCAATGCCACAGGCCTCAACGCAAAAGGCGTGCCCCTTGCTTTTCCCAGTGTTTACAGCCAGAACCAACTAAACAGCGTCTTCATGGAAACCAGTATGGGTTGGGGAAACTACAACGGCGCCATCGTCTCACTCACCGCGCGCGATTGGCACGGGATAACCGCCCGCTCCAATTTCACCTGGAGCCGGTCGCTCGGGACCGGAGACACCACGCAGGCGACCAGTTCGACTAGTGTGCCCAATCCCTTTGACTTGCATTACGGGTATGGCCCGCAATCCTTTGACTACCGGTTCCTGTACAACCTCTCCATGGTCTACCAGCCGCCTTATTTCAAAGGGCAGCATGGGATCGTTGGACACTTGCTCGGTGGATGGTCCATTGCCCCCCTGTTCACAGCCAACAGCGGAGCTCCCCTTCTTTTGCGAAATTTCTCCTCCAGTTGCCAGTCAGCTTGGGGAGAAGTCTCTTGCGTAACGACCCTGGGCACGACGGGAGAAAACGCCGTCCTGACTGGGCCCTATACCGGGGGCAATTCGGCCAACTACGGCGTCACTTCCTCCACGACAGTCGCCAGCGCCGGCAATGCCGCCAAGGGGGGAACGGGAATCAACCTCTTCGCGAATCCTAACGTGGCGTACAACATGTTCCGGTATGCCCTTCCCACGGACACCAACTCCGGTGGCGGGGGCGTGATCCGCAATTTGCCCGGCTGGGATCTAGACGTGACGGTCACAAAGGATATTACGTTCCGCGAGCGGTTTGGCCTCATGCTCATCGTGCAATCCACTAACGTGTTGAACCATGTCGTGCTGGGCGTGCCAAACCTTGCTTTGGGAAGTCCGACCACTTTTGGAGTGATCACTGCTTCTGCGGCGTCCTATAATCCGCGGCAGATGGAATTCGGACTGCGCCTCCACTTCTAGCTTCTTCCGGCGAGTCCTCACGGACTCACTGCTCGAGAAAGGGAAGGGCCATGTCGGCCCTTCCCTTTTTCATTCGATGACGACATAAGACCAGAGTAAGCGCCTTGCCATAGCAACTTTTTTGGATTGCTGATCTGCCCGGAATTAGTGACGAACGTGGCTGAGCTCCGTTTCGACGCCCCATAGGCCAAGTACGGCCACAAGAAAGAGGGCCCAAAGTAGAACCCTTAGCCAGGTTGGTGTCTGTCGTCGGAAAAGCAAGAAGAAGTTTAGTGCGCAGCTCAAAAGAAGGTAAACACGACCGCCTATTGCAACACCGATCCAGCATAAACTAACGAAATTCTCGAACCACAACCCACCTGGTAGCCGACCTAGTATCGACGGAGGAATCCGGTAAAAGACTGCAACGATTACGGCAGGCGCAGAAAAAAATAGACTGATCGCTGCTATTGCGACCGTCACCAAAGAACACTTGGGGCTCGTTGTGCCTGAATGCGTCAGCACTCAGCAGCATGCCTCCGGCTCATGCGGACCCACCAATCTCGGCCATTCATCCGCTACCGCAGGAGAGTCTGAGCTGATGCGCCAGTCGCCTGAATCTTGCTTGATCACGGATAGCGTCGTAAGCGGGGAATACCATTGCCGATCCCAAGAACGGGTCGTGTTCAGCCAGAGCTGTCTCCAGCCATGTAAGGCCGGCGGCTGTTTCACCCAACCCGAGATAGGTCCACGCTATGGGCAACGCGGCGCTGTAACCCCTATGGCGACGAGCCTCCAGCTCCCGGACCACGCTGCGGGCCTCGACGGTGTGTCCCAGCACTCCGGCAATGTAGCCAAAGTAGCCCTCGCCCAGGGGCAGCCCATCGTTGAGCTTTCTACCCATGTTGGCCATGCTCCAGGCTTCGTCCTTTAAGCCTAGCGCCACCAAAGACAAGGCCAGGTAAAAATACGTGTAAGGCGAGTCTGGCGTCAGCTCGATGGCGATGCGGCCGCAGCGGATGGCCTCATCATAGTTCCGCGAGTAATAGTTGGCCTGCAGCAGACGGAAGTTCGTCATCAAATCCAGCGGCTCGAGTTCGACCGCTTTGCCCGCATGCAACAAGGCTTCATCATGCCGGCCGAGGAAACTGCAAAGAATGGGGTACGCCATGTGCGGAAACGCATTCGTAGGTTCCAAACTGATCGCTCGTTTGTACGCCTGTTCCGCCTCGGCCCAGCGCCACTGAAAAACTCGCAGCATTCCCAAGGTGCTGTGGAGGCTTGGTGAATTCTCGTCCAGCGCCAGCCCTTTCGCGAGCAAGTCTTCCGCCTCGGGTAGCGCACTTCGGGGAGGCAACGCTCCATACGCTGCGCTCACGTTGTAAAACATTGCCGCACCGTAATAGGGCTCCGCGTAACCGGGCTCCAGCCGGATCGCCTCCAGAAAGTACTCGAAAGCGCGCCGCACATCGTCGGGCCGTCGCTTCTTAAGGAGGTGGGTTCCCTTCAAGTACTGCACGTACGCTCTTATATCGCTTGGGCGTTTTTCTCGAACCTGAACCGCGAGGCGGACGTGCAGCGCCTCCGCTACAGCCGCGCAGACCTCATCCTGGATTCCGAATAAGTCTCCCAAATTGCTGTCGAAGCGCTGTGCCCACAGATTGAATCCATCTTTAACGCCGACCAGGTTGACGGTGATGCGAATACGATCCCCTGACCTACATACCGACCCTTCCAACACAGCTTCGACGCCCAGTTCTCGGCCGACTTGTCTGGCATCCGAGGGCTGCCCTTTGAAGCGAAATACCACGCTGCGCGCCGTGACCCTCAACCCATCGATCCGCGACAACACGCGGATCAGTTCGTCGGTCAGTCCGTCACTGAAATACTCATCCTTTGCATCCGCCGTTTGGTTCACGAATGGGATCACCGCCACGGCAGGCCGCTTGGCTATGGGGACAACAAGCCGGTAGCCGCGCTTCGGAATGGTCTCAATGAAGCTGGGTGAATTGGCGGAATCGCCCAGCGCGTCACGCAATCGGCTGACTGCGGAATTCAGCGCTACTTCAAAATCCACAAACGTGTCAGACGACCAGAGCCGACGGCGCAGCTCCTCCCGGCTAACGATCTCGCCGGGCTGTTCCATCAGAGCAGCGAGTACCTGAAACGATTGTTCCCGGAGGGTGATCGGCATTCCCCTCTTCAACAGCCGGCGGCCTTGCAGATCGACCTCGAATGCTCCGAAACGCACGTTCATGGCAGTTCGAACATTCTTGCTTTCAGTCATTTGCCTGTCAACATTTTGGTCAGACGCAAACCATTGTCATGCCTGCAGCTGCGGCTAAGCTAGAACACGATAGGAAGGTACAAATGGCAAGCGCCCCTAGCACGGTTTCGAACCCCATCGAGAGAGCGACGATCCGGAAACTCAGGATCAGGCTGCTGCCGTTTCTGTTTGCGCTCTTCGTGGTCGCCTTCATCGACAGAATCAACCTCGGGTTTGCAGCGCTGACGATGAATCGGGAGCTGGCCATCACCAGCCAGCAGTTCGGATTCGCGGCGGGAATTTTCTTCTGGGGCTACTTCCTATTTGAGATCCCCAGTAACCTCATCCTTCATAAGATCGGGGCGCGCGTTTGGATAGCCCGCATCCTGATCACCTGGGGCGCAGTTGCCACTCTGACCGGGTTTGTGCAGTCCGCCAATCAACTGTATATCGCCCGCTTTGCGCTGGGGCTCGCTGAAGCGGGATATTTCCCCGGCATCGTTCTGTACCTGGGCTACTGGTTTCGGCAACGGGAAAAAGCACAGGCGATTGCCTTGATCTTGATGGGCGCACCACTCGCAAGCGTCCTGGGTGCTCCGATTTCAGGCTTCATTCTGGACCACGTGCACTGGTTCGGGCTTGGCAGCTGGCGATGGCTGCTGATTCTGGAAGGTCTGCCAGCCCTGACATGCGTCTTTTTGACGAATCTCCTGTTGCCCAGCAGGCCAGCGGAGGCCAGGTTTCTCACGGGGGAAGAAAAGGCTTGGATCGCCGACCAATTGGAGGGCGAAGACCGGCAGAAGCTGGGGGCGCAATCCATGTCCGTGGCACGGACTCTGGTTAATCCAAGAGTCTGGCATCTGGCATGTATTGGTTTTGGGCACGGCTTTGCCGCGTACACATTCAGTTTCTGGCTGCCTCAGATCGTGAAGTCGGTCTTAGGCGGGCAGTCCAATACCGCGGTCGGGTTCGTTGTTATGATCCCCAATCTTCTTAGCCTGATCGTGATGATCCTCGTGTCCCGTCACTCCGACCGCAAGCAGGAGCGGCGATACCACATGGCAGCTTTGAGTGCTTTAGCTGGAATGGCTTTGCTGCTGCTGGGAGCGCCTCACTCAGCCTTCTTTTCTGTTGTTCTCTTCTCAGCGGTGGCCATCGGGGCTTACAGCTTTTTGCCCGTTTTCTTTTCCGTGCCCGGCGAATTCCTTACCGGCTTCTCGGCAGCTGCCGGTATTGCGCTGGTGACATCCGTTGCCAATTTGGGCGGGTTCGTGGGGCCCTATACGGTAGGCATCCTTCGGCAGAAGACTGGCAACTTGTACTACGGCCTGATCTGCGCCGGAGTTTTTTTTCTTGTATCAGCGTGCTTGGCGCTGGTCTTGCCCAAGCGCGCTCTGTCTGCTCCTGATCAGCCGTCAGGGCTGGCCGACGCAGCCTTCGAAACAGGTGCCTAGAGTAATGAGGGAGGAATCATGACGTCCATTTGCAAACCCGTTCGCATCGAGCAGGCATTCGACGACGCCGAGCAGATCCGCGCTATGTTTGAGCGGCATGCTCCCTATCGTGCGGTCGCAGCTTACGGCATCGACCCCGCTGGGGAGGAGACAAAGCATCCAGAGGCAGAACGCTCGTTTCTTCCCTGGTTCCGGGGAAACTGGGCCGCCGCCGGGAAGCCCCTCGTGGACGGCGCCGAGGTGATCCTGCACAACAAGAAGTTTCTTGAGGCCGCCAAAACCGTTTTTGGCACATCGCGTGTCAATCCTGATTTCGTCGTCGTCAACGTCAATGCGCCCATGCCTGCCAGCGCGATCCACGTTGACGTCCCTTCCTTCTACGGTGCAACACGCGATCACTATCCGTTGCCGTTTCTGAGAGCGATGGGCAGCTCTGGGCTGTTCGAAGCATGGCGCGTGATCCAGGCGGGAGTGGTTTCCTGGTTTTATGAAGGCATTGGTGGCAACTTTGATTATTGGCCGGAGGGACTCGATGGTCCCATGTTGAGCGAGCAGCCGCCCTTCGGGGGCGTCGCGCTCCTCGCGGATAATGACCGGATGTACCACCGTGTCGGCGCCATTGGAGATCCCCACGCGGAATTGCCCCGTATGTCGGCCTCGGCACACATTCAGCCGGACGGCGATGGTAGATGGGCAATTCTGGAGAATGGAGAAGTCCGCGGGACTTATCCAAGCAATACGATTCGCCTGTCCGTTGTGTGGAAGGCGGTAATTCGGGACAGAGAGCCGAGCACCAACGATCTGACTCTTGATCGCATTATGGCGATTCTCACGGCGGACCTCCGCCATCGGAGCGTGGATTTCCAGATGCCCTCCGATCCATTGGCCGACGCCGCGTGGATTCTTCTGCTGCAGCGGATTTATGCTGACCCAACCTGATTCCAGTGGGAAGCATTAGGTCCATCCAGGGTTACTCCGCTGCTCCAAGGGTTGGAACGAAGGCCCCGGCGACGACCTCAATCGTTGTTCAAACAGCTTTCGTCAGACGGGTTATCCACGCTTAGTCGAACTTCTTCTTGATAGAGTTGGCCTGCGCCGCCGTTTTCCTCGTCGCTGACCAGCATGGTCAACGTTTCGCCAGTTGTATTGTTCCTGATGATCTGATTCTTCTGCAACCTCGCTCCTTACGATTAGCCTCCTTTCTATCCGATTCAGCAGGGAGCGACCCAGCGAAACGCGAATGAAAGATGAACCAGGGAGGAGAAGGGATTCGTCCCGTTTCATCGCAACTTGGCGATTTCCTTCGATGGGCGCCGACTCCGGCAAGTTCTGGCTGGATTGGCTGTTAGCCGGCTCTGGATGCGATTAGGGAGTGAACCTGTGAAAATCTGATTGAATCCTCCAAACTCCGGGAGTAGAGTTGCGTCATTCCCAGTTGGGCTCCACTCTAAACGAAACCATTGGAGGGATCATGCGTGGTTTGCCTCGGCTCTTTTCGGTTCCTCTCCTTGCGCTCGCCGCCAGTCTCATCTACTTCACGTCTTCCGCGCAGGAGAAATCGTCCAAATCCGATTTTGATATGACTGCTAGCTACATCGAAGCATGCAGTTGCGATATGTTCTGTCCCTGCTACTTCAACACCCATTCCACAAATCACATGGATGAGCATAATATGGACGCGCATTTTTGCCGCGCCAATCTCGTTCTCAAAGTGGACAAGGGCTATTACAAAGAGACCAAGCTGGATGGAGCAAAGGTCTGGATCGCTAGCGATCTAGGCAGTGACTGGAGCACTGGCAAGGACTCCTGGGTGGTGGTGAACTTCGATCCCAGTGTCAGCAAAGAACAACAATCCGCATTGGCTGACATCCTCGGCCAGCTCTATCCCATTCCCTGGCAGAAGAAGGGAGTGGATACCGCCGCATTCTCATGGAATGTCGACACCAAGACTGGCGTGGCTCACGCCAAGATGAACAACGGCAAGGGTGAGGTTCTTCTGGCGCGGGTCAAGGGTGATAACGCCAGTCGCGAAGTTGTGGTGCACAACTTGAAATACTGGGGCGCACAGTCCAACGATGGCTTCCGCATGTGGAAGAGCGAGCATGAAGCCTTCGAAGGAGATGGGCACAAGTTCGCCTACGAAGGCACGAACGGTTTCCTGATCACCATCCACTTTTCGGGCGCGGCAAAATCCGCCTCAGCCGATTAATCGAGCCAGGCCAGACATGCGCACTTGGCCTCGCTAGGGCGGTCTCAAAGACACCGGACCTCAAAACACTCCTAGGTGTGTCAACTATGCGACCAACTGTGCTGGGGACCGTCGCGATGGTCTTCGGCCCACTTTCATGAATGCTCGTTCATCGGGGCTCCATTCCTGATGGCCCAATGCTGAAGCGAGGTCATTGCAGGAAGCCGACACGTCGAAGCAAATCGTGGAAACGCGGGTCTTGGCGCGGCCTGGCAACCCTGAGCTCGGCCCTTAAGAACTAGGCGATGTCGGGAGATCTTTCTTCGTAGGCTTTTTGAAGGAATTCAAAGGCTTCGCCCGGTCATCTGCGCGATGGATTATTCGTACCGTAGAGCGATCATGGGGTCGACGCGCATGGCGCGCCGCGCGGGGATATAACTCGCCGCGACGGCCACAACAATCAAAAGCATGGCGACGCCGGCAAAGGTCAATGGGTCATGCGCACTGACGCCGAAGAGCTGGTTGGCCATGAGACGCGTCAGTCCCAGCGCTGCGCCGATGCCCATCGCGACGCCGACAAATGCCATCCTGGCCCCGTGCCCGATCACCAGCCGCAACACATCGCTGCGTTCCGCGCCCAAGGCCATGCGCACTCCGATCTCGTGAGTGCGCTGGCCGACGATATACGAAATCACGCCGTAAATTCCGACGCACGCGAGCACCAGCGCCAGCGCCGCGAAGACGCTGAGAAGAAGCATTGAGAGTCTCCGCGCGGCAAACGAACTGGAGACGACTTCGTCCATCGTTCTGACGTTGTAGATCACTTCGCGAGGATCGATTCCCTCAACCGCCCCGCGAACGGAGCCCATGACTGCCGTGGGATCGCCTTCCGTGCGCAGCACGACGGCCACAGAATCCGCCACCATCGGCATGAGCTTCTCCGGAAGCTGCATGAACGGATAGTCGAGCTGTGCCTCGATGGCCGATTTCGAGTCGGCGTCGAGCCCCCACTGCTTTACGTGGCCGACCACCCCGACGATTTCGACGGTCACGTCGAAGGTCGCGAGA
>Ga0210384_10005813_pt1 | contig 13270 bp, 9 predicted proteins | sample IncBWH2MmetaG_FD_160574 | JGI IMG/M metagenome (GOLD analysis project Ga0210384, IMG submission 160574) | Forest soil microbial communities from Barre Woods Harvard Forest LTER site, Petersham, Massachusetts, United States - Inc-BW-H-2-M | ecosystem: Environmental > Terrestrial > Soil >... | reverse complement strand
GCGCGAATCGACCACAACGTCAGCCTCGACCGCGTTTATCGCGGCCAGCCGGGCACCTACGAAATGTGGCTCGGATGGGACCGGACGGGCGACGCGCCGTTCGAGTGGGTGCAGCAGATTATCGGCCCGGACGTGTATGTGGAGTACGGAAAGAAGCACGGGGAAGGGTTCCATCACTTGGGTGTAAACGTCAGCGATATGGACGAAGCTATCAGGCAGATGACAGCTCGTGGGGCACCACCATCGCAAGCCGCTGCCTGGAAAACGTCGAATGGTAAAGGCCGCGCCGTCTATCTGGACAGCGAGCCTTACGGAGGTGTGACTCTCGAGCTGATCTACGATCCGCACTAGTCCCGATTTACAGATGGAAAAAGCTACTAACTAACGCGCCAGATTATGAGCAGGATCAAGTCCGGCATGGGTTCAAACTACAGTTTGAGGTGTGGCCATGAATCGAGCAGTCAGGAAGTCTCTAAAAGTCGGCACATTCGCAGTTCTGATCGCGATCCCCGTTCTTGCTGTTTGGAACCAGGCCAACGCTGCCGGGGGCAGCCCCGTTCTTCCCGATCCTGTTGTTGATTCCCCGCTAGCTGCGAAGAAGGGCAAACAAACTGCGGTGGTCGCCGGTGGTTGCTTCTGGGGAGTCCAAGCTGTTTTCCAGCATGTCAAAGGCGTTAAGGATGCTATCTCGGGGTATTCCGGGGGCGCGGTCGCGTCGCCGGTATATGAACAGGTGAGCACGGGAGAGACCGGGCACGCCGAGTCTGTGAAGATTACTTTCGACCCGGCGCAAATTTCCTACGGGCGACTCCTCCAACTGTTCTTCTCCGTGGCGCATGACCCTACACAACTCAATCGTCAAGGGCCGGACACCGGCAGCCAGTACCGTTCGGTAATTTTCTATGCTGATGACGAGCAAAAGCACATCGCAGAGGCTTACATATCCCAACTCGAACAGACAAAATCGTTCCCCCGCCCAATTGTGACGCAGGTGGTGCCGTTGAAAGCATTCTACGACGCCGAGGCCTACCATCAGGATTACGCCAGGTTTCATCCTGACGATCCTTACATTGCCCGCAATGACGCACCCAAAGTTGAGCATCTGCGCGAGCAATTTCCTGATCTCTATAAGAAATAGGATCGGACACCCGGCACCCCGGAGGTCGGGAGAGCGGAATAGATGAACACACTCTATTGCAAGGTTAGGAGTAAATATGGGGCCGCGTACAGGACAATCTCGTCGCTTCGGCCCTAGTGCGATTCGGCTGGCGCGCCTGGTGTTCTGTGGTCCCTCGTAAGGACTTCTGTCTGTCTTTCGGGAACGTCGCTCACCAGCACGCGTGCCCGCGCAACTTCCGCACTCGCCTCGACACGGTGCCCTGCCCGGAGGAGGGCGCGACCCAGTTGCAGGTGATAACTGCCATTCTTATCGTCCAGGGCGACGGCGCGCCTGAACGCCGATATCGAGCGTTCGGGATGCGACGCTTGCAGGTAGGCTCGCCCTAAAGTGGCGAACAATTCAGGGGCATCGGGGTTGCGCGCAGCCGCCTTTTCGAGCAGGGGAATTGCGTCGGCTGCGGCGCCGCGGTCGAGCTTGATATCGGCAAGATCCTTATACGCCCACGAGTTACTCGGATCGACCTCAATCTCCTTTTCAAATTGCGTCGCCGCCTGGTCGATCTGCCCGGATTTCTGATACAGAATGCCCATGTAGTAATGCGCGAAGGGCACGGCGTTACCCGAGGCCGCTTGCTGCAACTCTACTTCTGCCTGGTTGTTCTGACCGAGTGCCAGATAGGCTTTGCCTAGCAGCAAGTGTAGATGCGGCGTATCGCCGCCGGCTTTCACCAGACGCTCGAAAACGCTACGGGCGTCATCGGGTCGCTTCATCATTCCGTAGCTTATGCCCAGCATGTACAGGAGTTCGAGGTCACCCTGTTGGGCATCGAGAATCGGTTCGAAGGCAGTCACCGCCGCGCCAAAATCATCTGTCATGAAGTCGCAAACGCCCATGAGATAGTGAGCCTGGACGTTGCGAGGATCACTCGAAATCACGTATCCGAAGTTCGGGATCGCCTTCTTGAATTCGTGTTTCTTGAAGTAAGCCAGGCCAAGATTCAGGCGAATACCAGGCGTGTCAGGAGCCAACTGCTCGGCTTGCCGCAGTATTTTGATGGCGGCGTCAATACGGTTCGTGCGCAGATACACGACACCCAGGTTGGCATAGGTCGGAGCGGAGCGTGTTCCGAGTTGAAGCACCCGGTTGAAGTCCCGCTCTGCGTCGCCATACTGTCCGAGGGAGAGGGCCCGCTGTCCATGCTCGAAGATGGCCCTGGCATTCTGGGGCGTGGCGAGTTGTTGCGCCAACAGGGAAGACAAGAGAAGAGCGACCACTGCAAGCGTAACAAAGCTAGGTCTGGCGATTGTCCCGGCCATAGCGCGGAAAAATGGTAGCACGCGGAAAGTGGAGCAGGCTCCACCGGAGCAGATTTTGCTACAAAAATAAAGGATTCCGATATACCCCCCTTCCCCCTCGTCATACCCTAAGCGCAATCTCGAGAGAACCAGGTACGCAGAGGGGGTCGGATCACAATGAAAACGATGATGGCGATAGCAACAGGACTGCTGGTGCTGGTGTCCTTGAAAGCAAACGCGCAAGACCTAGCCAGCATCGTCGGCACGGTGAACGATTCGACGGGTGCGGCTGTTGCGGACACCAGGGTTACGGTTTCCAATCCCGATCAGGGCTTCACCAGGACCGTGCAGTCGAATTCGGGCGGCGAATACTCGGTGGTGCGGATCCCGATTGGAAGTTATACGATTTCCGCCGAGAAGCCAGGATTTCAGAGACTTGTGCTCACCGGGATCACCCTGGAAGTCGGTCAAACGCTGCGCGTCGCCCTCGATCTTAAAGTTGGTTCCGTGTCGGAGCAGGTCGTGGTCGCGGCGGATGCGATAAAGGTAGAAACCGAAACTGGCGCTGTCTCCCATGTGGTAACCAGCACCCAGGTGGGCGAGCTAAACCTGGAATCGCGAAACTTCGCCACCCTGGCGACCCTTATTCCCGGCGCGGCCCCGGCCGGCACCGGTTTTGACCCGACCAGCGTGGGCGTACTTGCCAATGCCACCATTTCCTTTAACGGCGTTCCCGGCAATTTCAACAACTGGGAGATCGACAGCACGAACAACGTGGATCAGGGGTCGGGCAGCAATTCTCTGATGCTCTATCCGAGCATCGATTCGATTGGAGAGTTCCGTATTTCAACCTCGAACTACAGCGCGGAATACGGGAAGTCCGGAGGGGCGAATGTCGAGGTAGTCACCAAATCCGGCACCAAGGAATTTCATGGAGATCTGTTTGAGTTCCTGCGCAACGATGCGCTTGACGCCAATGACTGGTTTCTAAACGAGGCGGGGGAACCGAGAAACCCGCTGAAGCGCAACAACTGGGGATTTACCCTCGGCGGCCCGATTTTCATTCCCGGCCACTACAATAGCAATCGCAACAAGACTTTCTTTTTCGTTTCCGAGGAGTGGCGTTCCAATCGGGAGGGAACCATCGTCAGCCAGGACGTTCCGTCCTTAAGAGAGCGCAAAGGCGATTTTAGTGAGTGTGATCCGGCTTCCCCCAACTTCAACAGTGCCGTTTCCGGAGGCGGACTGTGCATCGTCCCCATTGATCCGAACACCAACGCTCCGTTTCCGAATGACGTTGTTCCCGTCGATGCCACTGCATCAACTCTTCTGGACGCTTTGATTCCCTTGCCGAACGTGGGTGCCGCACACTACACCAAAGCTCCCAGCCTGCCTACCAACTTCCGCGAAGACATGTTCAAGATCGATCAGAATTTCGGTGACAAGGTTCGGGCTTTCTTCCGCTACGCGCAGGATGCTTACGACCAGGACTTCATTCCCACGCTGTGGTCCCAGGCCACTTACGGCACAGTTAAATCCAGATGGACCAGTCCCGCCAAGTCGGCCGTACTTCACGTTACACAGGCGATCCGGCCTGATCTGTTGAACGAAGTGATCATCAGCTACTCGGCCGACGTCAATACTGTGAACAATTTCACCGGATTCGATTCTCCCGCGGGATCGATCAACAAACCTGCAGGGTTTAGCATGAGTACGATCTTTCCTGGGAATCAAAGTCAGCCGAAGCTGCCCGGCATCCAGTTCCTCGCGGGGGTGCCTTTCCAGGCTGCGGAATCCACCGGTTTTGAATTCGCATTTGTAGACCCGCAGGCTGCGATCAAAGATAATTTGATCTGGTCGAAGGGCCGGCACACGCTAAAGACGGGATTCTTCCTTCTGGACAACCACATCAACACCACCACGAATATTGGTCTGAGTACGCAGGGCTTTCTTCAGTTCGGCGGTTCCAGCATTTCCACCGGCAATGCGCTTGCGGATATGTTCCTGGGGCGCATTGCCAACTATCAGGAGTACGGCCGGGTCGTGAACGGACAACTGGACGGCGGACCCGGGCAGGGGCGCTGGCGGCAATGGGATTTTGAACCTTACTTCCAGGACGACTGGCGGGTGAACTCGCATCTCACCCTCAACCTGGGAGTCCGTTACTTCTGGCTCACACCGTTCTTTGACGCCAAGAAGCCGACCAATGATTCCATCTTCGTCCCATCGCTTTATAGTTCCAGCCAGCAGGCCCAGTTGGATAGCAATGGCAACCTGATCCCGGGGACGGGGGCGACTTACTTGAACTATGGAAACGGATTGTTGCAGTGCGGGGCTGGATCGATTCCGAAAGGGTGCTCCAAGACTTTCCGTGGAACGATCTCTCCACGCTTCGGTTTTGCCTGGGACCCGTGGGGGAACGGAAAGACAGCGATTCGAGGGGGTTATGCGCTAAATTGGGATTCCAGCAACCCACTCCACGCCGGAGCCGGTTTCAACGGGAATCCGCCCACCACCGCCAATCTCAGTTCGTTCAATGTTCTGGGCTACGAAAGCATTCTCCCTGGCCCGCTTGGGACGGTGGGTTTCTCCGATATCCCTGCCACGCGAAAGTGGCCGCAGGTCGACCAATACAGCCTGGGAGTGCAGCATGAGTTTCCGGGAAACAATTTCCTGAGCGTGAGCTATGTCGGTACGCTGGGCCGTCATCTGCAGCAAAATCTGAATATCAACCAGGTGGGTGTGGGTGCGACCACGCAAAACGTACCCGCCTTTGCCAACCCCAGCAGTCCTGTTCCCGGATGCGATACCAGTGGAAACTGTGACGTGCAAACCGCCCTCATCAACCTGGTGAATCCGGTCTTTTTTGCACCCTATCGCGGCTATAGCAACATCACGATGCGCGATCCATCGGGAAACTCCAACTACAACTCGCTGCAGGCCGACCTGCGCCACAAGACAGGTTATGGCCTTACTTTTGAGGCCGCGTACACGTGGTCGCATACGCTGGACAACATCGTGACTAATGGCGTGAATGACGCGGACCCACAACGCTGGTACGGTACCTCCAGTTTGAACCAGGCACAGGTATTGACCATAAACTGGATCTACGAAATGCCATTTTTCAAGCGATCTCCCAATGCCGCGGCCCGGTATTTGCTTGGCGGCTGGCAACTGGGCGGCATCGGAAGTTTCATGACGGGTCCACCTCTCGATTTCACCTGTAGCCTGAACGGAGCCGCCACCGGCATCGGTGGGCCGGTCGTCTGCAATCCGCTGGGGAAGGTCACGGTCAAAAAGGGAAGTGTGGATGACCCCACCTTTGGGCCCACCCCATCATGGTTCGATCCAAATGTTGTGGGGCAGGTGAATCCGGGGCAGTTGCTGGCGAATAATCAACCGGGGATGTTTGGCTCCATGGGGCGAAATCCGATCCGGGGACCAGGGCGCAACAACTGGGATATTGCCCTGATGAGAAACTTCAAGTTCCGCAACGAAAGAAATAACCTGCAATTCCGGTTGGAGAGCTTCAATACGTTTAATCATCCCCAGTGGAACGGAATCAATACATTCTGCAGTGATCAACAACCGGATGGCGGATCCTGCGCGGGCAACGGCTTTGGGGAAGTGACGTCCGCCTATCCGCCACGGATATTGCAGTTGGGCCTGAAATTTGCGTTTTAACGGAGTGTCCTGAGTGGCTTGGCGGCTGCGGGAGTAGCGCCTGTTCTTCTCGAAACCGCCACTACAACGCGCTTGGTTTGCCGACGCTCTGGGCATATAATCCGCTTCCACAGGCCGGAGGTTATGCCAGCAGACTGCAACTTAACGTGGGAACGAGCCGACTCCTTCGTTGATCGGCAGATCAATCGTGAAAAGCTCCACGTCTGGCCGTTCCGCACGTCGTACCCTATCGATGTCCGCTTTCTCATCCTGGACAGAAGTCGTGGCATTCCGTTGCACCGCCCAGATCACCTCGAAGTCGTCATTTTTGAATCGGGAGAATTGGGCTACGAAGTTGAGAACAGCACCTGCACGGTAAAGAAGAACGACATTATTGTCGTTGGCAATCGTCTGCATCATCGCTGTTTGCCGTTGCGGACCTCACAGCCGGCAGCGCGGAGCGTAGTGCTTTCGTTTCTGCCGCAGACGGTACATTCGGGTGCTCCTCTGGGAGATGACGTGCAGTACCTGATGCCCTTTAGCCTGGATGGACCCTCGGTACCGAACGTGATTCCGGCCAAGGTCGGCCTCTCCCGAGAAATTCTTGATCTTGTCGATCGCATACGCCAGGAGCTGCCCGGGGCGTCCGAGCGCTCTCGTCTCGCCATCCGGACGTATTTAAAGATGGTGTTGTTGGCGCTTGTCAATCATTGTCTGGAGAGTGGCCCCTCGCGCGAATCGTTTCAGCGCAGGCGGGAGGCGGTGGACCGTCTTACCCCGGTCTTTGAGTACCTGCAGGACCACTACGACGAACCCGTTCGCGTGAATGAAGCCGCGCGTCTCTGTGCTGTAAGTTCCTGTTGCTTCATGAACCTGTTCAAAGAAGTGACGGGGGAGTCGTTCGTGGCATATCTGAATCACTATCGCGTAGCCAGATCTCAGGCCCTGCTCGCCGGCACGGGCAAGTCCATCTCCGAGATCAGCATGGAGACTGGGTTTTGCACCCAGAGCTACTTTGGCGCAGTCTTCCGAAGAGTTACTGGCATGACGCCGCTGGCCTACCGGTTGGAACACGCCGGAGCCGCGCTTTCTGGCAGCGATCAAACGGCGGTGAGGCCGCCATCCACGGTGAAGATCCCGCCCACGCAATACTCGGAATCCTCCGAAGCCAGGAAGAGTGCGATACCCGCGATATCCTGAGGCGTTCCCAGCCGCCGCGCGGGGGTGATTTCAGCATAGCGAACCCGCGTCGCCGGGTCCGAGAGTTCCTGCGCGTTCATGGGTGTGTCAATTGTGCCCGGAATGATGGCATTCACCCGAATGTGGTCAGGGGCATAGTCGACTGCCATCGCGTGCATTAACCCCAGGACCCCGCCTTTGCTGGTACTGTACGCGGTCAACCGCGTAAACCCGAAGATGCCGGTCGGAGAAGCAACATGGATGATGGAGCCCGATCCCTGGCGAAGCATGACGGGTATCACGTACTTCGAGGTGAGCCAATAACCACGCAGATTTACTGACAGGGTGCGCTCCCATGTTTCGTTGCTCAGTTCATGCGCTCGGGTTTCTTCCCGAAAGAACAGCACCGCCGCGTTGTTGCAAAGAATATCAATCCGACCGTAGCGCTCGAATGTGGTCTGTACCATGTGCTTGACCTGGGCTTCCTGCGATACGTCGGTGGGCACGAACACCGCTTCGCCGCCCGCGTTGCGAATGGCCTGCACCGCTGCTTCTCCGCTTCCAGCGTCGACTTCGGCAATTACGACGGCGGATCCTTCGCTCGCGAAGCGTTCGGCAATGCCGCGGCCAATCCCCGCGCCCGCCCCTGTGACAATCGCTACTTTGCCTTTGAGTCGCACTTGGTTTCACTGTCGACGTTCGATCGAAAATGTTCGATAGAGAATATCCGCTCAACCTTGCCTTGGCGGATCCCATGCATTCTGTGGTGAAGCTGAATGGTTCCATCATGATAATGAACCGAGATCTCGATCTTGTCCCCCACCTCGACTTGCACCGCGGAATCCACAATTTCAATCGGCGCATGCTCGGCATGCAGCGCCTTGAGCTTGAGCCCGGCGACGCCCTTAACCGATGGCAGTCCACGTTCGCCGCTGATGGCCTTAACTCCGGCGTCCACGACGATTCGTTCACCGGCGGTCTTGCTAATCACGGTGGCGAGCACACTAAGCGTGGGCTTGAAGTCGGGAGCGTAGGGAGCATACCAGCTGTCCATCAGCAGGTACGATCCCGCCTGATTTTCTGTGACGCCCGGGAAACTTCCTGCGATGGCATAGTCGCCAGTTCCCCCACAGCTTACGATGTCCACGGGAATGCCGACAGCTTCAATCTGGTTTTTGGTCGCGACCAGGGCCTTCATGGCCTCTTTGACAATGCGGTGCTTCTCCGGTCCGGGCATCAAAGGCTGCAAATGCCCCTCGTAGCCCATGATCCCACGGAATCTCAAGCCTTGCCGGACCACTGCCTGGGCCAGCGAGACAGCGGCTTCTCCAGGCTGCACTCCACATCGCTTCAGCCCAAGATCAACATCGACAAGCAAATTCAGGTCTTTCCCGCGGTTCTTTGCGAGGCGAGCCATGTCCGCGACCACGGTCGCGTTGTCGACTGCCACCAGGACAGGGGCCTCAGCGGAGAGTTCCACAAAGCGCCGCAGCGGCGCCTCCCCGACAACTTCGTTTGCGATCAGGACGTTGCGAATTCCAGCGTTGACCAGTCGCTCCGCCTGCCATAACCGGGCACACGTGATGCCGACGGCGCCTTGTTCCACCTGGCGCGCCGCCAGCTCCAGGACTCGGTGGTTCTTGAAATGGGGCCGGAGTTTTGCCGACTGACCGCGGAAGAAAAGCGCCATGGTTTGCAGGTTCTGCTCCATGGCGTCCAGGTCGACCAGCAGTGCGGGTGTCTCAAGATGGGTGGGCCTCAGCCCAGCTGGACTAGACACCATGCCCCTCTTCCGGCGTTCGCGAGACCATTCATGTGTCCTTCGATTTCCATCAATCCCCAACGGTCACCGGCACCCCGACTGACGGTGTTTTGCGATGCTTCTCTACTTCCCCCTGAATGAATGCGACTACTTCCTCAGACAGATCCAGCATGCGATCGAAGTCCGCCTGCGGAGTGGTGAGCGGTGGCTTGAACTTCAGAACATTGGTCCCGAAGCCGCCGAACTGCGTGATCAGCCCTCGATCCAGGGCAAACTCCCATGCTTTGCGGCACGCCGCCGTGGCGGGCACCTTGGTTTCGTGGTTCTCCACGAAGTCTACACCGATGAACAGGCCAGGACCTCGCACATCGCCGATCACGTCGTAAGTCCGGGCAAGTTGCTGAAACCTTTCAGTGGCTTGAGCGCCAAGTTTTTTTGCTCGTTCGGCGAGCTGTTCCTTCTCCAGGATATCCAACACCGCCAGACCTGCAGCCGCAGCCAGCGGCTGATTCATGAAAGTGAGCATGTGCCATGGTTCTGACTCGAGACCCTCGGGAATCAGGCTCGGGCGCGTCACAAAAGCTCCGATGGGAAAGCCTCCGCCAAGTGCCTTGCCAACTACGAGAATATCCGGGATGACTTCGAAGAGATCGCAAGCCCAAGTTGTCCCGCACCGGCACAAGCCAGTCTGGATTTCGTCCACAATCAGCAATACATCACGGGAACGGCAAATGCTCTGCACGCCGCGGTAATACTCCGGCGGGAAGAGGCTATGCCCATTCGGGCCCTGCACCAACTCGATGACAAGGGCAGCCACCCCGCCCGAACTTGCGCCATCAAGATCAGCTTCGAGAGCATGAAGCGCGGCTTGGCAGCTATCCGGTCCCTCGCCCAACATTGGGCGATAAGTGTCGGCGGAGGGAATCTGACGAAAGTTCGGCCAGCGCACCGAGCCCGGCAGCCACTTTCGCAGGTTCGGCATGCCGCCCAACCCCATCGTCGCCAGAGATTGGCCATGGTAGGCCCCGGTCAAAGAGAGTACTTCAGCTCGCCCTGTAACCCGGATGGCAAACTTCAATGCGGCCTCGATCGCTTCTCCACCCCCTGTGCAAAGGAAGGTCTTGGACATTCCTTTCGGTGCGACCGAGGCCATTCTGGCGCAGAATTCAATAATCGTGGGACTGTCATGCAGAAGGTTGACCGAAGGCAGTTTCGCGAATTGGCGTGCGACTGCCGCTGCGACTCCTGGGTGGGCGTGGCCTACCATGGCGGGGCCTGCGGAACCCGACATCGTGTCGAGATAGAGTTTGCCGTTGACGTCCCACATCCGGGATCCTTCCGCCCTCTCCAGGATCAGGGATTTTGGCCGCCTGACCGCGTTCAGTACGTATTGCCTCGACAAAGCTTCGTAATCCATCGATCCACCCTCCAGCATCGCGAAAAACCAGCTTTACTCTTCTATATGGGGATCCGCACGCATATCTATCAAGAAACTACAAATCTATGTCACAAGTCGGCGATTTCGGGTGTGTGCAGAACCTGCCCCCTGGCGGCGCGGCCGGACTGTACTTTTCTGACAAAAACCCATCGAAAACTTATAGATTTCCGACCCGCGCCACTGTATCGATTAACGGTACATCTATGACGCAAACTATCCGCTCTATTCTGTTCACGGTGCTGGTGTGCGCCAGCGCAGCTTTCGCTGCCGAACACTATCCCCTTCACGTCAGCCCGGACCACCGCCATCTCGTGGATCAAAGTGGGGCGCCGTTTCTGGTGCAAGGCGATGCAGCATGGTCCCTCATCTCCGGGCTTACCAGGGAAGAGGCGGAAGTCTATCTGGAGGGTCGCCGTCGCCAGGGATTCAATTCGATCATCGTCAATCTGATCGAACACAAGTTTCGCGGACCCGTGAATCGCTACGGAGAAGGTCCGTTCACGACACCCGGAGATTTCTCCACTCCCAATGAAAAGTATTTCCAGCATGCCGACTGGGTGATCCGCAAAGCAGGGGAGAAAGGCATCCAGGTATTCCTGGCGCCGATATACCTCGGGTACATCGGCACCGAAGAGGGTTGGGTGGATGAGGTTCTCGCCAACGGTCCGGAGAAATCCCGCAACTGGGGCAGGTACGTTGGCAAGCGGTATCGCGGCTTTGACAACATCCTCTGGATAATCGGCGGCGACCGCAACCCGGACAAGGCTCGCGAAGGCGTGGATGCCGTGGCGCAAGGTATCAAGGAGTTCGACGATCGCCATCTGTTCACCGCACACTGCCATCCGGAGAACTCCGCCGTCGATCAATACCGCGACGATGGTTGGCTGGATCTTAATGACACGTACACTTATGACATCGTTCATGCCATGCTCTTAAGAGACTTCAACCGCGAGCCGGTGATTCCATTTGTCCTGATCGAATCGAGTTATGAGGGCGAGCACAATGCGTCAGCAGTTCAAGTGAGAAGGCAGGCCTACTGGGCCGTGTTGTGCGGCGCTACGGGACAGTTCATGGGCAACCGTCCCATCTGGCTGTTCGATCCGAGGTGGGAAGACGCCATTGACTCGATCGGGGCGCAAGACATGACGAGGCTCTACTCTCTATTCACCTCGCGGCTTTGGTACGAACTAGTGCCTGACCAAAAACATGAGGTAGTAGTGGACGGGTTGGGCGAGTTCCGCGGCCTGGATTATCTGGCCGCTGCCCGGACCAGCGACGGCGGGACGGTGATGGCATACCTGCCGACCGCGCGACCGTTCTCCGTAGATATGAGCAAAGTCTCAGGCACGATGGCGGCGGCCTGGTGGTTTAACCCACGATCGGGAAAATCAAACCTGGCGGGTAAGTTCCCTACCAGCGGGAAGAAGCAATTCACTCCTCCGGGTGAGGGCGACTGGGTGCTGGTGCTGGATGACGTCGCTCGCAACCTGGCTGCGCCAGGGCAGAATCAAGCGAAGCCATGACGCACCAAAGCGAGGCCAATGAAGAAATTTATCAATCGTCCAGAGCACATCGTACATGAGTTGTTGGAAGGCCTGGTTTTGTCGCACCCGGACAAGTTGCGGCTGGCAGGAAGCAACCTGGTGGCCCGCGTCTCGCCCAAGGCCCGTGGGAAGGTCGGAGTGGTCACCCTCGGCGGCAGCGGACACGAGCCGGGACTGAGCGGTTTCGTAGGCGAAGGCATGCTCGATGTAAGTGTGGCGGGCGAGATCTTTGCCGCGCCCGGTGCGCCGCGATGTCTGGAGGCGCTCAAACTGGCGGACCGTGGCGCCGGTGTGCTTTTCGTTGTTCTCAACCACTCCGGGGACATCCTTTCCTCCAACCTCACCATGGAGATGGCGCAGCGCGAGGGGCTCAACGTCCGGAGAGTCATCACACATGAGGACATTGCGGGCGGACCCAACCCCGACGACCGGCGCGGCCTTGTCGGGTTCCTGCCGGTCTACAAAATAGCTGGAGCGGCTGCCGAGCAGGGAATTCCTCTGGAGAGATGCGTGGAGCTGGCCGAACGCATGGAACGCAACATGCGGACGCTGGCGGTCGCAGTGACTACTGCGACCCATCCTGCCACAGGCCAGCCGATTTTCGATCTGGCCGGTGACGAGATGGAGATCGGCATGGGGCAACACGGCGAAGCCGGTACTGGCCGAATGAAACTGAAGAGCGCCGACGAAACCGCGGCTCTTATGCTGCAGATGTTGCTCGATGATCTCAAGGTAAAGCCACGTGAGGATCTGCTCGTTATTGTCAATGGCGCCGGTGCTACCACCCTGATGGAGCTGTTCATTGTGTTTCGTCGCGTCCACCAGGTCCTCGGGGAGAAGAAAATCAAAGTGGCGCGAAGTAAAGTGGGAGAGTTCATCACCACACAGGAGCAAGGCGGTTTCCAGCTGATGATTGCTCGCATGGATTCCGAACTGCTTCGCCTCTGGGATGCACCCTGCGATGCCCCCTATTTCGTGGTGCGATGAAAGGCCGAGTCACCAGGGACGACTGGTTTCGAATGATGACGGGCGCGGCTGTAAGAATCCGGGAGCAGAAGCTCTGGCTCTCTCGACTCGATTCAGCCGCAGGCGATGGCGATCATGTGGCCACAATGTTGCGTGCGGTGTCTTGCCTGGAAGGGGCGTTTTCACCGGTCAAGTCGGCTGACCTCAAGAGCAGCTTCTGCCAGGCAGGATGGAACGTACCAGGAGCGGACGGCGGGGCGTCCATCTCGCTGCCGGGTACTTTGTTCCTGGACATGTCCGCTG
>Ga0210384_10005812_pt1 | contig 13274 bp, 12 predicted proteins | sample IncBWH2MmetaG_FD_160574 | JGI IMG/M metagenome (GOLD analysis project Ga0210384, IMG submission 160574) | Forest soil microbial communities from Barre Woods Harvard Forest LTER site, Petersham, Massachusetts, United States - Inc-BW-H-2-M | ecosystem: Environmental > Terrestrial > Soil >... | reverse complement strand
CGCAACCAACCGGGACGCCAGCCGGTGGCCGAGATCAGTGATTTGACGGCTTTTTTCCATAGCGTCGCCAGCGAGGGAACGCCGGAGGAGGCCCTGGCGGCGTTCTACGCGTATGAATCGCAGGTCCCGCGGGTAGCCGCTGAGAAAGCCCGCGGACTTCGGGAGATGTACGGCGCCGACGACAAAACCTGCGGATATTTCACTTTGCACAGCACCGCAGACGTTCACCACTCACAGATCTGGCGGCAGCAATTGGCCCGGAGCCTGGAACAGAATCCGCAGGCAGCCGAGCCGGCGCTCGCCGCGGCCGAGAACGCAGCAACGGCATTGTGGAGCGCGCTCGACGGAATCGAAGCACGCAGAAAAGCAAACCGGAAAGCCGCATAGAATGACCAAACATTGAGCCATCCGGCAAGAGCTATTGATTCGGTAAGTCAATGGCTGTTTGATTTGGACAGGCTTTTTCAACCCCGGGACGACTGAGGATTTTCAACGCGCCGTTGCTTGAGTCCAAAGCGACAAGCACGCATCTAGGTAGGCATGGCAAATCTGACGGAATTCAGCCCAGCCGAGGCCGTCGCAGTGCTCACTCGGACTCCCGCGACCCTGGATGCGCTGTTGCGTGGGCTGCCCAACACTTGGGTGCACTGCAACGAAGGGAACGATACCTGGAGCGCACTCGACATTGTGGGCCACCTGATCTGCGGCGAGCGCACCGACTGGATGCCGCGGGTGCGGATTATTCTGGAAAACGGCGAAGCGCGGCCGTTTGATGCCTTTGACCGCTTTGCGCAATCAAGAGAGAGTCAGGGCAAGTCGTTGGAGCAACTGTTGGACGAATTTGCCCGCCTGCGAAGCGAGAATCTGGCTGCGCTGCAGGCACTGAATTTACAGCCGCAGGACTTGACCCTGCGTGGAACGCATCCTGCGCTGGGAGTGGTGACGCTGTCGCAACTTCTGGCGACTTGGGCGGTTCACGACCTCACCCATGTGCATCAACTGTCGCGCGTGATGGCCCACCGGTACGGTGAAGCGGTCGGTCCATGGAGCGCCTATCTGGGCGTCCTGAAGTGTGGTGGTCACAGCGCTTAGTAGCCAACGGCTGTGAAAGTTCAAACTGTCTTCGTACTTCCGGGGGCGATGAGTGGCCGGGCGACGGGTAGACGAGTTATGCTTACCGGATACAGGAGCCGCGCCTGTATCTTCGCCTAGCGGCTGGATCGCGGTTCCTGGCAGGCGTTGTCATCCCGGCGGTTCCTACAGTCTCTGAAGTCCTTCCGTGGCGGCACTCTGGGTCGCCCCTAAGTAGACTGTCGCACTTGTTTGAAACATCTGCTGGGGCAAAATCCTTCGCCTGACTCTTTCCAAAGGAGAGTACGGATATGTCCTTAATGCCAGATCCTACCTTTTATCCCTCACCGGGCATGGCGATGCAGGCCGCGCCGGAACGTATCGCTTACGTCGCTCTGCTTAACGTCGGCAAAAGTGGAAAGCGGGACGCCATGGGCGTCATCAACGTCGATCCGCGTTCCCCCGGATATGGCCAGTTCGTCGGCCAGGTGGATTTCCCCAACGATGACAACGAGCTGCATCACTTCGGCTGGAACGCCTGCAGCGCGTGCCTCTGCCCGCAAGCCCCGCACCCGCATATGGAGCGCCGTTACCTGGTTGTTCCGGGGATCGGTTCGTCCAGGATTCACATTCTGGATACGAAACCAGACCCCAACCATCCCAAGATCGTGAAGGTGATCGAGCCCGAGGAGTTCATCAAGAAGACAGGCTACACATCGCCGCACACCATTCATTGCGGCCCCGACGCCATCTATGGCAGCGCGCTCGGTTCGGCCAGCGGCGACGGTCCCGGCGGCATCTTCCTGATGGATGCCAACACATTCGAGCTGAAAGGGCATTGGGAGAAGGAACGCGGCCCACAGAGTCTGGCTTACGATTTCTGGTGGCATCTCGGACACGACACCATGATTACCTCGGAATGGGGGACACCGAACATGGTGAAGAACGGCCTCGTCCCGGAGTTGCTGCTGGGTGGAAAGTATGGCCACAAGCTTCACATCTGGGACTTAGATAAGCGCCGTCACCTGCAGGAGATTGACCTGGGTGCGGAGCACCAGATGGTGCTCGAGCTGCGGCCTGCTCACGATCCCAAGAAGGCCTACGGATTCGTTGGCGTGGTGATCTCGCTGAAAGACTTATCGTCCTCGATATGGATGTGGTATCGCGAGGACGGCGGCAAGAACAGCAAGTGGGCAGTGCGCAAGGTGATTGAGATTCCCGCCGAGCCCGCTGATCCGGAACAACTGCCACCGCTGCTGAAGGGCTTCAAGGCGGTGCCCCCGCTGGTCTCGGACATCAATCTCTCGCTCGACGACCGCTTCCTCTACGTTTCGTGCTGGGGGACAGGTGAGTTCATCCAGTACGACGTCTCTGATCCCGCGAACCCGAAAAAGACCGGCTCGATCCACACCGGCGGCATCGTGCGCCGGGCGGCCCATCCGAAGAAGCCTGCGCAGGCTCTCAACGGCGGTCCGCAGATGGTTGAGATCAGCCGCGACGGCAAGCGCGTCTACTTCACCAATTCGCTCTACTCTCCATGGGACGAGCAGTTCTATCCCGACGGGGTAAAGAGTTGGATGGTGAAGATCGATGCCAACCCCAAGGGCGGGATGAAACTCGACGAAAAGTTCTTCGTCGAGTTCGACGGGTTGCGCGCACATCAGTTGCGGCTCGAAGGAGGCGACGCTTCGTCGGACTCGTACTGCTACTCGGACACGAAATGAGCCACGCAGGACTAACTTCGACAGCGTTATGGCTGATGCTGCTCCTCGGCGCCTACCACGGACTCAACCCCGGCATGGGTTGGCTGTTCGCGGTGGCGCTGGGGATGCAGGAGCAAAAAGGGAGTGCAGTCGCAACATCGCTCGTTCCCATTGCGCTCGGCCACGCGCTGGCCATCGGCGGCGTGGTGGTGGTCGCCGCCTTTCTTGGCATGACGCTGCCGCTGGTGATCATTCGGTACTCTGTCGCCGCGATCCTGGTTGGTCTCGGAATCTATTGCCTCGTGAGCCATCAGCATCCGCGCTGGGTGCGTATGCAGGTGGGCTTCCGGGACCTGACAGTCTGGTCGTTTCTGATGGCCTCGGCGCACGGCGCCGGTTTGATGGTGGTGCCGGTGCTGCTGGGCAGCAGCACAGTCGAAGCGCAGGGCAGTATGGCGGGCCACAATCACATGGCATCCACCAGTCCGCTCGCCGGAGTGCTCGCAACCGGCGTCCATACTTTTGCTTATCTTGCAGTCACGGGGCTGGTCGCCTGGGTCGTCTATCGGAAATTCGGCCTCGCGCTTCTGCGTAAGACTTGGGTTAACTTCGATTTGATCTGGGCCGTTGCGCTGGTGGCCACGGGTCTTGTCACTCTTCTGGTATAGCCGGGCAATGTGTCCGCTCCAGGAATTCGGCGTTCTATCGCGAGAAGTATCCCGTCCTGGATCGTACTGTAAGCCCCGCCGATTTCGGCCTGATCACAATTTTGCGAAAGGTCTCGTCCTTGGCGGGATTGGTTGGGTAGTACCCGAGTTCATACGAGGTGCGCAGCTCCTCGGCGATTTGCCTGAAATAGGTTTGCGGGTCGGTGGTCTCGGCGTCGATCGATTGCCCGCCAGTCTCTTTGGCCAGGCGGTCCATCACGCGAATTCCATACTTATTGCGCGCGGTGAGTTTGCCGTGTTGCCTTTCGGTGTAACGGATGGTGTACACGAGGACGTTGGCGCTCTGAGCGGCCTCGATGGTACTCATCATGTCTTGCGAGCTTGAGTTGTCTTCGCCATCACTGAAAACCAGCAGTGCCCGCCTGCCGGTCTCGCTGGCCAGCTTTTCCGTGACCGAGTAGTAGATCGAATCATAGAAAGCGGTGCCCAGGTCGCGATCTTCCTTCGGTCCCAGTTCCGTGAAGTGCGTGTTGTTATGCTGGTATTTTCTTAGCCGCTCTAATAACTCGGTCCCGGATTGCGAGAAGTCACTGACCAGGCGGATGTGGTTGGCAAAACCGATGAGAAACGCACGGTCTTTTACTCCCAGAACATTCTTGAGAAAAACTTCCAGGTCATGCTGGTGCTGCTCGGAAAATCGGTCCTGGCTTCCACTGAAGTCCACAATCAACCCAAGCGTGAGGGGTACATCGACGCTACGGGCAAAGAAAGAGACTTTCTGCGGGACGGCGTCCTCGAAAACCTCGACATCGTCCCTGGTGAGATTGTCGACCAATGCTCCACGGGAATCGCGGGCAGTAAAAGCGACGTTCACGAGCCTGACGTTGACCCGGATCGGCTCCTCGGCCCGGCAAATGCAGACGGCGAGAAACAAAGCCAGGAGGGTCGATCGGCGCACGAATCCTCCTCCCCCGAAAATCTTGATCCAAGTCATCTCCCGGTTTATACGAGGAAACGCCTGAACTTGTTCGTCTAACGTTAGCACTAACGTCTTACCTGGACCGACTCGCGTAATGAAAATCTGTCCATTGCAGTTTATTGGCCGGATCGTGAGTATAATCGCGCAATTTCATCAACAATCAAACAACCAGTATTGAGTTGGCTTTGCGGTTTGCGTCTTCTACCATGTGGTGCGCGAACCACTTGGCGCGACTACTATTCCTGCTGTTGGTTGGCACCTGTCCCTTGTTTGCTCTGGCACCAAGCCCTGGCTCGGATTTGTGCCACAGCCACGCCAAGTAACCTATTGCGAACTGTCGAACCATCCCGCCACTTACAACCACGAATTGGTGCGACTGTCCGCCTTCGTAACGCACGGGTTCGAGGACTTCCACCTGGCTGACCCAACCTGCGCCACACAAGGTTTCTCAGCGTGGGTTATGTACGGTGGCAAAGCCCAGTCGGATACGGCTTATTGCTGACCTGGAGAAGGCACGAAAGAGCGGCCCGAGTCTCTGACGGTGGAAGGAGTGCAGATCCCATTGGTCGATGATCTGACGTTTCAGAAGTTCACGGACCTCCTCAAGAAGGGGCCAGATACAACCGTGCGAGTGGCCGCACTGGGCAGATTTTTCTCAGGAGAGAAGCGGACGATTAACGGGGCCACTTCCTGGGGAGGGGCAGGGCACTTGGAGTGCTGCAGCCTCTTCGTGATTGAGCGCGTGGAGTCGTTTGAGGCACACCAAAGAACCGACCTGGATTACACCGCGGAAGCAGGTTGGAACGAGAAGGAAGGCTGCAAATTCCGCACACTCCGCGATCAGAGTCACGTTTCTGTTGCCTATCCAGATAACACCACCGGACAGGCGATCGCGCAGCAGAAGAGGGCGGACAACGGAGACGCGGCCTGGGCGTTCAGAGACCAGCAACGAGTGGCAGTGGAGTCGCTGAAGCCTCTCTACCCCGGCCAGGTTCCGGTCTTACGGAGCGTCAGGAAGACCTCTGCTCGACGGGTGTTCCAAGTCGTCGTCGTGGTCACCCGATCTTACTGGCTTTCGTTTTATGCGTCCTCAGGCTCGGTTGTATGGGTGACCAGCATGATCAAAGAAGCCGGGTGTGACTAGGTAGAGGTTCGCGACACACCAACTTGCCAACCTGTAGCCATTGGCCCTTGTACCCTTCACGCCACTTCTCAGTAAAAATGGTAGTACAGCCGGAACCACGGACTATTACGATGTTCCCAATCATGCTTTCGGTTAGTCTCTAGCAGGATCGCTTGCTCCGTCTTTTCCCATATGGCAGTAGCCTCTGCGGGGGAGATCGGGGAAAAGTCTATGCCTGACAGGCGTTCGACTACGTCCTTATGTGCCCTCGTGAATGCCCGAATTAACGGTGACGGTTCTTGTGCTTCCATAGTGCTGAGCTAGTGATCCTGCCTAATCCACGGAGCCCGTGGTTCTTCACCGCATTTCCGGAGGAATGCGGGAATCCGGATTATAGCGAATCGGCGGGGCGGCCCGGATGACTGTGGTAATCGCCAGTACACCACTCAGGCCGTTATCGTGATCAGCGGCTTTGTCTTTGCCAGGACTTCGCCAATTTCCACGGCGGGGACTCCGCCCGCTTGCAAGTTGCGGAGAAGCTCCGGCGCGTGTTCCGGCGAGACCGAGATCATCAGGCCGCCGGCAGTCTGCGGATCGAACAGCATTGTCTTGAGGTCCTCGCCGATTCCCTCTGCGTAGCCGACCACGCATTCGGCGAAATCCCGGTTGTTCTTCAGCCCGCCCGGAATGTTGCCGGCGCGGATGCAATCTAAAGCGCCTTCGAGCAGGGGGATCTGGTGGAGGCGGAATTGAAGCGAGACGTTCGATGCGAGCGCCATTTCGCGGGCGTGGCCAATGAGGCTGAAGCCGGTAATGTCGGTGAGGGAGTGGACGGGACAGCCTGCCGAGCTTTGCTCGGCCTGGACGGGTCGGAGACCCGTCCCCACATGGCTCGGGGTGGTTTCCGTCTGACAGAAACTAACGATGATCTCGCTGGCAGCCTTGTTCAGCGTCGTCATCGAACGGGTGGCTGCGTTTATCCACGACTGCTTTGCGGTTCCTCGTTTGATTGCGGTGGAGATGACGCCGGTACCCAGCGCCTTGGTGAATAGCAAGCGGTCGCCGGGCTGGGCGCCGCCGTTGGTAAAGACCCGGGCGGGATCGATCAGGCCGGTGACGGAATATCCGAACTTGGTTTCTTCGTCGCGGATGCTGTGGCCGCCCACGACCGTGCAATTCGCTTCCATCATTTTCGAAAGGCCGCCGGCCAGGATTTGTTCCAGAACTTCGATGTCGCCACTGGCCGGGAAACACACGTGAGCCAGTGCGGTGATGGGCCGTCCGCCCATGGCGTAGACGTCACTCAATGCGTTGGTGGCGGCGATCTGGCCGAAAGTGTAGGCATCGTCGACGATGGGCGTGAAGAAGTCGACAGTCTGCACCAGCGCGAGGTCGGGAGCGATCTTGTAAACCCCGGCGTCATCGGCCTGATCGAAGCCGACAAGAACGTTGGGGTCGTGCTGGCGCGGCAACTTGCCCAGGACTTTGTCGAGGACAGCAGGGCTTAGTTTGGAGGCGCAGCCACCAGCTTTGACCGTCTCGGTGAGTCGGATGGTTTTGACGTCAGGCATGAAGACATTCTAGAAGAAATTCTCGAATTTAAGGTGGAGCGGGCGTCCCGCCCGGCGGGACGCGCGGCTCTCCGGCTACTTCACTGTCACGTCTGTTACGCGCAACTCGGGATACTCGTGGTTCCAGTCAGCCGTGACGTGCTCGAAAGTAAGGCGGAATGACTTGCTCTGAACTGGAGCCAGGGATGCGACGGCCAGGTCTACCGCCTCGGGGTATGGTCCGCTGGTCTGGAGAATGCGCAGCGGGACATCGTCGGCCTGGACGATCTGGCCAAGAGAATCTTTGAAGGTGACGCGCACCAGGGCACGGGTTACGGTCTTGTCCGCGGTGTTCGTCACCGTGCCGTCGAGATAAGTGACGGTGGACCCCACAAAGTTTTCCGCCGCGCTCATCTTCAGGTCTGAGAACTTGATGTTGGCGGCGTAAGGATGAGGCGGGTTCGCAATTTTGGAATCAGTGCGTAAAAGCAGGGAGGCGATTACCACCACGATAACTACGAGCACGACCCCGAACACGATTGGAAGCCAACTGGAGTTGCGGTCTTCCCCCATCGCGGCTGGAGAGGGCTGGAGCAGGCTTCCCATGAGTCGATTGTACTCTTGAGGAAGAGCGAGGATTTGAGATCGCAGATTCTAGATTGCAGATTTTAGATAGTAGATTCCAGGTGTACGCAGGGGTTCAATCTGAAATCAAGAATCTACAATCTGAAATCGCCCTCACTCGCCGCCGACGATCAGGCCGTCGATGCGGATCGTAGGACACGCCATGGCCCCACGAAATTCCAGATCGCTGGCGATTTCGGAAATATTGAAGAACATCTCTTTCAGATTTCCCGCTACCGTGATCTCTTCGACCGGATAGGTCAACTCGCCACCCGAAATCCATAGCCCGGAGGCGCCGCGCGAATAGTCGCCCGTGACCAGGTTGGCGCCGTGTCCGAGGAATTCAGTTACGTAAAGACCTTCGGGGATGTCAGCAATTATTTCTTTAGGCGTCTTTTTTCCCGGCTCGAGAAAATAATTACCGGGCCCGATTCCTGGAGTGCCGGCGAGTCCACGGGAGGCGTTGCCCGTGGTCTGAAGGCCGAGCTTTTTCGCGGTGTAGGTGTTGAGCAAATATGACTTGAGCACGCCCTTCTCGATGACGACCGTGCGCCGGGTCGGGATACCTTCGCCGTCGAAGGGTGAGGTGCCAAAGCCTCCGACCATGGTGCCGTCGTCGATAACGGTGACGTGGTCGCCCGCGATCTTCTCGCCCAGCTTGCCCGCCAGGAACGAAGCGCCGCGATAGACGGAATCGCCATTGATGCCTTCGAAGATATGTCCCAGGATCGAGGCGGCCACCATCGGATCGAGAATGATGGGAAGCTTGGCCGTCTTCACCTTGCGCCCGCCCAGCCGCCTCAAAGTGCGTTGGGCCGCGATCTTGCCTACTTCTTCGGGCGAATCCAGGCGGCCCAGGTTGCGGGCGACTGAGAACCAATAGTCGCGCTGCATGGCGCCGTTTTCCGATTGGGCGATGGGCACGGCCGCAACCGAACAGTAAGACCGGCGGTACTCGCCCACAAATCCGTGGGAGTTGGCCAACACTTTGTGGCCGGTGGCGGCGTCGAACGAGCCGCCTTCGGAGTTCTTGATGCGAGGGTCGTAGTCCAGCGCGGCCTTCTCGGCGCGGCGGGCGTAGTTGATGCGCTCTTCCCCGGGCAGCGAATAGACGTCAGCGGAATATAGATCGAGATCACCCGGAAGCGAGCCAAGTTGCGAGGCTTCCGGTATGCCGCTGAAAGGATCTTCAGAAGTGATCTTCGCGAGCTCCAGCGCGGACTTCAGCATGCGGTCGAGGGCTTCGCGCGAGAAGTCGCTCGAATAGGTGCTGGCGGAACGCTGGCCGTGAAAAACCCGCACACCGATGGAGCGGGAGCTGGCCTCTTTTAACGTCTCCACTTGACCGAGGCGCACTAGTGTGGAAAATTCGTCGCCCTCGCGAACGACGCATTCGGCGGCGGTGGCGCCTCCGGCCATGGCGCGACGGACGATGTCCTGCGCTACTTCGCGAAGATCCGTTTCCAGTTTCTGGTTTCCTGTTTCTAGTTGAGTCTGAGACATAAGAAAAAATGATTTCAGATTTTGTGATTGCAGATTTCAGACTTAAAACCCGGTCGTCATGTTTTCAAATCTGCAATCTGAAAATGCTCTACTGCATGAACCCGCCGGATTCCTTCTTGGCCGTGCCGCCGACGGTGAGGCGGTCCACTTTCAGGGTTGGGATGCCGACTCCGACGGGTACGGCTTGTCCATCTTTGCCGCAGGTGCCAACGCCTTCGTCGAGTTTGAGATCGTTGCCGACCATGGAGACGCGAGTAAGAACGTCCGGACCGTTGCCAATCAGGGTCGCGCCCTTGATGGGAGCCGTGACGTGGCCGTCTTCGATCAGATAGGCCTCCGACGCGGAGAAGACGAATTTCCCGCTGGTGATGTCCACCTGTCCGCCGCCGAAGTTCACTGCGTACACGCCATGCTTGACCGAGCGGATGATGTCTTCTGGGTCGTCCTGTCCGGCGAGCATGTAGGTGTTGGTCATGCGCGGCATGGGGATGTGCTCGTAGCTCTCGCGCCGGCCATTGCCTGTGTCGGCCATTCCCATCAGGCGGGATGAAAGCTTGTCGCTCAGGTATCCCTTCAGAATCCCATTTTCGATCAGGACAGTGTTCTGCGTGGGCTGGCCTTCGTCGTCTATGTTAAGCGAGCCGCGCCGCCAGGGCATGGTGCCGTTATCGACGACCGTGCATTTTTCGCTGGCTACGCGCTTGCCGATAAGGCCAGCGAAAGCCGAGGTCTGCTTGCGATTGAAGTCGGCTTCGAGCCCGTGACCAACGGCTTCGTGCAATAGTACGCCGGGCCAACCCGGACCGAGCACCACTTCCATCTCGCCTGCGGGGGCTTCGCGAGCGTCGAGTTGGAGGATGGCCTGTCGAGCGGATTCCTTGGCAAAATATTCGGGAGTCTTTTCTCCGAAGAAGAAGTCGAGGGCGACGCGTCCACCACCGCCGGAGCTGCCGCGAGCGGAATTTCCCTCGGTCTTGGCGATGCAGGAAACGTTCATGCGCGCCAACGGCTGCGAGTCTTCGGCGAGAGTACCGTCGGAACCCACCACCAGGATGTTGCGCAGCTCGTCGGAATAGCTGGCGCGAACTTCCTTGATACGTGGATCATAGGCACGGGCCGACGCGTCCGCGCGCATGACCAGTTCCACTTTGGCTGTAATTTCAGCGTCCACGGACGGCAGCGTTACCGGATAAAGGCTGCGCGCAGGTTTCTCCTGGAATCCCACTACCGGGGTCTTAGATGGGCCGCTGGCGATCAGGGCCGCGGTCCGGGCGGCATGCAAAATCCGTTCTGACGAAAGATCGTCGGTGTATGCGTACCCGGTGCGCTCGCCGACCACAACGCGAACGCCGCATCCCGCCGAAATTCCCTGGGAGGCGGACTTTACCATGGATTCGTCTACCATCAGCGACGTGGACGAGAGGTACTCGAAATAAAGATCGGCGTATTCTCCGCCGGCTGAGAGGGCTGCCGCCAGGTAGCGCTCGAGATCATGTTCCGTGAGGCCGTAGTGCTGAAAAAAGAACCGATTTTTGTCCACGGTAGTTAGATGTCCTTGGACTGGGAAAGACTCCCAGGGGGTTCTTCATTATCCCACACGGTCGGGCGCGGGCTAAGGTGGCATGTGCGAGCCCGCCACAGTCCACGTGGGGACAGCCGCCCCCGGCTGTCGGCGGAGCGATGCTCCGCAATTCTGCCCAGGTGAAAATACTGTCGAGCTTCGCTCGACTGGACAGCCGGGGGCGGCTGTCCCCACGTGGACTGTGGTGATGGTCACACGTCACAGACAGCGAGTTCATAAGATGAGAGCATGCTAGTCATGACTCCCGAGGCGTTGGCTCGAACCGTAGAGGACTTTCTCGCAGGAGCACGGGATGCCATCGTGCTCGAAGACGGCGCCGCAGTGTTTGACCTGGCTCAGGCAAAATATTCCATTTCGGGCGAGCACAACAAGTGTCTCCTCCATCTTTGGTCGGCGGAGCGGAACCTCGTCCGGCGAGTACTAGATGTCGAAATCAAGCATGAAGTGCTGCGGCCGGCAGTGCAGCGGCTGGGGCAAACGCGTCCTAGAAAACTCGAGATTTGCCGGCAGCGAGACCAGCGCACTCCGACGGCGAAACGGGCCGCGCGAGTCACCTACCAGCGCAGCCTGCAGCGCAATGACGCCTCACGGGAAGGGGATAGCTAGAGCTATTTCTCCGGCCACGCTCCCAGCAAACGGCGGACGTCGACCAACTGGGCCAGATGATAGGCGTTGTGATCGGCGACCAGCAAGGCTTCGCGCAGGACAGTCTGGCCGTCTCCCCATGGGATGCGCGCGTGCAGATCCGTTTTCGGACTGGTGACCAGGTCCTGCATGGCCTTCAAATCCTGACGAAATTTCTTGATGCTGGCACTCCAGGCAGAAGCGCTGGGCGGAGCCTCCGTGCGCGGCCAGAAGCCCTTGGGCCAATCGGGTGAAACGTGCTTTCGCTTCCGGCTGAATTCGAGGATGTCCCATTGCCCGATGCGCATGTGTTCCAGCAGCATCCAGGGAGAGTGCGGCAGGCCCGACGGTTTTTGTCCCCGTAGTTTAGCCGGGATCCCCGCGATCACTTCTTCAAACCGGGCGTGGGCGCTTCCGCCCTTGAGCAATTCAATCAAATGGCGTCGCAGGGAGCTGTCCTGATCGTTTTTCATATTCTTGCCCTTCGCTTCTGGGCTGAGGATTCGCGTCAGCCACCAGTTAAAGGTTTTTGCAGGAAATTGACAAGCCCCGCGTAGACAGACGTCATCGTCCCGCGCTAACCTAACGGGTCTAAGGAGTTTTTTATGCGTCTATGGATGGTCTTGCTGGTAACTGTCGTTTTAGGAGCTGGGCTGCACTCTGCGTTTGCGGCGATGCCGGCGGTGGGCTCCGCTGCTCCCGACTTCACTCTTCCTTCACAGGATGGCACGCAAGTCAGCCTGAAGGATCTCCGCGGAAAGTGGGTCGTGCTTTATTTCTATCCCAAGGACGGGACGCCCGGATGCACCATCGAGGCACACAACTTTCAGCGTGATCAGCCGCAATACGCGCAACGCAACGCGGTGGTGGTCGGAGTCAGCGTGGACACGACCGACTCCCACAAAGAGTTCTGCTCCAAGGAAGGCCTGAACTTCAAGCTGCTGGCCGACACCGAGCACAAAGTGGTGAAGCAGTACGAGTCCACGATGAACTACAAGGGCGTCGAGATCGCCGCGCGAAACACTTTCATCATCGATCCGCAAGGCACGATCCAACGCGCCTACACCGGAGTGGATCCCAACAAGCACAGCCAGGAAGTGCTGGCCGCCCTGGACGAGTTGCAAAAGGGTGCGTCCGGCTCAAAGTAGGTTTCGCGGATGGACGGCGTCCACTCGATGCTTTCCTCGGGAGTGTCTAAACTTAAAGCATGAATGTTCGTCCCGAGCAGATTCCCTATCGCGATTTCTATCGAATTCTCCTTGGCTCCGTCGCTCCCCGTCCTATTGCCTGGGTCTCCACGCTGAATAAGGGACGCCTGAACCTGGCGCCATTTTCCTTCTTCAATGCGGTTTCGGCGAAGCCGCCGATGCTCGGCTTCTCCCCCTCGCTGCGCCTGGTGGATGGCCAGTCCGCGCCCAAGGACACACTGCACAACATCCGCGAAACGGGAGAGTTTGTTGTCAATGTTGTGACCTTTGCGGTGGCCGACGCTATGAATCTCACCAGTGGCGACTATGACAGCTCAGTAGACGAATTCGCGCTGGCGAAATTGACCACGCGGCCTTCGCAGGTCGTATGCCCGCCTCAGGTCGCGGAGTCTCCAGTCAGCTTCGAATGCAAGCTCAACCGGATCATTGATTTTGGGACCGAGCCGCCAAGCGGAAGCCTGGTGATCGGCGAGATCGTCTGCGTTCACCTGGAGGACAACGCCCTCAGAGAAGGCCGCCTCGATCCCGGTTCGCTCGACCTGATTGGGCGCATGGGTGGCACCCAGTACTCGCGTACCACCAATCGCTTCGACCTCAAGCGGCCCGAAGCGCAGCCTCCTGAAACTCCACATTCCAGGA
>Ga0210384_10005811_pt1 | contig 13275 bp, 16 predicted proteins | sample IncBWH2MmetaG_FD_160574 | JGI IMG/M metagenome (GOLD analysis project Ga0210384, IMG submission 160574) | Forest soil microbial communities from Barre Woods Harvard Forest LTER site, Petersham, Massachusetts, United States - Inc-BW-H-2-M | ecosystem: Environmental > Terrestrial > Soil >... | reverse complement strand
GGGAGGGGTGAACGATGACCACGATCGCCGAACTGCCTGCGGGATTTGCTGACAAGGTGCTGTCGGCGCAATCGACCTTCCGCTCCGTGATGGACGCCATGGCGCGGCCCGGCAGCGTGCAGCAGGTCGTCGCAACCGTCGGCACGCCGGCTTCGATCATGCGTGGCACGGCCGCGATTGCACTCACGCTGTTCGACCACGACACGCCGATCTGGCTCGACGCCAGGATGTCGGAGACGTCGGAAGTCACGAAATGGCTGAAGTTCCACAGCGGCGCGCCGGTGGTCGAGGATTCCTCGATTTGCCATTTCGCGCTGATCGGTGACGCCGGCGCATTGCCTGATCTTTCGCGCTTCTCGTTCGGCAGCAACGAATATCCGGATCGATCGACCACGCTGATCCTGCAGGTCGGGAGCCTGACCAAGGGCCGGGCTTACGAACTTCGCGGGCCCGGGATCGACGGCACGGCAACCTTGCACGCTGCGATCGAGCCGCAGGATCTGTTCGATCGGCTTTCCATCAACGAGTCATTGTTTCCGCGCGGCATAGATGTCGTGCTGGTGTCGGGAGAAGTAATTGTCGCGATCCCGCGCACCACGCGGCTGATCGCCAAAGGAGGTTGATGCATGTATGTTGCGGTCAAGGGAGGCGAACGGGCCATCGAGAACGCCCATCGGCTGCTGGCGCACGAGCGCCGTGGCGACCGCAACATTCCCGAGGTGACGCTTCCCCAGATCTCCGAGCAGCTGGGCCTTGCCGTCGATCGGGTGATGAGCGAAGGCTCGCTCTATGATCGCGAGCTGGCGGCGCTCGCGATCAAGCAGGCGCGGGGCGACATGATCGAGGCGATCTTCCTGGTCCGCGCCTTCCGTGCCACGTTGCCGCGCTTTGGCGCCACCGAGCCGGTCGATACCGGCAGGATGCATGTGGCGCGGCGGATTTCCTCGACCTTCAAGGACATTCCCGGTGGCCAGATCCTCGGCCCCACCTTCGACTATACCCATCGTCTGCTCGATCCGCAGCTGGCCGAAGGATTCGTGCCGGAGGAACCGGCGACGTCGGAGGCCGTGAGCGGCGCGACGCCACGAGTCACCGACATTCTGGGTCGCGATGGGCTGATCGAACCGTCGCCGCAGGCGGATAGCGACACGCCGGTCGGCGATCTCACTCGCGAGCCGCTGAGCTTCCCGGCGGATCGTGACTTGCGGCTGCAAAACCTCGCTCGCGCCGACGAGGGTTTTCTGCTCTCGCTCGGCTACTCCTCGCAGCGCGGCTATGGCCGCAACCATCCCTTTGCCGGCGAAATCCGCTTTGGCGAAGTCGATGCCGAGTTTTTCGCCGAAGACGTCGGCTTTGCCGTGCCGCTCGGCTCGATCGAATTGACCGAATGCCAGATGGTCAACCAGTTCAAGGGATCGGCCACGGAAGCGCCGTGCTTCACCCGCGGCTATGGCCTGGCCTTCGGCCAGAGCGAGCGCAAGACCATGTCGATGGCGCTGGTCGACCGTGCGTTGCGCGCCCGCGAACTCGGCGAAGAGGTGCTCGCGCCGGCGCAGGACGAAGAGTTCGTGATGTCGCATTCCGACAACGTGCAGGCAACGGGCTTCGTCGAGCATCTGAAGCTGCCGCATTACGTCGACTTCCAGTCCGAGCTGGGCCTGCTCCGCAAGTTGCGCAAGGAATTCGCTGAGGCCAACGACGGCGCACAGCCGATGCAGGAGGCCGCGGAATGAACGCGCCGGCGTATAATTTCGCCTATCTGGACGAGCAGACCAAGCGGATGATCCGTCGCGCGATCCTCAAGGCGATCGCGATCCCCGGCTATCAGGTTCCGTTTGCAAGCCGCGAAATGCCGATGCCCTATGGCTGGGGCACCGGCGGCGTGCAGGTCACCGCGGCAATCCTGGGGCCCGATGATGTGCTGAAGGTGATCGACCAGGGTTCGGACGACACCACCAACGCGATCTCGATCCGGAAATTCTTCGAAAAGACCGCTGGCGTCGCGACCACGACCTCGACCACCGAGGCAACCGTGATCCAGACCCGGCATCGCATTCCCGAGATGCCGCTGCATGCGGGCCAGGTGCTGGTCTATCAGGTGCCGATCCCGGAACCCCTGCGTTTCCTCGAGCCGCGCGAAACCGAGACGCGGCGCATGCATGCGCTTGGCGAGTACGGTCTGATGCACGTGAAACTCTACGAGGACATCGCGCGCTTCGGTCACATTGCGACGTCCTACGCCTATCCGGTGAAGGTCAACGCGCGCTACGTGATGGACCCTTCGCCGACGCCGAAATTCGACAATCCGAAGATGGACAATTGCGCGGCGCTGCAATTGTTCGGCGCCGGCCGCGAGAAGCGCATCTATGCGATCCCGCCGTACACCAAGGTGGTATCGCTCGACTTCGAGGATCATCCGTTCACGCGCTACCGCTTCGACGCGCCCTGCGCGCTGTGCGGTGCCGAGGACGCCTATCTCGACGAGATCGTCACCGATGATGCTGGCAGCCGGATGTTCGTTTGCTCGGATACCGATTATTGCGAAGGCCGCCAGGCGGCCGGTCATCGCGGCCGCGAAAGCGCTGCTCCGCACAAGGAGAGGCTGCATGGCTGAGAACGACCAGCCGCTGCTTGTTGCGGAAAACCTCTCCAAGAACTACGGCCGGCTCGCCGCCTGCCGCGATATCTCCTTCACGCTCTATTCCGGCGAGGTGCTGGCGATCGTCGGCGAATCCGGCTCGGGTAAGACCACGCTGCTGCAGATGCTGTCGGCGCAGCTCGCGCCAACCTCTGGCTCTGTGTCCTATCGCATGCGCGACGGCGTGCTGCGCGATCTCAATGCGCTGGGCGAAGCCGAGCGGCGTTTCCTGTTCCGCACCGACTGGGGCTATGTGCATCAGGACCCGGCGCTGGGCCTGCGCATGGCGGTTTCCGCCGGCGCCAATGTCGGCGAGCGGCTGATGGCGGTGGGCTGGAACCATTATGGCCGCATTCGCGATACCGCCTCCTCCTGGCTGGAGCGGGTCGAGATCGATACCGCGCGTATCGACGATGCGCCGCGGACCTATTCCGGCGGTATGCGCCAGCGGCTGCAGATCGCGCGCAATCTCGTCACCGAGCCGCGGCTTGTCTTCATGGACGAGCCGACCGGCGGACTCGATGTCTCCGTGCAGGCGCGGCTGCTCGATCTCATGCGCAATCTCGTCAGCCAGTTGGGGTTGGCCGCGATCGTGGTGACACACGACCTTGCGGTCGCGCGGCTGCTGTCGCACCGGGTGATGGTGATGAAAGGCGGCCGGGTGATCGAGACCGGGCTCACCGACCAGGTGCTCGACGATCCCCATGAGCCCTACACCCAGCTGCTCGTCTCTTCGATTTTGCCGCCATGAGGCTTGCCCGATGCTTGCGATGATCGAGATCACCAACGCGGAAAAGACCTTCACCATGCACCTGCAGGGTGGGGTGAAACTGCCCGTGGTGCGCGGCGTGAATTTTGTGGTCAATGCCGGCGAATGCGTGGTGCTGTCGGGTCCATCGGGCGCGGGCAAGTCGTCGATCCTGAAGATGATCTTCGGCAACTACCGTTGCGATGGTGGTCAGATCGGCATCTGCCACGATGGCGCATGGCTCGATATCGCCAGGGCCGAGCCGCGTGACGTGCTCAACGTCCGGCGCGATACGATCGGTTATGTCAGCCAGTTCCTGCGCGCGGTGCCGCGCGTGCCGACGCTCCACGTGGTTGCGGAGCCCTTGATTGCGACGGGTACGCCGCGCGAGAAGGCGCGCGAGCAGGCCGGCAGTCTGCTGCGCGTTCTCAACATTCCCGAGCGGCTGTGGACGCTGCCGCCCTCGACCTTCTCGGGCGGCGAACAGCAGCGCGTCAACATCGCGCGCGGCTTCATTTCTGATCATCCGATCCTGCTGCTGGACGAGCCGACCGCCTCGCTCGATGCGCGAAATCGCGAGGTGGTGGTGAACCTGATCGACGAGAAGAAGCGCGCCGGCGTCGCCATGGTCGCGATCGTGCATGACGACGAAATCCGCGGCCGGATCGCCGACCGCGTCGTCGACGTCACGTCCTTTGCGGCGGCGGCATGAAGAAAGACAGGTGAAATGACGTCGAGCAAATCCGACACCGTCATCGGCAATGCCGGGATCGTGCTGGCCGACCGCGTCATCGAGCGCGGCTGGGTTGCCTTTGCCGATGGGCGCATTGCCGAGATAGGAGAGGGCGACGCGCCGGCGGGAAGCGAGGACGCGCACGGCGATCTGCTGATGCCCGGATTGATCGAGCTGCACACCGATCATCTCGAGGCGCATTACGTGCCGCGGCCAAAAGTGTTCTGGGACCCGATCTCGGCGGTCGTTTCCTATGACGGGCAGCTCGCCACCTGCGGAATCACGACGGTGCTGGATTCGCTGCGGGTCTGGCGCGAGGACGGCGCCGAGGATGTCGATGGCCGCGCCGGTATCCTGGCGGCGGCGATCTCGGCGGCGCGCGATGCGGACATTTTGCGCGCCGATCACTTCCTGCATCTGCGCTGCGAAGTTCCGATGCCCGATGTGGTCGAGGAAGCCAAGGAGCTGATCGGCCGGCCCGACGTGCGGCTGATGTCGCTGATGGATCACACGCCGGGACAACGTCAGTTCCGCGACGAAGTCAAGTTGCGCGACTATTATCGCGGCAAGGGCGGCGGCATGACCGACGCCGAACTCGACGTCTTGTTCAAGCGGCGCTTCGACTATCAGCAGGCCTATGCCGCGAAAAACATGCGTGAAATCGTGGCGCTGGCGCAGCATTACGAGATTCCGCTTGCAAGCCACGACGACACCACGGATGAGAACGTCAGCGACGCGATCCGCGACCGCGTGTCGGTGGCGGAGTTTCCGACCACGATGGAAGCGGCGCGCGGCCTGCATCAGGCCGGCATCGACATCCTGATGGGCGCGCCCAATGTGGTGCGCGGCGGTTCGCATTCCGGCAACATCGCGGCCGTCGACCTGGCCCGCGAAGGCCTGCTCGATATCCTGTCGTCGGACTATGTGCCGTCGAGCCTGCTGATGGGCGCGCTGCAACTGCCAAAACAGGTGCCGGCGATCGATCTCGCGGCCGCGGTCCGCACCGTGACCAAGACGCCGGCCGAAGCCGTCGGCCTTGCCGACCGCGGTGAAATCGCCATCGGCAAGCGCGCCGACCTGATCCGTGTGCATGTCGCCCGCGATATTCCCGTGGTGCGCAGCGTCTGGCGTGAAGGGAGCCGCGTAGCATGAGCGAAGCCCTCATCATCTCCGATCATGCGCCTGATACGATCGGACCAGGTCGGCTGATCCTGGTGGTCGGCCCGAGCGGTGCCGGCAAGGATACCCTGCTCGGGTTGGCGAAGGCGGCCTGCGTCGAGGACAAGGACATCGTGTTTCCGCGCCGCGTGGTGACGCGCGAAGCGTCGTCTTCTGAAGATAACGCGCAACTTAGTGCCGACGACTTCCGCCAGGCGCTGGCGCGCGGCGATTTTGCGATGCATTGGGAAGCGCATGGCCACTCCTACGGATTGCCGCGTGAGATCGATGACGACATCCGCGCCAGGCGTTCGGTGGTGGTCAACGCGTCGCGGACGGTGATCGATGCGGCGCGGCGCGCCTACGCCAACGTCACTGTCATCGCCATCACAGCGCCGCCGGAACTACTGGCCGAGCGCCTCAAGATGCGCTCGCGCAGCAGCGACAGCCGGATCGAGGACCGTCTGAGCCGCACCGTCGATAGGACCGCCCCCGATGTCACTATCCTCAATGTTGGCCGGCCCGAGGATCATGCGCGGCGGCTGGTGCGGGCGATCAAGGGGGAGTGAATGTCTGTCATCGCGACCATCGAGCAACTGGAAGCGATCTACGGATTTCCCGGCGAGAGTTCGACCGTGAAGGTCGCCGACCGCGTCACGCCGTCCTATCGCGTGCTGATCGAGAAATCGCCGTTTGCGGCACTGGCGACCTCAGGACCCGAAGGGCTCGATTGCTCGCCGCGCGGCGATCTGCCCGGCTTTATTCGGATCCACGATGAAAAGACGCTGATGATGCCGGACCGCCGCGGCAACAACCGCATCGATTCCCTGCGAAACATCGTGCGCGATCCCCGGGTTGCGCTGCTGTTCCTGATCCCGGGGTCCGGCAGCACGCTCCGCGCCAACGGCCACGCGCAAGTTTCCGCCGATCCGGCGCTGCTTTCAACCTTCAAAATGGAGGGCAAGGCGCCGCGCACGGTCATCATCATGACCGTGCACGAAATCTATTTCCAGTGCGCGCGGGCGATCGTCCGCTCCGACCTCTGGAATCCCGACAAGCGCGTTGATCCCAAGACCTTGCCGACGCCGGGCCAGATTCTCGCCGAGATGAGCGAGGACAGGGTGGGCGGCGAGCAGTATGACCGCGAGTGGCCTGAACGCGCGCGCCAGAGCATGTGGTGAAGCCGGTCTCGCGGGATCAGTAATCCCGCTCTCGGTGCACGTCGTGCACGACGATGCCCTTGCCCTCTTCCGGCATGGTCAGCCAGTCGCGGCGCATCAGCGTCCGCTTGGTGTCTTCATAGCCGCTCTGCCAGTGCTCGCGCATCGAGGTTGCCGAGAATTCGTGGTCCTTGGAGTCGCCTTCATAGATCTTCTGCTGATAGATCATCTGCAGGATCGTGATCCCCGGCATGTGCGCGAGGTGATCGCGCGTCTTGCGCTCCTGATCGCTGAGCCGGTCTTCCGGAATCTTCAGGAGCGCCTTGTAGTAATCCGCCTTCAGATTGTTCATCCGCTTGTAGACGTCGGTGTTGTAGCGGGTGCGCGAGGAATACATGATGTCCTTGTGCCGCGCCAACACCTCCTGGATGTCGCGCGGCAATAGCCCGCGCGAGCTGAACAGATCGACCTGGAACACCAGTGAGTTCTTGCCGTCGTCCTGGTCGAGCAAATGCTGCAGCGGGGTGTTGGAGACGATGCCGCCGTCCCAGAAATGATCGGTGCCGATCTTCACCATCGGCAGCGCCGGGGGCAGGGCGCCCGACGCCATCACGTGCTCGGGCCCGATCACTTCCTTGTTGTTGTCGAAATAGAGGAAGTTGCCCGTCAGCACATTCACCGCGCCGACCGCGAAATGCATCTTGCGTGAATTGATCAGGTCGAAATCGACCAGCTCCAGCAAGGTCTCGCGCAACGGTGTCGTATCGTAATAGCTGGTCGCCGTCTTGGCGCCGGCGGGGCTGAACCACGGATTGAGCTCGTGCGGCTTGAAGAAGCCGGGCTGGCCCAGCGTCGTCGTCAGCCAGGTACTGTGGAGATTGCGCGCCTTGCGATAGACGTCGCCATCGGGCGTATAGTGCCAGACCTTTCGCGCGGTGATGCGCTCCCAGAAGATTCGCAGCTTCTCCAGCCGCTCTTCCGGTGGATTGCCGGCGATGATGGCCGAATTGATGCCGCCGATCGAAACGCCGCAGACCCAGTTGGGTTCGAGTCCGGCTTCGTGCAGGGCCTGATAGACGCCGATTTGATAGGCGCCCAGCGCGCCGCCGCCCTGCAGCACCAGCGCGATGCGGTCGCACCGGTCCGGCCGCCACTGACGCAAAACGGCAACATCCGTATCCGGCGATCGCGCATCCATGAGAAAGACCCCAGCTTCTTTTGATTGAGCACCAGAGTTGAGGAAGCCGATGACGCCGATATGACATTGGCGCGTTTTTCGGCGTGCCGCGCCAGCGATGCTTCACACCTCTGTCAAACAGCAACGTTAGCAATTCCTGTAGGCTGCCAAATTTCCGGGTCTTGCATTTGTCGCGCGGTCGATCGGCGGTATTCGCCGACCGGATGGATGGCGGCTGCATTTTCATTGAACAGGCAGGGGTTATTTAATGCGCAAGGCAGACGTCCTAAAGCTTCCGTCGATGCCGATGGCGGGCCCGAGCTATCCGGCGGGACCCTATCGCTTCATCAATCGCGAATTCCTGGTCATCACCTACGAAACCGATCCGGCCCTGATCCGTGCCGGCCTGCCTGAACCGCTCGAGCCGATCGAGCAGCCGATCGTGAAGTATGAATGGATCAAGATGCCCGACAGCTCGGGCTTCGGCAGCTACACCGAGTCGGGCCTCGTGATTCCGGCGCGGCTGAACGGCGAGGAAGTCAATTTCGTCTCGCAGATGTATCTCGACGACGATCCGCCGATTGCGGCCGGCCGCGAGATCTGGGGATTTCCGAAGAAATATGCCCACCCCAAACTCGAGATCGTCAAGGACACGCTGACGGGCACGCTGGAATATGCAAGCCAGCTCGTTGCCATGGGCACCATGGGCTACAAGCACGAAGCGATGGCAGGCAATGGCGAACTAACGCAGGCGGCGCTGTCGAAGACCCAGATCAACTTGAAACTGATTCCCGGCGTCGACGGCCATGCCGAGGTGTGTCAGCTGGTTGCGATCAACCTCACCGATATCGTCGTGAAGGGATCTTGGATCGGGCCGGGCCGGCTCCATCTGGTACCGCATGTCAATGCGCCGGTGGCCGACTTCCCGGTGCGGCACGTTGTCGGCGCGCACCACTTCCTCGCCGACTTGACGCTGCCCTATGGCCGCGTCGTCTACGACTACAATAAAGAGGCCGATGATCTCGCCGAAGCGGCCGAATAGCTGCCGCGTCAGGACGGCGTGAGCCTTTGGCTCACGCCGCCACGTCCTCCCAAAGGCGTGACGACCCCCTGATCAGGACCTTGCGCCCCATCGGTGTGATCTGCGGACCTTCGGCGCCGATGGTGGCGAGACCCAGCACGACGAGTTGCTCAAGCACGAACGGATTTGGCACGCGGCGTTCTGTCGCGCCGCCGCGCAACGCCTTTAGCGTCCGCCATTGTTCAGGCGAGAGATCGTAGTCGAGTTCTGCGTTCATGCGGCCTCGAAGCGTTTGAATTGCACTCTTACAAAGACTGCATGAACAGCTTGCGACCGGATTTAGTCCCGAACTTGACTCACGAAATTGTGCTAACGTCTACATCCCATTGCAAAATCGGCGGGAGCGGTTACTCAACTGTCACATCTGCGTGTCAAATCACGCCGTTGACCACCCCGAATCGGGCAGTGCGGGGGTCGGCGGACGGCTGCCCGGATTGGATGCGCGCCCTGAATATCGATTGGCTGCAGAAGAAGCTTCTCAGTGCCCGGATCAGGGGACTGGGCGGCGCTGCTCTCAGTATTGCGATCGGTACTGCCGCGATTTTTGCGCTGAGCCATTCGCTCAGGAACATCGATTACGAAAATGTGTTCTCGATCATTTGGGCGACCGAACCCAGCGTGATCGCGTTGGCGCTGATCATGGTCACGGCGTCCTATGCCAGCATCACGCTTTATGACTGGCTGGCCTTGCACACCATGGGCCGCAGCGATGTGCCGTACCGGATCGCGGCGCTCGCAAGTTTCACCAGTTATCCGATCGCCCACGGCATCGGCGCGGTGGCGCTGATCTCGCCTGTCATCCGCTATCGCATCTATTCCAGGAATGGATTGGGCGCGATGGGGGTGGCCAATATCTGCTTCCTCACCGGGCTCACCTTCTGGCTCGGCAATATGACGGCGCTCGGCTTCAGCCTGCTTTACCAGCCGGCCGCGATCGGCGTCATCGATCACCTGCCGCCCTGGGCCAACCGCCTGCTGGCGCTGATCCTCCTGGGCGGCGTCGGCGCGTACCTCACCTGGAGCTGGCTGCATCCAAGACACATCGGCAAAAGCGAATGGCTGGTGAAATTGCCGTCCGGCCCGCTGGTGCTGGTGCAGATCCTTGTCGGTCTGCTCGATCTCTCCGCGGCGGCCATCGCCATGTATGTGCTTCTTCCCGTCGGCGTGGATATCAGCTTCTTCCGGATGATTGCCGTGTTCATCGCGGCGACGCTGCTCGGTTTCGCAAGCCACACGCCGGCGGGACTGGGCGTGTTCGATGCGACCATCCTGATCGGCCTGGGCGAAGAGAACCGCGAGCAGTTGCTGGCGGCGCTCTTGATGTTCCGCTTTCTCTATCACCTGGTGCCGCTCTCGATCGCGCTGCTGTTGTTCGGCGGCCTCGAGACGTGGCGCAGTTTTCGCAAAAAAAAATCGGCCGCCGATCGCGAAAGCAATTCAGACCGGCGAATTGAGCTTGAGCCCGACCATGCCGGCCACGATCAGCGTCAGGCAGACGATGCGGACCGGATCGGCCGACTCGCTAAAGAGCAGCATGCCGACGATGATACTGCCGACGGCGCCGATTCCGGTCCATACCGCATACGCCGTGCCGAACGGAAGTGACCGCAGCGCCAGCGCCATCAAGACAAAACTGAGCACAATGGCGACGGCTGTGGCGGCTGTCGGCCAGAAACGGGTCAGACCGTCGGAATATTTCAGACCGAGCGCCCAGCCGACTTCGAGCAGCCCTGCGCCGAGCAATGCAAGCCACGCGCTCATGACCGCATCACCGAAAACAAAATCTGTGGATCAGTGTGTGTTGTACCGCTTTGCGTCGGATGAGCGCAGCGAGCAAGCGCGGCGGATGTCGCGGAACTCTGCATCTTGCTCGTGGTCACGATGCCAAACAATTGTGCGTAATGCACCGCATCGGGCGATTGCGCGATTTCGTCGCCGATTTCGCTAGAATATGCCAGCATTGGCCAAGTCTCTTGTCGAAGAAGCTCGTTTCCCTCCATCCCTTGTTCGCGCGACAAGCGTGTGACAAGCGGCGTGCAACTTTGATCGCCGCTTCCGCCATTGTCGCAAAACTGAAGTGCGCTGGCGATAGCCTCGTCGAGTTGTTGATTCGAGGCGGGCATGAGTGCGCAACTGATCGCGGACGCTGTACGAAACGAAAGTGCACAGGATGAATCGACGATCTGGGACAGGATTTACGCATTCTGGCTGCGTCGCCTGGTGTACACCCAGATCTGGGAAGACCCCGAAGCCGATCTCGCCGCGCTGCAATTGCCGATCGGATCGACCATCGTCACCATTTCATCCGGCGGCTGCAACGCGTTGTCCTACCTGACTGCGCAACCGGCGCAGGTCTATGCCGTCGATCCCAATGAGGCGCATCTCTCGCTGCTCAAGCTGAAGCTCGCCGGCATCCGCGCCTTCTCCAGATACTCCGATTTCTGGCAGTTCTTCGGCGAGGCGGCCTCGCTCGCCAACGCGCAACTCTATCGCGATCGTCTGCGCCCGATGCTCGACGACAAGGCGCGCGCCTATTGGGACAAGCGCAATGTCATCGGCCGTCCGCGCCACGCCTATTTCACGGACGGATTTTACCGCCATGGCATGATGGGCCGCTTCATCGGGTTCACGCATATGGTGGCGAAGTTCGCCCGCATCGATCTCAATGCGCTGCTGACCGCCGAAATCGATGCGCCCGCACGCATGGAGGCGCTCGATCGTCTGCACCGCCTGTTCCATTCGCGCTTCGTGCGTCTTCTGACGCGGACGCCGGCCCTGCTTTTCAGCCTCGGTATCCCGCCGCGGCAGCGCGCCCGGCTTGGCGGCCGGGTGCCGTTGAATGAGCTGCTGCATGAGCGGCTGTTCCGCCTTATCAATGGCCACCCCAACGACACCAATTATTTCGCCTGGCAGGCGTTGCAGCGCTGCTACCCCGGTCCGGGCGATCGCTGCCTGCCGCCTTATCTGCAGCGGAGTCAGTTTGCACGCATGCGCAACGACGCCGGTTTGATCATTCCGGTTCACGGCAGTTTGCGTCAGTTCCTGGAAAGTCTTCCCGCGCGCGAAGTTGATGCTGTGATGCTGCTCGACTCGCAGGACTGGATGGCGCCGGAAGAGATCCGCACGCTGTGGGATACAATCGATCGCGCCGGCAGCGATCAGGTCGCCGTGATCTTCCGCACCGCCGGCACGGAATCGCCACTGGAAGGCGAAGAGTTGGCGCCGCTGCAGGAAATCTGGCGCCGTGATGAAGAGCGCAGCGCCATCGGCTACGAGCTCGATCGATCGGGAATTTACGGCGGCTTCCACTGTTATGTGCGCCGCTGAGCAAGAGAACTTTACGCCAAGCCTGCACAACTGGAACGCGATGCTGCGTCGCGGCGTGAGTGGATTTCGCAGTCGCACCATGCTTTGGAATTTTGCGCAGTAACCTGAGACAAGCCCACATCGTTTCTGCTAGGGTCTTGCCCGTAAATGGGCTTCACATCACGGGAGTGGGGGTCATGAACAAGCTCGCGGAGATGCGCAGTCAGGAATATGTGTGCCGAGAGCGTGCCGCGTTGGATTCCGAGCGTCGCATGTTCTGGCTGGCACAGGCCGAAGAGTGGGAACGGCGCGCGCTGGATGAGATCGCCTATCACTTCCGGGAATGCAATCTCGGCAGTAGCGAGGGTCCGCTGCCAACCGCCCACTAAAACCGCTAAACACTTTTCCGGATCATGCTCTAGGGGCTTTTCGCGTTAGCAGTGGGTCTACGTGTTGATGGCGCCTCGTCGGTAACGAGGCGCCATCGGGCGTGCGTTCAATTTCCGAGCGGCGCGATCAATGCTGCAGTTCCGGCTTCCTCACGGTCTGCCGAACCTCGGCGCCGCAATCCGAACATTCATAGATGAAGTCGATCTTCGCCATGCTCCAATGCGGCTCGACGTCCCGCACATACATCGGCAGTCCGAGGCAACCGGGGCAAATGACCGGAGCCATCTCGATGTCGTGATGATGGATATAGGCTGGCATGTCGGCTCTCCCTGCACACGAGAAGCGCGTGAATCAACCCCACGCCAAGCCTATCCGCTGATGTCGTTTCGCCGTCATCAACAGTTTCGAACGTACACAGAACATCCGGAGTTTGTTCGTGTCTGTGGCATTCCCGTAACAGCCGCTGCGCGCAAATGGACCTCAGGGAACTTCGAAAAAATTACAATGATTTCAATGCTTTCTGATTGTCGCGAGAACGAGGCCGGTTAACGTCGCGCCGACGCCGAAGGTCAGCGTGAAGAAACTCACGAGAATGATTGCGGCGGTTCGCGGTTCCGCATTGTGGGCGATCAACGACGTGACATGGGACGGGTCGATCAGGGCGACGAGCAGGCAGAAGCCGAGGCCCAACGCGATCCCCAGCACGGCCTCTCGCGCCAACGCGCGCGTCAAAGATGAACGCTGGGTCGAAGCCTTCCCTGGGCGCATCGTGCGTTGCTGCGAAGCGGAAAATCAACAGGCGGTGAGCGGCGCTGGGTGGCTCCGTAAGAACTGGTTATTGTGCTAGGAAGCCAAAAAAGCCGCTGGGACGGATGAAGAAGTCA
>Ga0210384_10005810_pt1 | contig 13276 bp, 10 predicted proteins | sample IncBWH2MmetaG_FD_160574 | JGI IMG/M metagenome (GOLD analysis project Ga0210384, IMG submission 160574) | Forest soil microbial communities from Barre Woods Harvard Forest LTER site, Petersham, Massachusetts, United States - Inc-BW-H-2-M | ecosystem: Environmental > Terrestrial > Soil >... | reverse complement strand
TGGCGCAGTTATTAAAAAATAATGGTTATGCATTTTATTATCTTGCCTCCAGCGGTATAGAGGCCGCTTTTCGCAAGGAAATCCAGGTATTGCAGCAGGGGGTGAAAGCCGAAGTGATACCGCAGGATGTCGCATTGTCGCTGGTGTCTTACGAGGAAATGGACAAGAAGCTGGCGATTGGCCGTGTCAGCCGCTCGCTCGAATTGGCGAGTGCAGAACAACTGGCTGCGCTGAATATGCGCCTGGCCGCGCTGATGGAGTATGACAGCGTCGGCGTGCAGCAAAACCCGTTCCGGCCGGAAGTGTACCTGAAGGTGATCCATGCGGCGTGGTGCGAGTTCAATCCCGACCGGGAGGCGCACCATCTGGTATTGCCCTTGCTGCGTACCGACATCTTGTTCGATCTGGCGCCGATATTGCAGGCGTTGAACCAGGCGTTGATTGAGCGCGGCATCTTGCCCGACTTGCAAGAATCTTATCGCGTCAAAAAAATGGACAGCGCCGGGCATGCCGCGAAGAAGCCGGAGCCGGCAAAAGCCGAGCTGGAACAAAGGCTGAAGAATTATTTTTCGGCGTCGCAAAATCAGGCTGACGCCGTCGTTGCCCCTGCCGCGCCGCCGAATGCGTCCGACACGGGAAATAATCTATTCGATAGCCTGCAAAACGACCTGGCCCGCGCGGTACAGGAAGGCAGCGGGCAGGGCGGTTCCGGTTTTGCGCCGGCAAGCGGCGGCGGCTTTGGCCAGCCGAGCGCGGTAGAGACCCAGCTCTTCAATTACCTGGCCGATCTGCAAAAAGGGATGGCGATACGCCAACTGGTCGCCGGTGCGCAGGGTGTCATGCGCTTGTCGCAACTCAAAGAGCAAATGCCGGAACTGGCGACTTCGGGCGTGGAGAGGAACACGCTGGATTTGCTGTCCAAGATTTTCGATACGGTGTTCCGCAACCAGGCGATTCCCAACGAGATCAAGGAATTGATCGGCGTCCTGCAGATTCCGGTATTGAAGGCAGCGCTGATCGACAAGGAATTTTTCTTCAAGGAAGCCCATCCTGCCCGCCGCCTGATCGAGCTGCTGACTAAGCACAGCGTCGCTTGGGACCAGAAAAAAGGCCAGGAAGATCCGCTGTATCAAACTCTGCAGCGCAATGTGAATCGCGTGCAGCAGGAGTTTGATCAAAAGCTGGAATTGTTCGACGAAGTTGCCTCCGACATTGAGAACTTCGTTGCCAAAGAAGAGGCCGCCGCCGCCGCTACGCTGCAGGAGCCTATTGTTCGCGCGTTGCGCAAGGAAAAGGTCAAGCAGGCCAACCTCGCCGCCAACAGTGAAGTGGCGATGCGCGTCGGCAGCGGCGAAGTGGTCGCCTTCGTCGAAACCTTTCTGGAAGATCGCTGGGTCAAGGTGCTGACCTTGGCCTATACCGTCAAGGAAGAAAAGCCGCAGGCGGTGGAAGACGCCATCAAGACCATGGACGACCTGATCTGGAGCGTGAAGCCGAAGATCACCTTGCAGCAACGGCAGGAGTTGATCAACCGTTTGCCGGCGATACTCGTGACGCTGAACAAATGGCTGAACGTGATCAAGTGGAACGACGCCGACCGCCTGCAGTTCTTTGCGGAATTGGCCGACTGCCATGCCTCCATCGTGCGCGCGCCGCTGGATATTTCGCCGGAGCGGCAGCTGGAAATCGCCGTTGAAGTCGCTCAGAAAGCGGCCGAACGCCGGCTGGAAAAACGCGCCAAGGCCGAGCAGGAGCAACAGGCCGAGCCCGAAGTCGATGAATTCACCGAGATCGTCGCCGGCCTGGAGCGCGGCATCTGGCTGCAATTTACCAGGAAAAACGGCGACAGCGGCAAGGTCAAGCTGGCCTGGGTCAGCCCCATGCGCAGTTTATATATCTTCACGACCAGCCAGAAAGAAAAATCCTTCTCCGTTTCAGTCGAGGAGCTGGAGCAGACCTTCCGTGAAAAGCGCGCGCAAATCCTGATACTCGACAAGCTGGTGGACAGGGCATTGATGGATGCGCTGCAAGAGCCGGAGCAGGAAGCCGTTGCCGAAACCGCCAGCGTAGAAACTGCCGGCGCCTGATAGCCGGTTTTGACGCAAGCGACGCGGTTGGGGGATTTTCCTGTATTGCGGCGAACTCGAGGTATGTGGCCGCTTTGCAGCCCCATCTGGCTTTTAAACTTGCCATCTAGCCCACTTTCCCCAATTCGGGTATAATCGCCCGTTCTGTCCAAAATTTCCTCTTCATTTCGTTTTTCGTTTGAATTTTCGTTTGAAAACAGGTTTTTGCGGATTCTTTCTCCTTTAGGTTGGTGCAAATTAATTTGGGGGTGGGGATGTCCGATCTGGCTTCTTTTTCCAAACTCGCGCGCTCAAACGCGCAACTTCCAGTAAATGTCTATTTTGATCAAGCCTTGTTGCAGCGGGAGATCAAACAGCTATTCCAGTCAGGTCCGCGTTATGTCGGCCATGAGCTGATGGTGCCCAATGTCGGCGATTTCGCCACGCTTGCGGCCGAAAACGAGGGCCGCATGCTGGTCCGGAATGCTGAGGGTATAGAGCTGATTTCAAATGTCTGCCGTCACCGGCAGGCGCTGATGTTCAACGGCCGCGGCAATGCCAATCATATTGTCTGCCCCTTGCATCGCTGGACCTATGACCTGAAGGGCGAGCTGATAGGCGCGCCGCATTTTGCCGACACGCCTTGCCTGAACCTGTCCAAAACGCCGCTGCAAAACTGGAATGGCCTGCTGTTCGAGCAGAACGGCTACAACGTGATGGAAAAAATGGCGCAGCTCAGCGTCACCAAGGACCTGGATTTTACCGGCTATATGCTGGACCACGTCGAAGTGCACGACTGCGACTACAACTGGAAGACTTTCATCGAAGTCTATCTGGAAGACTACCATGTCGAGCCCTTCCATCCCGGCCTGGGCAGTTTTGTCACGTGCGAGGACCTGAGCTGGGAGTTCGGTGCCGATTACAGCGTGCAGACGGTAGGCGTGAACAGCGGCCTGCTGAAGTCGGGCTCCGCCAAGTACAAGGCATGGCAGGAGCAGGTGCTGAAGTTCCGCAACGGCGAAGCGCCTCCGTACGGCGCGATCTGGCTGACGCTGTATCCGAACATCATGGTGGAATGGTATCCGCATGTACTGGTGGTTTCCACCTTGTGGCCGCAAGAAACAGGCAAGACCCGCAACGTAGTGGAATTCTACTATCCGGAAGAGATCGTGCTGTTCGAGCGCGACTTCATCGAGGCCGAGCGCGCTGCCTACCTGGAAACCTGTATCGAGGACGACGAGATCGGGCAAAGGATGGATGCCGGCCGCCGTATCCTGCTGCAGCGCGGCGTCAACGAAGTCGGTCCCTACCAGTCGCCGATGGAAGACGGCATGCAGCACTTCCACGAGTGGTATCGAAGTAATATCTCTTTTTAGTTGATTACCGGGGAGGCCAAGGCTTCCCCTTATTTTTTACGGGACAAGACGCTAAATTATGCAATCGCTGTGGATGCTCGTAGCAAGTTTTCTGTTCTCCATCATGGGCGTCTGCGTCAAACTGGCGTCCGATTATTATTCCACCGCCGAGATCGTCGCCTTCCGCGGCTTGATCGGCATGGCGATGATCCTGGCGCTGGTCAAGCTGCAGGGCGGGACCTTGCGCACCAGCATGCCTTCGCACCACTTATGGCGCGGCATGATCGGCGTGGTCTCGCTCTGGATGTGGTTTTTTGCCATCACCAAGCTGCCGCTGGCGACGGCCGTCACGCTGAACTATATGTCGCCGATCTGGATCGCAGTGATCCTGTTTGCCACCGCATGGTGGCAAGGCAAGAAACGGGCGGACATGGGCCTGATCGCGGCCGTTGCGCTAGGATTTGCCGGCGTGGTATTGCTGCTGCGTCCCAGCATGCAGGCCGACCAGATGCTGGGCGGCATCATCGGGTTGGCATCGGGCATGCTGGCGGCGCTGGCGTATCTGCAGGTACGCCAGATGGGCTTGATGGGCGAGCCTGAATACCGGGTAGTGTTCTATTTCTCCGCTACCTGTTTCATGGCCGGCATGCTGGGCGCCGTGCTGACAGGCGGCGTGAGCGCTGCGCAAAACATGTCAGACTGGCATCATCACGGCATCAAGAGTTTTTTGTTGTTGCTGGTCATAGGTTTTACCGCCGCCTCGGCGCAGATCGCGATGACGCGCGCCTATCGCCTGGGCAATACCCTGGTGACCGCCAACTTGCAATATGTAGGCATTGTATTTTCCAGTGCCTGGGACGTATTGTTATGGCATGATGTCCTCAAGTGGCAAAGCTGGCTGGGAATTGCGGTCATACTGGCCAGTGGATTGACAGCAACTTTCTATAATGCCAAGAATAATAAGCCGGTCGTCGCTTCCGACCCTATCGGCTCAGAATAAGAGTGCGAGGAGAGCAGATGTATACAACACTGATTTCAGCAACAGACCTGGCCAGGAATATCGACAAGCTGCAATGGGTAGTGTTGGATTGCAGGCATGATCTGGCCGATACCGCAGCTGGCCAGAGAGCCTATGATGCCGGGCATTTGCCGAATGCCAGGTTTGCCCACCTGGACAATAAACTGTCAGGGGCCAAGGCGGCCGCCAATGGCGCTTTCCATGGCCGCCATCCGTTGCCGGACAAACAGGAGTTTATGCATACCTTGCGTTCCTGGGGCATAGACGATTCTTCCCAGGTTGTCGCCTATGACGCGCACGGCGGCATGTATGCTGCGCGCTTGTGGTGGATGTTGCGCTGGGTCGGGCACAAGGCGGTGGCCGTGCTGGACGGCGGCGTCGCGGCCTGGACTGCCGAGCAATTGCCGCTGACCGACAAGGTGCCCAATGTAACGCTGCGCGGCGGCATCAGCGCCAAGAGCAGCCTGGGGCCGCAAGTCAATGTCGCCGATGTCCTGGCGAACCTGGCGACGGCCTCGCGCACACTGATCGACGCGCGCGCGCCGGATCGTTTTCGCGGCGAAAATGAGACCATCGATCCGGTCGGCGGGCATATCCCGGGAGCCAGGAATCGTTTCTTCAAGGATAACCTGCAGGCCGACGGGCGTTTCAAGCCGGCCGAACAATTGCGGGCGGAATGGTCCGCCATCCTGCCTGATTCAGGCAGGGCCATCATGCAATGCGGGTCGGGAGTGACTGCCTGCCATAACCTGCTGGCGCTGGAGGTGGCGGGTTTGCCCGGCGCCGCCCTGTATCCGGGGTCGTGGAGCGAATGGTGTGCCGAACCGGCACGCCCGGTGGCAACCGGCAGCGAAGGCTGATCGGCACAGGGCGGCAACCGCCGGCCGCCTTTTGCGGCTTATATCTCGACGGTCCGTATCGTCCAGAAGTCCGCCGCCAGATTGGATTCCAGCAAATATGCGTAGGGCACCGTGAAATAGCCTTTTTTGCCCCACTGGTCGCCCCAGGAATTCATCACGATAAAACGCTCGCTTTTATCGTCATAGCCCACTGCCAGCACCGCATGGCCGCCTACCAGGCCCTCCTTCTTGCCCGGCATTTTTAATGTGCCGCTGGCCGCGACCGAATCGGATTCAAAACTGTCGTACACGGTCAGGCCGAATACAAACGGATGGCCGCCGGCGAGGCAGGCCTTCAAATGCTGCATGTCCTGCTTCATTCGCTGGTAAGACACTGCCTGGTGCTGCAAGGCCTCTGCATATGCGGCCCTGGGTGGTTTAACGGCATATTTTTTGGCGATATACGGCCACGCGTTTTCGCGGCAGACACCCTGTTTGGCGATGCTCTTGATGGCATCGCGGATCTGGGCGCCGTGGTTCAATCTTTGCGTGCCTATCATGGCGCGCGCATTGTAATGGAGGAACAAGCGCGACGGCAGAAAATGCTTGCCGCCCTGTTTCATCTGATTGAACCGGTGCGCATTGCAGACCGCATTCGAGGTACAGCTGCCTATCTTCTGACCCTGGTTCAGCACCGGCGGGCAGGATGGCCGCAGATCTACCCTGGGCGGCAGGACATCCAGGCCGGGATGCGGGATGAAGCCGTGATCCCTGTGGTCGGGGAGGTCGGGAACCCAGCCGTAGCCGGCGATTTTATTCTGCATGGTCTGTACTTTCCCTTTAATGGCTGTGCCGGGTTACGAACACGACCAACGTGACGCCGATCGCAATCAGGATCACTTGCGGTATGGTTTCACGCATGGTCGCCCGGCGCTGCATCTGCGGCATCAAGTCGCTGACCGCAATATAGATAAAGCCGGAAGAGGCCAACACCAGCACATAGGGGATCAGGTTGCTGGCATTGCCCAGGGTGAAGTAGCCGAGCAGGCCGCCGATGACGGCCATCAGGCTGCATATCAGGTTATACACATAGGCGCGCGTGCGCGAGAATCCCGCGTTCAGCAGCACGATAAAATCGCCTATCTCTTGCGGTATCTCGTGCGCGATGATCGCCAGGCCGGTGACCAGGCCCAGCTTGGGGTCGGCCAGGAAGGCCGCTGCGATCAGGATGCCATCGGTAAAATTATGCAGGCCGTCGCCGACCAGGATCATCCAGCCGGCCTTGCCCGCTTCATGCGCATCGTGGCCGTGCTCATGATGATGGCCGTCGCCTTCGTGGTGATGCGAGTGGCGCAGGATCGCGAATTTTTCCAGCAGGAAGAAAGCCAGCAAGCCGCCCATCAGGCAGGCAAACAAGGTGTGCGGGTCGGCCCCGGATTCAAATGCCTCGGGCAGCGCATGCAGCAGCGAGGTGGACAGCATGATGCCGACCGACAGGCTGACCATGCGTTCCACGACTTTGGACAACAGCGAGAAAGAAAAAATCGCCGCAGCAGTGATGCTCAGCACGCCGGCGATAGTAGTGGCAAACAGGATGGAAAGCAGCGTGGAATGAATTTTAAGCCTCTAAATCTGAACAATAATTGCAACACGGTTGCAAATTAGAACACAGAGCGGCGATTTGAGCAAATCCGGTGGGGTGGCGAAAAGCTAAGGCCTTGTCCACGAAAGACACGAAAAGCGCGAAAAACATCAAAAATAACGCCGATTAGTCGTCCGCATTTAAGGAATTTCGCATTTTTTTCGTGCTTTTCGTGTCTTTCGTGGACAAAAAGCCTTGTCTCTGAATCAGGCGACGCCGTGCGCCTTGAACCAGGCCAGCACCCGCTTCCAGCCATCCTTGGCGTCCGCCTCCACATAGCTGGGGCGGTAGTCGGCGTTAAACGCATGGCCGGAGTTCGGGTAGACCACGAATTCCGATTTATTGCCGGCCTTGGCCAGCGCGGCTTTCATCTGCTCCACGGTGGATACCGGGATGCCGGTGTCCTTGGCGCCGTACAGGCCCAGGATCGGCGCCTTCAGCGTAGGCGCAATATCGATGGGATTGGTCGGCGACAGGCTGTTGGGCTCGCCCACCAGGCGGCCATACCAGGCGGCGCCGGTCTTCACTTGCGGATTGTGCGCCGCATACATCCAGGTTATCCGGCCGCCCCAGCAAAAGCCGGTGATCGCCAGCTTGTCGGTATTGCCGCCGTTCGCTTTGGCCCAGGCGACCACTGCATCCAGGTCGCCCATCACCTGTGCATCGGGTACCTTGGAGATGACTTCCTTGATCAGTTCTGCCACCGTGCCGTACTTGCCGGCATCGCCCTGGCGGATGAACAGTTCCGGCGCCAGCGCCAGGTAGCCCTGCTTGGCAAAGCGCCGCGCCATGTCGGCGATATGCTCATGCACGCCAAAAATCTCGGAGATCACCAGCACCACCGGCAAATTGGTCTTGCCTTCCGGCTGGGCACGGTACACCGGCACGTTCTGGCCGCCGATATTGATATTCACTTCGCCGGCGGTCAGGCCGGCGGTATCGGTCTTGATCACGGTCTGCGCGCAGATCGGCATTGCCGCCGCGGCAAAGCCGGTGCCCATGGCGACCTTGATAAAGCTGCGGCGGTCCACGCCGTCATTCAAACTGGATGTACCCACCAAACTATCGAAATCTTGCCGTTGCATGCCGGTCTCCTCGTCGTGGTTTAGCTGTGCGAATGGCGTATGGATCCTGGCGCCGCATCGCGTTGAAAATACTGCAATAGCATAGCGGAAAATCAACAGACGCGAGCAAATTACAAATAATCTGCGGGACTGCGATTTTCAAACTCATTTCATCAATAGCATCTCACTGGTATCGATGAAATGAGTTCTAGTTGATACGCTTGAGTCGTTGACCGTGAATACCCCAGATGCAATCTTCGCCGTCCAGGACGCCGCACAATGCCCATCCTGTGCCAATTTTTTGCACGCTCACGTCAATACCGAGTTCGGCCGCGAGCTTTTCGCTCCAAAGCCCTGCGGAGCCTTTTCCCTTGAATAGCTCTTTTCCTTCGAATATCACAGTTGCATCGAACACCGAGGCGGCAAAGATAGTCATCGTATTTTCTTCTTCATAGTTTTGTCAGGGGGATCAAATGCGGATATCGTCTGGTCCAGGGGATATCGCATGCACAAATGGGCGCCGCTCCATGCGCTGCATGTTTGGCTACTTAGTGCGCCTCTTCCCAATTCTTCCCTATCCCCACCTCGGCCAGCAAAGGCACCTTCAGTTCCGCCACATTCGCCATCAGCTCCGGCAACTTCTGCTTGACCAGTTCCAGCTCGGCCTGCGGCACCTCCAGCACCAGTTCATCGTGCACCTGCATGATCATCCGGGTTTGCATCTGCGTGCTTTCCAGCCAGCCTTGCACCGCGATCATCGCCAGCTTGATCAGGTCGGCGGCGGTTCCCTGCATAGGCGCGTTGATCGCCGCGCGTTCGGCGCCCTGGCGGCGTGGGCCGTTGGGGGAGTTGATTTCCGCCAGCCACAGGCGGCGGCCGAACACGGTTTCCACATAGCCTTGCGCCTTGGCCTGGGTGCGGGTGTCGGCCATGTATTGCGCCACGCCGGGATAGCGCATGAAATATTTGTCGATATAGCTTTGCGCGGCGGCGCGGTCTATGCCCAGGTTGCCGGCCAGGCCGAACGCGCTCATGCCGTAGATCAGGCCGAAGTTGATCACCTTGGCGTAGCGCCTCTGTTCGCTGCTGACCTCGGCGGTGGCGATGCCGAAGATTTCCGCCGCGGTGGCGCGGTGGATATCCTCGCCTTGTTCAAACGCGCGCAGCAGGCTGGCGTCGCCGGAGATGTGCGCCATGATGCGCAGTTCGATCTGCGAATAGTCGGCGGAAATGATCACGTTGCCGGGGCCGGCCACGAAGGCTTCGCGAATGCGGCGGCCTTCGGTGGAGCGCACCGGGATGTTTTGCAGGTTAGGATCGTTGGAGGCCAGGCGGCCGGTGACGGCCACCGCTTGCGCATAGTTGGTGTGCACGCGGCCGGTGTCGGCGTTCACCATCTTCGGCAGCTTGTCGGTGTAGGTCGACTTCAGCTTGGCCAGCCCGCGGTATTCCAGCAGGATCTTGGGCAGCGGATAGTCTTCCGCCAGCTTTTGCAGCACTTCCTCATCGGTGGACGGCGCGCCGGACGGGGTTTTTTTGACGACCGGCAATTGCAGTTTTTCAAAGAAAATCTCGCCCAGCTGTTTCGGCGAATTCAGGTTGAACGGCTGGCCGGCCAGCTCATAGGCTTGTTGCTCCAGCTCCAGCAGGCGTATGCCTATCTCATGCGATTGCCTTGCCAACTGGTCCTTGTCGATCAGTACGCCGTTGCGCTCTATCTTTTGCAGCACGACCGAGGTAGGCAATTCTATCTGCCGGTAGATGCGCATCAGTTTTTCATCGCCGTCTATCTGCGGCCACATCGCATAGTGCAGTTGCAGCGTGATATCGGCATCTTCGGCGGCGTAGGCGGTGGCCCGCTCGATGTCGACCTGGTCGAAGCCGATCTGCGACGCGCCCTTGCCGCACACCTCGGCAAAGCTGATGGTCTTGTGCGCCAGGTGGCGCAGCGCCAGGCTGTCCATGTCGTGCGACTTGTGCGATTCGAACACATAGGATTCCAGCAGGGTATCGTGCACGATGCCCTGCAGGCGCACGCCGTGGTTCTGGAAGATATGGCTGTCGTATTTCAGGTTCTGGCCGACCTTGGGTTTGCTCGGGTCTTCCAGCCAGGGTTTCAGCCTGGCCAATACCAGTTCGCGCGGCAATTGCGGCGGCGCATCCTGGTAGCGATGCGCGACCGGGATGTATGCGGCAATGCCGGGTTCGCAGCATAGCGAGATGCCCACCATCTGCGCGGTCATCGGTTCCAGCGACGTGGTTTCGGTATCGACCGAGGTCAGCGCCGCGCTGGAGATTTTTTGTATCCACGCATCCAGTGCGGCTTCGGTCAGGATCGCTTCATAGCGGGTCTCCGCCGGGGCCGCGGGTATTTGCGGCGCGCTGTTGGCTGCGCTGCTGCTCGTCTCGTCGCCGAACAGGCCGCCCTGGGCCGGCGATGCAGCGGCAGGGGCGTTCAGCGGCGTTGCATTGGCGGTAGGGTTGCCGCTCAATTCCCTGAGCCAGGTTTTGAAGCCGTAGCGGGAATAAAAATCGATCATGCCCTGTTTGTCTTCCGGGTGGGAGACCAGGGATTCGGTGATGGATTTCATGTGCGCAGACAGATCGCAGTCGGTCTTTACCGTGATCAGGACCCGGCCTTGCGGCAACCAGTCCAGCGCCTGGCGCAGGTTTTCGCCGACCGCGCCGGTAATCTTGTCGGCATTGGCGATGACGCCGTCCAGCGAGTCGTATTGCGTCAGCCATTTGACGGCGGTTTTCGGCCCCACCTTGGAAACGCCGGGCACGTTGTCCACCGTATCGCCGATCAGCGTCAGGTAATCGATGATGCGGTTGGGCGGCACGCCGAACTTGGCCAGCACGCCGGGTTCGTCCAGTTTTTCATTGCTCATCGTATTGATCAGCGTGACCTTGTCGTTGACCAGTTGCGCCAGATCCTTGTCGCCGGTGGAGACGATGGTGTTCAAGCCTTGTCTGGCCGCGTCTACCGCCAGCGTGCCTATCACGTCGTCGGCTTCTACGCCTTCCACCATCAGGATAGGCCAGCCCATATGGCGCACTGCCGCGTGTATTGGTTCCACCTGTTTGGCCAGATCCTCCGGCATCGATGCCCGCTGCGCCTTGTATTCCGGATACAGGTCGTCGCGGAAGGTCTTGCCTTTGGCGTCGAAGATACACGCGATGTATGCCGCCGGGTAATCCGAGCGCAAACGGCGTAACATGTTAATCATGCCGTAGATCGCACCTGTCGGTTCGCCTTGCGGGTTGCGCAAATCCGGCAAGGCGTGGAATGCGCGATAGAGGTAACTGGAGCCATCGACTAATAACAGGGTTTTTTGCATATGAATGAAGACAGGAAAAATGTAACGAGGTTGCGCCAGATTGTAGATCGCGAGCGGGCTACCGTACTGAAAGCGCGCGAATCATGGCATATGTTCACGATTATGGCAGAGTTTATCGAGTCTACCGAGCGCTTGTCCGATGCCCGGCCTGCTGTGTCGATTTTCGGCTCGGCCCGGACCACGCCGCAGGATCCTTTTTACGAGACCTGCGTGGATACCGCGCAACGCTTGTCCGACGCCGGTTTTGCGGTGATTTCGGGCGGCGGTCCCGGCATCATGGAGGCGGCCAACAAGGGCGCGTTTGCCGGAAAATCCCCCTCCATAGGCTTGAACATAGAATTGCCGCGCGAGCAGTCGAATAACGCCTGGCAGAATATCTCGCTCAGTTTCCGGCATTTTTTCGCCCGCAAGGTGGCGTTCGTCAAATATGCCGACGCCTATGTGGTATTTCCCGGCGGTTTCGGGACGCTGGACGAAATGACCGAAGTGCTGACCTTGATCCAGACCGGCAAGTCGCGCCACATACCGGTGATACTGGTCGGCAGCAGCTTTTGGCGCGGCCTGCTCGACTGGTTTGAGAAAAAGCTGGTGGGCAAGGGCATGATCGCCGCCAAGGACATGAACCTGATCCAGTTGATTGACGAGCCGGCCAATATTGTCGATGCCATTTTTGCGTTTTATGAGGCCAGGGAGATAGAGCCATCGGAAGATGAGCGGCAAAAGATGCTGTACCTGTGACGGTGCTGTAACGGTGGGCCGTGGTTGACGCGCAAACAGGCCGAAACCCGGCTATGAATGATATTTCTGGGAGTCCTTGCCGCATTTGTTACAATGCTCGCAAGACTGTCAGCAAACCTAGAGTAAATTATCATGAAAATAATATCCAAGAAAATGCTTGTGCTGTGGATGCTTGCAGGTTTCGCAACTTTTTCTGTGCCAACCTTGGTGCTGGCACAGGCGGCATCCAAAAAAACTGCGCCTCCCCCTCCCGAGCTGGAAAAGCTGGATGAGGGGCCTGAGACGGGCGTTACTATCGTGAAGCCCGAGCCGCGCAATAAAATTATCGAAAAGCGCGAAAAAGGCAAGGTCAACGAAGTTGAGGTCAAATCCGGCAACAGCAGCTACACGCTGCGCGGCGATCCGGCGATAGGCAATACCGCCAAAGGCACCCCTAACGGCGACGCCAATCGGCCTGCGATGTGGACCGTCAAGGAATTCGGCGGACCCAAGGAGGTCAAGGAGGCGGAGCAGATACCGACTTTGCCGCCTGCACCGGGATCTTCCGCAGCCGCCTCCGCGGCCAGTGCGGCAGCGGCAAGCAAAAAATAAACTGTAAGGCGCGCGGAGCGGACCCTGGTGACAGGGCCCGCTGGCTGGATAACGGCCGATCAGCGCCCGATTACACTTCACCTCACCTGGCTTAAGACGTTTAAGGCGTTTCAAATAGACATGGCAGTATTTACATCGGTTAGCTTGGACGACCTGGGTCCATGGATGACGCAATTTCCGCTGGGAAAAGCGCTGGCAATCAAGGGAATTGCCTCCGGCATCGAAAACAGTAATTTTTTCATCGGCACAGAAGCGGGCGAATACGTACTGACCATTTTCGAAAACCTGGGTTTCGAGCAATTGCCCTTTTACCTGAAACTGATGCGCCACCTGGCCGATCGCGGCGTACTGGTACCGGCCCCGGTCGCCAACGCCCAAGGCGAACTGGTCGTGGCCTTGCATGGCAAGCCGGCGGCCATCGTCAGCAAGCTGGCAGGCTCGTCGCAAATGTCGCCGCAGCCTTTGCATTGCGCAGAGGTTGGCGCAATGCTGGCGCGCATGCACCTGGCGGCGCGTGATTTTCCTCTCCACCAGCCCAATCTGCGCGCGCTGGATTGGTGGCAGGCTACCACGCCTGTCGTCTTGCCCTTCCTGTCCGAAGCCAACCAGCAGTTGCTGCGCG
>Ga0210384_10005808_pt1 | contig 13285 bp, 12 predicted proteins | sample IncBWH2MmetaG_FD_160574 | JGI IMG/M metagenome (GOLD analysis project Ga0210384, IMG submission 160574) | Forest soil microbial communities from Barre Woods Harvard Forest LTER site, Petersham, Massachusetts, United States - Inc-BW-H-2-M | ecosystem: Environmental > Terrestrial > Soil >... | reverse complement strand
CGGTGCCGCTGGTGCAGGTGCTCTGCTTCGCGCCGCTCGCCGATCCCCTGTCGCCGCTCGGCGGCGAGCTGCTCAAGACCGAGGGGCAGGACCGCGCCTGGTTCGGCGTCGTCGCCCTCAACATCGCATCCCTGACCCTCTTCGGCATCCTGCTCACTCGGCGCCTGGGCGCCGTCGGCATGGCCTGGGCCAACTACCTGCTGCTCGGCAGCCTGCTGATGACCTGGCGTGTCTACCGCATCCTCGGCGGCGCCGAGCTCGGCCGGTTGGCGCGCGACCTCCTGTATCTCTACCTGGTGCCGCTGCCGCTCTTCGCGCTGGTCGCCTGGTGGCTGCCGGCCGCCACCTGGTGGCGGCTGGGGGCCTCCGTCCCGGCCGCGGCGGCGGCCCTCGCGCTCTACGTGGCGCGCTTCCGCGGCCCCTTCCGCGACTTCTTCGCCGCCGCGGCCGAGCCCGCCCCGGCGGCGGTTGCGGCCAGCTTCGCCGGCGAGGCGGCGCCGTTTCCCGGCGACCCGGCGGCGGCCGCCACGCTGCCGCTGGCGGAGCCGTGATGCGCGTCGCCTTCGTGATGCCCGGAGTGGGCGTGGTGCGGCGCGGCGCCGAGGCTTTCGTGGTCGAGCTCTGCCAGGGCCTGGGGGCGCTGCCCGGTCTCGAGGTGCACCTCTTCTGCCGCGGCCCGGCGCCGGTGCCGCACACGATCATCCATGCCTTGCCGCGAGACCAGCCGCTCGTCGGCGCCCTCTACCGCGCCACGCGCCTCGGCCGCAAGGCCCTCGACACCCTCTTCCTCGATCCGCTGAGCCTCGAGTGGGCCACGGCGGCGCTGTCGGCCCTGCCCCACCTCTGGCGCGGCGGCTTCGACGTGGTGGTGATGGAGGGCGGCCTGGTGGGTGCCTGGCTCTGCCGCCTGTTGCGGCGGCGGCGCGGTATGCCGTTCGTCGACATCGCCCACGGCTTGGATCCTAAGTGGGAAGGGGCCTTCGCGCGCCAGCGCCCCGACCGCGTGGTGACCTTCACTGCCGCCGCCGCCGAGATGGTGCGCCAGGAGGCCCCGAGCGCCGCGATCGCGGTCATCCCGCACGGCATTGACCTCGAGCGCTGGCGGCGGCCGGCCCGCGAGGCGCTGCCCCAACCCTCCGCCGAGCTGCCGCATCCGCGGGTGCTCTGCGTCGGCGCCGTCGACGCCCTCAAGCGCATGCACCTCGCCGTCGAGGCCGTGGCGCGGTTGCCGTCGGGCGGCAGCTTGACGGTGCTCGGCGAGGGGCCGGACGCGGCGGCGCTGGATCGTCTCGCGGCCGAGCGGCTCGGCGCCGGCCGCTACCTGCGACGGGTGGTGCCGCGCGACGAGATGCCGGCCTGGTACGGCGCGGCAGATTGCTTTACCCTACCGTCGCGCACCGAGTCGTTCGGCCTCGTCTACCTCGAGGCGCTGGCCTGCGGCGTGCCGGTCGTGGCCCCGGACGACGCGGTGCGGCGCGAAGTGATCGGCGACGCCGGCCTGCTCTGCGACGTGACCGATGCCGCGGCCTACTCCGGGGCGCTGGCCGCGGCGCTGGCCCGCGACTGGGGCGGCCTGCCGCGGCGCCGCGCCGAGCACTTTCCGATCGCCGCCACCGTGACCGCCTACGCCGAGCTGCTGACCTCCCTGCGACCCGCCGGCAGCGTCGCCAGGGACGGACGCGGCGGCCGAGCCGCCGGGAGGCCCGGGCCATGACCCGACTGCGCGTTCCGGTCCTGATGTTCCATCACGTCGAGGCGGTGCCGCCGGCGGAGCTCGCGCCGCCGCCGCTGCATCCCGACAGCTACCTCTCCCGCCGCAAGCTCGCGGCCGTGCTCGACACCCTGGCCTACCACGGTCATCACACGCTGACGCTGGCCGAGGCCACCGCACGCTCCCGCGCCGGGCGCCACCTGCCTCGTCGCGCCGTCGTGCTCACTTTCGACGACGGCTGCCGCTGCTTCCGCGACCACGCGCTGCCCGAGCTGGCGGCGCGCGGCATGACCGCGACCCTGTTCGCGGTCAGCGGCGAGCTCGGCGGCTCGAACCGCTGGGACCGTCCACCCGGCGAGCCGGGCGAGCGCCGGGAGGACCTGCTCGACGCGGCGGCGCTGCGCGCCCTGATCGCCACCGGCATCGAGGTGGGGTCGCACGGGCGCCACCACCTCGACCTCACCGCCTGCGACGACGCGACCCTGGCCGGCGAGGTCGCGGGCTCACGGGAGGAGCTGGCGGCGGCCATCGCGTCGCCGGTCGCCACCTTCTGCTATCCCTACGGCCGCCTCGACGCTCGCGTCCGCGCCGCGGCCGCGGCCGCCGGCTATGCCGCCGCCGCCGCCATCCACGGCGTCTCGGCGGCGCGCCCCGGCGACGCTTTCGCGCTGCCCCGCCTGCCGGTGAATCCTCGCGACGGCCGCTTCGAGCTGCTTCTCAAGGCGAGCGGCGCTTACCGCTGGTGGAGCCGCCTGCCGCGCGTGGGGCTGCTGCGCGCCCTGCGCGGCGGCGCCGGCGCGACGCCCGGGCCCTCCTCCAACGCGTCCGGCACCCACGGAGGCGCCAGCCGATGAGCACCGAGCCGACACCGCCGCCTGCACCGGCACCCGCCGCCGAGACAGGCTGCGCCGCCGGAACCCTCGGAGCCGCCGCGGGAACGGTCCGCCGGGGCACCACCACCCCTCCTCCGCCGCCGCCGCGCGTGCCGCTGGGACCGCTGCTGGCGCGGGACTTCCGCCGCCTGCACCAGGTCAAGGGGAGGGGCTTCTGGGTGACCCTGCTCGACGCGCTGCTCCTCGATTCCGGCTTCCAGGCCCTGGTCGCCTACCGCGTGGGCCACACGCTGCTAAGCTGGCGCGTACCGGTGTTGCCGGCGGTGTGCCGGCGCTGGGCGATCGGCGCCTGCGGCGTCGACATCCTGCCCCGGGCCGAGATCGGCGGCGGCTGCATCATCGCTCACGGCGTCGGCCTGGTGGTCGGCGGCTACACGGTGATCGGCGAAGACTGCACGCTGCTGCACGGCGTGACCCTCGGCGAGGCCCGCTTCGACGAGCTGGACTGTCCGCGGGTCGGCGACCGCGTCACCATCAGCGCCGGCGCGCTGGTGCTCGGCGGCGTCACCGTCGGCGACGACGCGACCATCGCCGCCGGCGCCGTGGTGCTCGCCGACGTGCCGGCCGGCGCCACGGCCGCCGGCGTCCCGGCGCGCATCGTCCGCGCGGCCGCCTCGGGAGGAGAACGATCATGAATCACCGCGGCTCCCAGCCGCCACACCCCCGCGCCGCCCGCTACGTCCAGATCGCCGTCGGAGTCGCTCTCGCCTCTGCCGTCGCCGGCTTCGGCGCCGCCGCCGGGCCGGCGGAGCCGACGACGACTCCGGCGGCCGCCACCCGCGCCATCTGCGATTCGACCACCGCGCTGACGGTCATCGGCATGGACACCGAAGCCGGGCGCGTCCTGATCGCGGTGGCCGGAGCCGGCGGCGGGACCGGCTCCTGGATCGTCGCGCTCGACAGCGCCGGTGCCGCAAGTGCCACCGGCGGCGGGGCCGAAGGCGCCGCGGGCGGCAGCGCCGTGCGCGAGGCCCACGCCTACCCCGAGCAGCCGGGCGGCCGCTTCGGCGGCTCGGTCGGCCCGGGGCCGGTGCTGGCGCTGCAGCCCTGTGGCGCCAATTGCCTGCAACCGGTGCGCTTCGACGGCGGCCGGTGGCAGCCTCTTGGCGAGCCCCTGAACCTGCCGAGTGCCAGCACCGCGGCCGCGACCTATGACAGCAGCGGCGCGCCCTGGCTGGTGGCGCACACTGGCGCCAACCAGGAGGCCCTGGTCAACGCGATCGCCTTCCGCTACGAAGGGAGCCAATGGAAGAGCCACGGCAGCCTGGCGGTGACCGCGGTCGGCCAGCCGCAGGCCGTGCCGGCGCCGCAGCGACGCGACGGCGTGATCAGCGGCACCGGCATGTTCTCCGCCAGCGGACCCCCGAGCACCTGGGTCCAGGGCCTCCCCGGGGTCGCGCCCGCCCGCCGCGGCCAGCTGCTGGCCGTGACCAGCACCGACGCCGCCTATCTCACGGCCGACGGCGTCGCCTACCTCTCCGCGGACACCGGCAAGACCTGGCGCCGTTCGACCTGGACCCCCTGGGGCGGCGCCGACACCACCGGCATGTGGCGCCAGGGCATCGACTACGGCATCGACCTGCCCTTCGGCGACCGCCGCGGCGGCCTCCAGCTCGTCTGGTTCGACCGCCGCACCGCCGCCGCCGAGCGCGTGGTCCTCACCCGCCTCGGCACCGGCGGCGCCTGGACCGAGCTCGCCGCCGCCCCGACCGACGTGACTACCCGCAGCGGCGAGCACCTCCCGGTCTCTCAGGTCCTCATCCCGCGCACCGACACCTGGATCCTCCTCTCCAGCTGCGCCGCCACCGCCACCGGCTCCGGCCTCGTCCTCCGCACCTTCGAGAAAGGCCAGCTCTCCGACCCCCGCTTCGTCCCCATCGTCCTCGAGCCGAAGGCGCCGTCCAAGCCCCAGCCGGGCTCTCGCAATCCCGACGATCCCTAGCTCATGACCAGGACTCGATCAGACCTCATCATGAGGAAGCGCCTTCACGTCTCGATCAAAGAAGACGAGTTGCAAGCGATCCAGCAAGCCGCGCGGCGAGAGCGCCTGACCGTCGCGGAGTGGGTGCGTCGAGCCCTGCGCGAAGTCCGGCACTTGCGCGCCCAGGCGAGACTGGAGCGCAAGCTCGCGGCGATCCACAAGGCATCTGAGCACGCCGCGCCCACCGCCGACATCGATCAGATGCTGACCGAGATCGAGCGTGGCTATCAGGGCAAGACGCGCGGTTGACCCTCAGACTCGCCGAGGTCCGCTAGGCGCACCTCGAGAGGCTGCCGGGAGGCAGCCAAGCCAAGAAGAAGCTCGTGCAGGCGCGCAAGGGCGAAGGGGGTTGCGGAAAACCCGGCCGGAGTTAGCGAGGCCGGCGCCGCGTGTGGTAAAATAAGTGGCTCTACAACAGCGCCTACAGGAGCCGAACAAGCCATGACCTACGCGGAAGCCTTCCAACTCGCCCACGCAAAGTTCATGGAGGAGGGCAGCGGTAAGACCGCGGGACCGAAAGCCGCCGCCTACAAACAGGCCTGTCAAGAATACCCCGCGGTGATGACAATTGCTCACTATGCTGTGGCCAAAGAGGTGACCCGGGCACCGGGAACCTAGCCATCGCGAGAACTACGTCAAGAAGGAGGTCGCCACCAGATGCCAGAGCAGCCGCCCAAGCCATCACCATTGCCAACCCCAACCTCGGGGCAGGTACTAGAAAAAGGAGGCTCACCGGGAGGAGAAAAGAAGGGATAGCCAACGACGTGAGCCGGCACCACAAGGCTGGGGCAGCCGGAGCGACGCCTTAGTGGGGGTCGGGCATATAAGCCCGGCCCCTTCTGCTTACAGGCAAGCGAGCGGATTTGTATGAGGCATCTAGCATCAGCAGCTCTTTGGGTCATTGGGCTTCTTATTGGCAGAGTGCAGCCAAAGAGCAACCGCAGCGGCCTACTAGACGAGTCCTTAGTTGCCCCATTCGCAGAGTACGCAAAGGAGAGATTCTTATCAATAGAGACTCAGATAAAGGAGTTTAGAAATTCATCACGCCAACTCGCATCAGCACTGACCGTTGTAATAGGTCTAGAGCTAACAGTTCTGTTTAAGGTAGCGTCTGATTATCCTCACAGCGCCGGATGGTGGCACGCGATTGGCGTGTTCTTGATGATAGCTGCATTCATAATTCAGTTTGTCGCTTTGATCCTTCTCATTCGCGACGGCTTTACTACCACCCCGGTTCTCGGACCAGAGGCTCCGACAGTCTTGCGACGTTGCTTGTCAGATATGCCAGTAGACGCAGCAAGCGAAACATTTGCTAACTACTACGCAAACGGCTATGACCAATACTTTGAGCTTCAAGCCCATCTCGGAACACGTGTCCGGCGCAGTGCATACTCTCTCATTATATCTCTTCTACTGTTTGTTATCGGAATAGTGGGTATCCTGCGGTTTAATGGAGTACAGAAAAAGCAGTTTCCATCACGCGTGCGTTCACTGATACCTTCGTCATCCGCAACCAGGAGGCCCCCGCCAATGGCAGAGAAGGCTACACCTACACCACCGGCCAAATCTTCGCCTACACCGCCAACTAAGTCTACGCCTACCCCGCCGATGAAGCAAGCATTGCCAACCCCCACCCCGGGGCAGATTCGTACCGCAACAAGGGATAAGCCGAAGGGGAGCAAAAACCCAAAATAGGGTTCCGAACTGAAGAGGGAGCGCCGCCATGCCACTACCGGCTCGACCGAATTATGAGGAGTTGGACCGAGACTGACCCGGCTCGCGCCGGCCTTGGAGCCTATGTGTGTCGCGTCATCAGGAAGTGCGGCCTCCCGGTAGTTCTCGAACAAGAGTACAGGCCCTGGTGGCACACCATGGCTCAAATGCTACGATCCCACCATGGTTGAGGTCGACGAGCAGCTGGCCCGTGCCGTGGAAGCGATCCCGGGGATCGCGGCCATGGCCGTGTTCGGCTCGCGGGCGAGCGGTTCGGCGCGGCCGGACAGCGATCTCGACGTGGCCATCCTGCCTTCCTCGGAAGGAGTCTCTCGGCGCTCCCTCCAGGTTTCCGTGGCGGTCGCGCTGGCCGACCTCGCACCCGAGGGGCGGGTGGACGTCGTCCTGCTCGACGAGGCGCCCGAGCTGCTCCGGCACCAGGTTCTCTCCGCCGGCCGCCTCGTCCTATGCCGCGATTTCAAGGCTTGGCGAGACCTGCGGGTCGAGACGATGCGCGAGCACGGTGACCGAGAGTGGGCGCGCGATCTCCTACGCCGCGCTCAACAGCGGCGGCTGGAACGAGGAGAACCGGGTGGTCGATCGGGACGCGCTGTCGAGTCGCTTAGACGCACTCGAAACCTACCTCGCTGAGCTCCGGGGGTTCCTGACCGGCAGCCGCGACCAGTTCGTGCGTGAGCCGTCCCTTCATCACCTCGCGGAGCGCTATCTTCACCTCGCCTGCGAGTCAGTGCTCGACATCTCCCACCATGTCATCGCCGACCAGGGCTATCGGCAGCCGGGCAGCTACAAGGACGCGATCGAGGTACTGCAGCAGGAGGGCCTGCTGGACGCCGATCTGGCCGGGCGCTTGAAGCGCTGGATGGGCTTGCGCAATCTGTTGGTCCATCTTTACCTGGAGATCGACCACGGCCGCGTCTATGACGCCATCTCAGACGACCTGGACGACCTCCATGCCTTCGCCTCGCGGGTGGCTCGGATGCTCGAGGCTCGATGACTCGCGAGTGAGTCGCTAGCCAGAGGAACCGCGGCAGAATCCGCAGAAGATCAGGCCCCTCCCTTGCCCAGCACCCTGACGATCGCGGTGATGGTGTTCCAGTTGCGCGTGGTGGCCGGGACCCCGAACAGCCGGTCGAGAGTGCCGAGGTAGCCGATGGCCTTTATGTCGCGCCGGTACACGCCGAAGACGAACCGGTTGTCCCTCGCGAGGATCTTCAGCAGCCACTCGCCGCTGCTGGGGAAGCTCATGGGCGTCGACGGCGCCGAGCGGGGACGTTGGGACAGGACGCTCAGGAAGCGGACGACGTCGGGTCGCTCGGGCTGGTCCGCGAAATGATCCTGGGACATCAGCCTGACAATCTCGCGGCCCTGGCAGATCATGACCTCGGTATCAAAGGGAAGCCTGCGAGCCAATTCGGCGCGGAGTTGCGCCTGGGAGACTGGCCGCCGGATCACGAAGGTGCCCGCCGCGCCGATGTTGACGGCATCGAGATGCTCCAGTTGGCCGGCGAGCGTGGTAGGTCGGAAGGTCCTGTGACCGCCGACGTTGACCCCGCGAAGGAGCACCACGAGTGCCATGCGTTTCCTCCTGCCGGCGCCGCTCGAGAACGGAGCCACTCTCGGGCTGCAAACTGATCCACCTGCCCTCTTGTCTGCCCGACGATCATTATGCACCGCCTTCATCACCCGTCGCCGGCCCGGTAACCTCGACCCGTCCATCACGGTAGAAGAATCGGGACCGATCGCCGCTACCCCCGACGCCCCGACCCGAAAGGAGGCCCTGCCGTGCGCCTCTTCGAGCTGCTGGCCGCCACCCTGCAGGACGCGCGCTTCGCCGCCAGGATGCTGCGCCGCAACCCCGGCTTCACCGCCCTCGCGGTGCTGATCCTGGGGCTGGGCATCGGCGCCAGCACCGCGGTGTTCAGCGCCGTCGAGTCGGTGCTGCTGCGCCAGCCGGCGCTGGGCGACCCTGACCGCCTGGCGATGGTGTGGCTCGACGATCACCAGCATGGGTTCCCGCGCGACGAGATGTCCTACCCGCGCTTTGTCGACACCCGGCGCCTCGCCGCCTCGCTCGCCGGCGCCGCCGCCTTCGAGCGGCAGTCCTTCGTCCTCACCGGCGCCGGCGACGAGCCCGAGCAGCTGCGCGGCCTCGCCGCCAGCGCCAGCCTGTTCTCGGTGCTCGGGGTTCATGCCGCCTTCGGCCGCACCTTCGTGCAGGGCGAGGACGTCCCCGGCAACGACCGCGTCGTCGTGCTCGGCCACGACCTCTGGGTGCGCCGGTTCGGCGCCGAAGCGACGATCGTCGGCCGCCGCCTACGGATCAACGCCCAGCCCTACGTGGTGATCGGCGTGATGCCCGCCGCGTTCGCCTTCCCGGACCGCCACCAGGAGCTCTGGGTGCCGCTCGCTCCGCCTCCCGAGGAGCGCGCGAGCCGCAGCGCCATCTGGCTCTCGGTCGTCGCCCGCCTGCGCCCGGGCTTCACCCTCGCCCAGGCGACCGCCGAGCTGAAGGCCTTGAACCGCCGCCTCGGCGAGCAGTTCCCGAGCACCGACCAGCGCGCCGGCACGGTGCTGGTCAAGCTGCGGGACCAGGCCGCCGAGCCCGTGCGCGGCGGCCTGCTGGTGCTGGCCGCCGCCGTGCTGTGCGTGCTGCTCGTGGCCTGCGCCAACGTCGCCAGCCTGCAGCTCGCCCGCGCCGTCGCCCGCGAGCGCGAGGTCGCGGCGCGACTGGCGCTGGGGGCAGGGCCGGGCCGGCTGGTGCGCCAGCTGCTGGCCGAGAGCCTGGCGCTCTCCCTGCTCGGCGGGGCACTCGGCCTGCTGCTCGCGGCCTGGGCGGTGCACGGCCTGCCGGCGCTCGCACCCGCCGAGCTCGAGCCGCTGCGCGGCGTGCGCCTCGACCTGGGGGCCGCCCTCTTCGCCTTCGCCGCCTGCACCGCCGCCGGCCTGCTGGCCGGCCTCGCCCCGGCTCTCCGGTCGCTGCGGCACGATCTCCTGGCGGGTCTGCGCCAGCGCACCGCCGGCGCCGCGGCCGGCAGCCAGTTCCTGCGCCAGGTGCTGGTGGCGGCGCAGCTGGCGCTCGCGGTCGTGCTGCTGACCGGCTCCGGCCTGCTGCTCCACAGCCTGCTGCGGCTCGAGGGCATGAACCCCGGCTTCCGCCCCGACCATCTGCTGGGCGCCAGGATCTCGCTCCCCGCGGCCCGCTACGCCCAGGGCGCCGCGCGGCAACAGTTCTTCGATCGCCTCGAAGAGCGCCTGCGGGCCGATCCGCGAGTGCGGGCGGTGGGCTCGATCGAGAGCCTGCTGCTGGGACCGCTGCCGAACGCCGCCGGCTCCTTCACCATCGCCGGCCGGCCGGCGGAGAGCGCTTACCTCGCCGAGCCGCTCACCCGCGATGCGATCACCCCCGGGGCGCTGCGCGCCCTCGGCCTGCCGCTGCTCCAGGGCCGCGCCTTCACCGCCGCCGACCGCCCCGACGCGCCGCCGGCCGTGATCGTCAACGCCACCATGGCGAAGCGCTTCTGGCCGGCCGGCAACGCCGTCGGGCAGCGCATCGCCTATGGGCGGCGCGACGCATCCAGCCCCTGGCTGACGATCGTCGGCGTCGTCGCCGACAGCCGCCGTGCGGCGCCGGGCTCCCGCGCCTGGCTGGAATCGTTCCTGCCCGAGGCACAGTACCCGCGGCGCAGCCTGATGGTCATGCTGCGCACCAGGGCCGATCCCCTGGCCCTCGTCGCCGCCGTGCGCCTCGAGGTCCACCGCCTCGATCCCGAACAGCCGCTGGCCTGGACCTCGACCGTCGAGCGACTGCTCGCCGACCGCCTGGCGCCCCGGCGCTTCAACGCCACGCTGCTCGGCTTCTTCGCCGCTGCGGCGCTGCTCATGGCGGCGGTCGGGCTCTACGGCGTCATGTCGTACCTGGTGACGCTCCGCACCCAGGAGATCGGCCTGCGCATGGCGCTCGGCGCCCGCCGCGCCGACGTGCTGCGCCTCATCGCCGGGCGCGCCGCCTCCCTGGCCGCCGGCGGCGCGGCAGCGGGCACGCTCGCCGCCCTCGCCCTCGCCCGCTGGGTGGCGAGCCAGCTCTACGGCATCGGCGCGCTCGATCCGGCTGCCTTCACCGCGGCGCCGCTGCTGCTGGCCCTGGCCGCGGCGGTCGCCGCCGGCGTGCCGGCCTGGCGTGCCACCCGCGTCGACCCGATGAGCGCCTTGCGGCGAGACTGAAAGGGCACTGCCGTGCCCGGCGACTCCGAGGCACGGGCGACGCCCCCTCCCTCCCCCTCACCGGGGGAGCCTCTTCTCAGCCTCCGCCGCCGCCGAAACGGCGGCCGAGGATCATCTTGACCAGCAGGTGGTCGGTCGCATGGGTCACGCCAAAGGCGACCCCGAAGTTGAGCTCCCAGGCGGGGCCAAGGTCGAGGTCGAGCGACGGCACGATCTGGTGCTGCTGCTGGGCCACCGGGTCGAAGCCGGAGAGCGGCCCCAGGGTGCCGTAGTACTCGATCCCCGCATTGATTTTCTTGGTGACGTCGTAGCCCGCCTTGAAGTTCGGCGAGAAGACAACACCCTGGCCGGTGCCCGGGCCGTGGAACGAGCGGTCGAGCGTCGGATTCAGGGCAAGGTACCAGCGACCCAGCTTCTTGTCGACGATCGGCCGCAGCTCGATCGTCCAGGTGTCGGCCGAGAACACCCGCCGCTGGTAGCCGAATTCGGTCGACAAGCTAACGCCGACCGGCCAGTCCCAGGCCGCCGGCACCCGTCCCCGCAGGCGCAGGTGATTGCCCACCCAGTCCCACCCGTATCCCGCCTGGGCGCTGGTGAAGGTGTAGAGCGCGGCCTCGAACCACGGCGAGAACCCGTGGGTGACCTCGAGCGTCTCGTGCAACGCGTGTGCGGTCGGCCGCACCCCCTGCTCGGCCTCGTTGCCGCCGCGGAAGGTGTAATTGCTGTGCAGCTCGACCATGGTGCTGCCGGGCGCCACCGTGTCGGCGCCGTAGACCTGGATCTCGTAGTTGTCCTGCGCCAGCGCCGGAGCGGGCGCCATGATGGCTGCCGCCGCCGCTCCCGCCGCCGCCAGCGCCGTGGCCATCGCCAGACCGCCCAGACCGCCCAGGCCGCCCCCCGAGCCGAGGCCATCGGAGCGTCGGGGAGGGGACGGGAAGGGCATCGGGGGAACGGCCGCCGGAGAAGGCTATGTATCAGCTTCGCCGCGCGCGCGGCAAGGGACGGGAACGCGGTCGCGTAAGGCTGCGGCCTGCCGATCGCGATTGCCTGCCGCGCGAAGCGTGGACTAGACTGGCCGCCGATGCCCAGCAGCACCGTCGAGAACTACGTCAAGCGGCTGTACATGGAGCAGCAGCGCTCGCCGGAGCGCCTGGTGCCGATGGGCCGCCTCGCGGCCGTGATGGGCGTCGTGCCGGGCACCGTGACCACCATGGTCAAGGCCCTGGACGAGGAGCGCCTGGTCCATTACGAGCCCCGCTCCGGCGTCCGGCTCACCCGCAGCGGCGAGAAGCTGGCCCTGCACGTGCTCCGCCGCCACCGCCTGGTCGAGCTCTTCCTCGTCAAGGCGCTGGGGCTCGACTGGAGCGAGGTCCACGAGGAAGCGGAGGTCCTCGAGCACGCCGTCTCCGAGAAGGTGCTGCAGCGGATCGACGACCTGCTCGGCCACCCCACCGCCGACCCCCACGGCGACCCCATCCCCGACGCCGCCGGGGCGGTCGTCCACCGCCACGTGCAGACCCTGGCCGACTTCGCCGCCGGGCAGGAGGTCCAGGTCGCCCGCGTCGAGTCCGAGGACCCGCAGTTCCTGAAGTTCGCCGACGAGCACGGCCTGGTGCCCGGCAGCCTGGTGCTCGTCGAGAGCCACGACGCCGCCGCCGACGCGGTGACCCTCCGCACCGCCGGCCACCCACCCCTGGTCATCGGCGCCAGGGCGGCGCGGCGCATCCATGCCGCCATCCCTCGCTGACCCTGTCTCTCTGATTCCCAGCCCCTCCGCCTTGCGCCATTTTGGCTCCTGTGATTTAATACTTTGAAGCCTCGAAGGCACGCGGCGCCCGGCGGCCAGGCCCCGGCTCGCCGACCCGTAGCCGGCGCGAGGCCCGGCGAGCCCTCCCCGAGCCCTCCCGATGATGCCCGAGACGACCCCCGACGCCCCGAGAACCGACCTCCCGCGGCCCGCCTCCTCGGGCCATCGCTCGCTCGAGGGGATGCACTCGACGGTGGCGGTGCCGCACCCGGACGAGGGGTTCTGGCGCCACTGGCGGGCCTTCGTCGGCCCGGCGCTGCTGGTCAGCGTCGGCTACATGGACCCGGGCAACTGGGGCACCGACCTGCAGGGAGGCGCCCAGTTCAAGTACTCGCTGCTGTGGGTGGTCGCCCTGGCGAGCGCCATGGCGATCGTGATGCAGGTCATTGCCGCCCGCCTGGGAGTGGTCACCGGCAAGGACCTGGCGCAGTGCTGCCGCGACTGGCTCCCCGGTTGGAGCCGCTGGCCCAACTGGCTGCTCTGCGAGGTGGCGATCGGCGCCTGCGATCTCGCCGAGGTGCTCGGCAGCGCCGTGGCGCTCAACCTGCTCTTCCACATCCCGCTGCTCTGGGCGGTCGTCATCACCGGCCTCGACGTGCTGTTGCTGCTGGCGCTGCAGGGCTTCGGCATGCGCTCCATCGAGGCCGTCGTCCTGCTGCTGGTGGCGACCATCGGCGTCTGCTACTTCATCGAGATCTTCGTCCTGCCCGCGACCCGCCCCGACTTCCTCGAGATGGGTCACGCGCTGCTCACCCCGGGCTTGCGCCGGGCAGGTATGATGTACGTGGCCATCGGCATCATCGGCGCCACGGTCATGCCCCACAACCTCTACCTGCACTCGGCGCTGGTGCAGAGCCGCAAGCTGCAGCAGGACCCGGCGTCCATGCGCATGGCGATCCGCTTCAACACCATCGACGCGACGGCCGCGCTGACCGTGG
>Ga0210384_10005807_pt1 | contig 13287 bp, 11 predicted proteins | sample IncBWH2MmetaG_FD_160574 | JGI IMG/M metagenome (GOLD analysis project Ga0210384, IMG submission 160574) | Forest soil microbial communities from Barre Woods Harvard Forest LTER site, Petersham, Massachusetts, United States - Inc-BW-H-2-M | ecosystem: Environmental > Terrestrial > Soil >... | reverse complement strand
ATGAAAGGATCCAGCCAAGACTGAAAGTTGACCACGATCAGCAGGTACACGAGCACGATCGAGAACGCCAGTCCACTCAGAAGGCCGACGTAGGAAGCTCGCATGGTTTGAACCTGTCCGCGGACAACGACTTGAGAACCGCGCGGTAGTTGCTGGCGTGACGCGTCAATGATCTTAGTGATGTCGCCAGCTACGCCGCCAAGATCGCGTCCCGCGGCAGCGCCAAAGATGTCAATAACGGGCGCTACGTTGTAATGAGAAACCACGGCCATTCCGGCGCCTCGCTGCGTGGATACCAAACTGGCCATGAGCGACGGCGGAGCCGTTGGGTCTGTGCCCGTGATCGGGATGTTCTCAACATCCTGCAGTGTGTCAGTGCGATATTGCGGAGTCTGCGTGGCGATGAAGTAGCTGACACGATTCTTGGGATCAACCCAGAATGTGGGTGAAGTTTGGAAGCTGCCACTCAGGGACACGAGAAGATTTTGCGCGATATCGTGGGCTGTGAAGCCAAGTTGCTCAGCTTTCGTACGCTCGACCCTCAGGCGCAGATAAGGTTGATCGAAGGGCTGCTGGATACGCAAATCTGCTGTTCCCGTAACATATTTCAACTTGCTGAGCAGCGCATCTGCATAGCGCTGGTTTCCCTCCAGGTCATTTCCGACGACCTGGACATCGATGGGGGCCGGCAACCCAAAGTTCAGGATTTGGCTAACCATGTCGGCAGGCAAGAATGCGAAGCTCGCACCAGGAAACTGCTTAGGGAGTGTCAGGCGAAGCTGGTGAATGTAGTCATCTGTGGGATGGTGCTTGGCGGAAAGAGTCACAAGAATGTCGGCGTCCGATGTACCGACCGGAGCCGAATTGCTGTAGGAAAGATTGATGCCGCTGTAGGGCAAGCCTATGTTGTCAATAACATTGTGGATCTCGTTTGCGGGAATCTGCCCTCGAATCGACCGCTCGACCTGATCGCAAAGGTTGGCGGTTTCCTCGATGCGCATTCCGGTGGGCGCCCGCAGATGCAGCTTGAAAGAACCGCTATCAACGCTGGGAAAGAAGTCTCGGCCTAGCCAAGGAATCAGAATCGCGAGAGATCCAAGACAGCTCGCAAAGAACACGATCAGGAAGACACGCCGGTGGTTCAGGCAAATCTCAAGCAGGCCGCGATAGCTATGACGGAATCTCTCGAAGGCCTCTTCAAAACGCTTCTGAAGGCGTACGAGCGGATTGCGGCTGGGCGCTCCCGCTCCGTGTTTATCTCCCCGCAACAAGTACTTGGCCATGGTCGGAACGATCGTCCGAGAAAGCAGGTAAGACGCCAACATAGCGAAAACCACGGCTTCGGCAAGCGGCACAAAGAGGTAGCGCGCGACACCGGACAGCAGGAACATCGGGGCAAACACAATGCAGATCGAAAGCGTGGACACGAAAGCAGGTGTGGCGATTTGGGACGCGCTGTCGAGAACAACTTCATCCATATCCTTGTCTGGCTCAGCTTCCCGGTTACGATTGATGTTCTCGACCTCAACGGTGGCATCGTCCACCAGAATGCCCACGGCCAGAGCGAGCCCGCCGAGCGTCATAATGTTGATGGTTTCTCCGATCGCGCTAAGCACAATGATGGAGGTCAGGATTGCCAGAGGGATGGAGGTCGCGATGATAACGGTGCTACGCCAACTGCCCAGAAAAGCGAGAATCATGAAAGCGGTCAGGCACGCGGCAATCAGCGTTTCGCGGACCACTCCACTGATCGCGCCGCGAACAAAAATCGACTGATCCGCTAGTGGTGCTATATCGAGCTGCGGCGGAACCGTGGTCTTGATTTCAGGCAGAAGAGACTTGATGCCGGCGATCACGTTCAGCGTTGACGCATTGCCCGCCTTTTGGATGGTCAGCAATACGGAGCGCTGTCCGTTCACACGCACGATATTCGTTTGCGGGGGAAAGCCGTCGCGCACCCAGGCGACATCTTTGATGTAGATCGTAGTACCGCCAATCGTCTTGATCGGGATTCGGTTTAGGTCGGCAATCGTCTGCGGTGCCGCGTTGGGAATGGAGACATTGTATTCCCTGGAGCCGATCTTAGACGTTCCTGTGGGCAGGATTAAATTTTGAACGCTGATGGCGTTGACTACATCCAGCGCGGACAGACCTTTTGACTGCAACGCTGTCGTATTCAGGTCCACCTGCACCTGGCGTTGTTTACCGCCGTAGGGATAGGGCACCGATGCGCCAGGCACGGTGATGAGCTGCGTCCGAATAAAATTCAGGCCGTAGTCGTTGAGTTCCTGCTCCGACAGGTTTTGCCCCGAGAGCGCCAACTGGAGAACCGGCACACTCGATGCGCTGTAGGCAAGAATGAGAGGTGGCGTTGACCCTGCCGGCAACTGCTTGAGTTGGGTCTGAGAAACCGCCGTAATCTGTGCAATGCCCTGCTGAATGTTGGCGGTCGGCTGAAGAAACACTTTGACAACCGCAATTCCGTACAACGATTGCGATTCAACGTGCTCGATATTATCAACGGTGGTGGTAAGCGCTCGCTCCGTGATGCTCACGATGCGGTCGGCCATGTCCTCAGGCACGAGGCCGTTATAGGTCCAGATGATGCTGACAACAGGAATGTTGATGTTCGGAAAGATATCCGTCGGCGTGCGAACAATCGCGAGCGCGCCCAGGATCAGAATGAGTATCGACGCGACCACAAACGTATAAGGACGGCTCAGTGCTAGTCTGACGATCCACATGATTCACTCCTCGGTTCGGCCGGACTCCATAACCAAACTGACCCTATGTCTTATGCCTAGGGGTCTTGGCATCCAGGGTCGAGATCAATTGCTCGGCGGCTGGGGGCACAGCAACGGTTCCGGACAGAACAATCTCCCTCGCAGGAATCTTTTTGCCGTAAATACGTTGGTTGTCCCCATTGTCCGGACGGATTGTGGAGCCTTCGAGCGAAACTCCCGCAAACAAGCCCCGCGCCCTCGAGTAGCTCAAGATTTCGGAACGCAAGCTGGCGTCTGTATCGGCCGACGCATCGCGGCCGACCGGGCCGGCGGCCACGGAAGCATCGCCCCCCAACTTGACCTTGCTGGCGAGAATTCCCCGCGCGCCGCTTTCATTCATAACGAGCAAAACGAAATCCGTAGCTTGTCCACCGATCTGAAAGCCGAAGCTGCCGCCCTCAAGAGCCATCGTCGTCGGGGCGCCCCACGGTCCCCGGAAGTCTTCACCCTTGCGGCACGACATTGCGCCGCGCCCGTAGCTTCCGCCCACGATAAAGGCCGCCTTTATGACCGAGGGAAAGACCACGACGCAATCTGCCTTGTCGAGCAAACCCTGAGGAATGTTGTCAGGCACATCGAGAATCTCCTTCAAGACCGATCCACAGTTTCTCAATCGGTCGTCATCTTTGGCTCGGTCCGATGCGTTCGCCACCTCAGCGAGAAATGGTCCAAACGCAAATAGGGTGGCGCTCAGGCAGCTCAAAAACTTTCGCATGTGATTTCCTCCAACTATTTTCTTGCTCTGGCTCTTGGGGAATGCAGCCTGTATGCCACTAGTAAAACGGCAGGGAGTTTCCGGAAGTAATTGAAAAGCAAGGCTTTTCAGAAACCAGCTGTGAAATCAGGGAGGCAGAATTGGCGTAAAGAGTACAGCACATTGGATGGCTGTCAGCATGCTGACAGGTGGTTTTTCGGAATGGAATCGACTTTGCCCAAAGAGGAAGAAATGAATGCGGATGCGCCCTCAACACACCGCTCTAAGCCACACCTCGGCCTAAACTTTTCTGGTGGGTGGAGTGCAGATGTGGAGTTACGCGCTAACGCGGTCGGAGCCGTCGAATTGGCATTTGACCACGACGATAGTGACGTCATCATGGAAACCAACGTCGCCGCAGAAGTTTGCCGCGCTGTTAAAGATATGAATTGTCAGTTCTTCCGCGGAGAGCGAGGATCCATCTCGCACTACCGCGGAAAGGCGCTCCATCCCGAATTCTTCGCCGAGCCCGTTCTCCGCCTCTGTGACGCCATCGGTATAGAAAACCAGTATGTCCCCAGCGCTAAGCTTTGCTGAGTCCAGTTCGCAAATCTCCTCCGGAGATAGTCCGATCGGAGGGCAAGACGAGGGCATTCGTGTCAGGGTGCCCGTCTTCGCTCGAAACAGAAGCGCGGGATTGTGGCCGCAGTTCACGTAGTGGACGATCCGTTTTTTTGTGTCGATTTCCGCTACCAGTAACGTCACGTACCGGTCGGCGTCCGACACAGCGCCGATCTCGGAGTTCAACCGTTCCACTTGCTGCAGCATGTTTCGATCATGATTCGCTTCCAGCCGCAGGCCTGCCGCCGTCGCCGCCATCAAGAGTGCAGCTGGAATACCTTTCCCGGCCACGTCGGCAATCACGACCTGAATGGTGTGCGCATCAATCGGAATATAGTCGTAGTAATCGCCACCGACTCCCCGCAAAGGGAGCATCATCCCGGCTATCTCCAGTCCATCAATCGCTGGCTTGCCCGAGGGCAGAAACAGGCGTTGAACTTGCGCTGCCATCTTTACGTCCTCTAGCAAGTCGTCACGCTGCTGTTGAACGGTCTTGGCCAGCGCCTCCCGCTGCGCCATATACCGGTGAATCACATAAACAACAAACGCAAAGCACAGCATCGCGGAGAGATTGTGGAAGATCCGCATCCCTGGATTGATATTCCGCGGAGAATAATAATCGTGGAGCAAGATACAAGCGGCGATAAGGCTGTAGCTGATTGCCCTACGCAGGAAAATCGCGCCGACGCTGAGCGGAAGTATGTAGAGATAGACAAGGGAAATCGAGGCAACGAAATGGTCCGCATATGCGACTGCGGCAATCGCTCCCAAGACCAATATGAGCGGCAGCCACGCCGGCCCATTTGACGCGACATCCTTCCGGAGGAGCGGCCGCAATGGGCCTTCCTGGCGAAGGGCGATCAAGTCGGCGCGCATCGAACCTTGATGCAAAGCGGTATTCCCTAAGGCAGTCATTAAGGTAGTCATTCAAATAGAATTTTCGCCATCATCCCTTTGTCTTCGTGATTGAGAAGATGGCAGTGAAACACCGACATGCCCCGGATGACCGGGTCGGTGAAGTCCATAATGACGTCCACTGAACCGCCGTAAGGAACATTCACGGTATCCAGCCACAGTGGATCGGCAATGGGTCGGTCGTTCTCGGCGTACGCCAAGAAATGCACTTGATGGATGTGCATGGGATGCAGTTCTCCACTGGCATTGACAATCTTCCAGTGCTGATAAGATCCGACCTTTGCGCGCACCATCGGAGCCGCATCAGGCGCGTATTTTTCGCCGTTGATGTAAAAGCCGTTCTTATCTTCCGTGAATATCACCGTGAATCGAGGAGGTGTTTTCTCTTCCGCCGCCAGGTCCACCGTAGTGAAATCAGGTTTGACTGGACTTTTCGAAATCTTTTCCGCTGAACCTGCCCCACGCGCAACGACATCCGCCAACACCATCGCCGGATTCGGATCGCCGTCCGGTCCCGTATCCACACAATGCGAGATCAGCCGCCGCCCAGCGCCACCGGCCGGACCAGTAACGATCGCCTCCAGCCTGCCCGCCGGCGGCAACAGCACACGCTTCGCGATCCGTGTTCGATGCTCAGAATCATGCTGGGCGATCGGCTCCCCGTCCATGGCGACGATCTCGAAGCTTTCTCCCTCAAGCTCCAAGTCCACGTAGCGATCCGCGGAAGCGTTCGCGATCCGCCAGAATTGGCGCTCTCCGGGTGCAATCTCAATCTGCGGTCGCACGAAACCGTTCACCGTCATGACCTCGTCCGGCGTCTCGTTCTCGCTGCCACAAACTTCCGAACCAAGGTCAACGCGGTGCTTCAAATCGATCGATTGGAAATCATTCTTGATGGAACGCCCGCGCACAACCAGCACTCGCTCCCGCAGTCCAGTCAGCGCAGGAAAATAAGATTCCATTCCCTCGATCACCAGTGCTCCGGACATTCCATCCAGCACTTGCCGGTGGCTCTCTCCGTGCGGATGCGTGTGATACCAATACAAGCCCGGAACGTGGTTTTTAGGAATCTGGACGGTATAGTTGAGTGATTGTCCCGGCATGGCCATCATGTTCAAGACATCGTCCTGGGGAGCGTCAGGCGACACTTGCAGTCCGTGGAAATGCAGATTTGTCATGTCCATGCACGGAGTAATTGCGCAACTTTCGTGCGGCTTAACCGGAAGATCGTTGATATACCTGATCTTCAGCTGATCTCCGGGCGACAAACGCAAAGTGGGTGCGTTCGGTTGGCCGTTAAAATAAAACGAGTCCTTTCCCTCCGGTGTGACGCCGGCGTGCAGAGTCAGCGAAAGCGTATGACCTTTTGCACGCAGCTCCGGAGGTTCCGGAAGCAAGCCCGATGGCCTGCCCATCAGTTCAATCAAACTGAGAACCACGAACGCCGCAATAGCAAGCGGAATAATGGTTCGTAGAACCTGCGATGTCCGTGGCATTGGCAACGCCTTCGCTCACTCTGCCGCATGCCAGGTGGAATCCGGGTCATAGGCGGTCGTCGCTTGGGCAATCTTGACCGTGTCCGGACCCAAGTCCTTCTCATAAATCGTTCCCGATTCATCGACGATGAAGGTCATGACTCCCGAAGAGCGGTACTCCGCGGGATAAGCGATAAACGCAAATCCCCTGGTCATCAGACCATCGGCGATATAGCTCTTCGCTCCGCCCGATGCATGCGGCCCTTGGCTCGTCAGGATCCGGAAGAAATAACCGTTGTATGGGACTGGATCGCCAACCTTGCTCGTCGAGTCTGTTCCGTACGCATACGCAATCAAAGCGCTGATAGGGCTGTAAAACTCATCGTAGGCCCCGTGCCAATACAGACCATCGTGGCGGCCTTCGGTGCTGACCAGTTTCTGCGCAAATTGCTTTGGGAGTCCAGCTGGAGGCTGCGCAAAATATTCCTTTTGCGCTTCGACCAGGTTTTGGAGCGCATCCTGTACGGCAAGTTCATTTCTGCCGACGCGCCGGAACAGGATTTCGTCTTTCCCCGCGTCCGTGTCGAAATACCATTTACCTTGGTTGCTCACCAGCGGGATCGGAAACGGCCAGTTTTCCGCCCCTACAACCAGGGTTACCGTCCCGTCGGCCTCCTTCACGAATCGATGCATCGCCTGGTATCGGACTACGAACCCGGCGCGAGCATCCGCATCCTGCGTTGGATCACCGGACGAAAGCACTTCTTTTGCCGTCGGTCCCAGGACGCTTAACGGCGCTCGCTCATCCGCTGACTGCATCGCCACAAAAAGAGCGTGGGCCGCATCTTGAGCCGAGGCAAAGGTCTGTTGCCCCTTCTCCTGCGCGAAAATTGGCGCGAACGAGGCTGCCACCGCGAATGCCACCACAAAGGCCATCCCGAATCGCGCAGATTTCTTACCTTCACTTCGAACTAAACGTACAATTCTCTGCAACATGATTTTCTTCTCCATTCTTAGTTCCTGATAAATTCCAACGCACCAAACGCAATTACTTAGTGATGCCCACCACCGCCATGGCCACCACCATGGAAGCCACCGCCTCCAAAGCTGGAGTGCCCGCGGGAGGAAAATCCTCGAGCATCTCCGCCATGAGCGAAGCCACCTCCGAACGCACCGGAATGCGCTCCGGATTGAGCGTGAAAGTTCGAACCGCCGTGGAACGCGTTGCCGTGGCCTATGTTCCCGTGGTCAAAGCCGCGCCCGAACCCGCCGTGGCCAAAGTTGCCGTGACTGAAATCACCGTGATGGAATCCGTCGTGACCGAACTCTCGGCTGTGCGATTCGAAGGCGTGATGGTCGAAGAATGCTCGACGGTCATGCCAGTCGTACCCCCAATGTCCCCACCCCCATCCAAATCCGCCGAAGTATCCGACTCCAAATCCAATGCCGAACGAGAGTCCGACGCCGCCCCAAAAAATTCCCGGCACCGGATACCAACCTGGATACGCAATGACCGGCGCGCCGTACACCAGCCAAGGATCGTAGGCGGGCACATAGACCACCTCCGGATTAGCGGGTTCGATGACGATTGTGTTTCCTTGCGTTGTTACGTTCTCCTGTTCATTACTCTCCAGGTGGCCGGCCTTGCGAGCGTCCTGACGCATCTCCTGGACAGCGTTGGTCACATCTTGCGGATCGTTGACATACGCCTCGCCAAGTGACGACGTCCAAGACAGATTTTTGTCCATGTTCTCGAGCACGGATGGAAATTGCGCGAGGGCTTTGACGCTCGGATCCCAGTCCTGTTTGTCGACTTCTTTGGCTAACTCTTCGCCCTTGAGGTTGGAATGTCTTTGCATCCAGCGGTCCGCCTCGACGATCTGAGTTGGATACGTCGCAGCCGCCAGGATTTGCGCAACCAGGGCGTCCGGGTACAACGCAATCGGCGCCACCAACTGCTGCAACTCTTGCGCCGACGGTTTGTTAAGCGAAGCGGGTGTCTGTTCGCCGGATTGGCTTTGCGCACCGTAGGCCTCAGCTCGCGCAGTGAACTGCACGAGCAAACAACAGAGCAGTACGGCTAAAACCTGTTTCGACAATCTTATGATCATGGCAATTCTCCAGTACTAATTGAGACCATCCGTTTGTGTCTCTAAATCTCCCTGGCCGCGCAGGATTCCTGGCGGGATGTCATTGCGGCGGGCCAAGTCCTCTAATGCGTCCAGATCCGTTTCTGTTTCGCTCACGCGCTGCTGAAGGATTTCGATTCCGGCTTCGGGCGTAATGCCGATATCGCCCTCATCGAAATTAACCCCGCCTGTCGTTTCCTTAAGGCTTCGCGCATCTTCAAGCGCTTGGCGGTATTCAGCTAGTTGTGTACGCCTACGTTCGAGTTCATCGTGCAGTTTCGCCGCCTGCTCGGCATACCACACGGCTTCCTGGGCTTTCACGTCCGGTCGAGATGCCGGTTCTGAAGTTTCTTCGTTCGGTTGGCCCACGATGCAAATCAGGCCGGGAACATGCAGTTTGTCGAGGTCGTCGTTGGTCCATACGGTGTTCTTGCTGTCTGTCCCTGCGTGCGGCCTGCCGGCAGCACGCAAGGACATCCCAGCTAACACCATCACCATGACGACAAACACAGGTAGTTGGCGAGCCATATAGGACTCCCCTACTTCTTTGGTGAGCCTGGAGGGAAGTGCTTGAACATTTTGTCCACGCCTTTATCCAGGTTCTTGATGTTCTTGTCAGAGTTGTTGGACAAGGTGTCGCTTTCAGACCCTCTCCAGATCAGTTGCTTGGTTTTGGTATCGAAGAGATCGACAACCAGGGTGCCAACCTTGTACGTATCGGTCGTGGTCGTTGCCTCACCAAAGCCTCCACCACCGAAGCGCCTCCAACCCCAGCCCCCTCCTAGTCCGTCGTAAAAAGTATTCAACGTCTGTTGGGTGCTTGTGATCTCCATGGCCACGATGGAAACATCGCCGCCCGAATCCACCTGAGTCCAGCCCTTTGCCGCCAAGGCAGCATTGACTGCACTCTTGATGCGATCCACATCCAAAGCATCTTTCGTCTTGACGTTCTCCCACGAGTACGTCTTGTATTGCGCGAAATTTGCGCCGCGATCGTAGTCCGTCTTCACCTGCTGCGCCGACGCAACACCCGCGAACAGGAACATCAAGCCGATCAAACCGAACGTGACCCTTTGCATTTTCATAACTCCTCCTTTCATAATTCCTCCTTTATCAAAGCCACGACTAAACATCCCGCAAGAGTGAGTGGCTTAATGCACTCAGGCGGAGTTGTAACTTCAGTACCCGTTAATTTCCGCGATGCGTTGTCGGCACGTGTTCTTGAGCCTGCTCGGCGTTTTTACTGGCTCTTTCTTCGTAGCGGGACTTGAGCACTTCACTGCCGCTGCTTTCGCCTTCTTCAAACAAGTCGGCCAGGAAATACTGGTCTCCGTACTTGTTGAAGATCAGTTCGCTCTTGGTTGGTGTGTCCTTGGTTTCGGTTTCCTGGACTTGGAAGAGAGCGGAGGTAGAGCCGTCCGCGCTCGTGATCTCCATAACTGACAGACCGGAATCGTCCAGCACGTGGATGCGGTACTCGCCCGCTGGAAGTTTGCTGTTACCGGCATAGAACTGGAATGGGACCTTGACTGCCACGTCTCCAGTGATCTGTGCTTTCGCTTTGCTCGCACCCATTGTCAGTGCAAGAACCAAACCGGCGAATAACGACAGCAGTAGACGCCTCGTCCCGTTCTGCGTTGCGTAGTGCTTTTCGATGTTTTCGATAGCCATGCTGATTTTTCTCCTCGTTTTCTGCCGCCACGAAGAACTTTCTCGGGCGGCGCCATTGGAAAATGCACCCCGCCTGCCAAACATGGTTTGTGCGTAAGTGATTGAAACTAGGGGCCGACTACTGGAAACACTGTGGCGCGCGATGCCAGCCCGCTAGACACCATGTCCCAATGCCGACGGTCTGACCCGAGGTTTATTCGTGATTGTGTATCGTTCGAGCTTCGTCGGTTGCAAAACTCGTATCGCCGAAAGGGAATACTCCGATGAGTGAACCAAAAGGAATTAAGACTAGGACGGAACGAGCTCATCGGACGAGTGAACAGCAAGAACGCAATCCGGGCGCCGAGAGACTGTCGAGCTGTACTTTTGGTGGAGTGAGCTCCGCCGCTCTAGGTGGCCCGGCATTGGTTCCCCGGCTGTCAGCTCACAGAGGAGTTGCCGCGCGAGATGCCAAGCTTTTGCATGCGGAAGTAAAGCGTGGACCTCTTGATTCCCAATCGCGCGGCAGCGCCGTTTGGACCGGCTACAACCCACCGCGTTTGCTCGAGAATTTTGCGTATGTGCTCGCGCTCGACCTCCTCCAGAGTAACTGCCTCCGTGGATTCGGTTTGGGCGGCAGCCCTCAGGCTCGCCAGCGGCGGCTGCAAGACGCTCCCGGAGCTGACGATTACGCTCCGCTCGATGAAATTCTGCAGCTCGCGAATGTTTCCAGGCCACTGGTATGAGGTGAGTGCAGACATCGTTTCCCCTGGAATGTGTTCGATTTGCTTATCCATGCGGCGAGCATAAATCTCGACAAAGTGTTCGACCAGCGCCGGAATGTCTTCGCGGCGCTCCCGCAGCGGTGGCAGTGGAATCGGGAACACATTCAGGCGGTAGTAAAGGTCGCTGCGATATTCGCCGCGCTTTACCATATGAGCCAAATTTCGGTTGGTCGCCGCTACCAGGCGAATGTCCACTTGCTGAGTCCGCGTGCTCCCCAAGCGCTCGAATTCCTGCTCCTGTAAGACACGCAGAAGTTTGGGCTGCAGTCCGGGAGGGATATCTCCTACCTCATCGAGGAAAAGCGTCCCTTTGTCAGCCATCTCGAAGCGACCGATCTTTTGCGCGATGGCGCCCGTAAAGGCGCCCCGCTCATGGCCAAACAGCTCGCTTTCCAGCAGATCGAATGGAATCGCAGCGCAATTCAACTTTATGAATGGGCGTCCGCACCGCGCGCTGAGATTGTGAATCGCCCGCGCGATCAGTTCCTTACCGGTGCCCGTTTCTCCCTCGATAAGTACACTCGAATCCGTAGGCGCGACCTGCTCAACTTGCTCAAGCACTGATTCCAAAGCGGAGCTTTTGCCTATGATCTGCTCAAATCGGCGCGAGTTACGGTCCTGATCGACGGACCCGAATGTTGCGACAGCTCCCACCTACGGCCTCCTTGCGCGCCCCACTGCAAATGTCTATTAGCGGCTCAACTCTCCAGAGCAGCCCGAACACTCTCGAGCAGTGCCTCGTCGTTGAACGGTTTTGCCATAAACTCCACTGCCCCCGCTCGCAATGCCTGCATTCGCATTTTTTCGTCGCCGTGCGCCGTGATGAAGATGATCGGAATCCTGCAACGGTCGGCGTTCAGCTGCGCCTGCAGTTCCAGGCCGGACATTCCCGGCATGCGGATGTCCGCGATCAAACATGCGGTCTGATGTCGGTGGCCGGACTTCAGGAATTCCTCCCCCGAGGCGAAAGCCTGTGCCGGCAAGCCCACCGCCTTCAGCAAGCCCTGAAGCGCGCTACGCATCGAATCGTCATCATCGACAATCGCTACGAGTTTAGTTCTCGTCCGAATTTCCATAGCAGAAATCTACCAATCTCGAAAAAGGCCCGCAATTATACTTTGGTATAGGAGCGCCGCGTAGGGGCGCAGCACGCTGCGCCCCAGCTAGGCACTATCGCAAATTCTTGGCGACGTCTTTTTTGGAGTAAGGCGCACTTGTTTATCCTGCGCCTCGAAGGGCTGCCGCTTTCACGGATAAGACACAGGCAATTGGGCAAAAGGGCAAAATGCTATGCAACACCGGCGCTCTCGCTTACTTCGCACCGGGCGCAATCTCCAGCTTCGCCGCCATTTTCACCAATTCCGCCAGAGACCCAGCCTCCATCTTCCGCATAGCCTGCCCGCGATGGATCTTCACGGTGATTTCGCTAGTCCCCAGCTCAAAAGCGATCTGCTTATTCAGCATTCCCGAAACTACCAATGCCATAACTTCACGCTCGCGTGCGGTCAGCGTAGCGTAGCGCTTTCGCAATTCCGCAAGCTTATCCCGTTGTTGACGCGTTAATCGATCGCGATCCAAAGCTACCTGAATCGCATCCAACAGCGCATCGTCCAGAAAAGGCTTGGTCAGGAACTCCACAGCCCCGGATTTCATGGCCTTCACCGTCATCGGAATATCCCCGTGACCGGTGATAAACACGATGGGGATTTGCAGGCCCGCATCCGCCAACCCGCGCTGAAACTCTAGGCCATTAACTCCCGGCAAGCTCACGTCTAAGACCAGGCAACTTGGCCCGTCAGGTCGGTTCCCGCGCAGGAACTCTTCCGCCGACGTGAAGGACTCGCATCGCAAGCCCGCAGACTTCAACAGCCCCTGAATGGCAGCACGCACACCCGCATCATCATCAACGACGAAAACCGTCGGAGCCTCAGCGCGAGTCATTCACTCGCCTCAGCTAGGTTGATGCCAATAACCATCTACCTCAATTTTAGCCTTCCACGAGAATTGCTGTTCCGCCTCTCCCGAGACTCCCCTACAACTCAGATCGCTCCAAGGACCGTGTGTCCGTGTGTTGGTTCGCCTTCGCCGATGGTCAACCATTACCGGGTTATCCGTGCGACTCGTTTTTGGTCGATAGAGTGAAACAAAAGCTTGCCCCGCGCGGTGAATTGCCCGTCGCCCACAACCGCCCGCCATGCGATTCCACAATCGACCGGCTAATGGAGAGTCCCATAC
>Ga0210384_10005805_pt1 | contig 13288 bp, 9 predicted proteins | sample IncBWH2MmetaG_FD_160574 | JGI IMG/M metagenome (GOLD analysis project Ga0210384, IMG submission 160574) | Forest soil microbial communities from Barre Woods Harvard Forest LTER site, Petersham, Massachusetts, United States - Inc-BW-H-2-M | ecosystem: Environmental > Terrestrial > Soil >... | reverse complement strand
GCGTTTGGATACGGCATCGCCTCCTGGTCCACCAAATTCATGCGGCGCAACGCAACGCGGTCGATGTCCAGCCGGCGCGCGGCCTCGTCGACGACCCGCTCGATCGCATAGGTGACTTCGGGCCGGCCCGAGCTGCGATAAGCATTGGTTGGCATCGTGTTGGTGAAGACGGCGCGCGAGCGTAAGGTCGCGGCCGGAATATCATAGGAGCCGGTGACCAAGGCCGACCCCTTGCCGAGCGGCGACAACGATGCGCAGCGAGCGCCAACATTGCTGACATTGTCGGCGCGCAATCCGAGAAACTTGCCGTCGGCGCGGATGGCGAGTGCCACGCGGGTAAACAGATCGCGGCCCTGGAAATCGGTCAGGAATACTTCCGAGCGGGTCGAGGTGTATTTGACCGGGCGGCCGAGCTTGTGCGACGCCCATAACACCAGCCCGGATTCGACATAGAGCCGGTTGCGCGTCCCGAAATTGCCGCCGACATCGAGCGACACCACCCGGATTCTCTCGGGCGGGACGCCGAGCACCTCCGCGAGCTCGGTCTTTTGCCGCACCGCACCACCGCTGCCGGCCCACAACGTGCCGCGGCCGGTGGCGGTGTCCCAATGGCCGAGGGCGGCGCGGGGCTCCATCGGCACCCCGGTCACCCGACCGACATGGAATTCCATCTCGATGATGTGATCGGCGATGGCGAAGGCGCGCTCTGTCGCCGCCTCATCGCCAAAAAAAGTGTCGACCAGGACGTTGTCGGGGAGCTCGTCCCACACCGCGATGGCACCCGGGGTGAGCGCGCCCTTGATCTGCGCGATCCACGGCAATTCCCGATAGTCGACCGCGACCTCCTCGGCGGCGTCCTGAGCCTGCAGCGCGGTTTCCGCGACGACGACTGCGACCGCCTCGCCGACATGGCGCACCCTATCGGATGGCAGCAGCATCTGCGGACCGATAAAGATCGGTCCACCGCCAGGGCCGGTCAGCTTCATGTCATAGCGGGTCTGCGGCACTGGATTGTGCGGGATCGGCGAGAGACCATCGGCGGCGCAGTCCTGTCCGGTAAGGATTCCGAGGACACCGGGCATCGCCAGCGCCCGCCGCGTGTCAATTTCTACGATGCGGGCGTGCGGATGCGGTGAACGCACGACCGCCGCGTAGGTCTGGCCCGGGACGGTGAAATCATCGCTGAAGCGTCCGCGGCCGGTCAGCAAGCGCTCGTCTTCTTTGCGTCGCAGCGGCTGCCCGATCGCACCGAGGCTCGTCGAATCAGGTAATTCGATCACATCGTTCATCTCGGAACCTCGGGTCATGGCTGATACTGCTCGGCTGCAGTGTAACTCGCCGGCGCGCTGTCTTACATTGAGACAAGCGGGTAATGAGCCCATTTGACTGCGGCTCGGGTGTGACCCAAGCGGGAGAGGTAGTTGGGGAGGGGGTCCGGAACGCCACCTCTGCGACCGCAGCCGCGACGGCCCAAGCCGAAAGGGCGGTTGGGGAAGCGGGCGAAGCTGTTCAGCAAACCGCTCGGCAGGCCTTGTCCCAGGTAAGCGATGTCGCCGACGATATGCTGGCTGCCGGGCGTCACGCGGTCCAAGCTGCAACGCGTCAAGTCGACGAGCAGCCGCTCATGGCGGTGATCGCTGGCTTCGCCCTTGGCTACATCGCGAGCTGGTTGATACACGGGCGCCGGTAAGTCGGTGAAAGCCGCACCAGCATCGAGAGCCGCAGGAATACGGCCAACGACCTGAGATCGGATCTATCGCTTGATTGCGTTCGGCTGACCGAACTGAAGTAAAGGCTTGCGGGATGGAAGCGCCTCCAGTCGAGAGACGTCTCGCGGCAATTCTCGCCGCGGATGTCGAAGGCTACAGCCGGCTGATGCACGGCGATGAAGAAGCGACAATGGCAACGTTATCCGCCCGTCGTGCACTTGTCGACGAGCTGATCGGACGACATCGAGGCCGGATCGCGAACACAGCCGGCGATAGTGTGCTCGCAGAATTCGCGAGCGTGCTTGACGCGGTTCATTGTGCGGTCGAGATCCAAGAGGCGCTTGCAGGTGCGAACGCCGGTGAGCCGGACGGGCGACAAATGCTCTTCCGGATCGGCGTCAATGTCGGCGACGTCATGTTCAAAGAAGGCGACATCTTCGGTGATGGCGTGAATGTCGCTGCTCGGCTCGAGGGACTGGTCAAAGGTGGCGAGATCTGCGTTTCGCGGGGCGTGCATGATCACCTGCGTCATCGCGGCATGGCGTTCGATGATCTGGGAGAGCAGCTGGTCAAAAACATTGCGCACCCGATCCGGGCGTTTCGGCTCCGTATCGGCGGAGATCGGTCCGAGCAAGAGGTCCCGACCCCCGGGGAGTTGGCTGAGTCACCTGATTCGTCTTCCGTCCCGTCGGCCAACTCCGAACTCTCCGCCGACAATGAGGTCGCCCTCGAGCTCGCGCTTTGGGACAGCGTCAAGGACGGCAGCACTGCCGAGCTCGAATCCTACCTCGAGCGGTATCCGGAAGGTACCTTTGCCTCGCTCGCCCGAACACGGTTTGATGCCGCCGCGCCCTCGTCCGCAGGCCGAGCGGCGCCGACGCCCGAGGAAGTCGCCGCAGAGGCTCTCGACCTTGCCTTCTGGAACTCCGTCAAGGACAGCAATCGACGTGAGGAGTTTCGGGCCTATCTGGAACAGCATCCGAACGGCCATTTCGCCGGACTCGCTCGGGCGCGCCTCTCTTCCTCAGATGTGGCATAGCGTGCATCGCCGGATCGACGGCTTTCCGCGCCGGGGTGATGAAGCGCCAACCCTCGCGCGTGCACAGGGGGCCTACCGATCACCTTGGCGACCGATCCCCAGCGGCGAGCCTATTTTAACGATCGGCGGGGTTGGGGACAGCCAACAGATCGCCGCGCGCCAGAGCCACCCGGTTCGTGGCGCCATCACGGGTCCTGAAACAACAGGGGGCCGAATGGAACCGACACACCCATTGGTGACAGGGCCTCCCGAACCGCGGGGGTCCGCGATGCCCAAATCCGCTTCCGGCCCTCATAGGGTGGAGATCCATGCCTCCCATACTCCCCCTACAAGTCTGGGGACCCTGGCCGTCGGTGTCGTTACCGTTGCTGCGCTGTACTTCGGACGGGAAGTCTTCGTTCCGATGGCCCTTGCGATCCTTCTGGGGTTTGCGCTCGCGCCATTCGTGCTGCTTCTGCGCCGTTGGCACTTGGGCCGTGTGCCTTCGGTAGTTGCAGTTGTCGTCCTCGCCTTCCTGATGATCGTCGGGATCGGCGTATTCGTCGGCAACCAGCTTGCCCACCTAGCCGGGGAGCTTCCCGGATACCAGACCAACATTGCACAAAAGATCCGATCGCTTCGGGACACGACAACCAAGGGGGGCGTTGTCGACCGTACCTCGGCGATGCTGAGCAATCTTAATAACGAGATCACGAAACCAGAGGAAAAGGAAAAAGGCAGCGTGGCGAATCCCGTTGCCGCTCTACCGCGCAACAACCAGCCGCAAGACCCGGTGCCAGTCGAGATACACCAACCCAATGCGTCGCCGTTCCTGCTCCTCCAGCAGTTCGCCGTACCCCTGCTTCAACCTTTCGCGACGGCTGGAATCGTCTTGGTTTTCGTAATTTTCTTCCTGCTACAACGGGAAGATCTGCGAGATCGCTTCATTCGTCTCGCCGGGGCGGGAGATCTGAGGCGCACAACGGTGGCCATGGATGACGCCGCCAGCCGCCTCAGCCGTTACCTCCTGACGCAGACCGCGATCAACACGAGCTTTGGCGTGCTTGTCGGGACCGGGCTGTGGTTCATCGGCGTACCCCATCCGGTACTCTGGGGCATTCTCGGGATGCTGCTGCGGTTCGTGCCCTATATCGGCCCTGTTATTGCCGCCGCGCTTCCGGTGATCGTCGCGCTGGCCGTCGATCCTGGGTGGGCCATGCTGCTCTGGGCGATGGCTCTGTTCCTCGTCGTCGAACTCGCCATCGGGCAGGTTATCGAGCCCTGGCTCTACGGCCACAGCACCGGGCTTTCCGGCATCGCGGTTGTCGTCGCCGCGGCTTTCTGGACGCTACTTTGGGGACCCGTTGGACTGCTATTGTCGACGCCATTGACGATGTGCCTCGTTGTCCTCGGCCGGCATGTCGAGCGTTTACAGTTTCTCGAGGTGCTTCTCGGCGACCAACCTGCATTGGCGCCGGAGGAAGCCTTTTACCAACGAATGCTCGCCGGGGATCCCGACGAAGCAGCGCGCCAGGCTGAGGAGTTTCTTAAAACCGAACCGCTGTCGGCCTACTACGACGAAGTCGCGATCGGCGGGCTTACTCTGGCCCAATTCGACGTGAACCGCGGTGCGCTGGGACATGACCACCGGGTCCGGATCAAAGAAGCGGTCGATGGACTCATTGATAATCTTGCCGACCACGATCCCAAATCTGTCCAGAAAGAGGGGGATAGTGGCGAGGCGGTAATACCGCCGGTTTTCGCTCCAGAGGAACTTGCCCCCCCTTGGCGAGGAACCGTCGTATTATGTGTTGCCGGCCGTGGATCGCTCGACGAGGCATCGGCGGCAATGCTGGCACAGCTTCTGCAAAAACACGGCATTGGTGCGCGTGTGGTGCCGTCCGAAGCCGTTTCGGTACCGAACCTGTTCAGGCTCGACGTGACCGACGTGCAGATGGCCATTCTTTGCTATCTCGAGCCCGGCAGCTTCTCGAACCCGTGCTACCTCGTGCGGCGATTGAGGCGCAAGCTACCTAAGGCGACGATTGTGGCCGGGTTCTGGACGCTAAAGAAGAACGAAATCGAGGAGCGGAATGCAGTGACGCTCACGGGCGCCGACCTCGTCGCCGTGTCGTTACGGCAAGCAGTCGAGCAGGTAGTCGATGCCGTACATGCGAGCACTGACGGCCAGTTGAACGCTGAAAACGGACCGCCCATTCCGCTATCGGCAGCATCGTGACGACGAACAAGGCTGCCTTTACTCGACGCCCAACAATAGAATCATTCACTGGAGATGTGTCATGTCGATATTGGAAACACTGCAAACCGATCACCGCCAGGTTAGGGAACTCCTGAAAACCATCCTCTCTACCGCGGACGCCAAAAAGCGAAGCGACCTTTTCAAGCAGTTCAGAACCGAACTGACGGCGCATAGCCGGGCCGAGGAAAAGGTGCTCTACCGCGGAATGGAAAAATCCGAGGAGGGCAAAGACGACGCGCTCGAAGGCGCGGTCGAGCATGAGGTCGTGGATCGTCTGATGGAAGACCTGTCACGGAGCCGGAGTATCGGCTCAGACAAATGGACGGCTCGTTGCACCGTGCTCCAGGAGCTTCTAGAGCACCACATCGACGAAGAGGAAGGCGAGTTTTTCAAGATTGCCCGGAAAATCTTCGATCGTGAGGGCTTGACCAAGATGGGAACGGCATTCACGGCCGAGAAAACCAAGCTTGCGAGTGCCATAACCTAAAAACGAGCCGCCGCGATTAGGAAAGGAGTATTGGAGATTTCCGTTTTCTAGCTAACTTATTTACTCTTAGGTATTCTATTTATTGAAATTTTATCCGGTAATCCCCAAATACCATTATCCTACAGCTGAAAAGTGGATGTGCACCATGAAAACCGCACGGCGGACTGGCGCCGACCTCCGCAAAGTGACGAAAACCCTGGCTGTTGCCGGCGCGAATTTGGCGAAAGGTGCCGAACTTGCTATGGCCAGTAGCCGTGTCGTTTCCAAGCGAACTGAGCTGGGCGTTGCTGCAATAGCTGATCCACTCCGAGCGGAGCACCGAGAATTGGAGCGGATAATTCCGGAAAAGACGAAAGCGTTCTCCGCCTCCAACGCCGTTCTGATCAAAGGTTTGGGTGAGATGGCCGAACGGGCGGCCGGCTTTGTGATCAATGAAATGGCGATCGCAACGCGCATGACCTCCGAGTTGGCGCTCTGTCGTACCCCGGCGGCCGTGTTGGGTTTGCAGAGCCGGTTAGCGATGGAATGGTATGGGCGCGTCTTCTCTCAATATATTGCATTGGCCGCGTTGGCGGTCCGCTCGCAGGGAGCGATGCTGACTCCCGTGCATCGTGCGGCGACGGACAACGCCCGACGGCTCAACGCGTGAGTGGTTGGAACGGCGAGCGTCGAGGCGATGCTGGACCTGGACCCAACGTCCGACCACCATCGCTCAGGCCAAGGTGGAGGTTTTCGAACGTGCACGCGACACGGTCGTGCCGGCGCTTATGCGAACCTTCGGCCGGGTGGAGATTGAAGTGCCGCGCGACTCTCGTTGAGAGCGACGGCGCCCGCGCTGGTCCCATGTCGCACGACCCAAATGGAACCTTAGCTGCAGCCCAGCCGTCAACTCAGTGACGACGTCCCGGGCCTAGCGACCTTAGACGGCGCGATAATCGAAGCACCTCTGCTCGAAGAACCCTCATGCCAAGCCAAAACCATTTCGACGCCATCGCCCTGCTGAAGGCCGACCATCGCAAGGTGGAGGATTTGTTTGACGAGTTCGAAGCCGCCAAGGGCGCAGCCAGAAAGCAGGCGCTGGTTGAGAAGATCTGCGCCGAACTCAGCGCGCACACAGTGATCGAGGAAGAAATCTTCTATCCGGCCTGCCGAGGCAAGGTCGAAGAAGGCTTGCTCAATGAAGGGTATGTCGAGCACGACGGCAGCAAGGTCCTAATAGCTGAGCTACTCGCGAGCGCTCCGAGTGCGGAATTCTACGACGCCAAGGTCAAGGTGCTGTCTGAACAGATAGAGCATCACGTTCACGAGGAGGAGCGGCGCTCGGACGGGATCTTCGCTCAAGCCCGGGTTGCTGGCCTTGATATGGACGAGCTTGGCGATCGCCTGAAGGCGCGGAAGGAGGAGATCCTGGCTGAGTATAAAACGAGCGGCATACCGGCGCCGGAAACGCGCACATTTACCGGCCACGCGCTCGAACAAGGAGAGCCGGTCGACGAAAACGCGGCGCCTGTTTAAGCGCCCATCCTGGTACCGCCGCTAACCGAAGTCTGAAGAACGCTCAACGCCCGATCGCCCAATTCGGCGATCGGCCCTTGCTTTCGGAGTTCTAATGCCCAAGAGATCACGCGGCCGCGCGCGGCCGCCCATAGCTCGCACTTCCGGTCAGTCCGCCTCTGCCATCGATAAAGAATCCCTCCACGGGGAAACCAATAAGACATCCGACCTCGCGCTTGACACCGTCGAACCCGGCGAGGTGATGAGCGGGAATCAGGGCGTCAAGATTTCCGACGACCAAAACTCCCTGAAGGCCGGACCACGCGGCCCCACGCTGATGGAGGACTTCCACCTCCGTGAAAAGATCACCCATTTCGACCACGAGCGCATACCCGAGCGGGTTGTCCATGCGCGCGGCGCTGCGGCGCACGGCGTGTTTCGGGTCTATGAGGATCTGTCGGACCTGACTATGGCCGGCCTCCTGACCGATCCGTCGCGGCAGACGCCTGTCTTCGTGCGATTCTCGACTGTCGCCGGTTCCCGCGGGTCGACCGACTGCGCGCGCGACGTGCGCGGATTTGCGGTCAAGTTTTATTCCGAGGAAGGGATTTGGGACCTCGTCGGCAACAATATGCCCGTCTTCTTCATCCAGGACGCGATCAAGTTCCCCGACCTGATCCATGCGGTCAAGCCCGAGCCAAACAACGAAATTCCCCAGGCAGCTTCGGCTCACGACACCTTCTGGGATTTCGTCTCATTGACGCCCGAAAGCGCCCATATGCTGATGTGGGTGATGAGTGACCGGGCCCTGCCGCGCAGCTTTGCGATGATGGAGGGGTTTGGCGTCCACACGTTCCGGCTGATCAACGATGCCGGCACGGCCCGTTTTGTGAAGTTTCACTGGAAACCGGTCAAAGGCGTCAAGTCCCTCGTCTGGGATGAAGCGCAGAAGATCTCTGGCAAGGACCCTGATTTTCACCGCCGCGATCTCTTCGAGGCGATCGAGCGCGGCGACTATCCGGAATGGGAGCTGGGCCTGCAGATCGTCGAGGAGGAGGACGAGTTTAAATTCGACTTCGACCTCCTCGACCCGACCAAGATCATCCCTGAGGAGCTCGTTCCGGTGCGCCGCGTCGGCAAGCTGACGCTGAACCGCAACCCCGATAACTTTTTCGCGGAAACCGAGCAGGTCGCCTTCCATACCGGCCACGTCGTGCCGGGAATCGACTTCACCAACGATCCCCTATTGCAAGGGCGTCTGTTCTCCTACATCGACACTCAGCTTCGCCGCGTCGGTCCGAACTTCGCCGAGCTCCCAATCAATCGGCCCCTCAATCCCGTCTGCAACAACCAGCGCGATGCGATGGCGCGGACCGTGATCAACAAGGGGCGGGTCTCCTATTTCCCGAACCGCCTAGGCGGCGGTTGCCCGATGCATTCACCGGAGGCTGCCGACGCCTTCGTCAGCTACGCCGAAAAGGTCGACGGTGCGAAGATCCGTATCCGCAGTGACAGCTTCTCCGACCACTTCAGCCAAGCGACCCAGTTCTGGAACAGCATGTCCGATTGGGAACAAGCACACATTGCCGAGGCCTTCGCCTTCGAACTAAACCAAGTCGAAAGCGAGGAGGTTCGTCACCACGTGATAAACGAGCTCCTCGTGAATATCGCCGATGCGTTAGCAGAGGCGGTTTCCGCCCAAACTGGAATCGAGATTGCGCCGATCGGCAACCCCGAGAATCCCACACCGTCCGCGCCGACGCCGTCGGGACCCCTGCGCCCGGAGGCGAAGGACCTTTCGTCGCCGGCACTCAGCCAAGATAAACCCGGCGATACGATCAAGGGCCGGAAGATCGCCATCCTCGGCGGCGACGGCGTTGATGCGAAGCAGTTGGAGGCGGTGAAGGATGCGTTGATTGCGCAGGAAGCGCTCGTTGAATTGATCGCCGCTCACGCCGGGATGATTACGGATTCCGCAGGCAAGCCCCAGAAGGTCAATCGCGCAGCTCCCAACTCTCCATCAGTGATCTATGACGCTGTGGTCGTACCAGGTGGGAGCTCCGCGGCCGCACTGGCGAAATCGGGCTTGGCGGTCCATTTCCTCAATGAGGCTTACCGCCATGGAAAGCCGATCGCGGCGATCAGCGACGGCTCGCTCGTGCTGGACGCTTGCTCTCTGGGTGAGGCCAAGGCGCAGGATGGGGTTATTGTCGGCGATGGCGCGAATGCAATCGACGGCCTGATTGCCGCCTTGCTGCAGCATAGATTTCCGCGACGGCTCATCGCAGGCGTGCCAGCGTGACCCTCCGCAAGCTCGGCTTTACCCTCGCCGACACGGTCGGCAGAACGCGGTTGGAGGCGCGAAGGAGCTATACCACCTCAACTCGACAAGGAGGTGATGCAGCGACCCGGTGGCGGGACCGCGCATGCTATGGAGCAAGCGCATGAGGAGCACTGATGTTCATAGACCGGGGAGTATGGGTTTAACGGCACCGGAACACGCGCCCTTATGGGCGATCGGATTGAGCGCTCTGCTTATCGCAATCGGATTTGCCCGGCGGCGGGCCGGAGATGCGAGCCCTGCGAGCGGCGATCGCAGCCAGAGCGAGACAGGTCGTGGCCGGTCGGCAGAGACTCCCTCGGAGATCCCGGCCTCGGGATGGAAGGATATTCTTTTGCGCGTCTACCGAGGCATCTCGGAAAACCGCATCCTGTTGGTCGCCGCCGGCGTCACATTCTATGCGCTTCTCGCAATTTTCCCCGGGATCGCGGCTTTAATATCAATTTTCGGCCTGTTCACCGACCCGGCTAGTGTAGCCAACCATCTCGACACGATTGCGAACGTCGCACCGGGCGGGGCGATCGACCTTCTTCGTGAAGAAATGACCCGTCTTGCGTCACAGGGCGGGACAACCCTGGGCGTCAGCTTTCTAGTGAGCCTTGCGATCTCACTTTGGACCGCTAACTCAGGGGTCAAAGCTATCTTCGATGCGCTCAACATCGTTTACGGAGAAGACGAGAAGCGCAGTTTTCTTAAACTCAATGCCATCACTTTGTCTGTCACCCTTGGTATAGTTGTCTTTATCCTGCTTACGCTTGCAGCAATTGTCGCAGTTCCGGTTGCTTTGACGTATATTCCACTTCCCGGAGTGACCGCTCTGGTAGTTAAAATCGGCAGATGGCCCATTCTTTTCGCGCTTGTCACAACAGCGTTGGCGGTTCTTTACAAATACGGCCCAAGCCGCACCGAGCCGCGATGGCGCTGGATTACTTGGGGCAGCGTATCTGCTGCGATCGTTTGGCTCGCTGCTTCGGCCCTGTTCTCATGGTACGTGGCGAGTTTCGGCAGCTACAACAAGACCTATGGCTCGCTGGGCGCGGTGGTCGGCTTCATGACCTGGATTTGGATCTCGATCATCGTCGTTCTACTTGGCGCCAAGCTCAATGCGGAGATGGAACACCAGACGGCCCACGAAAGCACCATTGGGCAACCAAGACCGATCGGGAGACGCGGCGCAAGAATGGCGGACACGGTTGGGGCAGCACAGGCCTGAGAAGTGGATTGGCGACATGCTGACCATAAGCGAGGCACAACGGCGGACCGAGCTCTTCCTGACCGGGCAGATGCTGGAAGCGCTGCGCGCCGTCGAATACGGATTGCCAGCTTTGATACCCAGTTGCACGGATGTGGACTTGGCCGAGGTCGCCCGCGCACGTGTCGAGATCCGCCATGTGCGAGGCGCTTCCGACGCCACCTACCTCATCAACGCCTTCGGCGAAGAGCTGTTGATGCAGCTGCAGCTCAACGCTCACAGGCTCGTCGTTGTTTATCGCGTGCCCGCACTCGATGCGCTCGACGCCAGTACCCTTGCGGTACGTCTCTGCCAGTGTCTCCCGCCATACCAAACGGTCGATGCCGCATTCACGGCGGTTGCAGCCCTGGGCACCCCGAGGTACGCGCCGGCAACCCATCTCGATCGCTTACGCGTGTCATGCGACGGTGGTGGCAAAAGATTACATTTTCACGGCGTATCCGAAGAGGTGAAGGGGGTCATTACCGGCGGCCTTCTAGTCGTCTCCGATCATCGCATTGATACGGGATCCAAGAGCTTCCATGGTGAAGGGCTTGACCATTAACTGCATGCCGAGTTCGAGTTGGACACCCCTGAGCGCGGCGTTCTCGGCGTAGCCGGTAATAAACAGCACTTTCAACCCGGGTAGGACCTGACGCGCCGCTTCTGCAACCTGGCGGCCGTTCATGCCGTTGGGCAGTGCGACATCGCTTATCAGCAAGTCGATCCGGGCTCCTGACAGGAGGATCGCCAGTCCGGATGGGCCGTCGATAGCCTCGATGGCGTCGTAACCAAGCTCGCGAAGAACTTCCGCGATCAACATCCGCACCGCCGGCTCGTCATCGATCACCAGCACCGACTGGCATCGTTCCGCATGCGGCGCGTTGTCCAGCCGCGGCGAAGGGGTGTCTACCCCGGGCCCACCCACATGCCGTGGCAGGTAGATCGATACTTTGGTGCCGTGTCGCACTTCCGACTCGATCCGCACCTCTCCGCCCGATTGTTGGACAAACCCATAGATCATCGAGAGCCCGAGCCCGGTGCCTTGGCCCAGCGGCTTTGTCGTGAAAAACGGGTCGAACGCGCGCCCCTTTACCTCCGGTGTCATCCCGGCGCCTGTATCAGACACGGCGATTAACACATAGGAGCCAGCGCTGATCCTCTGTTCGCGGGCGGCTCTTTTGTTGATCGTCTGGTTGGCGGTTTCGATGATCAACGTCCCTCCGCCGGGCATCGCATCGCGGGCGTTGATACAAAGATTCACGATGGCGTTTTCAAGCTGGTTCGGATCGCAGAACGACAACCAGAGATCTGACGCCAGCGCGGTTTTCAGAGTGATCGAAGGGCCGATCGTGCGACGAATTAAATCCTCCATCCCGGAGATCCGATCGTTTGCCCCGATGGCCTTGGCGTCGAGCGTTTGCTGCCGAGCGAACGCCAGTAGCCGTTGAGTCAGGGCGGTGGCGCGATCCGCCGCTGCGCTCGCTGTATTGATATAGCGATCAAGGTCGTTCACGCGTCCCTGGCTCAGGCGAAGCCGCAGCAGCTCCAAACTTCCTTGGATTCCGGTCAGGATATTGTTGAAATCATGGGCGAGCCCTCCCGTGAGTTGGCCGACCGCCTCCATCTTCTGCGCCTGGCGGAGGACCTCCTCGACCCTCGCTCGGTTCGCCGTTTCAGCCTGAAGTGCCTGAAGTGCGTCACTCAATTCCGAAGTGCGCTCGATTACCCGGCTTTCCAGTAGCCGGTTACTTTCCTGAAGCGCTTCAGCTGCACATTTCTGGTCGTTGATGTCCGTCGCGGCCACAAACCACTCGACGATCCGGCCTGCTTGATCGCGCACCGGCTCGCCGCGCAGGAGGAACCAGCGAAATGCACCGTCATAACGCCGGATGCGGTGTTCCTGGCGATAGCGCGAACCCACGTTCAGGCCGTCCTCCAGTGCTCTGGTCAACTCATCGCGGTCCTCAGGGTGCATGGCATCCATCCATCCCCGACCGGTATCGGCATGCGAAGCTTGACCGGTGTAGTCATGCCACCTGTCGTTGTGCCACACGACTGTGGCGCTCGGCGCAATGCGCCAGAGAAGATCTGGCACTAGGTCCACGACTGCACGGAAGCGTTCCTCGCTCTCGCGCAGCGCGATCAGCGCTGTTGCCCGCTCCGACGCGCCCCTCGTCTGATCGGCGTCCGCCGGATCGAGCAGCACCCGCGCCAGCTCTTCGTGCCGCTCCATTAATTGGAGCATGTCCGGCTCGTATTCGATGTCGGGGTGCGTTTCGGTCCAGTAATGAGCTGCCCGGATGAACGCGAGATAAGCAATCAGATATTCGAAGTTTGTTTCTCCCACCGCGGCGCGCATCGCTTCCCGCGCGCGCCCCGAAGCGAGCGGGTCGAGAAAGAGGATCGTCAGTACATCGAACAGTTCGTACTCAAATGGCGTTGCCGAGGCCGGAATTTCTTCGGGAACCGGATGGTCAAGGAGGCGGGACACGGCCCGATCGAAGGCGGCTGAATTGGGGACCGGCCGTTGCAGCAGCGACAGAACCTCGGCGACGGTCCCGGCAGGGCCTGTCGCGTCGCCCGCCGGTCGGCCGGCGCCGATCAGAAAGCCGACGTGGCGGACGATGCAATAGCGGACGGGGCAGAATCGGGATAGGTGAACAAATAGTCTTTCCTTGAATAAGGACGGCAAAGGACTGTCGAGATAAGCGGATTGCGCGAAATCCCAGAGCCCGTCGATGAGCC
>Ga0210384_10005804_pt1 | contig 13288 bp, 11 predicted proteins | sample IncBWH2MmetaG_FD_160574 | JGI IMG/M metagenome (GOLD analysis project Ga0210384, IMG submission 160574) | Forest soil microbial communities from Barre Woods Harvard Forest LTER site, Petersham, Massachusetts, United States - Inc-BW-H-2-M | ecosystem: Environmental > Terrestrial > Soil >... | reverse complement strand
GGTCATCGTTCTCTTTGGTACGTCCTCTTCTACCGTTTGGATGCGCGGGGCGGCCAGAAGGTTCGTCTCGAATTCGTCAGGCATCGCTTGTACCACCTGCGGCCATGGAAACCTTCAATCCCTCCCCGGGGAGGCCAGCCGTCACGCGCTCAACATACTTCACATTCGACGCCGTGAGTCATTTTCCTTGCCTATTGTTTCAAACACGTTACCAGGCGATTTGTTTCGCGCGCTGCACTCCAGGCGGCGAAGAAAACGTCTCCAACGGCGACGGGGGGCGTTCGTTAGGTGCGGGATACTATACGCAATGGCCAACTTTCGCTACCGAGAACTCGGTCTTCTCTGCCCTCGTCCGTCCGCGACCAAGCTGTCGCGCCAGCCCTTTGAGGCCGCTCCGCTCACCTCGGTACACTTCTACATTCTTAGACGCTATTCTGCCGCAAATGTTGCAAGAGGAAACAACAGAGGCACACCATGATTTCAGAAGATTTTTGAGGAGGGTTTCCAGCGGCGTCCTGAGGGTTAAGAACGCCGCCTAACAATCCGGAAGGTCTTTCTACCAGCGGTTCCCGCGGTCTCCGCGATCTCCGCCGCGCCCGCCTCCACCGCCGTGACCGCCTGCACCACGCCCACCGCCGCCTCCGCCACCGCCATGGCCGCCGCGTCCGCCGTAGCCGCCGCCTCCGCCGCCGCGCCCGCCGCCTCCTCCGCCACGCTCAGCTTGCGGCCGCGCTTCATTCGCTACCAGGTTCCGCCCGCCGAAATTTTGCCCGTTCAGCGAGTTGATCGCACGGTCGGCATCTTCGTCGCCCTGCACTTCCACGAACGCAAAACCGCGAGATTGCCCAGTGAACCGGTCACGGATTAGATTGACACCCGAGGGAGTAACGCCGACTTGCGCAAACCATTCCTGAAGCTGTTCTTCCGTGGCGGAAAACGGAAGATTGCCGATGTAGAGCTTCTTCACCTGCCCACTCCTTCTGCCCGGAACCCAAGTGAGAGTCGCGGAGCGCGCTGAAGGACAGCTATCGTTCACGGGCAGTCGGGGAAGCCGAGCCACCGCGGGCGCGAGACCGGCACTTCAGCGGTCAGAGGCATACTCTCGAAAATTTACCTCTTTTGCAATGAGAAAGAGTCCCGTATGCTCTGGCCGGGCGACGGCAGACGACCGACAGACCGTTCCGCTTTCCTCACGCCGGCCCGCGTCTCCGCAGGTGGTTGAGCCACCGGTCCCTATTGAATAGTGATAGGATGCCGCCGGTTTCATTCCCGACAGGACCACTCCATGCGCGGCACTATGATGGACTTTCCGCTGACGCTCCCTGCGATTCTGGAGCGTTCCGGCAGCCTTTTCCATCGTGTGGAAATCGTTTCCCGCAGGCCCGACCGCTCAACGATTCGCACCACCTACGGCGATTTCTACCGGCGCGCCCGGCGCCTTGCAGACGCGATCACCAAACTCGGTTTGCGGCCCGGCGATCGCGTCGCGTCCATGATGTGGAACCACTCAGGACATCTCGAAGCGTTTTTCGGCGTGCCTTGCGCGGGCGGAATCCTGCACACACTCAACCTGCGCCTGCATCCGCACGAAATCGCGGCCATCGTCAACCACGCTGCCGACCGTTTCCTGCTGATCGACGACGTCCTCCTTCCGGCCCTCGAAAAATTCCGCGCGAGTGTTTCCTTCGAACGCGTCGTCGTCATTCCGTACTGCGGCGGCAGCGTCCCTATCCCGGAAGGCTCCCTGAACTACGAAGAAATCCTAGCGCACGCCGGCGACGATTTTCGCTACCCCGCCATCGACGAAAATGACGGCGCCGCCATGTGCTACACCTCCGGCACCACCGGCAACTCCAAAGGCGTGCTCTACTCTCATCGCGCCCTGGTGCTGCATTCCTTTGCCGAACTGGGCGTGGATTCCTTCGCCATCGGCCACCACGACACCGTCCTCCCCGTGGCCCCCATGTTTCACGCCAACGCCTGGGGCTTGCCGTATTCCTGCACCATGGCCGGCGCCCGTCTGATTCTCCCGGGGCCCAATGTCGACCCCGAAAGCGTTCTCGACCTAATCGCCCAGGAACACGTCACCGTCGCGTGCGGTGTTCCCACTGTTTGGCTCAGCGTGCTCGCCGCTCTCGAGAAAAATCCCGGCCGCTGGCAATTCAGCTGGCCCATCCGCCTCGTTTGCGGAGGTTCTGCCCCACCGGAGCGCCTCATGCGCGCCCTGGACAAATACAACCTTCACATCCTCCATCTCTGGGGCATGACCGAAACCACGCCACTCGCCACGGTAGGCAAATTGAAACGTCACATGGGCGACTGGACCAGCGACCAGCAATATGAAGTCCGAGCAAAGCAAGGCTGGCCGGCGCCCTTCATCGAACTCCGCGTCATGCGTCCGGAGGGTCTTGAAAGCAATTCCGTCGAGGCTCCCCGCGACGGCAATACTCCCGGCGAACTGGAAGTCCGCGGACCCTGGGTGGCCGCCAGCTACTACAATGCTCCCGACCAAGCGCATCGCTGGACCGAAGATGGCTGGTTCAAGACGGGGGACGTGGCCACCATGGATGACGAGGGCTTTGTGAAGATTGTTGACCGCGCCAAAGACCTGGTTAAGTCTGGCGGTGAGTGGATCAGTTCCGTGGACATCGAAAACACATTGATGGGTCACCCTGCTGTCAAAGAGGCCGCGGTAGTCGGTGTCCCGCATCCCAAATGGCAAGAGCGCCCGCTAGCGGCGGTCGTCCTAAAGGACGGCGCCCAGGCCACCGCCGAGGAACTACGCGCTTTCCTGGCTCAATCGTTCGCCAAATGGCAGCTTCCCGACGCCTTCGTCTTCCTGGACGCCTTGCCCCGCACGTCGGTAGGCAAATTCAAAAAAATTGCCCTACGCGAGAGGTTTGTGGATTGGAAATGGGATTCTTAGCGCGACGCCATGGGTAACTCCGTTCGGCGTCGCTCCATCGCTGGAAGAAACTGCGGTTTTTGTTTCTGCCAAAGTGTTCAAGCGCCTTCGTGTATCCAACTAGAATCCACGGCATCCGCCTCTAGAGCAACTCTGAAAGCTTCGGCACCGAATCTTTCTTTCCGCTGACTTCCATCCGACTGCCCCTTTCGAATCGCGAACAATGGCCGAGTACGTTTTCCGGTCGGAATCTCCGAATTGGTGTAGAATCTCGGTTCTTGCCGACGCCTCGTGCGCTCGCCAGTTAAACACCCGCGACTTACTGAGCCCCCATGAAAGAAACTTTGCTTTCCTTAGTCCGAGGACGCCAGGGACATTTCAAGCTGGAGTCCGGTCATCATGGAGATCTGTGGCTCCCGCTTGAGACCCTGTGCCTGCGCTCTCGCGAAATACAACCTTTTGCCGCTCAACTCGCAGCAAAACTCCGCCAGTACACAGTGGAGGCCGTCTGCGGCCCGCTTGTCGAAGGCGCCTACATCGCCTTGCTGGTCTCTCTCGAACTTGGTTGCAATTTCGTCTACGCGGAGCGCTTCGCCAACATGGCACACAAAGGTTTATACCCGGTCGAGTACCGCCTGCCAAAGGCGCTCCACGCGGCCGTCAAAAGCAAACGCGTCGCGATCGTCAATGACGTTATCAGCGCGGGTTCGGCTGTGCGAGGAGCCTTCTTCGATTTGCAATCCATTGGCGCGGACGTCGTTGCCATCGGCGGGCTTTTAGCGCTCGGCGATTCCATCGCCGGCTTCGCCGCGGAACACCAAGTTGCTCTCGAACTCTTGCAGCAAATGCCGCACAATTTGTGGACACCCTCACGATGTCCTCTCTGCGCCGCGGGCCAGCCTCTCGAAGTCGACTCCACTTCCTAAGAAGTTGATCCGCTTTTGCCGGGAGGCTGGTCCGAGCAAGTGTAAGCCGATGTCAGGACCAAACATCTGCGGGAGGAGCGTCAGAACCTTGTGATGTCCACCGGCGCGAGGCCCTTCTCAGCGCAATGATCGTGGTAACGCTTCAAGAAAGTTTGCCAGTTTTCGGTAGCGATCGTGTTTCCCGCACCGTCGACAAAATCCAGCGCACCTTCAATCACCGCAAAAACAATAGTGTCTTCCTTGCCGACCATTCGTGGAGAATGCGTGGACCCGGCGACTTCAAACACCACGTCGCCCGCTTCCGATACCCAACCCTCGTCGTACGTCCACGCACCCTGCACCGTGTACACGACAACGGTCCCCGGATGAAAATGCATTTGCAGCGCCGCCCCAGGCACCGAGCGGATAAACAAAATGATCTGCCCTGTGATCGGATTCAACTTGATCAGCTTTATGAAATGCCCCTCGGCCCACGGAACCCACGGCAAATTCTTGGGGTCGCTGTGACTAGCGAGCGCTTTATGGACCGGATGAGTGCCGACAGCGTTGTTCATAGGTCAACCTGCCTGATGCGCGGGCTACGAATATCGCACAGAAGTGTCCGATTTTCAGCTCGCGTTAATTTTGCGCGTAGCGTAGCACACTACTGAATCGCGCCGAGCGGAATTTACATTCTGAATGGTCTACGTTCTGTAAGAAGCGTTGATGCGGACATACTCCGCGGTGAGGTCGCAGGTCCAATAGCGCGCGCTGGCGGTGCCTGCGTGCAGATCGAGAACAATCGGAACGTGTTCGGCGAGCAGGCGGTTACTGGCGGCGCGTTCATTGAAGTCCAGCGGACTGCCGCGCCGCAAGACGGGGATGCCCGCCATCTTGATATCGACGCGCGCAGGGTCGAAGGCCACACCGGAACGCCCAGCCGCCGCGAAAACGCGGCCCCAGTTGGGGTCGCCTCCGGCAAAGGCCGTTTTGACGAGCGGAGAGGTGGCGATGGTCTCCGCGATGCGTTTGGCCCCTGCTTCCGTTTTTGCGCCGCGGACTTCGATTTCGATCACGCGTTGCGCGCCTTCTCCATCGGCAACGATTTGTAGCGCGAGCGACCGGCAAACCTCCTCGAGAGCCACCGCGAAGGCGCGATGTGCCGAAGTCCCGACGCGAATCCCGGGCGCGCCCGCTGCGCCGTTGGCGAAGACCAACAGAGTATCGTTCGTCGAAGAGTCGCCGTCCACGCTGATGGCGTTAAACGTACGCGAGCAAGCGTCACGCAGCGTTTTTTGCAGAAGCGGCGGCCGAATGGCGGCATCGCTCACCACGAACGCGAGCGTCGTCGCCAGGTTGGGATGAATCATCCCCGCGCCCTTCGCGCAACCGAGCAGGTGAATTTTCTTCCCGGCCATTTTGAAGGTCGCGCCCGCGGTCTTCGGCCGCGTGTCCGTCGTGCAAATGGCCAGCGACAGTTCCGCGAAGGAACGCGCCGAAGGTCGGCGGTTGCGCGTGAGCTTCGGCAGCGAGCGCAAGATTTTGTCGACGGCCAGCGGCACGCCAATCACGCCCGTCGAGCAGACGATGATTTCGCTGGCTGTGCAGCCGAGCCGCTTGGCTGTTTCCGCGACGGTTTTCTGCGTTGCGGCATGGCCTGCAGGGCCGGTGGCGCAGTTCGCATTGCCGGCGTTCACGATCACCGCGCGCATGCGACCTTTCGACGCGCGCAAGTGTCTCTTGGAAATAGTGACGGGGGCAGCGACCACGAGATTTTGCGTGAAAACCGCGGCCGCAGAGGCCGGGACATCGCTCGAGATCATCGCGAGATCAAGCGCGCCAGTTTTTTTCAGTCCGCAGGCGATGCCTGCGAAGCGAAATCCGCGCGGAAGAGAAGCTTCCGAGAGTGCGTGCTTCATCAACGGAATATCCGTAGGATTAGCGCGCCTCTCCCGGAAGCAACCTCCGGTCCTCCGCAACGGCAGAGAGGGAGGAGGGTTGCTGCATTGCTTGGCATGCGTTCATGGCATGGCTCCTATTTTGCTGGCTCTTTTGTTGAGACGTTCTTCCAAATCCGCGATAGCTTTGCGGACCGCTTCCGGAGCGGTTCCGCCGGGAACTTTCTTCGCCGCCAGCGCCCGGGTGACGTTCAATCCATCGGAAAAATTCGCTTCAAAGGCGGGAGAGATTTTCTTCAAGTCTTCGAAAGACAAATCCGTCCAGATTTTTCCTTGCCGCTCGGCTTCCCGCAGAACTTTGCCGACGACGTCATGTGCCTGACGGAAGGGAACCCCTCTATGAACAAGGTAGTCTGCGGCTTCCGTGGCCAGCAGCACGGGATTCGAGGCCGCTGCCGTGAGCCGCTCGGAACTGAATTTCGTCGTTTCGATGGCGCCCGCGGCGACCGCGGCCATAGCCGCGATTTGATCATGCGCAGCGAAGAGTGCTTCTTTATCTTCCTGAAGATCGCGCTGGTAGCTCGTCGGCAGGCCTTTGAGCGTCGTGAGCAGACCCAGCAAGGCGCCCGTGATGCGGCCCGTCTTGCCGCGAATTAGCTCCCAGGAATCAGGATTTTTCTTTTGCGGCATCAGACTGCTGCCCGTGGAATATTCGTCAGCAAGAATCACGTATGCGAATTCCTGCGATGCGAAAATGATGAAATCTTCGGCGAGTCGCGAAAGGTGCGTGGCGATGCCGGCAAGGGCAAACAGATAGTCGAGGGCGAAGTCTCGGTCACTGACGGCATCAAGGCTGTTCGCCGTGATGCGCGAAAAACCGAGGTCGCGCGCTATGGCATTGCGGTCGATCCCGAAAGAGTTTCCCGCGAGCGCGCCCGAGCCCATCGGACAAGCGTCGGCGCTCGAGGCCGCGTGTTGCAAGCGCGTGACGTCCCGCAGGAAGGCCTCCGCGTGGGCCAGAAGAAAATGCGAGAGCAGAATCGGCTGCGCGTGCTGCATGTGGGTCATGCCCGCCATTGGCACGGTTATGTTTCGCTTCGCTTGGCCGAGCAGAGCGCTCAAGAGCGCCGACAAACCACGCTGGATTTCTGCCGCGGCATCGATGACGAAGAGGCGAAAATCCGTGGCCACGAGTTCGTTGCGGCTGCGGCCGGTGTGCAGCTTCCAGCCCAGCGGACCAAGTTCTTCGACCAGGGCTTTTTCGACGAAGTGATGAACGTCTTCCGCGCTCGCTCCCAACGAATCGACCGACGCGGGATCGCCCAGGGCGCGCTGGGAAATTTTGTCGAGTGCGGCGAGCGTTTGCTTCACTTCCGTGGCGGTGAAAATGCCGATGGGCTCGAGCGCTTTGGCCCAGGCTCGGTCCACGGCAATTTCGTAGGGCAGGAGGCGGCGATCGAACGCAAAGGAGCGCTGGAACGCATCGAAGTGAGCATTTGGTTCACGCTCGAAGCGTCCACCCCAGAGCCGGTCATCTTTGCGTTCGGTCATTTGCAGTGCCCAGATACCTGTCACTGGTGTTTCGCATTCGCGCTCCCCATCTTTTGGAACTGGCCAGGAACGGACTAGCGCTGGCTGCCTTCGGCTTTCGCTTTGGGACGGACGGTGACCGGAAGAGCAAAGAGATTGATGAAGCCTTCCGCGTCCTTGGGGTTGTAGCGGCCCATGGTGAAGCTGGCGAGGTCGGTGCGATAGAGCGAGAACGGAGACACCCGCTTGGTGATGGTGAGGGTGCCCTTCCACAGTTTCAGTCCTACCGTGCCGGAGACGCGCTGTTGCGAGACGTTGAAGAAACCGTCGAGTGCGGCGCGCAACGGAGAAAACCACAAGCCGTAGTAAACGAGTTCGGCGTAACGCACGGAGAGCGCCTGCTGAAAATGGGCGGTCTCGCGGTCCACGGTCAGCGATTCGAGTTCGCGATGTGCCGTCACCAGCAGCGTGCCGCCGGGCGTTTCGTAGGCGCCGCGGGATTTCATCCCGACGAGGCGATTTTCGACGATGTCCGTGCGACCGATGCCGTGCTTCGCAGCGAGCTCGTTGAGCGTGTTGAGGAGTTCGACGGCGCCGAGCTTCGCGGCGTTGACGCTTACCGGAGTGCCAGCGGCAAAGCCGATCTCGACTTCTTCGGCTTTGTCGGGGGCTTTTTCCGGAGAGACAGTCCATTGCCACATGGCCTCGTTGGGCGAATTCGCGGGATCTTCAAGTTCGCCGCCTTCGTGGCTGAGGTGCCAGATGTTGCGGTCCCGGCTGTAGATGTTTTTCCTACTTTGCTCGACTGGAACGTTGTGTTTGGCGGCGTACGCGATGGCATCCTCGCGGGAATCGATGTTCCACTCGCGCCACGGGGCGATGATTTGAACGTTTGGCGCAATGGCTTTGTAGGCCAGCTCGAAACGGACTTGATCGTTGCCTTTTCCGGTGCAGCCGTGCGAGAGGCCGTCGGCGCCGAGTTCGAGAGCGAGTTCGGCTTGGCGTTTGCCGAGAATCGGGCGAGCCATGGAGGTGCCCAGCAAGTAGGTGTGCTCATAGACTGCGCCTGCGCGCAGTGTCGGCCAGATGTAGTCGCGGACAAATTCTTCCCGCAGATCTTCGACATACGCGGCGGAGGCACCCGTCGCGAGAGCTTTTCTGCGGGCGGCTTCCAGATCTTCCTGCTGGCCTACGTCGCCGATCATGGCGATCACTTCGCATTGATAATTTTCTTTCAGCCACGGGATGATGATGGAAGTGTCCAGGCCTCCGGAATAGGCGAGGACTACTTTTTTTGGTTTTGGCAGTTGCGTTTTCACGATTCTCCTCTTGCGTTTAGTGGTCGCCGAGTGCGGGCACGGCGCGCCCCTACGAATACGAGCCGATACGATGGACCGCATCAGCACATCAGAACAGAGTATGCAGGATGGCCTTCTGCACGTACATGCGGTTTTCCGACTGGTCGAGGACGACCGACTGCGCGCCGTCGAGCACTTCGGCGGTTACTTCCAGGCCGCGGTGAGCCGGAAGACAGTGCATGAAAACGGCATCCCGGGCGGCCAAGGCCATCAGATCCGCGTTGACCTGATATGGCGCGAAAACGGCGTTGCGGACTTCGCCTTCGGTTTCAAAGCCCATGCTGGTCCAGGCGTCGGTGTAGACGGCTTGCGCACCCGCGGCCGCTTCGCGGGGATCGCTCAGGAGTTCGATCTTGGCGCGCGTTTCCTTGGCTACGCGCTTGGAGTCGGTGACGACTTCCGGCAGCGGCTGATAGTCGGGCGGTGTGGCTACCCGCAGATGAACGCCCAGGCGCGCGGCGAGATACATCAGGGAATGGCAGACATTGTTTCCGTCGCCGACGTAGGCGAGCTTGAATCCGCGGAGGGCGCCGAACTTTTCTTCGAGCGTGAAAAAATCGGCGAGCGCCTGGCAGGGGTGGAACTTATCCGAGAGAGCGTTGATCACCGGGATGGCGGCGTTGGCGGCCATTTCTTCGAGGACTTTTTGCTGATAGACGCGGGCCACGATGCCGTGGACCCAGCGGTCGAGGTTGCGCGCGACGTCGGCGATGGATTCGCGCGCGCCGAGAGAGGCGGAGGCCTGCGTGTGGTCCAGGAAAACGACCGAGCCGCCCATGCTTTGGATGCCTACATCAAAAGTGACTCGAGTGCGAAGCGACGGCTTTTCGAAAATCAGGGCGATGAATTTTCCCGTCAGCGAGGAAGCGTAACGGCCCGGGCGGGCTTTGATTTCCGCGGAAAGTTGCAGCAAATCGCGCGTGTGCGCGGGACTCCACTCCGCTCCGGTGAGCAAATCAGTCGATAAAGAAATAGCAGAAACTAGCGTCGAGGTAGTCATTTTTTCACCTTCCCGCGGCGAGGGCAGCAGGCCTTGGAGGGGCGGACTTCGCGGGCTCCAGAGCGGCGGCCTTTTGCGGGGTAGTTAGAAAGAGTTGTTCGAGCAGACGCAGGAACTGGCGCACCTGTGCGCTTGTGACGAGGAAAGGCGGCAGCAAGCGCAGCGTGAAGTCGTGTGTGCAATTGATGAGCAGGCCTTTGAGCATGGCTTCGGAGACGAAGGGAGCGCCATCGATGGAAAGCTCGATTCCGATCATCAAGCCTTCGCCGCGAATTTCGCGGATGAAACTGAACTTGGCGGCAAGCGCAGAAAGGCCTTCGCGCAACTCCGCGCCGCGCGCGCGGATATTTTCGAGGAGTTTTTCATCCTCGATGATGCTGAGAAATTCGAGAGCCGTGGCGCAGGTTAGCGGGCCGCCGCCGAAGGTGGTGCCGTGCAAGCCTGGGGAAAAGCGCTGGGCGGCGGCTTCCGACGTGAGCATTGCGCCGAGCGGGAGGCCTGCGGCTAGCGCCTTGGCCACCACCACGACGTCGGGCTTAGAAGAAAATTTCTGGTAAGCGAAATAGCGGCCGGTGCGGCCCAAGCCACACTGAATTTCGTCGGCGATGAGCAGCGCTCCATTTTCCGTTGCCAGGGCACGCGCGCGGTTCCAGAAGTCTTCGCCGACGGAATAGATTCCACCTTCGCCTTGAATGGTCTCGAGGAGAATAGCGCACACGGTATCGTCGAATTGGGATTCGAGATCGGCGACGTCGTTGAAGCGGACAAATTCGACACCTGGGACGAGAGGCGCGAACGGGAGGCGATATTTTTCCGTGGCCGTGACGCTGACGGCACCAAAGGTGCGGCCGTGGAAGGAATTTTCGAGCGCCAAAATGCGGTGCTTGCGGGCAGCGGCGCCCGGCGCGTCGGCGGAGGTGCGGCCGTAAAGCCGGGCCAGCTTCAGAGCGCCTTCGATGGCTTCCGCGCCGCTGTTGGAGAAAAACACGCGGTCAAGACCGGACCATTCGGCGAGCTTGCGGGCCAGCGGGCCCTGATAGCAGTTGTGAAAGAGATTGGAGAGATGGATGGCGCGCGCGGCTTCGCGGCGGATCACTTTGACGATGCGCGGATGCGCGTGGCCCAAGGCGTTGACGGCGATGCCCCCGAGAAAATCCAGGTATTTTTTGCCGCGTGAATCATAAACGTAGCAGCCGCGTCCGCGCGTGAAGACAATGGGCTGGCGCTTGTAGGTCGGTATAAGGAATTGATTGGCATCGCGCAGAATGGAATTTGCGTTCGAGGCGCCAGGTCTCGCTCTCTTCGCCGTTCGAGCGGCGGATTTCGATTCCTTTCTTGTGTCGATCTTGCGCATTACGCCGCCGAAAGAGCCGTTTGGGCGCTGGGGAAAGGCTCGCGGAGAACGCGCGTGCCTGGAATGGGCGAAGCGTGGTCTTCCGCGGCGTGCTCGGCCGAGTGAAACGCGAGGAGAAGTGCATCAGGCGCCGTGCCACCGACGATGCGCACCTGACGGACGCCGCCTTCGAGAGCACGCTTGGCGGCTTCCAGTTTGAGAATCATTCCACCGGAGACCACACGGCATTGGACCAGCCGTTCGCTCTCTTCGCAAGTGATGGCGGAGAGAACCCTTTCGCCGTCGAGAACACCAGCCACATCGGTGAGATAGATCAACTGGTCGGCGCCGAGAAATTCAGCGCAGGCGGCGGCCATGTGGTCGGCATTGATGTTGTAGAGCTCGTTATCCGGGCCGAGGCCGAGGCAGGGAGCGACGGGCAGGAGGCGCTCGCGCCAAAGGGATTCGAGGAAAGCGCTGTTCAAGCCGGTGAGATAGCCGACGAAGCCGAGGCTGCCGGCCACCTCGCCGTGCGACATGGGCTCGGCGAGAAAACATTGAGCATCGGCGGCGGAGACACCCACGGCCGGAAAGCCTTCGGCGGAGATGGCCGCGGCCAGGCGCTTGTTCAGCAGTCCAGCGAAAATCATGACGGCGGCGTCGCGCGTCTCGCGGTCGGTGACGCGGAGGCCGGAGACAAATTTGCTTTCGATGCCCATGCGCTTGAGGGTTTTGGTGAAGGCGCGGCCACCGCCATGGACCACGAGAATTTCGTGGCCTTCGTTGGCAAGGGCAGCGACCTGGCGCGCCAGCGGGCGCATGGTGAGGTCATCTTCGAGCAAAGCTCCAGCGAACTTAATTACGGTTTTCATTGAAGTGCGGTTTTCTCCTCGATGCCTAAAACATGGTTGAAATTCTGAACGGCCTGGCCGGCGGCACCTTTGCCGAGATTGTCGAGACAGGAGACAAGAATCAGGCGCTGGCCGGATTTATCCAGGGCAAAACCAATGTCACAGAAGTTGGTGTGGGCCACGTGCTGCAACTCGGGCAGAGTGCCCGCGGGCCAGATGCGGACCATGGGCCGGCCGGCGTAAAACTTGCGATAGAGGGCTTCGATGACTTCCGGTGATTGCCGGACGGAGAGCGCGACGTAGATCGTCGAGAGAATTCCGCGCGCCAGAGGCAGGAGGTGCGTTGAAAAAACGAGCTGCGATTCGGCGAGGCCGGTGTGCTCGAGGATTTCCGGCGTGTGACGGTGCGAGAAAAGATTGTAGGCTTTGAAATTCTCGTCCACTTCGACGAATTGCAGATCGCGCCTGGCATCTTTGCCGGCGCCACTGGCGCCTGACTTGCAGTCGCAGATGACGTTTTGGTCCGCCGCGATAAAACCGGCTTCGGCGAGCGGGCGTACAGCAAGGATGACACTGGTGGCATAGCATCCCGGATTGGCGACCAGGCGGGCTTTGGCGATTTCCAGGGAGTACAGCTCGGGAAGGCCGTAAACGGCTTCGCCAAGGCAATCCGCGGGCGGCGCGGGCAGCTGGTACCAGGACGTGAAGGTCTCCGGCTGACGGAAGCGGAAAGCGCCGCTGAGGTCAATGACGCGCAAGCCCGCTGCGAGAAGCGCAGGGGCGAGTTCCGCAGAAACTTCATGGGGCGTGGCCAGAAAAGCGGTTCCGGCCGCGGAGGAGGTGATCGAGTCGAGAGAAAGCGGGCGCAGGGGAGCTTGTCCCCATCCGCGGAATTGCGGAAAAAGTTCGGCAATGCAGTGGGCGCCGCGCGTCTCGCGCACGTAAAACGTGGTGGAAGCAACGGCCGGATGGCGCAGGAGAATACCGGCGAGCTCCGTGCCGGTGTATCCGGTGACGCCCACGACGGCGACTTGGCGAGAGTCTCTCATTTCACCAGGGCTTCGATCTTCTTTTGGAGCGACTCGCGAGTGCGTTTGTTGGGAGTAATGATCAGGACGGTGTCATCACCCGCGATGGTGCCAGCGATTTCGGGAAATTTTGAGCCGTCCACAGCGGCGGCCAGGGGCTGAGCGCCGCTCGGAGGAGTTTTGAGAACGAGCAGATTTTCCGCCGGGCGAATATCCAGAAGAAACTCGCGCAGCGCGCGAGCGAGCGGAGGAAGAGGGAGCGCGCCGCTGTCTTCGGGAAGCGCGGTTTCCGGCTTGTAGCCTTCTTGGGTTTTGACCAGACGGAGCTCCTGAAGGTCGCGGGAGAGCGTGGCTTGGGTAACCCGCATTTTCTGCTGCGCAAGGCGGCGGCGCAGCTCTTCCTGGCTGACGATGGGCTGGCCGCTGACGAGCCGCAGGATTTGACCGTGGCGAAATGTTTTACCGACGCTCATGACTGGT